>Ga0207640_10000625_pt1 | contig 20749 bp, 17 predicted proteins | sample KBSCornC42_FD_184300 | JGI IMG/M metagenome (GOLD analysis project Ga0207640, IMG submission 184300) | Corn rhizosphere microbial communities from Kellogg Biological Station, Michigan, USA - KBS Corn C4-2 (SPAdes) (version 2) | ecosystem: Host-associated > Plants > Roots > Rhizosphere > Soil ... | reverse complement strand
ATGTGGGGGGCGCCGCCTTCCGCCGCTTCGGCTTCATCCAGTCGTCCATCGTCAGCCGATGGGGCGAAATCGTGGGCGAGCGGTATGCGAAGGTCTCGTCGCCCGAATCCATCCGGTTTCCAGCGGGCAAGAAGTCCGGTGGAGTCCTGACGCTGGTCGTTCAAGGCGCCCATGCGCCGGTGATGCAGCACCTGTCGCCTTTGATCATCGAGCGCGTGAACCGCTTCTTCGGCTATCCCGCAGTCGCAAAGGTCTCGTTTCAGCAAGGAGCGCCGCTTTCCGAACCGAAGGAGACATTGCGGCCACAACTGCGGCCCGTTCCGAAGGAATTGGGCGAAGGCCTGCGCGAAATCGCCGATCCTGAGCTTCGCGCGTGCCTCGAATCCCTGGCATCCCGGATTGCGGCGACGTCGGGACCTCCCGAGATCGACCCCGGCGACGATCCCATGCCGGCGAGTCCGGTGAAGCCGTAGATGAAGCCGATGACTTTTGTGCTCGCAGGCACAGCGATCGCGATGAGCACCGGCGGGTGCCACTCAAGGGCAGCAGACTCGACCCCCAGCAAGGACCGCACTTCCGCGGCGACAACGGCGGCAAAGCAGGATTGGAGGCGACAAGTCAGCCCGACACCGCAAGGCGGCTTCATCATGGGAAATCCGGCGGCGCCTGTTCACCTGGTCGAATATGGTTCGCTGACTTGCCCGCACTGCAAGGCGTTCAACGACGAAGGCACGCCAAACCTGATCGCAGATTACGTGAAGCCGGGAAAGGTGAGCTACGAGTTCCGCAACTACGTGCGCGACCCTTACGACATCGCCGCCGCTCTGATCGCCCGCTGTGACGGCCCGAAAACTTTCTTCCAGCTGACCGACGCGCTTTACAGGGATCAGCCGAACTGGATCGCCAAGGTCGAGGCCCTCCCCTCAAAGCTCGACGATCAGCTGGATGGCCTTCCGGAAGGGCAGCAATTCCTCGCTCGCGCCAGAGCCGTCGGACTGCAGCAATGGGGCGCCGCGCACGGCGTCCCGCCGGACCGCAGTACGCGCTGCCTCACCAACACGGCCGAGGTCGACCGGCTCGTACAAATGAACGCCGACGGGACCGACAAATACGACATACCCGGAACGCCGACCTTCCTGATCAACGGCAAAGTGGCAGGCGACGCGACCACATGGGATACGTTGAAACCGGCGCTCGACGCGGCACTTGTTCATCGGGGATAAAGGCGGCCAAAGGGAGCAGATTCGGATGTCTAAAGAGGGCAGAGCTAAATGAAGCGCATTCACTTCCTTACTGCTGCGGTCGCCGTCATTGCGCTCGCCGGCTGCAACAAGAGCAACGGCCAGGTCAATACGGCCGCTGCCGCTTCCGACGATAAGGTCACCATCACTCAAGCCTCGCCTCCGCCGGGCGGAAGCTGGACCGACGTCGTCAACCAGACCACCGACGGCTACATGATGGGCAACCCGAACGCCAAGGTGAAGCTGATCGAGATCGCGTCGCTCGGCTGCCCCTTCTGCAAGAAGTTCGACGACGAGGGCATCCCGACCCTGATGAGCGATTATGTGAAATCGGGGAAAGTCAGCTGGGAATTCCGTCCGTATCCGATCCACGGACCGGTCGACATCGCCGCCGAGCTGATCGCTTCGTGCAATGGGATCAAAGGGTTCTTCCCGCTGGCGCTGGCGCTCTACAAGGACCAGCAAACCTGGATGGGCAAGATCGAAACGGCTCCGCAGGACAAGCTCGCGCAGATCCAACAGCTGCCAGGCAACCAACCGGTGATTGCGATGGCCGACCTCGCCGGACTGCCCGATTGGGCGGCGGCCCGCGGCGTTCCGCATGCGAAGAGCCAGCAGTGCCTCGCCGACCAGAAGATGACCGATCACTTCGTCCAGGTCGCAAGCGACGTGAACAATGATTACCCGGACTTCAAAGGAACCCCATCTTTCGTGCTGAACGGCAAATTCCTTCAGGACGTAGGCACTTGGGACAAGCTGAAGCCGCAGCTCGATTCGGCGGTCAACGGATGAGGATAGCGATCTGCCTCGCTGCGGCTCTGCTGCTGCCGGCGACGGGGGTGGCGGCGCGGCCGGTCGCCAAGACCGCGGCGGTCCGGGACTGGTCGCGAACCGTGGCGCTCACTCCGGAGGGCGGCTTTCGGATGGGCAACCCCGACGCGAAGGTGAAGCTGATCGAATATGGATCGCTCGCCTGTCCGCACTGCCGCCATTTCGAGGAAACGGGTTTTGCTCCGCTTGCGCAGAAATATGTTCGCACCGGCCGAGTCAGCTACGAATTCCGTAACCTGCTGATCAACGGGCCCGACATTTCGATCAGCCTTCTCGCCCGCTGTTCGGGACCTGCGAACTTCTTTGCGATGTCCAAATATGTCTATGACGCGCAGCCTCAGTGGCAGAAGAAGCTGGAGGACATGAGCGACGCCGACAAGGCGGCGCTCGGAAATATGACCACCCAGCAGCAGATCGTTCGCTACGCGGAGATCGCCGGCATGGGACCAATGGCCGCACGGTTCGGCGTCGGAGCCGGCAAGGCGAAGCAATGCCTCACCGATCCCGCGGGACTGCAGAAGCTTCTCGACATGACCAAGGCGGCCGAAAGCGCGGGCGTGAATCATACACCCACCTTCCTGATCGACGGCAAGGTCAACGACGCCGCCACCTGGGATGAGCTTGAACCGGAGCTCAAGAAGGCTCTCGGAGGGTGAATGCGTAACGGGGGATCGCATCCGTGAAAATCCGACGGCTGAAGCTCAGCGGATTCAAGAGCTTCGTCGAGCCGACGGAATTGCGAGTCGAGCCCGGGCTAACCGGAGTGGTCGGACCAAACGGCTGCGGGAAGTCCAACCTCTTGGAAGCGATCCGCTGGGTAATGGGCGAGGGCAGCCCCAAGTCGCTTCGCGGCGAGGGGATGGAGGATGTGATCTTCGCCGGGACGGCAATGCGTCCGGCCCGCGATTTCGCCGAAGTTTCGATCCTCCTGGAACGCGACGCCGGCGAAGAGGGCGCCGCCAGCGAGAGTGAGGTGTCGCGCCGGATCGAGCGCGGCGCCGGCTCCGCGTACCGGATCGACGGGCGCGATGTTCGGGCAAAGGATGTCGCGCTTCTGTTTGCAGACGCGGCTACGGGTGCCCACTCGCCGGCCCTCGTCAGCCAGGGCAAAATCAGCGCCATCATCGCCGCCAAGCCTACCGAACGGCGGCTCCTGCTCGAGGAAGCGGCGGGCATTTCCGGGCTCCACGCGCGGCGCAAGGACGCCGAGCAGAAGCTTCGCGCGGCCGAGGCCAATCTCGCGCGCCTTGCCGACTTGCTGACGGAACAGGAAGCGAGAGCAGCAACGCTCAGAAGGCAGGCGCGCGCCGCCGAACGGTACCGCCAGCTGACCGAGCGGATCCGCTCTGTCGAGGCGCGGCTGGTGCATGCGCGCTGGGCCGAGGCCGAGAAGGCGGCCGATGAAGCCCGAAAGGAAGCTGCGGCCGCGGAACAGGAGGTGGCGCGGCTTCAGCAGCAGGTGCAGGACGCGCGCACCGCTCAGCGCGAGGCCGAGGCGGTGCTGGCCGAGCGCCGCAAAGCCGTCCAGGAAGCGCGCGAGCGGGGCAGCGAAATCGCCCACAGCCTCGCGACCGCCCGCGCCCGCCGCGACACCGTCGCCCGACGGCTGGTCGAGCTGGAGCGGCTCGAACTTTCCACCTCGACCGAGATCGAGCGCGAACGCGCTCTCAAGACCGACGCCGAAGCCGCGATCGAAATGCTTCAGCTGGAGCGCGAGGCGATCGAGCAGCGGCTGGCCGACAGCGAAGGCCATGTATCCCACCTGACAGCCGAACTGAGCGCGCTGGAAACGGCATCGCGCGATGCCGAGGCAACGCTTGCCGACCTGCTAGCCCGGCAGGCTGCGATGCGGGCGGAACGGCGCGTTGCCGAGGCGACGCTCGAATCGGCCCGCTCCTATCTCGCCCGGATCGAAGGCGAACGGGCTAAGCTCCGCGCCGATGTCGAATCGCTGGGCTCGGGTTCGGAATACGCTGCTCAAAGACACGCTGCTGCGGAGCGCGTGAATGCGGCGCAAGGGGCGAGAGTTGACGCCGAGACCCGGCTAACGGTCGCCGAGGAAGGGCGCGGACTGGCGGCCGAACGCCGCGACGAGGCCGAAAGCGCACTGGCATCGGCCCGCGCCGCACTGGCAGCGGTCAAAGCTGAGCAACAGGCGCTCACGCGTGCTCTACAAGGAGGCGGCAGCTCCGTCCTGTCGAAGCTTTCCGTAGATACAGGCTACGAGCAGGCGCTCGCGGCGGCGCTGGGCGAAGACTCCAATGCCGATGTCGGTGGTAACGGCGCGAGGCGCTGGGAGGGTAGTGAGGCACGGCCAGACGATCCTTCGCTGGCCGACGACCTGGAGCCGCTGGCCGATCATGTTCGCGCGCCTGCAGAGCTGCTTCGGCGGCTTCGGCAGGTCGGGGTTGCCGACGAAGACACGGGCCAGCCCCTTGCGGTGGGGCAACGGTTGGTCACGCGATCGGGCCGGATGCGGCGCTGGGACGGTTTTGTCGCGGAAGGCGCCGGTGCGGCTGCCGCCGAGCGGTTGATCCGCGCCAATCGCTTGAACGAGCTGTCGCGCCAGCTGCCGGAGTTGGAGTGGGCTGTTTCCGCAGCGGAGGAGGCTCGCACCAAGGCCGCAGTCAACGTCGACCGGCTCCGGCAAGAGGCGGAGAAAGCCCGCGCCGACGCCTCGACCGCCGAACGCGAAATCCGCGAAGCCGAGCGTGCCGGCGATCAGGCCAGCGCTGCACTCGAGCGGCTGCAGGCGCAGCACTCGTCTCTGCAGGAGCGGTTGTCCGATCTCGAACCCGTTATCTCGGCGGCAACGGATGCGGTTGCGGGCGCCGAGGCTGCGCTAGCCGCCCTGCCAAACCCGGAGGCGCTGGAGACGGAAGTCGAGCAGGCCCGTGGGTGCGCAACCGAGGCCGGCACCGCTGTTGCCGACAAACGGGCGGAAGCGGCGACATCCGCGCGCGAGACTGCCGCAGCGCGGGAGCGGCATTCGGCCGCTGGACGCGAGGACGCCGAATGGCGGCGGCGCCTGAGCGATGCGGAGAAGCGAATCGGCGAGGCAGGCCAGCGGCTCGAACAGCTTCGGCAGGAGCGGCTGGAGCTCGAGAAAGAGCCGGAGCCGCTCGATGCAAACATCCGGTCGCTTGAGCAGCAGAGCGCCGGAAGCGAGGCGGCCATTTCCGCCGCAGTCGAAGCGGAGCGTGAAGCGGAACGAGCGCTTGCAATGATCGTGGCTGAGGCGGGCAACGCGTCCGAAGCGTCGGCGTCGGCTCGCGAGCAGCGCGCGGGAGCGCAGGCGCGCGCGGAAGCGCAAGAGGCGCGGCAGGCCGAATATGCGCGCATCTGCCTGGAGCGCTTCGAATGCGTTCCGCAGCGGCTGCCCGAGAAAATGGGCTTCGACCCCGCGGAGGTAACCGATTCGGAAGCCGAATCATCGCTCCTCGAAAAACTGACCGCCGACCGCGACCGGCTCGGCCCGGTCAACCTCGTCGCCGAGCAGGAGCTGGCGGAGATCGATGCCGACCGCGAACGCGGAGCGGCCGACGCCGAGGAGTTAAGAGAGGCTATTCACCGGCTGCGGGGATCGATCGGGAGCCTCAATCGCGAAGGCCGGGTGCGGCTCCTTGAGGCCTTCGAGAAGGTGAACGAGCATTTCCGGAGCCTGTTCACCACGCTCTTCGAAGGCGGGCAGGCCCATCTGGAGCTGGTCGAGAGCGACGATCCTCTGGAGGCGGGGCTTGAGATCATGGCACAGCCTCCGGGCAAAAGGCTGCAGTCGCTGACTTTGCTCTCCGGCGGCGAGCAGGCGCTGACGGCGATCGCGCTGATCTGTGGCCTCTTCCTCACCAACCCTGCGCCGATCTGCGTCCTCGACGAGGTCGATGCGCCGCTCGACGACGCCAATGTCGAGCGCTTCTGCGAGCTTCTCGACCGGATGACTCAGGAGACGGCTACCCGTTACCTGATCGTGACCCACAATGCGGTGACGATGAGCCGGATGCATCGGCTCTACGGCGTGACGATGATCGAGAAGGGCGTCAGCCGGCTGGTGTCTGTCGACCTGGGCGGCGCGGAGACTTTACTCGCCGCCGAGTGAGCCCCACCTTCCGATTGCCGTGAATTCCTTCATTCCACCCTACCCTCCCCGTGGCGCCGGTCCGGTTGCGCCATGGCGCGGCTTCTTCGGCGAGCGCGCCAAGACCGCCGTCTACGGCTGGTCGGAACGAGCCTTTCGCGACTGGCACATCACCCGCAACGTGTTCGGGCACACGGTGCATATCCCGCTTCACCCGGAGGCCGTGCAGCACGTCGTTCTCGACAACGCCGCGAATTACGGCAAGCCGAGGCTGGTCAAGCAGATCCTCGAACCGGCGATCGGCCATGGCCTCCTGAGCTCGGACGGCGAGCTGTGGCGGAGCCAGCGCAAGATCGTCGCGACGAGCTTCACCCCGCCAGCCGTGGATTCGCTGGTCCCAGTCTTCGGCGAAGTCGCAAGCCGGACAGCGGAACAGCGGCAGCCGGGCAGGCGCGACGTGGCGGCCTCGGCCACCGCCGCAACGATGCAGGTGATCTCCCAAGCTCTGTTCAGCGGCGATTCCAGGCTCACCAGTCCCGAGGCGATGCGGCACATTGCCCGCGCTCTGGAAGCCGTGACCGAGGCGCGGGTCCAGGTCATCCTCGGCCTTCCGCTGATTCCCGTCACTCCGCGCGGGTGGCGGGGCCGCGCCGGGCAACAATATTTGCGGCGAACCCTCGGCAAAGTGGTGCGCGAGCGGCTGGAGCCCGGCGCCCCCGATGACTTCGTCGCCGGAATGACTCGCGCGCTGATGGAGCAATTTCCGCGCGAACAGGCGATCGAGCTGGCGGTCGACAACGCCGTCACTTTCTATCTCGCTGGGCACGAAACGACCGCGAATGCGATCAGTTGGACTTTGTTCATCCTCAGCCGCCTACCCGAATTGCAGGAGCAAGCCGCCGCCGAGGCCGCACAGGCGGTTGCTGGCGGAATTGACTCCAAACTCCCCGAGCGGCTGCCGCTGCTACGCGCCATCGTCGAGGAGACACTGCGACTCTATCCGCCGGCGCCCCGGTTCGACCGCGAGGCGATCGGAGCCGACCAGCTAGGCGATGTCGCCATCGCTCCCGACGATATCATCTCGATCTGGCCGTGGCTGATCCATCGGCACGAGAAGCTGTGGGAAGAGCCGGACCGGTTCGACCACACGCGTTTCCTGGGGGACGCGCGCAAGCAGTGGCACCGCTATCAATACATCCCCTTCGGTGCCGGACCACGCACCTGCGTCGGCGCCCGCTTCGCGATGGCGGAGGCGCTCACGATCCTTGCCGTGTGGCTGACGGAATGGCACTTCCTGCCGGTCGAAGGCTGGCGGATGGAAACCTCGGGGATGGTGACTCTGCGGCCGAAAGGCGGCCTCCCGCTTGTTCTCGACCGGCGCAATTCGCATTAGCGGCGCGACCGGCTACATTCGTTCAATGGCCGACGATACCAACACGCAAATCCCGACACTGGAAGAATGGCAGCATTGGACTTGGGTGATGGGCCGCGCCCAGCAGATGCTGATGGAAGCCTGGGCGGACAATCTGAAGAAGGGGCAGCCGTTCGCGGCTTGGACCTTGCCTGCCTTCAATTTCGACCATGCCGGTTCGGAACCGGCGGCCCTGGTAAGCGCCGGGACGGAAGCCTGGGCGAAAGGCCTGGAGGCATGGGGCAACATGCTCGGGCTCGACACCGGCAAGGCGGCGGAGAAGAAGGATCGCCGCTTCGCCGCTCCCGAATGGCGCGAGAACCCGCTCTTCGACCAGATCCGCCAGACTTATCTCGCGCTTTCTGAAAAGCTGCTCGGCTCGGTCGATCAGATCGATGGGCTGGACGAGGAAAGCCGCTCCAAGCTTAAGTTCGCCACCAAGAGCTTCGTCGATGCGATGAGCCCGTCGAACTTCGCTCTGACCAACCCGCAGGTGCTGAAAAAGACGATCGAAAGCCGCGGCGAGAACTTGCTCAAGGGCCTCGCCAACATGCTGAAGGATATTGCGGCGGGCCAGCTGACGCAGACGAAGCCGGGCGTGTTCGAAGTCGGCAGGAATCTCGCCACTACGCCTGGCAAGGTGATCAAGGAGACGCCGCTCTACCAGCTGATCCAGTATACGCCGACAACGGAGGAGGTTCTGGAAACGCCGGTCGTGGTCTTCCCACCGTGGATCAACCGCTACTACATCCTCGACCTCAGCCCTGAAAAAAGCTTCGTCAAATGGTGCGTTGACAATGGCGTGTCGCTGTTCATGGTCAGCTGGAAATCGGCCGACGAGAGCATCGCCAACGCCACGCTCGACGATTACGTCCTCAAGGGCCAGATCGACGCGATCGACACCGTCCGCGACCTGCTCGGCGTAGAGGGGGTGCACGCGATCGGCTATTGCGTTGCCGGCACCACGCTGGCGGCGACGCTCGCCTATCTCGACGCAAAGAAGCAGGCGAAGAAGGTCGGGTCAGCCACCTTCCTGACCGCGCAGGTGGACTTTACGCTTGCCGGCGACCTCAAGCTCTTCACCGGGCCCGAGGTTCAGGGGCTGCTCGACCGCCTGACGGCTGAGAAAGGCTATCTCGACGGCCGCTACATGGCCGTGACCTTCAACTTGCTTCGCGGGCGCGACCTTATCTGGAATTACGTCGTCAACAATTACCTGCTGGGCGAGGAGCCGCCGCCGTTCGACCTTCTCCACTGGAATTCCGACACCACGAACCTGCCGGCGGCGTGGCACCGCGCCTACATCGCCGACCTCTACGAGGCCAATAAACTGGTCGAGCCCGGCGCGCTGTCCGTCGCCGGCACTCCGATCGACATCCGGCAAGTGAAGACTCCCTCCTACATCCAGGCCGGGCGCGAAGATCATATCGCTCCGCCCGAAAGCGTGTGGAAGATCATGGACCATTTCGCCGGCGAGAAACGGTTCGTGCTTGCCGGCTCCGGCCACATCGCGGGGGTGGTGAACCCGCCGGCGGCCAACAAATATTGCTACTGGACGAACGACCGCGCCTGCGGGACCCTCGAGTCCTTCATTGAGGGTGCTGCCGAGCACAAAGGCAGCTGGTGGCCCGATTGGCTCGACTGGCTGAAGTCGCAATCCGCAAAGACGGTGAAGGCCGACGGCGCGCGAATCCCCGGCAACGGCAAGCTCAAACCAATCGAAGATGCGCCAGGCCGGTACGTGAAGGAGCGATAGTTCCCCTGCGAATGCAGGGGGCCAGCCCAAGAAAAAGACTTGGCTCCTGCCTTCGCAGGAGCACTACTTCTCGTATTTCCAGTTCCGGCGCTTGCCTTCCCCGATCCACTCGAGCGCAGTTGCGATCCGCTTCTGGCGGGTCGAGTCCTGCTTGGCGTCGGCGATCCATTCAAGATAGTCGCGCTGGGCCGAAGGCGAGAAGCTATCGAAGACGACTCTAGCCTTTGGCTCTCTTGCCAAGGCCGCGGCAAAGTCCGGGTGAATCGCCGTCGCGCCCTTGGGCCCGCTCTTCGCCTTGCGCGGCGCGGGCGCGCTCTTGGCCAGCTCAGCCGCCTCGCGGATCAGCCGGCCGAGCTCCGCATCGGACGGAAGGTCGCCCGCTGAGGTAAATTTCGTGTTTTCGGCCGCTTCACCCAATTCCGGTCCGCGCCAGAATTTGAGCTCCACGTGCTCCTTGAACGCCGCCGTTATGAGGACGAGCTTGCCGCCAACCAGATAGGCCGGCATTCGCCATTTAATGTCTTCCTGAACGCCCGGGAGCACAGCATGCACCCGCTCGCGGACATGGCTCAGTATGTCCTGCGCGAACGGCTGCGCCTTGGCGATGTAATCGTCAATCCGCGGATCCCGGCTCACCCGGCGGCCGCAATTTTCTGCTGTGAGTCCGCGCCGGGAATATCGAGGCCGGCAATCATCTCGCGAAGCTCCTGCCGCGCGGCAACGTGGCCAATGCCGACTTCGCCGAGGTGCTTGAGGTCGAGAAGGGTCAGCCCCTTCGGAAACAGCTCGCGGTAGATCACGCGCTCGCCGAGGCCGGGGATCACCCGGAAGCCCACGCGTTTCGCCAACTCATCCAAAGCCGCTCCGACCCGGCGCAGGTTGTGCGATTCGATATGTTGGAGGCGATTGCGGAGCACCACCCAGTCGACGCTCTTGCCGGTGACCTTCGCGCGCTGAGTGCGGCTGTTCCAGATGAGCTCGGCATAGAAGCTCGGCTTAGTGACCTTGAAATTCTCGGAGTGAACCTGGCCAATCAGGTCGAGATCGACGAAGCTGTCGTTCATCGGAGTAACGAGTGTGTCGGCCTTAAGGATCGCCGCCCGCGCCACCGGATCGTCGCGGCCAGGTGTATCGATGACAATCACATTCGCTTCAGCCGAAAGCCGCTCCAGCGCCTCGTCGAGCGAACCTCCCTCTTCCAGAACCTCGTAGCGCGCCTGCGGCAGAGCCGTGTCCAGCCGCCGCATCGTCGCGTCGCGATTCTCGAGATAGCGGGTCGTGGTCCGCTGGCGGCTGTCGAGATCGAGTGCTCCAACGCGGTGGCCGCTCGCCGCCAAGGCCACCGCCGTATGCACTGCGGTCGTCGATTTGCCGGTGCCGCCCTTTTCGTTGGCGAAGACGATGAAATGCGGCTGACCCATGCCTGAAACCTCCGGCTACGCTCTTGATCCGAAACCCCGCCGCGCCGAGAAACGCGGCCCCGAGAGCAGTTTACCGGAGGCGAATCGGCGGTGCAAACGATCCGTGATATCGGCCAGCTGAAAAGTGCGCTGTTCGCGCTTCGCGCCGGCGGGCAGCGAATCGCTCTCGTCCCGACGATGGGCGCTCTTCACGCCGGCCACCTGGCGCTGGTGGAAGAGGCGAAGCGGCAGGCGGATCGCGTGGTCGCCACCATCTTCGTGAATCCGCTCCAGTTCGGCGCAAATGAGGACCTGGATCGCTATCCGCGACGGGAAGAAGAGGACGCGCGCGCGCTGGAAGAGGCTGGGTGCGATCTGCTGTGGATGCCCACCGCGGAGCAAATCTATCCGCCCGGTTTCGATACCAAGATCGTCGCCGGGAGGATCGGAAGCCGCTGGGAAGGGGAAGCGCGCCCCGCGCATTTCGATGGGGTCGTCACCGTCGTCGCCAAGCTGTTCAACGCGGTCCGCCCTGAGGTCGCCCTCTTCGGCGAAAAGGACTTCCAGCAGCTGGCGGTGATCCGGCGAATGACGCTCGATCTCAATCTGGATGTGCAAATTGTCGGCCTTCCGACGGTTCGCGATTCGGACGGGCTCGCCCTCTCTTCACGCAATGCGTACCTGAGCAGGGATGACCGCGCCCGAGCGACAATGCTTCCTCGCGTGCTGGAACGCACAGCGGCGGGGATTACCGGCGGTGAGGCCGTCGACCAGGCGTTGGAGGAGGCGCGCCATGCTCTCTATGACGCCGGCTTTTCGGTCGTCGATTATATTGCGCTGGTGGACTCAGCGACGCTGGAGCCCGTCCAGTCTCCCATCGGCCGGATGAGACTGATCGCGGCGGCAACAATCGGCGGAACGCGCCTCATCGACAACCTTTCCGTGGAGCCGCCGAAAACAAGATAACCGCCGCGTTAACCATTTCTTCGCATTCCGCTGCTGAATTCAGCGCAACGCAAAAGGGGAATGGGATATGGCAATCAGTCAGAAGGCGCAGGAATTCCTGATCCGCAGCCGGATCGCCGACGCTGAACGCGGCGACGTCGATGCGCTGCTCGAACTCGGGATCGATTATTCGACCGGCCGCGGCGGAGTCCCCGTCGATCTCGTCGAAGCGCACAAATGGTTCAATCTCGCGGCTCTTTCCGGATCGACCCAGGGCCAGGAGTGCCGGGCCGAAATCTCGATCGAAATGACAGCCCGCGAAATCGCCGAAGCCCAGCGTCAGGCCCGCGCGTGGCTATCGACGACCCAGCAGCGGTGGGCCGCCTGAGTCACCGACCACGGTTACCACGCGCGCGCCGACCGGCGCGGCGATGGCGAGTGGAACAGCTCCGGGGTGTTCCTTGCCCCAGCTCACGACCTTCAGCCTGTCCGGCGCGACACCGTGCAGCACCAGGAAATCGCGAACCGCCGCCGCTCTCTCCTCCCCGATTGCCAAAGCATAGGACCGGGTGTCCTGCTGATCGGCGTATCCCTCAATCCGCGCAGTCATCGTGGGGTTAGCGATTAGCCAGCGAGCCTGCGCCGAGAGCGTGGGGAACATGTTCGAACTCAGGGTAATTCCGCGACGCGCGAAATACAGCGTATCGGTCCCCGCAGTCGCAACAAAACTTGCTTGAGGATTGGCCGGAATTGCCGTCGCGCCCTTGGCCGGGGCCGAGCCGTAACGCCGAAGCGGCCAGATTTGGGCGTGCGCGGAGGCGCTGCCGATGAGGCACGAGATTGCAAGGGCAATCAGGACCGGTCTTCGCATCTTACTGCTCCCTCCCGATCCACGAGGGGTCGGACCCATCCTGCGGAGTGGCAACCGGATGCGGATCGGGGCGATCAACCGCAGTGATGAACAACGAGGTGTGGCCGGTGGCGAAGTTCTTGCGCTCGAACATCACATGGTCGCTGCTTGGGCCCCAGGTCGGCTGGCTGTCGTACGGCCCGGAGGTCAGGATGTCCTGATCCGTGCCATCGACGTTCATCGTGCCGATCCGCATCGAACCGCCGTTGATATTCGTGAAGGCGATGCGCTTGCCGTCCTCGCTCCACGCGGGGGCGCCATATTCTCCCGGGCCGAAACTGATCCGCCGCTGCCCGGTGCCGTCGGCATTCATCACATAAAGCTGCTGCGATCCCGACCGGTCGCTTGAAAAGACGATCTGCTTCCCGTCGGGCGAGAACTCCGCTTCGGTGTCGATCGCCGGTGACGTCGTCAGCCGTCGAAGGCCACTGCCATCGGCGTTGACCGCGTAGATGTCGGTATTGCCGTTAACGGCGACCGAAAGGACGAGGCTCTGGCCGTCAGGAGCGAAGGCCGGCGCAAAGCTCGTCCCGCCCGGGAGCAAGGATTGCTCCTTGTCGCTGGCCAGATCCACAACCACAACGTGCGGCTCACCCCCCTCGAAACTGGTGTAAGCGAGCCGGCGAGTCCTGGGGGACCAGCGGGGCGTGATCGCAAGCGTGTTCCCGGTCGTGACATAGGTGAGGTTGGTGCCGTCCAGATCCATCACAGCGATCCGCTTTACCGGAGCCGTCGCTGGTCCGCTCTGCGCAACAAAGGCCACCCGGCTGTCGAACATCGCGCCGTTGCCGGTCACTCCGGAGTAAGCGACATCCGCGCATTTGTGAGCCGCACGCCGCCAGTCTGCCGGCGCCACCAGGAACCCTGCGCGGGCGAGCTCATGCTGCTGCCGCACGTCATAGACGTAACAGCCAATCATAAGCCGCCCGTCCGGGCGCGCTTCGACGAAGCCGGTCAGCAGCGCCTTCGCTCCGACACCCGTCCATTCCGAATAGGTGGGCGCCGTGACCTCCGGGTAAGAGGGTATCCGCAGGTTCTTCACGTCGGCGACGATGAACCTGGTGGTGCTCCTCAGGTCGTCCGAAATTACGTCCGTCATCTGGTTGGCCACAGCCCAGGTGGTGCCGGAGGGTGTCTCCACGTTCTTCGAGGTTGCAAGCACGGGGACAGCGATAACGGTTGCAGTGGCAGAATCCGGATTGGGAGGTGAAGCGATCTGCGTCTGCGCCGTGGAAGCCAGGGCCGCACCTGCGAGCAGAGAGAGCCTAAGCATCATCATTCCGATCTGCTGCAAAGGCGCCGATTCGCTCGACCCACTCTCGTGGCTGGCGTTGCGGTCGAAGGTCGGAGGAAAGGAAGGCAACTGTAACGGACGCATTCGTTATCTCTTCCCCGCCTCGCATGACTCGCTGCTGAATCACCACCGCCGCAGCCCGCACGGCCTCGACAGTGCTGACAATGACAAGCTCATCCCCAAGCCGCGCCGGCTGCCGATAACGGATGGCCACGTCGGCGACCGCATAGACATTCCCGCTCCTCTCGATCTCAGCCCGCTGATCGATTCCGGCAGCGCGAAGCATCTCGGAGCGCGCACGCTCCATGAATTTGAGATAATTTGCATAATAGACGATTCCAGCGGCGTCCGTGTCCTCATAATAGACCGTCAGCGCGAAGCGATGCTCGCGACCGGCGAAGCCACCGCGATAGGGACGATCAAGGTCCGATCCACTCATCTGGCGCCCTGTAGCCAGCGCGGACTCGCGGGGTCAAACTTCAGCGCTGGTGGGCGAGCTCCCCGATCTCGCGGATCAGGTCCCCCTGTGCCTCCTCAATGTCCGCGAGGTGCATTCCCCAACCGGGGAGGAAGAAGCCGAATACCCCTACCTCACCTCCAATCCGGTCCGTCCATTTGTCACCGGGGCGATAATTGGTGCGGATTAAGAGATGGCCGCGTTGGCCGTTGTTGACGCAGCGGGCCGACACCAGGCCTTCGGTCCTGACGTAGAGCGTCGGCGGCGGCCCTTGGCTCGACCACTGAATTGGGCCGCCGGGCACCTCCGCCGCCGAGTGCGTGTACCAGTAGCTGTCGAGCGGCTGCCACGCTGTGGAGCCGGGATGCGCGGGATTCGTGCAGCCAACTGTCATGCCCGGCTGGTTGGCCCAGCCGAACATCGCGCCCTCGGGCGGGACGGTGCCTTCTCGGTAGCTGGCCCACGTCATTACGCAGCCGGTCTCGGCATCGGATGAGCAAAGCGGGATCGATTTGAACGTCCCGCCAACCAGCCTCCCCTGCGGCACGAGCACATCGTATCCCGGAATGATCGCGCGGAGCATCCGCCTGGCGATCGGCTTTCCATCAATTTCCCGCGCGATCAGCTGCTGAAGCATCAGCGATCCCTGGCTGTGGCCGATGAGGACGAACGGCCGCCCCTGATTATATTTGGCGAGATAGGTTCGCCACGCGGCGAGCACGTCGGAATAGGCAAGCTCGGCCGACTGATGGAGATCGCCGCCGATCACATAGGTTGCGATCGAACTGGCCGTCATCTGCCGGTAAATCGGAGCATAAGTGCGGCAGACCGAGGCAAAGCGGGCGAACTGGGTCTGCGTGATTCCGACTTCCTCGTTTACCGAGAGATCGCTGTTCGGTGCGTCGTCGCGCGAAACGGTCGGATAGACGTAGAAGCAGTCGACCGGCGGATTTTTTGCAACTGAACTGAGGCCGTTGGACCCGTATCCGTTCACGTTGAGCGAGGTGGTCGGCAAAGGCCTCGAGCAAACGTCGCTGCGGCCAGGGAGGCACAGCCAGGCCGCCGGCTTCGAATAGTCCGGGGCTAGCGAAGAGGATTGGGCTTTCGCTGCCGTGGCGGCGAGAGCGAAACAAGCTCCCAGAGCCGCTATGCCGCGCCTGCTAACCCTACGTGTCATACCTCTCCGCCTTCCCCGCCGGTTCTACGGGCAAGTCCGTATAGATTGCGGCTGTCCGATGCGTGAATTGAACTCGTTGCAGAGGCGCAACATATTGCAGTGCAACAGAAGCCTAATTGTTGACCCATATCAGGGTTACGGAACCGCAATCGCTCCCGGCCCGTTGAGCAGTTGGGTTTCCAACAAGCAGAGGAGTTTTAGGCAAAATGCTTACCAGCGTCGGGGTTCCAGTTGAGTCGACGGCCGAGCCCTCGGTGCCGGATTCAGACAAGCCAACTTTGCTTTGTTTTTCGCACTTGCGGTGGGATTTCGTATTCCAGCGGCCGCAGCATTTGATGAGCCGCTTCGCGGATTCCATGACAGTGGTCTTTTGGGAAGAACCGATGGAACTCGGCCATGGCGATACAGCATTGCTGAAGGTGCGGTCCGCCGACGACTATCCGAACGTCCGAATCGTCACTCCGCATCTTCCTTCGGGAATGGGCGAGGATGATCGCAGTGCTGCGCTGAAGCGGCTTCTCGATGCTTACTCGGCCGGGCTCAGCCGTCCGCTGATCGCCTGGTATTACACACCGATGATGTCGCCGTTCTCACGCGACCTCGACGTCAGCGTCACGGTCTTTGACGCAATGGACGAGCTGTCGAAGTTCCGCTTTGCGCCGCCGAAGCTGCTCGAGCTGGAGCAGGAGCTGATCGACCGCGCCGATCTGGTCTTCACCGGCGGATCGAGCCTCTACGAGGCGAAGAAGGGGCGCCACGACAGCGTTCACCTGTTCCCGTCATCGGTCGATCGGAAGCATTTCGAAAAGGCTCGGAACACCCTGGTTGAACCGCAGGACCAGGCGGAAATCCGAAGGCCGCGGCTCGGCTTTTACGGCGTTATCGACGAGCGGTTCGATACCGATCTGCTTGGCCGGATTGCCGATCTTCGTCCCGACTGGTCGTTCGTGATGATCGGCCCGGTGGTGAAAATCTCCGAAGAGGATCTGCCGAAGCGGCCGAACATCCACTATCTCGGCGGCAAAAAATACGAGCAGCTTCCCGCTTACCTGGCCGGGTGGGACGTAGCGCTGATGCCCTTCGCGATGAACGAATCCACCCAGTTCATCTCGCCGACGAAAACCCCGGAATATCTTGCCGGCGGAAAGCCTGTCGTTTCGACGCCGGTCCGCGACGTCGTGCGCCATTACGGGCACCTCGAAGGCGTCGGCATCGCCGCAGATGCCGAGACCTTCGTTGCCGAATGCGAGCGGATGCTGAAGCTTCCGAGGAACGGCGAATGGCTGGCGGAGGCTGACCTTCTGCTGTCCGCCATGAGCTGGAGCACCACGCAGGGAAGGATGGAGGCGCTGATCGCCGATAAGCTCGGCCAGCGCACCGGATCCGATTCCTCTGCCCTTCTGGTGGCCGCGGAATGAACGGGTTCCAGCGCGCCAGTGGGCGCTATGACTATCTGATCGTTGGAGCCGGTTTTGCCGGCTCCGTTCTTGCTGAGCGTCTCGCAAGTCAGCACGGAGCGCGCGTCCTGCTGATCGACAGGCGGCCTCACGTCGGCGGCAACGCCTATGATGAGCCCAACGAGGACGGCATCCTCTACCACAAATACGGGCCGCACATCTTCCACACCAACAGCGATCAGGTGGTCGATTACCTGTCGCAGTTCACCGAATGGCGGCCTTACGAGCATCGCGTCCGCGCGGTTGTTCGCGACAAGCTGGTGCCGATCCCGATCAATCGGACCACACTGAACACCCTGTTCGGGCTCGACCTCAAGACCGATGAGGAAGCGGCCGAGTATCTCGCCTCACGAGCCGAACCGGTCGATGACATCAAGACGTCCGAGGATGTCGTCATCAATGCGGTAGGGCGCGTACTCTACGAGCTTTTCTTCCAGGGCTACACCCGCAAGCAATGGGGTCTCGATCCGTCCGAGTTGGACAAGCAGGTCACCTCAAGGATCCCGACCCGCACCAACACCGATGATCGCTACTTCGGCGATAAATTCCAGGCGATGCCGCTCAACGGCTACACAGCGATGTTCGAGAAGATGCTCGACCACCCGCTGATCGACAAGAGGCTTGGAACCGACTTCCGCGACATCAAGGATCGCGCTTTCGAGATCGCCGATCACGTGATCTACACTGGCCCGATCGACGAATATTTCGACTTCCGCTTCGGCAAGCTTCCGTACCGGAGCCTGAAATTCGATCACCAGACTCTGGACGAAAAGCAGCATCAGCTGGTGGCGGTGGTGAACTACCCCTCGCCGGATGTGCCCTACACCCGCATCAGCGAGTACAAGCACCTAACCGGGCAGGAGCATCCGCGGACCACGATCACCTACGAATATCCATCCGCCGAGGGCGATCCATACTATCCCATCCCGAGGGCGGAGAATCAGGAGCTCTTCAAGAAGTACGAAGCGCTTGCGGACCAGACCGACAATGTGACGTTCGTCGGCCGGCTCGCGACCTACCGCTACTATAACATGGACCAGATCGTGGGGCAGGCGCTCGCCACCTTCCGGCGCATGGATGAGAAGCTTCGCCAGTCCCGGAGTGTGGGCCTGGGGGAGCCGCAATGGACAGCGGTAGCGGCTGAATGAACGCTGCGCCCCTGGAGCTTTGGGGCGGAGTCGAATGTTCGCTGGTTCGCGTCGGTGACGAATTTCGCAACCAGGTAGTGGAAACCGGGCATTCCGCCCGGCTGACCGATATCGACGCGATAGCGGAGCTCGGGATCAAGGCGGTCCGCTACCCGTTCCTATGGGAAACGATAGCGCCGGAAAGTCCGAACGAGTTCGACTTTTCCTGGCACGACCAACGCCTTCGGCGACTAAAGGAGCGCGGGATCCGGGTTATCGCCGGCCTGCTCCATCATGGATCGGGGCCGCGCTACACGCAGCTGCTCGATCCCAGATTCCCGACGCTCTTTGCAGGCTACGCGCGTGCCGTGGCGATGCGATATCCGTGGATCGACTGCTGGACCCCCATCAACGAGCCGCTGACGACGGCGCGCATGTCGTTCCTCTACGGCATCTGGTATCCGCACAAGCGAAGCTTCGACCTCACGTTGCAGGCGCTGGTCAACCAGTGCGCCGGGATCGCTGCCGCAATGCGTGCCGTGCGAGAGGTGAATCCCGAAGCACAGCTGCTGCAGACCGAGGATGTCGGCAAGACGTTCGCAACCGAGAAGCTCGCCTACCAGGCGCAGCATGAGAACGACCGCCGCTGGCTGACTTTCGACCTGCTTTCCGGCCGTGTGCGGCCGGGACACCCGTTTTACGATTGGCTGCTTCGCGCCGGGGTGACGAAGGACCGGATCGATTCCTTCGCCGACGGATCTTCCGTGCCGGACCTTTTGGGCTTCGATCATTATCTCACCAGCGAACGCTACCTCGACCACCGCACCGGCCGCTACCCAGGCGAGCCGATCGGGACCAACGGACGCGACAGCTACGTCGATGTTGAGGCCGTCCGAATTGCGTCTCTCGGGAGAAAGATCGGCCCGGAAAAGCGGCTGTCGGAGCTTTGGGACCGCTACCGGCTGCCGATCGCGATCACCGAAGTGCATCACGGCTGCACGCGCGAAGAGCAGGTCCGCTGGCTGCAGGAGATGTGGACCGCCGCCGAGCGTCAACGCACGCGCGGAGCAGACATCCGCGCCGTCACCTTGTGGGCCTTGTTCGGTGTTGTCGACTGGCGGTCGATGCTGACCCGCCGCGAGGGCATTCACGAGGCCGGCGCATTCGACGTCCGCTCGCCGGTGCCGCGCCCGACGTTGGTCGCCAAGGCTGCCGCCCGACTCGGTGCGGGTGAGAAGCTCGACCATCCAGTGCTTCAGCAGCCGGGCTGGTGGCGACGACCCGGACGGACCTACGCCAGGCGCCGCTTCGACACACTGCCGGCGGGGTGGGGAGCGAAGGGCCAACCGCTGCTGATTGCCGGAGCGACCGGAACCTTGGGGCAGGCCTTCGCCCGAATCTGCGCGCATCGGGGCCTTGCGTTCGTGCTGACGCACCGATCGGAGCTCGACATCACCGCGGAGATTTCGATCCTTGCGGCGCTCGATAAATACAAACCTTGGGCAATCATCAACGCCACCGGCTCGATCCCGCTGGAGGAAATGGAGCCGGAGGAGTGCTTCCGGATCAATGTCGCCGGGCCCGAGCTGCTCGCCCGCGCATGTAAACAGCACGGGCTGCCGCTCGTCACTTTCTCATCTGATCTTGTGTTCGACGGTTCGTTGGGCCGGTCTTATGTAGAGCCTGATCGTCCAGCCCCGGCAAATGCCTACGGCCAAAGCAAGGCAGAAGCCGAACAGCGCCTTCTTGCGATGGACGCGCACACGCTGATCGTTCGCACCAGCGCCTTCTTCGGACCGTGGGACCGGCAGAATTTCCTGTTCACCACGCTGGCCGCCTTGAAGAAGGGTGACCGCATCGCGGCGAGTGGCAACACAATTGTCTCACCGACTTACCTTCCCGATCTGGTTCACACGGTGCTGGACCTCCTCCTCGATGAAGAAAAAGGCATCTGGCATCTCACCAACCAAGGTGCGATCAGCTGGCACGATCTGGCTGCCGAGATCGCCGATCGTGCGAAGCTGGACCGCCGGCGGATCATCCTTCCGGAGCGGGACGTGCCCGTGAATACCAGCCTGACGAGCGATCGCGGATTGCTGCTTCGGCCGCTGAGCTCTGCGCTCGATGACTTCATGCGCTACGCCGAGCCGCTGAGAGAACTGCAGTAGCCCTCTGGAAATATTCGGGCGTTCGCGCTTTCTCACCGGCATGAGTGAACGGCAGAACTGGCCCGCCAAGCTTTGGCTAGTCCGGCACGGGCAGAGTCAGGGCAACGTCGCTCGCGATGCCGCCGACGAAGCCGGGCTTCACGAGATTGCGATCACTGTGCGCGACGTCGACGTGCCGCTCTCCGAACTGGGCGAACGCCAGGCGAAGGCGGCCGGCGAATGGTTCGCCGCGATGCCCGAAGACGAGCGGCCGGAGGTCATCCTGTCCTCGCCGTACCTCCGCGCGCGCCAGACCGCGAAGATCATGTGCGAAGCGGGAGCGCTCGCCGGTGGTCCAAATCACACCACCGTCGACGAACGGCTGAGAGAGCGGGAGTTCGGAATTTTCGACCGGCTGACGACCGCAGGTATCCGCGCTCGTTTTCCCGAAGAGGCAGAGCATCGAAAAATGCTCGGCAAATTCTACCACCGGCCGCCAGGGGGCGAGAGCTGGGCCGACG
>Ga0207640_10000621_pt1 | contig 20839 bp, 21 predicted proteins | sample KBSCornC42_FD_184300 | JGI IMG/M metagenome (GOLD analysis project Ga0207640, IMG submission 184300) | Corn rhizosphere microbial communities from Kellogg Biological Station, Michigan, USA - KBS Corn C4-2 (SPAdes) (version 2) | ecosystem: Host-associated > Plants > Roots > Rhizosphere > Soil ... | reverse complement strand
ATGATGGAGATGCCCCATGTCCCAGATTCAAGGTCGAGAAACGCTCGAAGCCCGCGCTCGTAAGATCGTCGAGGCGCTGAGCGGGACCTGGTCGCGCTCGCGCGGTATGTGTTGCTGCCCGGCCCACGCTGACCGCACCCCCTCGCTCAGCATCACGCTCGGCAAGCGCGCGATCCTGGTCCATTGCTTCGCCGGCTGCACCAACGAGGCAGTCATGCAGGGCATGGCCAAGCTTGGGGTGCGAATCTCGGACCTGTTCGACGGGACGGGCGGCCCGGTTGCATCCGCGCCGCGTCACGAAATCGCTGACCGCAACGCGCTGAGACTGTGGCGCGAGGCCTCGCTACTCGTAGGCAGCCCGGCCGAGCGCTACCTTGCCGCGCGAGGCATTACGATCTCATCTTCCGACCTGCGCTTTCATCCGCACATGCCGCTGGGGCCGAAGGGCGCGGTGCGGTTCCTACCGGCCTTGGTGGCAGCGGTACGCAACGACGCCGGTATCCTGGCGCTGAACCGGACGTTCCTCGATCCCGACAGTGACCGCCTCGCCTCATTTGAGCAGCCCAAGCGCTCACTCGGAAGTCCGGGCTCGGGAGCCGTACGTCTGGCATATCCGCGCGATGGCAGGCTCGGACTCGCCGAGGGCAACGAGTCCGCGCTTTCGGCGATGCAGATGTTCGACATTTCCTGCTGGGCGACGCTGGGCAACGAGCGGTTCGGCCTGGTCACGATCCCGGAATCGGTGCGCGAGCTGCATCTCTTCGTTGACAACGACGCCGGTGGACTCCTCGCCGAGGAGCGCGCGCGTGAAGCCTATGCCTGCAGGGGGCGCCGGATCGTCACCCGGCGGCCCGAGCGACCCGGCGACGACTGGAACGACGTGCTGATGCGCCGGATGCGCGCGGCGGCTTGAGCCAAGCAGAGAGGAGAGGAGGCTTGGGGCCTTTTGAGGCCCCCAGACGGACTTGGGCCTCGTCAGGAGGTTCCAATGTCCCATGCTTCTCCCGCTCTCGCCTTTACCATCCCCGCCGAACCGCAGGTTCTGGCCGCGGCAAGGTCGTTGGCTGCCCGGATCGGTGCCGATCAGGCTATCTCCCGCGCCGTGCTGAACGCCACAATGCGCGAGCATCTCGGCGGCAGCGATGCCGAAGGCCGCTGGTCGGTGCGAGATGCCCATGCCGCGCTCGAATTGGCCCAGGTGCTATTCTTGGCTGACAAGTCCGAGCTCGTCACCGCTGTGTCGCCTGAATTGGCCGATCGGACCTTTTCTCGCTTGGAAGCGCTGGTGCCGAGCCAGACCACTCGCAGCGACGAGCAGATCGAATGGCAACAGTTCGCAACGCCGCCCCGCATCGCCTGGCTCGCGGCCCGGGCCTGCGGGATTTCTGCTGGAGAATTGGCGCTCGAACCCTCGGCCGGGACTGGGATGCTGGGCATTTGGGCGGCTAAGGCAGGCGCGCGCCTCGCGCTCAACGAGATCTCACCGCTCCGTCGCGAATGCCTTGGAGCACTGTTCCCCGAAGCCACGGTGACGGGATACGATGGCGAGCTGATCGACGAGCTGCTCTCGCCCAATATCGCGCCGAGCGTGGTGTTGATGAACCCTCCCTATTCGCACGGGATTGAGCGCGGCCACGACGGACGCACCGGTGCGCGGCACCTACGGTCGGCCTGGAAGCGGCTGCTCCCCGGCGGTCGCCTCGTCGCGGTGATGCCCGAATGGTTCGACCTGCCGCGCTTCCTTGCCGGGATCACCGGCCCGGTGGCGCTGCGGCTCAACGCCGCGATCGAGCTCGGTTTCGTCAAGCAGGGCACCTCGATCACCACCCGGCTCTTGGTGCTCGACAAGGTCGATGGCGGCGATAGTCCGGTCATCGCCAAGCCGGTGAACTTTGCCGAGCTCTGCTTCCTGGTCGGCCTTTTGCCCGATCGCACGGGGCAGGTTGCTGAGCCGATCATCGCCCGAAAACCGGCGCTCCCGCTGCGGCTCGTCGGACAGCCGAGCAAACCGGTCCCGCTCGTGGTTCGGCCCGTCGCGGCCGCACCGTCGATCCAGCCGCTGGCTTACCAACCGCTCGATGCGCCCGCGCCGATCGCCGAGCAGGTCGGGCACTATCTGCCTTACCGACCGAGCCGCATCGCGATCACCGGCGCAGTCGAACATCCGACGCCACTGGTGGAATCGGTCGCGATGGGCTCGATCACCGCGCCGGTGCCCGAAGCGGTGCCGCAGCTGCCTTCCGATCTTATCACCAAAGGCGTACTCTCCGCCGCTCAGACCGAGACCCTGATCTATGCCGCAAACGCCCATGCCCGCGATCTTTCGGGCAGGTTCGAGCCCGACGACAAGGGCTGCGTGCTGAAGGCGAGCGCCGAGGGCCGGACCTACCGGATGGGCTACTTCCTTGGCGACGGGACCGGGGCGGGCAAGGGCCGGCAGGTTGCCTCGGTCATCCTCGATCGCTGGGTGCGGGGAGAACGCCGCCATATCTGGATTTCGAAGAACGAGGCATTGCTCGAAGACGCGCGCCGCGACTGGAGCGCACTTGGGGGCCTGCCGATCGACGTCCAGCCGCTCGGGCAATGGAAGCTCGGGGTCCCGGTCGGGATGCGCGAGGGCATCCTCTTCGTCACCTATCCGACCCTTCGCTCAGGCCGCAGCGATGCGACCCGGCTCGAGCAGATCCTCGAATGGGCGGGTGACGACTTCGACGGGGTGATCGTCTTCGACGAAGCCCACGCCATGGCCAACGCCGCGGGCGGCGAAGGCTCACGCGGTAAGGTCAAGGGATCGGAGCAAGGCGTTGCCGGAGTGCGGCTTCAGAACCTGCTGCCGCGCGCGCGCGTGCTCTATGCCTCGGCAACCGGGGCGTCAGACGTCAACAATCTCGCCTATGCGACCCGGCTTGGCCTCTGGGGACCGGAAACCGCTTTCGCCAACCGCGAGGCCTTCGTCGCCGACATTCGCGATGGCGGCATTGCCGCAATGGAACTGGTCGCCCGCGATCTCAAATCGCTAGGGCTCTACACCGCGCGAGCGCTGTCGTTCGCCGGGGTCGAATACGAGATCCTCGAACATTGCCTCTCCGTCGACCAGATCGCGGTCTACGACGCCTATGCCGAAGCCTGGGCGATCATCCATGCCAACCTGCGCGATGCACTGGCGGCGACCCGGATTGTCGATGCCGACAGCGGAGATACCCTGAACTCCGGGGCCAAGGCGGCGGCGCTCTCGATCTTCGAGGGCACCAAGCAGCGGTTCTTTGCGCAATTGCTGCTCTCGATGAAGTTGCCGAGCCTGCTGCCGGCAATCGATACGACACTTGCCGAAGGCAATGCCGTGGTGGTGCAGCTCGTCTCGACTGCGGAGGCCATGCTTGATCGCCGTCTCGCCGACCTTACCGATGCAGAACGTGAAGCGCTTGAGATCGATCTTTCTCCCCGCGAATACGTGATCGACTACCTCACCAAGAGCTTTCCGGTGCGGTTGATGGCGGTATTCAAAGACGAGAACGGCAATACGCGCTCCGAGCCGATGGTCGATGATACCGGCACCCCGGTGCTGTGTCGCTCGGCGCTCGACGCGCGCGACCGAATGATCGAGCAACTCTGTGCGTTGCCGCCGATCGCCACCGCGCTCGATGCGATCATCGAGCGGTTTGGGACCGACCAGGTAGCCGAGGTCACCGGGCGAACCCGTCGGCTGATAGTCGGACGCGATGGGCGCCAACAACTTCAATCCCGTAGCCCCCGTGCCAATGTCGCCGAGACACAGGCGTTCATGGACGGCTCGAAGAAGGTTCTGGTCTTCTCTGACGCCGGCGGTACGGGCCGCAGCTATCACGCCGATCTTGCAGCGAAAAACCAGGCGCGCCGCGTCCATTTCCTGCTTGAACCGGGCTGGCGCGCCGATGCCGCCATCCAGGGACTCGGGCGGACCAACCGCACCAACCAGGCCTCGGCGCCGCTGTTCCGTCCTGTCACCACCGATGTGCGCGGCGAGCGGCGGTTTATCTCGACCATAGCGCGACGGCTCGACAGCCTCGGCGCGCTAACCCGCGGTCAGCGCCAGACTGGCGGGCAGAACCTGTTCGATCCCGCCGACAATCTCGAAAGCTCCTATGCCAAGGAGGCGCTTCACCGCTGGTTCGGCTTGCTGTTCATTGGAAAGCTCGACGCCGTGAGCCTCGCGCGGTTTGAGGAACTGACCGGACTCAGGATCGAAGGCCCCGACGGATCGATGGTCGACGACCTGCCGACGATCCAGCGCTGGCTCAACCGCATACTCGCGCTGCCGATCGCTCTGCAGAACGGCATCTTCGACGAGTTCCTCGGGTTGGTCGAAGCGCGGATCGATGCCGCGCGGCAGGCGGGCACGCTCGAACTCGGGGTCGAGACCATCGCGGTCGAGCATTTCGAGGTGCTCTCCGACACCCTGCTGCGCACCGATGCGCTCTCGGGCGCGACCACGCACCTCCTCGAACTCGAGATCGCCCGCGCGCTGAAGCCCTTGGGCCTCGCACGCCTTGAGGAGCTCTATGGTCTCTCGGGCGAGCGCCAGCAGTTGCTGCGCAATGCCCGTTCGGGCCGGATCGGGCTGTTGGTTCCGGCACGCAGCCTACTTGCCGACGACGGCACGCGGGTTGCCCGTTTCGAACTGGTCCGGCCCTTGAAGCACGGCCACCTAACCGCCGAGCAGCTTGAGGAAAGCAACTGGGAGCCAGTCGATTTCGCCGAGTTTCGCCGCCTCTGGCAAGCTGAGGTCGGTGAAGCCGCTGCGACCCACAAGCGCGAACGACTGCATCTCGCGACTGGGTTGCTGCTTCCGGTCTGGGACAAGCTCCCTTCCGACTATGTTCGGGTCAGTCGGATCTCCGCTCGCGACGGGCGCTCGCTACTGGGTCGCGAAGTGCCACTCCACTGCGTTCCCGAAATCTGCCAGGCCCTGGGTCTGGAGGACGAACATGCGTTCTCGGCCGAGCAGATCGTCGACGCTGTGCTCACCGGTGGCCGGCCGATGCAGGTCAAGGGCCGCGAGGCGCTCACCCTCAAGCGCAGCCTGGTCAACGGGACTCAGCGGCTCGAGCTTGCCGGCTGGTCGGCGGCGCGGCTTGACTATTACAAGGCGCAAGGCTGTTTTACCGAGATCATCCGCTATCAGACGCGGTTGTTCGTGCCGACGATAGGCGCTGCGGGTATCCTCGCGCGGCTTGGCCAGTAGCTGCGAAACATATTGCCAAATGGCAACCATTGGAGTATATAGTGCCATATGGAGACTTGCCATGCTGGCTTTGCAACCCGTTGATACTACTGCTCCGGCGTTTCGTCCGGATCCGATTACCCAGGACGAAGCTGCCGCTATGTTCAGGGCGGTTCTCAACCTCTTTGGCAAGTGGGAACTTACCGACGAACAGGCGGCGACGCTGCTTGATATGCCGGTGCGCTCCTATCGGCGCTGGAAGGCTGAAGGGCCCGGCCGGGTCTCGCGTGATGGCGCGGCTCGCCTTTCCAACCTGATGGGCATTCACAAGGCGCTACGGATTGTCTTTTCGGACGCCCAGCGCGGTTATGCCTGGATCAAAGCAGGAAATAGCGCCTTCGCCGGATCGAGCGCACTTGATGTCATGCTCGGCGGTGAACTCACCGACATCATGCGCGTGCGCCGCTACCTCGACGCCGAGCGCGGTGGCTGGTGACGGATCAAGAGCAAGGCCCTGTTTCCCATGTTGAGTGGAAAGGCGCGGTCCGGATCCTCCGCAGCGCCTTTCCGCCGATCGACCTGTTCGAGGACATCGCCGACCCCGCCGACTGGCCGCTGCTGATCTCGGCAGAGCAAAAGACCAATCCCCGGATCATGGCGACCATCGGCAATCTGGACCTTGTGCCAGCGGACCGGCGGGTAGGCGGAAACGGTGCATCTTATCTGATGGCGCCGTTCACCCATGTCAGCACGGATCGGCCAAGCCGCTTCACCGATGGCAGCTATGGCGTTCTCTATGTCGGAAATGCCTTCGAAACCGCTCTCTTCGAAACCATCCATCACCACGCCCGGTTCATGGCCCGCACCACCGAAGAGCCCGGTTGGACCTCTCAATTCCGGGAGATCATTCTTTCGGTCAATGGCGATCTGCACGACCTGAGGGGAACTGAGCCCGCCAATCCAGCTCTTGATTCCGACAGCTATGTGGCATCTCAGAGCCTTGCGGCGGCGCTGAAAGCGAATGGGGCCGATGGTGTGGTCTATCCGAGCATCCGGCATCCCGGAGGGGAATGTGTCGGACTGTTCTACCCTGACTGCGCATCAGAACCCGTTCAGGGGCGCCATCTCGACTACCATTGGGATGGTGAGCGTGTTGATCTCGTTCGCGATGCAGGGACAGGGGCCGTGTTCCGCGTAGTGAACTTGCCGTCTAGTCAGCCATGATTGCCGCCATTCCCGCGGAAAGGGCCTGGCTCACTTTTGGTACTGAGCCTAGTGACGGCGAATGTTTCAGGTCAGCGGTAGGCCATTTCGCTCTGTCCCGTAGTCAATCGATACGCAGCGACGAAGGTTATGTAAGGATCGGTACAGCGGCGACTACGTCTATCAGCCTTTCTGTATGCCATACCGCATTGCCATGCGATCTTGCATTCGGGTGCACCTGCGTCCAATCCGAGGTGATGATGCAGGCCGAGCACAGAGATCTCATCGAGCAGATAGCGAGACTTCTTGAGGAGGTCGACGTTCGCGCCGGAGCGGATTTCTCTGGGGTCGGCATAATCGTGGCGGATTCGTTTGATTCCTTGCCGCTCATCAATTTGCGTCCGACAAATAGTCTTCTCGAAGATGCCGAAACTGCAACGGCATTGGCGCGGATATCGCACCATTGGCATGAGCATCACGATGGATTTCATGTCCTGACGCCAGGGCTCAAGATTGAAAAAGTTGCTCAATATTTCTCGCCACCTATCGTTCCAGAAGTACGGATAGATCGTCAGAAGCGTTTCGGAGGGCGTTATCTCGCCGCCTTATTTGGTTCGATGATCCCTCACGTGCTCGCCACCGGAATTTCGAGTCGCGATTTCGGCGTAGCGGTATTTCAACGGGGCGATGAGAAGTACCATCGCGCGGCGGGCGAAGCGCAGCCCATATCGGGGAATGCGCATCAATGATCTTCGCCTTGAGTCGGAGTTTGGTTCTAAGTACGCTCGTGCTGTTGGTCGTCATTATCTGTGTCGGGCTTCTTCGGTACGGATACGCAGCAACTCCCCGCGATCTTATCGAATGGTCGTCTAAGATTGCTTTGTTCATCAGCGGTGCGATTGTCCTACTGAGCATCCGGCCAGTGTTTCGCGCGCTGCACCTAGTCACCTTCGCCAAATATTGGTGGTTTCCATGGATTGACGGGGAATGGCGCGCGGAGATTCGATCCAACTGGCCAAAGGTTGATCGCATGTACTTGGCCGCCAAGCGGGAAGGTCCCAAGTTCGATGCCCTTGCTGCACCGCTTACGGCAGCTGACGAATTGGTGACGACGGCGTCTGTAACGATCGAATCAAGTCTGTTCGACATTTCGATAGAAATTACGCCTGATGGAACGAACAAGGTCAGTCGCACGCGCTATGTGCGTCCGCGTTGGACAAGACCAGATCGGCCTGAGTTAAGCTACGTTTATGCGCAAATAGATCCCACGCTTCTAGCGCCGACTGACACGCGTCAGCATTATGGAGCCGGAATCGTCGAGTATATTAGAAAAACTGACGAGCTGTCCGGACATTACTGGACCAACCGTAATGCGGAAGCGGCGTTGAACACGGCCGGCACCATCGTGATGCGCCGAGTCGCCACACCTGGCCTTTTAGCACGGATTATGCACCGCAAATCGGCGTAACTTTAGGTATCCGATTTTGATCGATGGGGAATTCCACGGATGCTGTTGGGCGACATGCAAGTGGTGAGAGGGGTTCAGTCCTGCGAGTAAATTCATCACTATGTCAGCCCAGTCGCGGAATAGGCATCGACCGGAAACAGCAAATGCCCCAATTTTCCGTCGTGAACGATTACTGTTAGGCCGACGGGCGGCGGAAGCTGTCCTACGATGACGAAAACAAAACCGACAAGACGGTGTCGGGACAAGCGAACCCTGCTTCCCATCGTGAGGTCGTCACGGTCTGAAGGCGAAGGACTGCGTTCGGGATGGCTGTGCCAGTCACCGATATAGTGCAGTCCGCGCGCGTACATGGCGTCGATCTCGGCTTGCTCGCTTTTGCGGTCTGGCTCGTAGAAAGTGCGCCCCCGCCTGTCGTTCGGCCTCGGTCCCGTCGCTTCGCACAGAAAAATGTGCTGCCCGTCGATCCGGGCAAAGAGTTGGCCGCCAGCTTCCTTGTGCCAGAAGCGAAGTTGGCGATGCCGTGCGAAATGCTCAAGGACGGGCGATTCGAAATGGATCAGTTCGCCGGAGGTGCCGATCGGATAATGGAGCATCAGCGGTCGGTCTTACCGCAAACCGGACAGGACAGGTCATGTCGCCAAATGCGTTCGACCATAGTCGCTGATGGGCGATCATGTGTGGCCGCGCACCAGTCATCCGTCCAAGCACCGCCGGTCTTGGCAACGGTTGCCTCGCGGGCGCTCATGATTCGATAGCTTGCGCTCGGTGCGCGGCCAAGCAGATGGTCGAGCGCGAGTTCGGCAGTCATGCTGGCGATCATCATTATCTCGGATGCGCCATAAGGCTGGAAATAACTGCCGCAAGCGGCCTCCCGTTGGAGCGTCGGCACCGAAAAGCGCGCGGCTTTGAACAGCACTTCGCCCGTTGGCGAAAGGCCGCAGGCGAGACACCCACCTGTCGAGCCGATCAGGACGGCATGGCCCGCGGCGGCATGAGGCTCGGCCCAAGCATAAAGAGTGGTTGCAGGTTGTCCCGTCTCGATCTGCCAGGCGTTGAATTCGCCTTCGTGTGACCAGCTCCCGATTGTGGAGATGACCAAGTCCGCCTGTTGGAAGATTTCCGGCTGTTCAGCCACGATTTTCTGCCATCCGCAGGGATGTCCCGTGAAACGGGCATGGGCAAACTCGCGCTGCAAGCGCAAGGCAAACGCTGAAGCCTTGAACTGGCCGACCTGGTCGCCGCCCAGGGCGTGCCGGCTTGTATTGGCGAACTCCATGAGGCCGGGGTCGATCAGGTTGATCTCCCCCACGCCGGCTTGCGCGAGCAACCGGGCGATCGGCGACCCCAGGGAGCCGGAGCCGAGCATGACCACGCGGACCGTGCGAAGTGTCGTAAGATCGGGATTGGCATCCCGGCCATGAACCAGCCAAGGATCGGCGCGATCGACACGATGGCGCGTTAGAGTGCCGCGTCGCGCTTCAGTCGCAATCACGGTCGGGGGCGCCTTGCCTTTGCGAAAGCCTTTCGTCCCCCTTGGCCTGTTACGGCCATGGCCGGCATGACGCTTGATTGTTACTGCCCCAAAACAGGGACCGTTATTTGCCGGGGCGCCAAGCAGGATGACCCAATCCTGCTGCTCATGGCCAAGGAATGTGTCGAGCGCAGTGAATGCGGCATTGCCAATCCGTGCAGCGAGCGCACACAGGTCTGCAGGCGTATCGGGATATTCCGATGGGAGTAGGGGTTGATCGAACCAGAGCAGCAAGGCGGACGGGCATTCCGCGTCACGCGCGAGTCCCTTGCCAGTGCGGTTTTTCAACCAGGCGCTCAGTGACGCGCGATCTTCGGCGACGATATAACCCGCCTGCGAGCGCCAAATCTTGACTCGGCGCGTATCGCCGCAGGGATCGACAAGGCATCGGATCAGGGGGCCTTTAGTCATTGAGTTCCAATAGGACAGGAACTCGCTGCGAAAGTCAGATTGATTTGTACCCGCGATGCCCTGTTCCAGAATCTCCGCTGCGCCGCCAAGGACAGCCTTGATGATCGCGATCGGTTGAGTGTGATCGAGTTCGTCGCTGTCCTCGATGATGCAGAGCCGACCATCCTCCTCGACATGTGGATAGCTCGGAAAGGGCGGCGGGTCGACAAGAGCAACCCTTGGACGGCTACGCGGAAACCTCCCGTCGATTGTTAGATCAAGACCAATTGTGTGATCGGAGATTGCGACAACGAGGCGCCAACCTGACTGAGCGCCGTTGGCACTGTAGTGCACCAGTTCATTACTCGTCAGCGGTCGCGCGCCAGCATTGGCTGCGAGCCATTTTCCGATCTTGCTTTCGACCTCTGCCTGGGCTGCGCCCGGCGCATCAACCATAGCGGCCGTCGCCGCCCTTCTTCACGGCTTCGCGGGCGTCGGGCTGGTCGGCAAAATCCTTCAGGATGCCAGACTGGAGTATCGCGGGCGCGCCGATCGAAGACTCAATGACGACAAGATCTTCATTTTCGGGAAGATAATTACCCAGCGCGGCACGAAGATGCTCGATCACCGTGCCGGATCGGTTGGCGGCCAGGGCATTGTCGACCCGTACGGCGAGATTTCGTGCCTGGGCGATGAAGTCGCTGCGACACTCGGACGACCAGCCCTCGTCGAGATATTGCCCGTCGACTACCGGATTGGGAATGCGGCGCTCCAGCAATTCAGGGAGGCGCCGTGCCACCATCTGGAGGGCGAGATCGTCACGATTCTCCGCAATGCCAGCGGTCGCCTTATCGTAGGCGGTAACGACGCAAGCCATCAGCGCGATCGAACTGAGGCGGCATGCGGTCCAGTTGTAATCGCGCCAGCCCTTTAGGTAGCGGCAGACACGCCGCAGCTGCTGGCCATGCTCCTTGATGGCATCCTGAAACCAATCTTCGAGCTTGCGGGGATCGGACGGCTTCCACCCCTCGTTGCGGTGAGCGAGCATTATCTGGTCGGTGGGAAGGCGGGGATAGACTTGCTCCGCGAAAGAATAATTTTCGTCGAGCATCCTGGTGTCAAATTGCATTGAGGCCACGGCCTTTTCAAGCAGGACCTCGAATTCGTCGTCGGGGATGGCATAGAGCGCAAGATCGACATGGGCGTCTGCGTTTATCGCGACGCGCACGCAGGACGGCTTGTCAGATATCAGGGTCCATCCTTTGCGCTCGCATAACGGTGCAAGGATACGTTCGATCGCCGTGAAGTATCCTGCGCTGGCAACGACCGGATGGGTAGTCCCGTTCTGGCCCAGGAAGGACACGGGCAGGAAGACGCCATCATCAAGGTCGATTTCTTGCGGCGGATTGTGGGTGGCGCAGTTGAGCGTGTGATAAGACCAACTGCCCTGCATCCGGAATTTCGGCCGAAGCGCTACATCAGTGTCGGCAGATGGAATGGAAGCAAGCGCCCGGACCTCGAATAACTGCACGCGGTCGACATGGTCGCTCCAATCTCGCAATCCCGAGCGAATTTCGTCCCGGATCTCATCGCGTGCGTTCTGCAGTGCGGCCTTTTCATCCGTATCAACCGTCAGGCCGCGGAGATATGTGTCATGGTCGCTCGAACTGAACAATGCCCGGTGAGCATTTGCCCCCATTTTGAGTCCTCCTGATTGGCGTCATGGCGCCTAAGCCCCAGAGGTAGGTAGGCATTCTGTAAGAACAAGGGGCGAACAGAATTATGCTGTGGAACCTCCCGATAGGTAGTCCGGCGACCGGGTTTAGAGGGGAGGGGGCTTTGCCCTGATTGAGCCATTTGGGCGTCGATGGTCGATGCGCTGGGCTCTCAATCAGGAGTATGTGCCATGATCAAGACGATCCCGATGAACAAGCTAGTTCCCTCGCCGCGCAATGTCCGCCGCCATAACGACCCGGCGGCCGACGCCGAGCTCAAGGCCAGCATTGCTGCCCGCGGGCTGCTGCAGAACCTCATCGTGCGCCCGGGTGCCAAGGGCAAGTTCGAGGTCGAGGCCGGCGAGCGCCGCCGCAAGGCGATGCTGGCGCTGGCGGACGACAAGGTCCTGCCTAAGGACCACGAAGTGACTTGCCTCGTGCTTGAAGACACCGCCGAAGGCGCCATCGAGACCAGCCTCGCGGAGAACTTCCATCGCTTGGCGATGAATCCGGCCGACGAGGCCCAGGCCTTCGCATCGCTGATCGAGGCGGGCGCCTCGATCGAGGATGTGGCACGCCGCTTCGGCCTGACAGTCCGTTTCGTCGAAGGTCGCCTGCGACTCGCCAAGCTCGCGCCGGTCGTGTTCGCGGCGCTGGCTTCGGGCGAAATCACGCTTGACCTCGCCAAGGCATACGGCGCCACTTCGGACCAGGCGATCCAGGCCCGGGTCTTCGAACAGGTCTCGACCGGCTACTATGCCCCCAACCCGGACTCGATCCGCCGCATGGTGCTCTCGGGCACGGTCCGTGGCAGCGACCCCCGTGCCCGGCTCGTTGGACGCGATGCCTATATCGCTGCCGGTGGCCTGATCGAGCGCGAGCTGTTCGATGACGAGGACAGCGAAGCCTGGGCCGATGTCGCGTTGCTGGAGACCCTCGCCGCGGCGAAGATGAAGGAACAGGCCAAGGTCCTTGCCGAGGAGCAGGGCCTCGCATGGGTCAAACCGACGCTCGATCCCTACGCCAGTCATGACCTCGTCGAGGGCCTGGTACGGCTTCCGGCCGAACCTGCGCCACTCACCGAAGCCGAACTCGCTCGGCTCGATGAACTCGACACTTCCTATGACGAACATGCCGCGATCCTTGAGGATGAGGACAGTGCCGAGGAAGCCGTGGCCGCGGCCGAAGCGGCGATCGAGGCGATCGAACGCGAGTGTCAGGATATCCGCGCTCGTCCGCCGGTGATCGCGGCCGAGCTCAAGTCCGAAGCAGGGATGATCCTCTTACTGTCGCGCGATGGCACGCCAGTGCTCCAGCCGGTGTTCTACGGCGAACGAGAGGTCGACGGCGGAAACGATGACGCGGTCGAGATCGTGTCGGGCGAAGCAGGGGAGGGCAAGCGCCGCGCCGCGCTGTCGAAGCGCCTTGTCGATGAACTCGCGATGCAGCGCCGCGACGTCCTTGCGCTCCATGTCGCCTCCGATCCCGATCTCGCGCTCGACCTGATGGTCTTCACGCTCGCCGACGCCGATACGCTCGACTACCGGGCGCGTTCGGCAACGACACTGCGGGGCGGCACACCTGCCGGCCCGATCATCGGGTTTGAGGCAAAGGATGCCGCGGCAAGCGCCTCGCTCGCCGAGTTCAAGTCAGGCCTCGACGAGAACTGGCGTGGCGGCGCGCACATGTCGGAGCGGTTCGACCGGTTCCGGGCGCTTTCCGATGAAGCCCGTGCCGCCTGGCTCGGTCACGTCGTCGGCCGCACCCTCGAAGCAAGTCTCAACATGGCCGGCGAGCGCAGGATCGACTTCCACGATCATCTGGCCGCGCTCATCGGCATCGACATGGCCGCTTGGTGGCGCCCGACCGCAGCGAACTACTTCGACCGGGTGTCGAAGGCGGTGATCCTCGACGCGCTGGCTGCGGTTGGCGGTCCGGACCTGTCGAGCCGGTTCGCCTCGGTCAAGAAGGGTGATCTCGCGATGAGCGCCGAGCGCGTCTTCGGTGGGACCTACATCACCGAAGTCGAGGTCCGCGAACGCGCGCTCGCCTGGGTGCCCGAGGTCATGCGCTTTGCCGGCGCCGCGCCCGTCGAGGTCGAAGCGGACGATGCACAGATCCCCGAGTCCACCGGCGAAGCCGTCGCGAGCGGCGAGGGCGCCAACGACGACAATCAGACCCCCCGCGAGCTGGCTGCCTGACCTCCTCCTGACAGGCAGGCCACTCGCCCCTTGCGAAGCGGTCCCTTGGGCTTTGCCCAAGGGACCGCTTCCTCTTTGGGAAGAGAGCGGAGGGAGCTCGATGCTGAGCGGAACTGACCGGCGAACCTGCCGGCAGGCCACATCAGGAGAGCCCTCATGGCCTATCGCAAACCCTCGCCCGCCGGATTGTCTCCCGCAACCCGCATCACCCAGGAGATCATCGCGCGGCTTGAAGCCGGGACCAAGCCGTGGGTGCAGCCCTGGCGCGGCGTGCCCGTGTCCCGGCCCTTGCGCGCTTGCGGCGTTCCCTATCGCGGCATGAACGTATTCTGGCTGTGGATGGTCGCCGACATGTGCGGCTACGCCTCGCCTTACTGGATGACCTACAACCAGGCCAAAACCCTCGGCGCCCAGGTCCGCAAGGGTGAGAAGTCGACCATCTCCATTTTCTACAAGAGCTACACCAAGGAGGTCGAGGCGCCCGATACCGGCGAGAAGAGCGACGAGGCGCGCCGGGTTCTGAAGGCCTATCCGGTGTTCAACGCCGATCAGGTCGACGGTCTGCCCGAGCGGTTTCATCCAGCCGTCACGCTCGATCTGGTCGAGCCCGAGGGGCGAGAGGCCGAGCTCGACGCCTACTTTGCCGCGATCCCCGTCAATCTGCGCCACCTGGGCTGCGAGGCCTACTACGAGCCAACCACCGACCGTGTGACCATGCCGCCAGCCAGCCTGTTCTCCGGTTTTGACCACTACTACGCGACTCTCGCCCACGAGCTGTCGCACTGGACCGGTCATTCCAGCCGCCTGGCGCGCGATCTCAAGAACCGCTTCGGCACGGCGGCCTATGCCGCCGAGGAACTGGTCGCCGAACTCTCAAGTGCGATGCTCGGGGCCGAACTCGGTCTGCCGGTGACACATCTCGACAGTCACGCGAGTTACATCGAGCATTGGCTGAAACTCCTGCGCGAAGACGACCGCGCAATTCTCACCGCTGCAGCCAAGGCCGAGGAAGCCTCCAGCCTGCTGCTGAAGCTCGGAGGGCGAACGATCGCAGATGTCGCCGATGAACCCGAAGACGTCGCACTCGCAGCCTGACGGAGGACACCATGGGCCGATCGGTCAGCTATCCCAGCGGCGCCATCGTCGCGTTCACCCTGCTTAAGGTCGATGACGAAGGGGACTGGGACTTCGAATATGAGTGGCTGCGCGCGGACCTCAGCGAGCGCGCTGCTAAAGCCTTTCCGTCGCTTGAAGCCTACGATGGCTGGCGTGGCCGTGAGGACCGGACCCTCCGGCGCAATGCGTTCGCCGACTTCGGGGTCTCGGTCTATGGCGGTCTCGTTGCCGTATGGGTCGTTGAACGCGATGACGAGGCCTATTGGGACGCTGACTGGCGTAGCGCCCGAAGCCCCCGGGCGCAGCATTGGATTCGCCAAATCGCGCCCCGCTTCGACGCGCTGTTCGGCGACTACGATTGCCTCGGACATATGTCGAACGGCGAGGGCGTTTACCGCAAGCGTGCCGCCTGAGACCGGGCCGGGTCGAGGCTTCGTCTGCATAGCGCCTTCCGATCCTGGCGGGACAGCGTGGCTCATGGCTCGCACCATGCGAGAGAGGCCCTGGGCCAGCCGGCGGCGCCCGCGCAACCCGGCTTGGCCAGGCCCGTGTTGACCGGTCCCTGCGGGACACGGCCTGCCCGCGCCAGCCTGTCCAAGCGGGTTTCCCTTCGGTGCGCGTGTCCGCCCAAAGCTGGCCCTGACGGGCTCTCGCTGGCGCAGCCAAGAGCGGTCCGCGTCAGCCTCACGCCAGTCAGGAGGACACGCCCATGCATGCCAGTTTTGCCGACCAGCTCGCCGGTCTCGATCTCGCCGGATTTTCGATCGGTCCCGCCCCGGTTTCGAGCAGTGATTTTCCGGTTCGCGAAGCCGTCGTTCAGACGCTCGAAGCGGTCTGGTCCGATCTCTTCGCGCTCGTTTCCGGGACCGCGCTCGAGGCCGACGCCGAGGATCTTGGCTGGGCCTTCGTCAACCTGTTCCACCGCTCCGCCGAGCGCAAATCGACCGCACTCGACCGCGCCACCGACGAAGTTCGGGCGCTTGTCGCAACCGCCGATGGCTCCGAAATCCACACCCACGAACTCGAAACCCAGGTCGAGCGTGCACAATGCGCCGAAGCCGCCATGCTGGCGCTCGAAGAGATGCGAGAGATCGCGGCAAGCCTTTATCTCAACGAATTCGGCTCGTCCTGGAAGCCGGTGTCGAGTTCGCGCTTCAACCACGGCGCGATGCTGACCTCGGCGCTGGTCGAGGGGCGTGATTTCCTGCGCGCCCGGGCCGAGGCCAAGCGCCGCGCCGCGATGCCCGAGGGCACGCCGGTCGTGTTTGCCGGCGGACGCACCCGTCATCCCAGCGAAGCCGACGCACTCACCTTCGCCAACAACGTCTGGGCGACACTCGACAAGGTTCGCGACCGCGTTCCCGACATGGTGCTGATTCATGGCGGCGACACCAAGGGCGTCGATCGCCTGGCGTCGAGCTGGGCCGAGCGGCGAGACATCCCCCAAGTGACCTTCTCGCTCGACATGCGGCTTGGCGCCCGCGCGGGCTTCAAGCGCAATGAGCGCATGCTTTCGCTCGATCCGAGGTACGTTGTCGCCTTTCCGGGCAATGGCGTCCTCGAACGCCTGGTCATCGAAGCCAAGACGCGCCGCATCACCGTTGTCGATCGCCGCGGTCCGCTCGGCACCAGCCCCAAGTCAGGAGCCCATTCGCCCAATTGAAGGCCGATTGGCCTTTGCGCCAGCGCCCCTGCGGCGCTGGCGTAGATGTTGAAGAGGGGAGGTGAGCCCTTGTGCTGGTGGATCATGCGGACGGCCGCACGACTGTACAGCACAGGAGGATTTCATGATCAGCCCAAGCATGGTGCTTGCCGAATTTACCGAGCAGCAGGCCGCCAATCGCGCCCGCGTCACCAGCGAAATCGATCGCCTCAAGCGCGCGGTGATCGCACCGCTGCGTCACCATGGCATTGCCTCGGTGGCGGTCGCCTTCGACGGATGCGGTGACAGCGGCGCTATCGAGGACATCGCTTGTCGGGACGCCAGCGACACCGCCGTCGACCTACCCGACGAGTTCTCGGTTTGCGTCGAGGAAGACGGGGCCGAGCCGGTTCAGACGACCCTCAAGCAAGCGCTCGAGAACCTCGCCTACGCCGCGCTTGAACTCCATCATCCGGGCTGGGAAATCAACGACGGCGCGGGGGGCGCGCTCGAGATCGATGTGACGGCCGAGACGTTCATGCTCGACTGCAAGCTGCGCTACACGGCGTACGACGACCACTACACCGAACTGTGAAGGAGGCCGTCATGGCGCATTGCTATTACCATGCTCTGTCCTCGGTCCGGAAATGGGGCGGCGCGGTTGAGGACTACCTCGCGCTTCACCAGTGGTTCGATCAGTCCAAGGCCATCTTCGCCGATCCTCGGCACCGTGCGCTGCGACACCACACCGAGGGCATTTTCATGCTCGAAACCCTCTTCGGGGCAACAATCGTCAATACCGACGGCCGGGTCGTTCCGGTGCGTCTGGTTGGCGAGCAGCACGTGCGGGAAGACCTGGGTTCGATCCCTTCCTTTGCCGACTGGGCTCGGCTCATCACCCCTCAGGCCTGGATGCTGCGCGGGCAGCGACTGGACGAACCGGATCCGGTGATCGGCGAAGATTTCGCCGATGACGGTGCGGTTCCGTCAGGCAGTCCGATCAAGGCGAGGCGATCGGTCCGCCTCGAAATATGAGCTCCCGCTGGGGGTGGAACGGGCCGCTTCGGCTTTGGCCCCCCCGGAATAGACAAGGGATGGGTCTGGTTCCCATCAAGGTGTCCGGGAACAATCCGGCTCTGGGGCAAACCTGTCCTGAAGCAGCCCCGTCGAGACGCGCAACCCGGATCAGGTCCGGCCGAGTTGCCGGGCTGCGCCCGGCTGCCCGCACCACCCGAACCATATCCGGGTTTCCCTTCGGTGCGCTTCGCCGCGGGCCGCTTCTTCGTCGGGTTTGCAGCCGGGATGGACCCGGAGTGCTCGATCAGGAGAAGACCCATGACCAATCTCGTTATCCTCGTCGGCCGCATCGCCCGCGACCCCGAAGCCCGCACCACCCAGGGCGGAACCAGCATCACCTCGATCTCGGTGGTGACCGATCGGCCCGCCCGCAAGGACGGGAAGACCTACAAGGACGAGAACGGCTACACCGTCAAGGACAGCGAATTTCACCGCGTTACCTGCTTCAACGGACTCGGCCAGAACGTCGCCAAGTATTGCACCAAGGGCCAGCTGGTGACGATCGAGGGCCGCATTCACTACACGCAGTGGGAGGACCAGAGCGGCACCAAGCGCTACGGCTGCGAGATCATCGCCGACAAGGTCGACTTCCTCACGAAGGGCGGCCGCTCGAGCAGCAATGAAGGTGCGCCCGACATCGACGAGGACTGATCGGCATGCCCGACGACAAGGCCCCGGTGGCACACGCCATCGGGACCTTTTTTGTACTCGCCGGCGTTGGCGGCGGCGCGGGGCATCGAGCCCGCGCGCCGCCGCGGCTGACCGATTACTTCGCCGCCAGGCGCTTCAGAGTTTCCTCGATGCCGAGCGCCATCGACGCCTGAACGACCCGCTTGAGCTCAGCCGGTTCGATCGTCTCGGCGCCGCATTCAACGAGCATCTTGCCGAGTTCGATCGCGGCTTCGTCGCGGAGGCGGACCTCCTGCGCGTCGAGTTCTAGACGCTGTTCGCGCAGCTTCTTGAGTGCATCGCGCGCACCCGGTTTGGACCTGGCCATCAGTGTTCCTTTCTGTGGCCGTGGGTCCCCTCCAGCGCCGATAATGTCAGGCGGCCAGGATGTAGGAAATCGGTTTTTTGCGCGACACATGCTCCTGGGCGGAGAGGTTGGAGAGGTCTCTCTCGCAGAAGTCCGATCGTGATGTAGGCTTTGGGGCCGCGTCAAGGACGACGGGGCCCCACCATTTTTCCGGGCAAGCCCGAAAAAATCGTGACCCCCATCGCCGCTACGCGGCCGCGCGTGCCGCGCGGTCCCTGACCCGGCCCGTCGCCCACATCCTCGCAGCTCCTGATGCGACGCATCGAACATCAGGAGGTTCAACATGTACGTTTCGATGAACATTGCCCACGGTGGTTTCCAGGCCGATCAGGTGGCCTTCGTTGCGGCACTGGATCAGGCCCATGCCCGGTCCTTTCACAGCTACTTCACGCAGTACATCCTGACCGATGCCGAGGCTGGCTACATCGCGGTCGACGAGGGCGATTACGGAGCACTTCCGGCCGGAATGCTGAACCGGGTTATTGACACCGTATCGAGCAAGCTGAGCGACGAAGCTTGAGCACATTCGAAAGGAGGAAGTCCGCACCGGGCTTCCTCCTTTTCTTATGCTCGGCGACCTGATCGCGGCGCCAGGCGATGATCAGACCGTCTGGTCCTCGCGGTCCATTGCCTCGAGTCTCTCGGGCATGTCGAGCATCTTGATCGCCGCTGCCGAGATCGCCTCGGCCATAGTCGGGTAGGTCTCCGCCGAGCTGATAGAAACCCAGCTGTCATAGCTGACGGTCGCCTGAAAGCCGTTACCCTTGGGTGTCGCGGACAAGGTCACGCTGGCCATTGTCGCTCTCCATGAAGGTGGAAGTTGTCTGCAATCATACCCCGGATTTCGCATCGCGCCCAGCGTCGATCAGGCCAATCCTTCACGTACAGGATGACGCCCCCATTCCGCCGGAAGATCGTTCCTTGGGGCTGCGGGATAGGTCGGATCAGTTTGCTGGTCCTACTCCGAAAGCTGGGAACAGTGGGCACACCGTACGCGACAGGTCGCGGTGGATTTTGCAGGCATATCGCTGAAAATACGTTTATTTTTTCTCAAAATCGAAAAGGGCAGCTTCTCCGTCAGATATGACTTGGCTCATTCGCCTTACGTGGAAGTGACCGCATCTCCCGGCGCAGCCCACGGAAACGCGCGCTTCTCGATGTTCTTGACATGTTCTTAGGAATGACTTAGACCCTGCATTGCCTTTCGCAGTGCGCACCGGGCTCCTGACCACAAGGAGTCCGTGCATGACACGGCCAATCTGTCTCCAGGTTTACATCTCCAGCGAGCTCAGCTCGCTGATCCGCAAGGCTGCCAAAGCCAAGGGGATCAGCATGAGCGAATGGGTTCGCTCGCTGCTCGCCAATGCCTGCGCGGAGGAAGAACTCACCTCCCGTTGCAGCACCACCGTCGAGCGCATTTCACGTCAGTCCGTCTTTCTGATGGTCGGTGTGGATGCGCTGCTCGCGGGCCATGCGGATCATGGTTTGCGCGAACGGGCGCACCAGGCCTACGCCCGCAAGTGCAAGGAAATCGGTGTGGCCGGGGCCGCCGGCGAGGGAGGCGTCTCATGAAACGCAACCTCGTCAATTTCACCCGCGGCAGTCAGCTCCTCGGACACTTCAGCTTCATGTTCGCAGCCGGTCTCAAAGGGCCGTTGATGATCGCTGTCATCGTGATCGCGTGGACCTCGTGGTGGACCCTTTCGACAGGTCTGACGGACCAGGAAGTCTATCTGGTCTGGATGCGGGCCTATGCCGCATTCTACGGTTTCATGGAGTTCGATCCGACCAAGAAGATCGCGCTCCAAACAGCCTTTGGCGGTTCCGTTCAATTCCCCATCGCGATGCTCGATACGTTCCCGCCGGTGGTGCGCGCCTGGGAGCATATGCTCGATTTGTTTGGCGCTGCGCTCGTGCGATCGGCGCTGTTTCTCGTGCCCAGTTTCGTGCTGTTTTACTGGTTCGCGGCGCGGTTCGGCAGCCGTTCCAAAGAGCGCAAACACGAGCGCGGCGCCATGCTAGTCACGCTTCCCGAACTCGTCGATGAATTGCGTGACCACAACCGGCGCGAGCGTGCCCGCGAGTTGTCGGAGACGCTCGGGTGGAAGTGGCATCTGTGTACCCCGCGCGAACTGTCCCGGGCATTTCCCTACCAGCCATCGCACCTTGCCACGGTCATCTATCCCTGGCGCCTCGAACAGAGCCACGCGATGCTCATCGGCACGACCGGAATGGGCAAGACCGTCGCCATGTCGGACAT
>Ga0207640_10000606_pt1 | contig 21215 bp, 21 predicted proteins | sample KBSCornC42_FD_184300 | JGI IMG/M metagenome (GOLD analysis project Ga0207640, IMG submission 184300) | Corn rhizosphere microbial communities from Kellogg Biological Station, Michigan, USA - KBS Corn C4-2 (SPAdes) (version 2) | ecosystem: Host-associated > Plants > Roots > Rhizosphere > Soil ... | reverse complement strand
GCTCTCGGACCAGTTTTCGTCCACTTTGACGTGGAGGAAGAGGTGGACCGGATGCCCGAGCATCTCGGCTAGCTCTTTCCTCGCCGCCTCGCCGATCGCCTTGATCCGCGCGCCGCGCTTGCCCAGCACGATCGGCTTCTGGCTGTCTCGGGCGATGACCACCTGCTGGTGGATCTCGATCGAGCCGTCCTTGCGGATTTCGTATTTCTCCGGGCGAACCGCGGCGTCGTAGGGAAGTTCGTCGTGGAGCTGGCGGTAGAGCTGCTCGCGGGTCACTTCGGTCGCGAGCAGGCGTTCGCTGGCGTCGCTGACCTGGTCCTCGGGATAGTGCCATGGGCCTTCGGGCATCAGCGCGGCGAGGCGGGTCTTGAGCTCGGGCACGCCATCCCCGGTCAGCGCCGCAACGAAGAACACCTCGTCGAAGCCGACCGCGCCGGCCAGATCCTCGGCGAGCTTCAGCAGCGGCTCCTTAGCCCCGGCGTCGACTTTGTTGAGCACCAGCAGCTTGCGCTCCGGCCGCCCCTTCAGCGTTTCGAGCAGCGGCACGAGCTCGTGGCGGCGCTGCTTCACACTGTCGACCACCAGCAGGATCGCGTCGGCCTCGACCGCGCCTTCCCATGCGGCGGCGACCATCGCCCGGTCGAGCCGGCGCTTGGGCGCGAAAATGCCGGGGGTGTCGGCGAGGATGATCTGCGTCTCCCCCTCCAGCGCAATGCCGAGCAGACGGGCGCGGGTGGTCTGCGCCTTGGCGCTGACCGCGGCGACCTTCTGCCCGACCAGCGCGTTGACCAGCGTGGACTTGCCCGCGTTCGGAGCGCCGATCACGGCGACGAGACCGCAGTGGGTCACCCAAATTCCTTCATGAACGCGTTGGCGGCCTGGGTCTCGGCCTCCTGCTTGCTCCCCGCGGTGGCTTGCGCCTCCCCGACGCCCTTGACGCTGACGCTGACGGTGAAGGTCACCGCATGGTCGGGGCCCTCGCGGTTGACCACGGTGTAGACCGGGGGCTTGCGCTTGTTGCCCGCGGCCCATTCCTGGAGCGCGGCCTTGGGGTGCTTGCGCTCGCCCTTGCCCGCGGCGAGATGATCGGCCCACAGCTTGCGGATCAGCGCGCGCGCCGCGTCCCAGCCGCGCTCGACGAACAGCGCGCCGAGCAGCGCTTCCATCACGTCGCCGAGGATATTGTCGCTATCGCGCCCGCCATCGTCGAGCGCCTGCTTGCCGAGGCGGATATGCTCGGGCAGGCCGATCTCGCGCGCCACGGTCGCACAGGTGTGGCCGCTTACCAGCGCGTTGAGGCGCTGCGACAGCGAGCCTTCGTCCATCCGCCCGCGCTCGTGGAGCCACTCGGCGATCCCAAGCCCGAGCACGCGGTCGCCGAGGAACTCCAGCCGCTCGTAATTCGCCGCCGCGCCGGTCGAGCCGTGGGTCAGCGCCTCGAGCCACAGCGCGGGGTCGCCCGGCTCCTTGCCGGTCAGCTCGGCGAGGTAGTGCGCCAACTCCCCAGGCAATCCCTCGCTCCGGCTCAAAAAGTCCCCCCGATGCGGTCGAACCGCGCGGCGCTGAACCAGGTCCAGGGCAGCAGCCACGAGGCGCCGCCGTTGGTCGAGAACATCATGATGCTGGCGCGGCCGACGAGGTTGGCCTGGGGGACGATGCCGATCCCCGCGCCCTCGACCGCGGGAAAGCGGCTGTCCATCGAGTTGTCGCGGTTGTCGCCCATCAGGAAGACGTGGCCTTCGGGCACGATCACCGGTGCAGTGTCGTCCTGCGGGGTGTTGAACAGGTCGAGCACTTCGTAGCTGCGCCCGCCCGGCAGCGTCTCGCGGAACCGCGGGTAGTGGCAGGCCGCTGAACCGTCCGCGGCCGCCGCCTCGAACTGCGGGGCGATGCAGCGGGTGTTGGGAGTGACCGGCAGCTCGAAGTCGGCGATGCGCTGCTTGGGCACCGGCTTGCCGTTGAGCACGAGCTGGCCGGAAATCATCTGCACGGTGTCCCCGGGCAGGCCGATGACGCGCTTGATGTAGTCGACGTCGTTGCCGGGCGGGGCCTTGAAGATCACCACGTCGCCGCGCTGCGGCTGATGCGCGAAAATTCGTCCCGGGATCAGCGGCACGCTGAACGGCAGCGAATACTTCGAGTAGCCATAGGGCCACTTCGCGGCGAGCAGGTAATCGCCGTTCTCCAGCCGCGGAAGCATCGATTCGCTGGGGATGTTGAACGGCGAGAAGAAAAAGCTGCGGAAGATGCCGACGACCAGCGCCAGCTTGATCAGGAAGACGAAGAAGCTGTCCTCCTTCTTTTCCTTCTTGGCGGGTTTCGCCGGTTCGCGGGCGAGCGGCTGAGGCGCTGCGGCAGCGGCCATCGGCGGGGAAGTGTCCTCGGACAAGTGCGGCGGGTCTTTCGCTTGGCGGAACGGGGCGGGCGCGGCATAGGCGCGCTAGCCCCGAGTAGGAAAGCGAAAACCGATGGACTGGACCGCGCTCGAAGCCCTGCCGCGCCCGACGCTGAGCGAGCTGTTCGCGGACTCCGGGCGGGTCGACGCGTTGACCGGGACGCTCGCGCTGAGCGACGGCGCAATCCGCTTCGACTGGTCGAAGACGCACCTCGACGCGGCGTTGATCGGTGCTTTCGAGAAGCTGGCGGTGGCCGCGGATTTCGCCGAAAAGCGCGCCGCGCTGTTCGCCGGCGAGATCGTGAATGAAACCGAGAACCGCGCCGCCACGCATACCGCGCAGCGCGGGGTCGGCGATGATACCGATGTCGAGGAAGCGCAGGCGCTCCACCAACGGATGCGGCTGCTGGTCGAGGCGATCCACGACGGGGCGTTGGGCGAGGTCCGCAGCCTGATCCACATCGGCATCGGCGGCTCGGCGCTCGGCCCGGCGCTGGCGGTCGATGCGTTGGCGCGCGAGGACTGCAAGGTGGCGGTCCATGTCGTCGCCAACATCGACGGCTGCGCGCTCGAGGAAGCGCTCGCCAAGTGTGACCCGACGAGCACGTTGGTCGCGGTCGCCAGCAAGACCTTCACCACCACGGAGACGATGACCAACGCCGCCAGCGCGCTCGCCTGGCTGCGCGAGGCCGGGGTCGAGGACGTCTATGGGCGCGCCATCGCGCTGACCGCCAACCCCGAAAAGGCGGTCGAATGGGGCGTGGACGAAACCCGCGTGCTACCGTTTCCCGATACCGTCGGCGGGCGTTATTCGCTGTGGTCGTCGATCGGCTTTCCCATCGCGCTGGCGCTCGGCTGGGAAGCGTTCGCCGAAATGCTCGAGGGCGCGGCCGCGGTCGATCGTCATTTCCGCGACAGCGACGGCGTCGCCAACCTGCCGCTGCGCGCCGCTTTCGCCGATCTCTATTATGCCCAAGTCCGCGGCTGCCAGACCCGCGCGGTGTTCGCCTACGACGAACGGCTGCGGCTATTGCCGAGCTATCTCCAGCAGCTCGAGATGGAATCGAACGGCAAGTCGGTCACCGCCGAGGGCGCGCCGCTCGGCCGGCCCAGCGCGGCGGTGACCTGGGGCGGGGTCGGCACCGACGCGCAGCACGCCGTGTTCCAGCTGCTCCACCAGGGCACACACCTGATCCCGGTCGATTTCATCGCGGTCAAGGAGCCCGGCGACGCGCTCGATCCGGCGCATCACCGCATCCTGCTGTCCAACTGCTTTGCCCAGGGCGCGGCGCTTTTGGCCGGCAAGGCCAGCGACGACAGTGCGCGCGCCTATCCCGGCGACCGGCCCAGCGCGACGATACTGCTCGACGCGCTGACGCCCGCGAGCTTTGGCGCGCTGATCGCGTTCCACGAGCACCGCACTTTCGCCAATGCCTGCCTGCTGGGGATCAACCCGTTCGATCAGTTCGGGGTGGAGTTGGGGAAGGAGATCGCCAAGGCGATCGAGAAGGGCGGACAGGCGTTCGACCCCAGCACCGAAGCCCTGCTGGCGGCTGCCGGCATCGGCTGAGCGCGGCGCGCGATCGATTGCGATCCGCAACTTGCCGAATCGGCGCCCCACGGGCATCGTCGGCGCGGGTCTGAGGGGCGGGAACAATGAAGCACTACCGGGTCAACAAGGTCGACCACCCCGGCGGACGGGTGCTCAAGAAGAAAGACATCCTCGCCCGCGACGATCGCCAGGCGATCGAACGTGCGCGCGACGACGAGGACTGCCCGGTGTGCGAAGTGTGGAAGTCGGGCGAGCAGGTCGGTACGATCCTCAACGACTAGCTTCGGCGCCGCCATGCCGAAAACGCATTGGCGCGGACCAACGGCAAGGCCATATGCCGGCGCCGAGCGGAGGCGCGCATGACCACGACATACGACTACGACCTGTTCGTCATCGGCGCCGGAAGCGGCGGCGTGCGCGCCTCGCGGGTGGCGGCGGCCCACGGCGCCAAGGTCGCGGTGGCCGAGGAGCACCGCATCGGGGGGACTTGCGTGATCCGCGGGTGCGTGCCGAAGAAGCTGCTGGTCTACGGTTCGCACTTCGCCGAGGAGCTGCAGGACGCGGCGCACTACGGCTGGACCGTGCAGGGCATGAGCTTCGACTGGAACGTGCTGCGCGACACCGTTCTGCGCGATGTCGACCGTTTGAACGCGGCGTACACCTCGACGCTCGAGAGCCACGGAGTCGAACGCTTCCTCGAACGCGCGACGGTGACCGGGCCGAACGCGGTCAAGCTCGCCGGCGGCAAGGAGATCACTGCGCGGAAGATCCTCGTCGCCACGGGCGCGTGGCCGGTTATGCCCGAGTTCGAGGGCAACGAGCACGCCATCACCTCGAACGAGGTGTTCCATTTACCGACGCTGCCCAAGCGCGTGGTAATCCAGGGCGCGGGCTACATCGCGATGGAGTTCGCGGGCATCTTCAACGCGCTCGGCTCGACCGTGACCGTGGTCAACCGTTCCGACGCGATCCTGCGCGGCTACGACGAATCCCTGCGCGACCGGCTGCTCCAGATCACCATGGCGCGCGGTATCCAGTACCGTTTCAACTGCCCGATCAAGCGGATCGAGAAGCAGGCGGACGCGCTCGAAGTGACTGTCGGCAACCACGACCCGTTTGCTGCCGATGCGGTGCTGATCGCCACGGGACGGCGGCCGAACACCAAGGGGCTGGGGCTGGAGAGCGCGGGCGTGGAGCTGGGCGAGCACGGCGAAATCCCCGTCGACGAAGCCAACAAAACGTCGTGCGACAGCATCTACGCGGTCGGCGACGTGACCAATCGCGTTCAGTTGACCCCCGTGGCGATCCGCGAGGGCCAGGCTTTCGCCGATACCGTATTCGGCAATGCGCCGACGACCGTCGACTACGGCTGCATCCCCAGCGCGGTGTTCTCGCAGCCGCCGCTCGCCGGGGTCGGTCTGACCGAGGGCCAGGCGCGCAACAAGTTCGGCAACATCAAGGTCTATTCGAGCGACTTCCGGCCGATGAAGAACGTCTTCGCCGGACGACGGGAGCGCGGGCTCTACAAGCTGGTCACCGACGCCGAGACCGACAAGGTCGTGGGTATCCACATGATCGGCCCCGAAGCGCCCGAGATCCTCCAGGCGGCGGCGATCGCGGTCAAGGCCGGGCTGACCAAGGCCGACTTCGATGCGACCGTAGCGCTGCACCCCTCGATGGCGGAAGAGCTCGTGCTGATGCGCTGAGTCGCGTTGCGGAATGCAACTTGTGTGATACGCTCTCCTAAACAGGGAGAGGCGGCATGGACCTGAACGGCAAGACCGCGCTGGTCACCGGCGGAACCGACGGGATCGGCGCCGAAATCGCCCGGCAACTGAAGGCCAAGGGGGCGGCCGTCATCGTCGCGGGGCGCGATCCGGGCCGGGTCAAGGCGGCGCGGGACGCGGGCTTCGAGGCGATCCAGGCCGACTTGACGAGCGAAGCCGGCACGGACGCCCTGATCGCCGCGCTCGGCGGGCGGGCGATCGACATCCTCGTCAACAATGCCGGGATGGGAGCCGACCACGACTTCCGCGTCGTCCACCCCAACGTCGCCGAGGCGGACCGCGCGATCTTCCTCAACCTCAACGCGCCGATCCGGCTGATCACCGCGCTGATGACGATGCTGCGCTCGCGGCCCGAGGCGGCGATCGTCAACGTCACTTCGGGCCTGGCGATCGCTCCGCGCGGCGGCGGGCCGGTCTATTGTGCGACCAAGGCGGGCTTGCGCAGCTACACCCAGGCGCTGCGCCATCAGCTCAAGGACAGCAGCATCCAGGTGATCGAAGCGCTGCCGCCGGTGGTCGAGACGCGGATGACGGCGGGGCGCACTGGAAAGAAGATGAGCCCGGCCGAATGCGCGCGGCAGATCGTCGCCGGGATCGAAAGCGACATGACCGAGATCAGCGTCGGGATGACCAAGGTCCTGCAGATCGTGAACTCGGTCTCGCCGGCGCTGGCCCGGCGGGTGATGATCAACTTCTGAAGGGGAGGACGGATGACGGGAACGGTTCTGGTCACCGGCGGCAGTGGCTACATCGGTGGCGAGCTGATCCGCCAGCTCCTCGCCAGGGGCTGGCGGGTGCACACCACCATCCGCGACCTCAAGAAAGAGCAAGGCTTGCGCGCCGCGATCGGTGACAGCGGCGGCCGGCTCAGCGTGTTCAAGGCCGAGCTGATGAATGACGCGGGCTGGCCCGAGGCGATGGCCGGCTGCAGCCACGTCGCCCACGTTGCCTCGCCGTTCCCGCTCGGGGTGCCCAGAAACGAGGACGAGCTGATCGTCCCGGCGCGCGAGGGGGCATTGCGCGCGCTGCGCTTCGCCAAGCAGGCCGGCGTAACCCGTTTCGTGATGACCAGCTCGGCCGCAGCGATCGCCTATGGCCACCCGCTGGGCAAGTCGGAGTTCACCGAGGCCGACTGGACCGACGTCGATGCGCCGGGCGTCCAGCCTTATGTCAAATCGAAGACCATCGCCGAGCGTGCCGCGCGCGAGTGGGTGGCGCGCGAGGGCGAGGGAATCGAGTTCTGCACGGTCAATCCCGTGCTCGTGCTCGGCCCGATCGCCAGCGCCGACCTCGCCGCGTCGGTCGAGGTCCCCAAACGCCTGCTCGAAGGTTCGATTCCGGCGCTGCCCGACGTCGGGTTCAGCGTGGTCGACGTCCGCGACGTCGCCGCGCTGCACGTGCTGGCGCTCGAAGCGCCGGCCGACAAAGTCCGCGACGGGCGCTTCATCGCCTCGGCCGGTCCATTCTATAGAATGGCCGATGTAGCCCGCGTGCTACGCGAGCGGCTCGGGCCGCAGGCGCGCAAGGTCCCCACGCGGCGGATGCCGGATTTCCTTGTCCGGCTGATGGCGATGCTGATCCCCGACTTGCGCCAGCTCGTCGGCGAGCTCGGTCGGACCCGCTCGACCAGCGGTCAACACGCCCGCGACGTGCTCGGCTGGGCGCCGCGCGATCCCGACCAGACGATCGAGGAAACCGGCCGCAGCCTGATCGAGAAGGGCATCGTGAAGGTCTAGGCCAGCGAGTAGGGCACCACCCCGCGCCGGTCGGGGTCGACAGCGATCGCCCGGTCGCTCGGCGGGAACGCGCGCTGGTCGCAGTCGGGGCGGGGGCAGAGGCGACACGAGACGCCGATGCGCGTCGCCGCGCTGTCCGAGCGCAAGTCGATCCCGTCGGCGTAGATGAATTCGCCGGCGTGTTCGGCCTCGCAGCCCAGCGCCACCGCATAGCGCCGCGGGCTGCGGTCGTAGCGCCCGCTCGGCTTGACCAGCCCCTTGGCCATCGAGACGTAGCGCACGCCGTCGGGCGTCTCGGCGAGCTGAACCAGAATGCGGTCGGGGATCGCGACGGCCTCGTGCACGATCCACAGCGGGCAGGCGCCGCCGAACCGCGCGAACTGGAGCCGCGTCGCCGAATGCCGCTTGGTGATGTTGCCGGCCATGTCGACCCGGCAGAAGAAGAACGGAACTCCAGGCAGCTCGGCGCGCTGGAGCGTCGACAGGCGGTGGCAGGCCTGCTCGAAGCTCGTACCGAAGGCTTGCGCGAGCCGGTCGATGTCGTGCCGCACTTCGCGCGCCGCGGTGCGGAAGGCGCGGTACGGCATGAGCAGCGCGCCCGCCGCGTAGTTGCACAGCCCCACGAACAGGAGCTGGCGCGAGGCGGCGTTGCCGAGCTCGGCGGTCTCGACCACCGCCGCGATCTCGTCCTTGAGCGCCAGGGCGACGAGCTGGTGGGCGAGCTGGAAGCGGCGGCTTTCAACCGGCTGGCCGGGGTCGACCACAAGGTGCCCCATCTCGGGGTCATAAGCGCGCAGGCCCTGGTTGAAGTCGTAGAGCAGCGAGACCGACAGCGCCTCGCGGAGATAGCCTTCGAGCTGAGCGGTTCCGGGCCCTTTGCCGCCGCGCCCGGCGATCTTGGCGGCGAGCGCCTCGGCGGCGCGATCGAGGCGGTCGACGTAGTTGTCGGTGAGGTGGAACCAGTCGCGCACTTCCTCCCATGGCAGGCGGGCGGTAGCGGGCGCGTCGGCGGCGAGCGCCTCGTCGACCATCTGCAGGCGCTGGCCAGCGCGGCGGTAGGCTTCGTGGAGCATGACGAAGCGGTCGGCGAGGCCGGGCTGCTGCTCGGCGAAGCGGGCAAGATGTTGCGGCGGCAGTGGCTCGGCAAACAGCGGGTCGGCGTTGGCCTCGCGCAACGCGGCGAGCCGGGTCTCCGCCGCCCCCGCGCCGATCCCGCGCCAGTCGAGCGGGAAGGCCTTGCCCAGACGTTCGAGCAGCGCGGGCGTCAGCGGCCGGTCGTCGTTCTCGAGCTGTGACAGATAGGATGTGCTCACGCCCAGCCGAGTCGCCATCTCGGCCTGACGCAATCCCCGCTCGGCGCGGATCGCGCGCAAGTTGGGTCCGGCGAAGAGACGAGGGGCGGGCGGCACTGGTGTAACGCTAGTTTGCAAACTGTTCCTTCGCAACTTCGCAACTCCACATTGGACGTAGCGCTCGCGGGTCGCCAAGAGCGACCGTCCGGAATTGCAGATGGGGCCCGAATGTCCGCCAACATCGCCGAACTCGAACGCCGCCGCGCCGCCGCGCGTCTCGGCGGCGGCCAGAAGCGCATCGACGCGCAGCACGCCAAGGGCAAGCTGACCGCGCGCGAGCGGCTCGAGGTGCTGCTCGACGAGGACTCGTTCGAGGAAGTCGACGCTTACGTCGAGCACAACTGCACCGACTTCGGGATGGAAGCGCAGACGATTCCGGGCGACGGCGTGGTCACCGGCAGCGGTACGATCAACGGCCGGCTGGTCTATGTCTTCAGCCAGGATTTCACCGTGTTCGGCGGCGCGGTCAGCGAACGCCACGCGATGAAGATCTGCAAGATCATGGACACCGCGATGAAAGTCGGCGCGCCGGTGATCGGGCTAAACGATTCCGGCGGCGCGCGCATCCAGGAAGGCGTCGCCAGCCTCGGCGGCTACGCCGAGATTTTCCAGCGCAACGTGCTCGCTTCGGGCGTCGTGCCGCAGCTCAGCCTCATCATGGGGCCGTGCGCGGGCGGGGCGGTCTATTCGCCCGCGATGACCGACTTCATCTTCATGGTGAAGGATTCGAGCTACATGTTCGTCACCGGCCCCGACGTGGTCAAAACGGTAACCAACGAGGTGGTGACCCAGGAAGAGCTCGGCGGCGCGGTCACTCACACCACCAAGACCTCGGTCGCCGATCTTGCGCTGGAAAACGACATCGAGGCGCTGCTGACCGCGCGCGACCTGATCGATTTTCTGCCGCTGTCGAACCGCGAGGACGTGCCCGAGCGGCCGACCGCCGACCCCTATGACCGGCTCGAGGATAGCCTCGACACGCTGATCCCGGCCAACGCCAACCAGCCCTACGACATGCACGAAGTGGTCGCCAAAGTGCTCGACGAGGGCGAGTTCTTCGAAATCCAGCCCAAGCACGCCGGCAATATCCTGACCGGCTTCGGGCGGATCGAGGGCCGCACCGTGGGCGTCGTCGCCAACCAGCCGATGGTGCTGGCCGGAGTGCTCGACATCAACTCATCGAAGAAGGCCGCGCGCTTCGTCCGCTTCTGCGACGCCTTCGACATCCCGATCCTGACTTTCGTCGATGTCCCCGGCTTCCTCCCCGGCACCGCGCAGGAGCACAACGGGATCATCAAGCACGGCGCCAAGCTGCTGTTCGCCTATGCCGAGGCGACCGTCCCCAAGATCACCGTGATCACCCGCAAGGCCTATGGCGGCGCCTACGACGTCATGGCCAGCAAGCACTTGCGCGGCGACCTCAACTACGCCTGGCCGACCGCCGAGATCGCGGTGATGGGGGCGAAGGGCGCGGTCGAGATCATCTTCCGCTCCGACATCGGCGACCCCGACAAGATCGCCCAGCGCACCAAGGAATACGAGGACCGCTTCGCCAACCCATTCGTCGCCGCGAGCAAGGGTTTCATCGACGAGGTGATCTACCCGCATTCGACCCGGCGACGAATCGCGCTGGGGCTGCGCAAGCTGCGCAACAAGCAGCTCGAGAACCCGTGGAAGAAGCACGACAACATACCGTTGTGAGGACGCCAAAATGAAACTCGGCCGTATGAACCACATCGGCGTCGCTACGCCGTCGATCGCCGACAGCATCGCGTTCTACCGCGACGTGATGGGCGCGACGACGATCCATGAGCCGTTCGACTTGCCCGAGCAGGGGGTGAAGGTCTGCTTCGTCGATACCCCGACGGACAGCGGAATGAACGGCACCCAGATCGAGCTGATCGAGCCGTTGCCCGGCAACAGCTCGATCGCCGGCTGGCTCGAGAAGAACCCGCAGGGCGGCCAGCATCACGTCTGCTACGAAGTGCCCGAGATTCATGCCGCCAAGGCCTGGTTCGAGAGCCAGGGCAAACGCGTGCTCGGCGAGCCGCGGATCGGGGCGCACGGGACGCCGATCTTCTTCGTCCACCCCCGCGATATGGGCGGCGTGCTGACCGAAATCATGGAGACGCCGAGGGAGGGCGCGCACTGATGGCGACTTACGAAACCATCCTCGCCGAGAAGACCGGCGATGTCCTCAAGATCACGCTCAACCGGCCCGACCGGCTCAACGCCGCGTCGATCCAGATGGCCGAGGAGCTGGGTCTTGCGCTCTACGACCTGCAAGGGGCGCGAGCGATGCTGATCACCGGAGCGGGCCGCGCGTTCTGCTCGGGCGCGGACTTGCAGGCGCGGGGCGCGGCGAGCGCGGTCGGTGGCGGCGACGCCAGCCACCGCGCGCTGATGAATTACTACAATCCGGTGGTCAGCCAGATCCTCCGCGCGCCTGTCCCGGTGGTAACCGCGGTCAACGGGCCCGCGGCGGGCGTCGGGTGCTCGATCGGACTGGCCGGCGACTTCGTTTTGGCGGGCAAGAGCGGCTACTTCCTCCAGGCCTTCGTCAACATCGGGCTGGTCCCCGACGGCGGCTCGACCTGGCTCCTGGCGCGCACGATCGGCAAGGCGCGGGCGACGCGGATGATGATGCTGGGCGAGCGGATTGGCGCGGAGCAAGCCGAGGACTGGGGCCTGATTTACAAGGCGTGCGAGGACGATGCCCTGATCGCCGAGGCGACGGCGCTGGCCGAGCGCCTAGCCGCCGGGCCGACCGTCTCCTACGCGACGATGAAGCGCAACATCGCCACCGCACTCGACGGCTCGCTGCCCGAAGTGCTGCTCGCCGAAGCCGAGGGCCAGCGCATCGCTGGATCCAGCGAGGACGCGACGGAAGGCGGGATGGCCTTCCTCGAAAAGCGCAAGCCGGCGTTCAAGGGCAGGTAGTCATGGCGAAGATCGAGGACTGGCAAGCCGCTGCGGCGAAGGAGGTCAAGGGTAAGGACCTGACCTGGCACACGCCTGAGGGCTTCGACATCAAGCCGTTGTACACTGCGGATGACGCCGGCGATCCGGGCCTGCCCGGCTTCGCTCCGTTCACCCGCGGGGTGCGCGCTTCGATGTACGCCGGCCGACCGTGGACGATCCGCCAGTACGCCGGGTTTTCGACCGCGGAAGAATCCAACGCCTTCTACCGCCGCAACCTCGCCGCGGGGCAGAAAGGCCTTTCGGTCGCGTTCGACCTCGCCACCCACCGCGGTTACGACAGCGATCACCCGCGCGTGGTCGGCGACGTCGGCAAGGCCGGAGTGGCGATCGACAGCGTCGAGGACATGAAGATCCTGTTCGACGGCATCCCGCTCGACCAGATGTCGGTCAGCATGACTATGAACGGCGCGGTGATCCCGATCCTCGCCTTCTTCATCGTCGCGGGCGAGGAGCAAGGGGTCGATCAGGCGAAGCTCGACGGGACCATCCAGAACGACATCCTCAAGGAGTTCATGGTCCGCAACACGTACATATATCCGCCCGAGCCGAGCATGCGGATCGTTTCGGACATCATCGCATATACCTCTGCCAAGATGCCGAAATTCAACAGCATTTCGATCTCGGGCTATCACATGCACGAGGCCGGGGCGACCGCGGTGCAGGAACTCGCGTTCACCATCGCCGACGGCAAGGAATACGTGAAACGGGCGATGGCCGCGGGGCTCGACATCGACGCATTCGCCGGGCGTTTGAGCTTCTTCTTCGGCATCGGCATGAACTTCTTCATGGAAGTCGCCAAGCTGCGCGCCGCCCGCACATTGTGGTGGCGGGTGATGGATGGCCTCGGCGCCAAGGACGAGCGCAGCAAAATGCTGCGCACCCACTGCCAGACCAGCGGCGTCTCGCTGCAGGAGCAGGACCCCTACAACAACGTCATCCGCACCACGATCGAGGCGATGGCGGCGACGCTCGGCGGCACGCAGAGCCTGCACACCAACGCGCTCGACGAGGCGATTGCGCTGCCGACTGACTTCTCGGCGCGGATCGCCCGCAACACCCAGATCGTCCTCGCCGAGGAGAGCGGGATCACCCGCGTCGTCGATCCGCTCGGCGGTAGCTACTACGTCGAGGCGCTGACGAGCACGCTGGTCGACGAGTGTTGGGCACTGATCGAGGAAGTCGACGCGCTCGGCGGGATGACCGCGGCCGTCGCCACCGGCATGCCCAAGCGCCGGATCGAGGAAGCCGCCGCCGCGCGCCAGGCCCGGGTCGACAAGGGCGAGGACGTCATCGTCGGGGTCAACAAGTACCGCCTGGCCAGCGAGGAGCACCTCGACACGCTCGAGGTCGACAACCACGCGGTCCGCGAAGGGCAGATCGCGCGGCTCAAGAAGATGCGCGAAACGCGCGACGAGGCCGAGTGCCGCGCGGCGCTGACGGCGCTGACCGAGGGTGCCAAGGGCAGCGGCAACCTGCTCGCCCTGGCGGTCGAGTGCGCCCGAGCGCGCGCTTCGCTCGGCGAGATATCCGATGCGATGGAAGTGGCGTTCGGGCGCTATGGCACGCAGCCGGTGCCGGTCACCGGAGTCTATGGCCCGGCCTATGCCGAGGACGCCCGCTACCGCGCGGTCACCGAGGGCGTCCAATCGGTCGCCCGCCGGCTCGGTCGCGCGCCCAGGCTGCTGGTCGCCAAGATGGGCCAGGATGGGCACGACCGCGGCGCCAACGTCATCGCCAGCGCGTTCGCCGACATGGGCTTCGAAGTGGTCAGCGGGCCTCTTTTCCAAACACCGGAAGAAACGCGAGACCTGGCGTTGCAAAAGGGGGTCGATGCGATCGGCGCCAGCTCGCTCGCTGCCGGGCACAAGACGTTGATCCCCGAGCTGATCCGACTGCTCAAGGACGCCGGGCGCGCGGACATCAAGGTCATCGCCGGCGGGGTGATCCCGCCGCAGGACTACGACTACCTGCGCGACGCCGGGGTGCAGGGCATCTACGGGCCGGGCAGCAACGTGGTCGAATGCGCCGCCGACCTGCTGCGCCTGCTCGGCCACAACATGCCGCCCGTCGGAGAAGAATTGGAGGCCGCGGAGTGAGCCCTTCGCAATCCTCGGCCTTCGTGCCGATCGCGGCGATGATGTTCGCCTCGGGCATCGGCATCCCGATTTTCGCCGCGCTCAATTCCTCGCTGAGCCAGCAACTTGGCGGGCCGGTGGCGGCGACCGCCGTGACTTTCGGCATCGGCTTCGTCATCGCGGTGGCGCTTCTCGCGCTGGTCGGCTTTCCCGCTCGAGGAGCGTTCACCTTCGACCGGCCGTGGATCTGGTTCGGCGCGGTGTTCATGCTGTTCTATGGCACCGCCGTTGCCTTCGCCGCGCCGCGTATCGGGCTGGGCAACGCCATCTTCTTCGTCCTGCTCGGCCAGATCGTCGCGGCGGCGGCGATCGACCACTTCGGCTGGCTGGGCGCGATCCGGAGCGCGCTGACCCTCAAGCGCGCGCTCGGCCTCGCGGTCATGGCGCTGGGGCTGTATCTTGCGAGGAAGCCGGCGTGAACGACATCCGCACCGACTGGACCCGGCCCGAGATCGCCGCGCTGTTCGACCTTCCATTTACCGAACTGGTGTTCCGCGCCGCCACCTTCCACCGCGCGCACCACGCGCCCGATCAGGTCCAGCTGTGCACGCTGCTGTCGATCAAGACCGGGGGATGCCCCGAGGACTGCGGCTATTGCGCCCAGTCGGTTCATGCTGACGTGGGGGTCGAAGCGACCAAGCTGATGGGCGTGCAGGCGGTGCTGCAAGCCGCGGCGCAGGCCAAGGATCACGGCAGCCAGCGCTTCTGCATGGGCGCCGCCTGGCGCAACCCCAAGGACCGCGACATGCCGGCGATCGTCGAGATCGTGAAGGGCGTGCGCGCGATGGGGCTCGAGACCTGCATGACGCTCGGCATGCTGACGCCGAAGCAGGCCGGGATGCTCGCCGAGGCCGGGCTCGACTACTACAACCACAACATCGACAGCAGCCCCGAATACTACGAGCGCGCGATCACCACGCGGACGATGCAGGACCGGCTCGATACGCTGGAGAACGTTCGAAACTCCGGCATCGCGGTGTGCTCGGGCGGGATCATCGGGATGGGCGAGACCCGCGAGGACCGCGTCGGCTTCATCCACACGCTGGCGACGCTGCGGCAGCATCCGGAAAGCGTGCCGGTCAACGCGCTGGTGCCGATCAAGGGGACGGTGCTCGGCGACATGCTCGCCGACACGCCGATGGCCAAGATCGACGACATCGAGTTTGTCCGAGTCGTCGCGGTGGCGCGGATCACCATGCCGCGCAGCATGGTGCGCCTCTCAGCCGGGCGCGAGAGCATGAGCGAGGCGACCCAGGCGCTGTGCTTCCTCGCCGGGGCCAACTCGATGTTCACCGGCGACAAGCTGCTCACCGCGCCCAACGCCGGCGACGACAGCGACGCCGCGCTGTTCGGCAAGCTGGGGCTGACGGCGCTGACGGGTGAGGAGCCGATGCGCGCGTGCGCGGAGGAGGCGGCGGAGTGAGTTCCGTTCTCAAAGTGGTGTTGGCGGTCGCTTTGTTCGCCGTCTGGGTGCCCGTCTTTCTTTTGTTCAGCTGGTTCATCGTCGGCGGACTGATGTTCGGTAAGCTAGGCCTGCCTCTCGACTACGAGATGCCGTTCATGGGCCTCATGCTGCTGCCATGCTTGCTGAGCTATACCTTCCTCGTGAATTACGCGCTTCAGAAAGCTGCTCGCTGATGTTCAAGAAAATCCTCATCGCCAATCGCGGCGAGATCGCGTGCCGGGTCATCAAGACCGCGCGGCGCATGGGCATCGCAACGGTCGCCGTCTATTCGGATGCCGATGCGCGCGCGCCGTTCGTGCGGATGGCGGACGAGGCGGTGCACATCGGGCCGTCGCCGGCGGCGCAGAGCTATCTCGTCGCCGACAAGATCATCGCCGCGTGCAAGCAGACCGGCGCGCAAGCCGTCCATCCGGGCTACGGCTTCCTCTCCGAGCGGACCTCGTTCGCCGAGGCGCTGGCGGCCGAGGGGATCGAGTTCATCGGCCCGCCCGTGAACGCCATCGCCGCGATGGGCGACAAGATCGAATCCAAGAAGCTGGCCAAGGACGCCGGGGTCAACGTCGTTCCAGGTTTTCTCGGCGAGATCGACGACACCGAGCACGCGGTGCGGATCTCGACCGAGATCGGTTACCCGGTGATGATGAAGGCCTCGGCCGGCGGCGGCGGCAAGGGGATGCGGCTGGCGTACAACGAGCAGGACGTCCGTGAGGGCTTCGAGGCGGTCAAGCGCGAAGGGCTGAACAGCTTCGGCGACGACCGCGTGTTCATCGAGAAGTTCATCCTCAACCCGCGCCACATCGAGATCCAGGTGCTCGGCGACAAGCACGGCAACGTGGTTTACCTCAACGAGCGGGAGTGCAGCATCCAGCGCCGCCACCAGAAGGTGGTCGAGGAAGCGCCATCGCCGTTCGTCACGCCCGAGATGCGCCAGGCGATGGGCGAGCAGTGCGTCGCGCTGGCCAAGGCGGTCGGGTATTACTCGGCAGGCACGGTCGAGCTGATCGTCAGCGGCGCCGACCCGACCGGCAAAAGCTTCTACTTCCTCGAGATGAACACCCGCCTTCAGGTCGAGCACCCGGTGACCGAGGCGATCACCGGGGTCGATCTGGTCGAGCAGATGATTCGCGTGGCAGCGGGCGAGGCGCTGCCGTTCACGCAAGCCGACGTGAAGATCGACGGCTGGGCGATCGAGAACCGCGTATACGCCGAGGACCCCTATCGTGGGTTTCTGCCTTCGACCGGGCGGCTGGTGCGCTACAAGCCGCCGGTGCCGGGCTGGACCGACGACGGCGCCGAGAACGGCCGCCGCGGCGTCGATGGCGTGCGGGTCGATGACGGCGTCTACGAAGGCGGCGAGGTCTCGATGTTCTACGACCCGATGATCGCCAAGCTGGTGACCTGGGGCGCGACGCGCGACGAGGCGGCCGACAGGCAGATCGCGGCGTTGGACGCGTTCGAGATCGAGGGGCTTGGCCACAACGTCGATTTCGTCAGCGCAATCATGCAGCACCCGCGCTTCCGCTCGGGCGAACTGACCACCGGGTTCATCGCCGAAGAGTATCCCGAGGGCTTCCACGGCGCCGCGGCCAGCGACGAGGTGCTGACTCACCTCGCCGCGATCGCGGGGTTCGTCGCGACCGCCCGGGCCGACCGGGCGCGCCAGGTTGACGGCCAGCTCAACGGCAGTCTCGAGCCGCCCTACGGGTGGAGCGTCAAACTCGGCGACCGCGAGTACGCAGTCGACTTGGGCGATGACACGTTGACGGTCGACGGCTCCCCGGTCGAGCTGGCGATGGAATACACGCCCAGCGACATTTTGGTCCACGCCGAGGTCGGCGATGTCGCCTATGGCGTGAAGGTCCAGGTCACCCGCACCGGACTCAAGCTGACCACTCGCGGTTCCAGCCACGTCGCGCACATCCTGCCCGCCAAAGTCGCGCGACTGCGCCGGCACATGATCGAGAAGGTTCCGCCCGACCTCTCGAAGTTCCTGATCTGCCCGATGCCCGGGCTGCTGGTGGCGCTCAACGTCAGGGAGGGCGACCAGGTCCAGCCGGGGCAGCCCCTCGCGGTGGTCGAGGCGATGAAGATGGAAAACATCTTGCGCGCCGAGAAGGCGGGCACGGTCAAGGCGGTCAACGCCGCGGCCGGCGACAGCCTTGCGGTCGACGCGGTGATCCTCGAGATGGAGTGATCACCTCGAGCATTCCTCGACCGCCCCGCCCGCGCCCGAGATGGCCTTGGACGACTTCCTCAAGATCGACATCCGCGTCGGCACGGTGATCGCCGCCGCGCGCGCGTGTTCTGAGGGGGCGGGCCGTAGTCGTTGATCTCGGCGCAGCCAATCCCCACGTCCGCTTCATGACCGACAAGACGATCTGGACCATCGGGTACGAGCAAACGACGATGGGCGAATTTCTCGCCGCGTTACAAGGCGCTGGGGTTGAGGTTCTCGCCGACGTGCGCGCCATCGCCGCGTCGCGGCGGCCCGGATTCTCGAAGACCGCGCTCGCCGCCAATCTCGAGCAAGCCGGGATCGGCTATGTCCATTACCGCGCGTTGGGCAGCCCGGCCGAGGGCCGGGCCGCGGCGAGGGCGGGCAAGAAAGGCGAGCTCGAGCGGATCTACGCCGGGCAGCTTGAAACCCCCGAGGCGATGGCCGCGGGCGCCCAGCTTGCCCACCTGGCGGGCGAGAAGCGCGTCGCGCTGCTCTGCTACGAACGCGACCCGTGGTGCTGCCACCGCACGCTCCTGCGTGAGGCAGTGCTGGCCGATTCCGAGCCGGTCGATCTCGTCCCTTGACAAGCGAGGAACCGGTTCTGCCGCGCGGCCGTTGAACTCCCGCTGACAAGGAGAACGAGCGATGGGCGGCATGCTACCCGCCGCGGCATGGATCGGAGCTTTCGTGCTCCTCGCGGTGATCATATGGGCTTGGGCGCGCAACCGCACCCCGCGCAACTATGACCGCGCCGAGCAGGGAGCGCGCGACTTGCGCGAGCAGATCAACGAGGAGGACCGCGCCGCAGGCCCGTGAGCGGTTGAGAGGGCTTACGTAGCCGCGCGTTCTCGGCCAGAGGGCGCGCGATGATCGACCCCCCCTCTCTTGCCGGATTCGCCGCGGTCACTGGGCTGACCAGCCTGCTGCCCGGGCCGAACATGCTGTTCGTATTAGGGCAGGCGGCGTGGCAAAAGGCGCGCGGCGGACTGCTGGCGCTGGCCGGGATGCAGCTCGGCAACTCGATGTGGTTCGTACTCGCCGGGCTAGGGCTCGGCACCTTGCTGGCGGCATCGCCGCTGGCATTCCGCTTGCTGACGCTGGGCGGAGCCGCTTACCTTGCGTGGCTTGGCATGCAGGCCTGGCTGCATTCCGACGCCACAGGAACCGATGATGTCGCGCGGACGCCGCGCCGCGCCTCGCGCCATCCGTTCCGCGACGGCATCGTCATCGCGCTGTCGAACCCTAAGTCGCTGGTCTACGTCGCAGCGCTGCTCCCGCCGTTCGTCGACGCCCGCGCGGCGATCGCGCCGCAGCTGCTGCTGCTCGCGGTCGTGGCGATACTGATCGATGTGGGGATCGGCCTCGTCTACGTCGGTGCGGGCAGCCGGCTCGCGCTGGCGATGACCCGCCCCGCGCTCCGCCAGGGGATCGAGCGCGGGGTGGGCACCCTCTATTTCGCCATCGCCGCGGCGGTGGTGTGGAGCGTGGCGCGCTGATCCCGAGGTGAGCGCGAGGCCGTCCGGTGCGCGCTTGCGCCGGTGTCGAAAGCGGCTAATACGAACTGCGCGCGCGGCTTGGCGCGCGCCAGCCGGGGGAGCCGTGATGAGCGCATCAACCAGCCGCAGCCGGATGCGGCCCATGGCGCCGCACCTCGAGATATGGCGCTGGGGCCCGGCGATGGCGGTCTCGATCCTTCACCGCGCCGCGGGCCAGGCGATGGCTTTCGTCGGCATCCCGGTGTTCCTGTGGTTCCTTTACGCGCTGGCCAGCGGCACCGACGCCTGGGTGCCATTCGCGCGCCATGCCGGCGCCTGGTACGGCCAGGTCGTGCTGATCGGGCTGAGCTGGGCGTTCTTCGAGCACTTGACCTCGGGCTTGCGCCACTTCGTCATGGACGTGGGCGCCGGCTACGAGCTCGACACCAACAACAGCTGGTCTTGGGCCGTGCCGGCGATCGCGATCGTTCTCACCGCCCTGTTCTGGGCGGCGATCTACTTGCGCTGAGGGGAGCGTAACGCATGGGCAACGGAACCTCGATCGGGCGGGTGCGCGGGCTGGGCTCGTCGAAACACGGCGCGGGTCACTGGCTGGTCCAGCGCTACACCGCGATCGGCAACCTGATCCTCATCCCGTGGCTGCTGATCAGCCTCGCGCTGTTGCCGGGCTACGACTTCCCGACCGTGCACGACTGGGCCGCGCGGCCGCTGACCGCGACGCTGCTCGCGCTGATCTGCATCAACACATTCTACCACGCCCGGCTGGGCGTGCAGGTGTTCATGGAGGACTACGTGCACGAGGAGGGCAACGCCTTCGCGGTCAAGACGCTGCTCAACATCGTCCCGCTCGCCGCCTCGGTATTCGGGATCATCTGCGTACTGCGCATCGCCTTGTCGGCGACTACCGGGGGAGCCGCCTGAGATGGCCGACGAGAAAGCCCCCACCGTGTTCGCGCCTTCGCCACAGCCGGCCTACAGGATCATCGACCATACCTACGACACGGTGGTGGTCGGCGCCGGCGGGTCCGGTCTGCGCGCGACGATGGGCAGCGCCGAAGCCGGCCTGAAGACCGCTTGCATCACCAAGGTGTTCCCAACCCGCAGCCACACCGTGGCGGCGCAAGGCGGCATCGCCGCCAGCCTCGGCAACAATTCGCCGGACCACTGGACCTGGCACATGTTCGACACCGTCAAGGGCTCGGACTGGCTCGGCGACCAGGACGCGATCGAGTACATGGTGCGCGAGGCCCCGCAGGCGGTCTACGAGCTCGAGCACGCCGGCGTGCCCTTCAGCCGCAACGCAGAGGGCACGATCTACCAGCGCCCGTTCGGCGGGCACATGCAGAACATGGGCGAAGGGCCGCCGGTCCAGCGCACGTGCGCCGCGGCCGACCGCACCGGGCACGCCATGCTCCACGCGCTTTACCAGCAGAGCCTCAAGTACGACGCCGACTTCTTCATCGAATACTTCGCGATCGACCTGATCATGGAGAACGGGCGGTGCCGCGGGGTGATCGCGCTGTGCCTGGACGACGGCTCGATCCACCGTTTCCGTAGCCATTCGGTGGTCCTGGCGACCGGCGGTTACGGCCGCGCTTATTTCACCGCGACCAGCGCGCACACCTGCACCGGCGACGGCGGGGCGATGGTCCTCCGCGCCGGGCTGCCGCTGCAGGATTGCGAGTTCGTCCAGTTCCACCCGACCGGCATCTACGGCGCCGGCGTCCTGATCACCGAGGGCGCGCGCGGCGAGGGCGGCTACCTCACCAACTCAGAGGGCGAGCGCTTCATGGAGCGCTACGCCCCGTCGGCTAAGGACCTCGCCAGCCGCGACGTGGTCAGCCGCTCGATGGCGATGGAGGTCCGCGAGGGCCGCGGCGTCGGCGAGCACAAGGACCATATCTTCCTGCACCTTGACCACATAGATCCCAAGGTCCTGGCCGAACGGCTTCCGGGAATTACCGAAAGCGGCAAGATCTTCGCCGGGGTCGATCTCACCCGCCAGCCTCTGCCGGTCTCGCCGACCGTGCACTACAACATGGGCGGCATCCCCTGTAACTACCACGGCCAGGTCGTCACCATCGGCGCCGACGGCAA
>Ga0207640_10000594_pt1 | contig 21529 bp, 19 predicted proteins | sample KBSCornC42_FD_184300 | JGI IMG/M metagenome (GOLD analysis project Ga0207640, IMG submission 184300) | Corn rhizosphere microbial communities from Kellogg Biological Station, Michigan, USA - KBS Corn C4-2 (SPAdes) (version 2) | ecosystem: Host-associated > Plants > Roots > Rhizosphere > Soil ... | reverse complement strand
CGGTGGGCGAGGCCTTCTCAAGATCGAAGCTTGGACCGCAATGGCTGTTCGCCCGGACTCCGCACATGAAATGGTGGACAGTGCGTGGCGGCGAGCTGACGATCACGCCGCGAAGCGAACATATGGGCGATAAGGTCCAGCCGAGCTTCGTCGGCCGCCGGCTGGCGCATATGACCGCGTCGATCACAACGCCGATGCGATTCCAGCCGCATGCAGCCGGTGACGAAGCCGGGCTGATGGCGGTGCAGAACGACGAATATTATTACGCGTTCGGGCTGGGGCTGAACGGCGCCAGAAAGACGGTGCTTCGCGTCCGCGAGAGGGACGGGGCGAAGGATCCAGCGCACGGCAAGGTGCTCGTTGAGACGCCGGTGCAGCTTCGCGCCGGACAACCGATTTACCTACGAATGAACGTCGACAAGGCGAAGTCAGGCTTCTCGTACAGCTTCGATGGGAAGAGCTACCGGCCGGTGCTGCGCAATGCCGACGCTTCTCCGCTGACGACTGCAGCGGCCGGAGGCTTCGTCGGCGCGGTGATCGGACCTTATGCGGAGGCTGGGACGAAGTAGCGTAAGCTTCCGCCTCTTCACCGTTTCATCATGGCAGGAACTCAGCTGAGGAATCTCACGTAACAAATTGGCGTAATGTCCCGTTGAAGTGTCCGAAGCGCCGGTCCGCAACATAACCGTTGAGAGCAGACCGAAACTGCTATCATCCTGCTCACATTCTGGGAGATTGGGAGCGCCAACTACTTTGAAAGGGGAATTGGGGTGGGGAAGCACATCCGCACTGCATTAATGGCGGCAACGACGATGGTGCTGAGTGCGCCTGCTGCGGCGCAGACCGCCGCAGTCCATTCTAATTTGCCGGGCAATGGGCAGCTGTTCGTCGGCACCTGCTATCAACCGATCGATCGTTCGCCCGAGCAGATCAAGCAAGACATCGCCATCATGAAGAACGCGGGCTTCAATATGGTCCGCATGGGCGATCTGTCGTGGGATTCCTTTGAGCCCGAAGAAGGGCATTTCATCTTCGATTGGTTCGATAATGTCCTCGCGCAAATGCATGCGGCGGGGATCAAGGTGATCCTCGACATTCCCGGCCTCCCTGCGCCGATGTGGCTGCATCAGCATTATCCGGGCGCGGACATCATCACACAGGATGGCGTGCGGCTGCATCCCGCGACGCGCTATCAGGACGATATCAGCGATCCCGATTACCGCCGCCTGGTTCACCAACTCGCCGTAGAGATGCTGAAGCGGTACGCGCATAATCCCGCCGTTGTTGCCGTCGGTTATGACAATGAGGTCGGAAGCTCACCGATGTCCTATTCGGAAGGCGACCGAGCGCGCTTCATCGACTGGCTGAAGCAGAGATACGGATCGATCGCAGCTCTCAACAAGGCCTGGGCGACGCAGCGCTGGTCGCGCCGGATCAATAATTGGGAGCAGGTCTACCTGCCCTACGGCAGCGGCCCCGGACCCAACGAACGCAATCTCGACCTGCACCGTTTCTGGTCGGACATGACGATCCAGGACCTGACAGACCTCGATAGCGTCCGCCGGCAATATGCGCCGAACCTACCGGCGGTGTCGAACTTGTGGCCCGATGCCGGGAGCAAAGGCTTCGATTACCTTCGCTCGTGGGAGAAATATTCGACCTACGGCGCACTTGGCTTCTATCCCGGCGATCCGTTGGGCGCGGGTTTCTACGCGATGGAAAACAGGGCGGGGCACCAGACGCCCCTCTGGTTCAACGAGTTCACGGCCGGCGGCGGTGGTTACTACGGGACTCCGGGTCGGTCGCGAATGTGGGCCTATTTCGGGCTGCTCAATTACACGCAGACGTTCCTCGCGTGGACCTTCAATTCGCACATTGGCGGCGAGGAGCAGTCGCTCTTTGGGCTCCTGGACCATGACAGCCGGCCCTCATGGAAGGTCGGCGAGTTCGCGAAGATCGCGAGCGAATTCAGGAAGCTCCAGTCGATGGGCTTCCCGCGCTCCGGCCAGCCGAGGGTGGCAATCAATTTCTCTTATCAGACAAACTGGATCACCAACCCGCCGCCCGGGCCGAATACGTTGAAGCAATACTTCACCGGCAATTACGGGACGCAGGCGAACGAAGCGTTCGAGCCCCTGTTCAGGGACAATATCGACACGGCGGTGATCGACATCGGCCACGATCCGATCGGCAAGTACAAGCTCGTCATCCTTCCGAGCGCGTACCTCATGGACGAGGCGACGATCAGCGCCGTGCGTAATTATGTCGCTGACGGCGGCACGGTCATAATGACCGGCTATTCGGACAAGGTGGATTCGACAGGCAAGTGGTTCGAGACCCCGCTGCCGGGCGAGTTGACGGATGTGTTCGGCCTCAGAACCAATGAATTCTATCGGTCAGACCAGCCGCTCAAGGTGTCCTTTGAGGGCAAGAAGCTGACCGGAACCGACAGCTATTATGAAGTGCTGGAGCCGAGCACCGCCAAGACGCTGGCGCAATTCGAGAACACGCCTCGCAGGAGCCCCGCGATCACCGTCAACCACTATGGCAAAGGTTATGCGATCTACCTCGCGACCGCGCCTCAATCGGCGCTGATCGGACCGCTGATCCGGTCGCTCTACGCCAAGCTTGGGATTGAAAGAGGCCCAGAGACTCCGGACGGCGTGGTTGCGCGCACCGTCGAAGGGCGAACGATGTACGTGAATACGAAGGATTCTCCGGTCAGCGTGCCATTCACCGGTTCCCGAACTGACGTGCTCACCGGCAAGCACTACTCCGGCGCGGTCGATCTGCCGGGCTATGGAGTTGCGTTACTCCAATGATTTGGCGGAGAGGGTGGGATTCGAACCCACGGTGAGCGTAAACCCACGGCGGTTTTCAAGACCGCTGCCTTAAACCACTCGGCCACCTCTCCGGCGTATAGCGCCTATCGCCGCTCAGGGCAGGACGTGCAAGCGGTGCGGTAAAGTGGTTGGCGAGGAACGCCCGCCCGCTTTAGGCTTTGAAGCATGATGGGGGCACGGAGAGTGGCGTTGCGTTGGACGATCGGCTGGACTGTTGCGAGCATGGTATCGCTCGCCGTCGGCGGCGTCAGCGCGCATGTCGATCGCAATCCGGGCTCATCCGCTAAGATTCAGGTCGCACAGGCGCAACCAGTTGCGACCCCAGCGGCAGTATATGCGGCACCCGCTGCGCCGGTCGCACAGGCTTCCAGCCCGTTCGATCAGTACAAAATCCGGCTTGCCGCGCTCGCCCGCGCCGCGGGAGTTCGCCAGTCCACCATCGACGCAAACGTGGCGGGCCTGGAGCTCAATAGTCGCGTCATCTCCCTGGACCAGGCCCAGCCGATCGTCAGCAACCCGGGCGCAATCTCTCCGTTCTGGCCGTACCGCGAGCAACATGTGACGCCATCGCTGATCGCTCGCGGGCAATCACGCTATTCCCAGCTCTGGCCGCAGCTTCGCTGGATCCAGTATCGCTATGGAGTCGATCCGGCGATCCTCGTCGCGATCTACGGGCAGGAGACGAACTACGGCGCGATCACCGGCAACTTCGATCTGCTCGAGTCGCTTGCTAGCCTTGCCTACGAGGGCCGGCGCCGCCAATTCTTTGAAACCGAGTTCGTCGATGCGCTGAAGCTCATCGATCTCGGAATTCCGCGCTGGGTGCTGAAGGGCAGCTGGGCCGGAGCCACCGGCTACCCGCAATTCATGCCCTCGATCGCCATTCGCCTTCGCGCCGACGGCGACGGCGATGGCTTTGCCGACTTGTGGAGGAGCCAGGCCGACGGGCTGGCCTCGATTGCCAATTACCTGCGCGATGCCGGGTGGAAGCCGAACGTGACCTGGGGAATCCCGGTTCGCGTGCCCTCCACCCTCAATCGGGCCGCGATCCGGAGCAAGTTCGTGCCGCCGCGATGCCAGCGTGTATACGCTCGCCACAGCCGCTGGTTGACGATGGCGGAATGGCGCGCGTTGGGTGTGCAGCCGCTCGGCCGAACCTTGCCCGACACCGAAATGGCGACCTTGCTTGAGCCAGACGGCCCCGATGCCACCGCCTACCTGCTCACTACCAACTATCGAACGATCCTCGATTACAATTGTTCGAACTTCTACGCTCTATCGGTCGCGCTGCTCGCTGACGCAATTGCGCGGCGGTAGGCTCAAACCCCCTCGCGCCGCGAAGACGGGGAGGGTAGACAGGCCGAGTCATCTCCAGCCAAGGATTCTACGGACCCGATGAAGCGCGCTGTCTTTCTATTCTCCGCCGCCGCGATGCTGGCCCTTCCGGCTGCTGCCGCTGCTCCGCAATTCGATACTCCGGCGCCGATCGCCTATCTTGTCGACGTGAATTCGGGCGCCGTGCTCTATTCGAAGAACGCCGACGTTGCCTTCCCACCCGCGTCGCTTGCCAAGATGATGGAGACCGAGCTCGCCTTTCAGCTGATCGACAGCGGGCAACTCCAGCTCAATCACATGTGCACGGTGAACCCTGCAACCTGGCAGCAATGGCACGGGCCGGCAGCGGGCTCGACGATGTTCCTTTCCCCGAACGAACAGGTCAGCGTGGAAAACCTGCTACACGGGATCATCACCTTGTCCGGCAACGACGCCGCGATCGTGCTTGCAGAATGCGTGGGCGGCAACGTGCAGACCTATGTGCAGCAAGAGAATGAGCTCGCTCACAAGCTCGGCCTGACCGGCAGCTATTTTGGAACTCCGAACGGCTGGCCGGACAATGACGTCACCCATGTGACGGCCCGAGACCTCGCCAAACTGGCGCTGGCGACGATCACCCAGCATCCAAAGCTCTACAAGCAATTCTACAGCCAGCCGAATTTCAGCTGGGGCAAGACGATGCAGGGTGCCGCGATCACGCAGGAGAATCGCAATCCGATCCTCGGCCATGTGCCGGGGGCGGATGGCCTCAAGACCGGCCATACGGACGAGGCGGGCTATGGCTTCGTCGGATCAGCCGAGCAGAACGGGCACCGCCTGATCGAGGTGCTCGCGAAGATGAGCAGCTGGGATCAGCGGGTTCAGGAATCGACCAAGCTGATGCAGTGGGGATTTGGTGCGTGGCAGGACAAGCCTTTGTTTAAGGCCGGACAAAAGGTCGCGGACGCGAACGTGCAAATGGGTTCGAGCAGCACCGTCCCACTGGTTGCCCCGAGGGACCTCGCCGTTACTATTCCGGCCGGACTTCTTGGCGGCAAATTCCAGGCGAAAGTCCACTATAACGGGCCGATCGCCGCCCCGATCGCAAAAGGACAGCATGTCGCTGATCTTGTTGTGCTGACGGGCGATACCCAGCCCCAGACAGTGCCGCTTGTGGCGGGGGAGGATGTCGGCAAGGCTGGCTTCTTCACCCGAGCGTGGACAGGCCTGAAAAACCTCCTCTAAGCCGTTGTGACACGGGGGAAATTCATCAGCCTGGAAGGCGGGGAAGGGGTTGGAAAGTCGACCCAGCTTCGCGCACTTTCGGCTGAGCTACGGTTCCGCGGACTGGAAGTGGCTGAAACGCGGGAGCCCGGTGGAAGCGCGGGCGCCGAGGCCATTCGCAGACTAGTGCTCGAAGAGCAGGATTGGCCGCTTGAAGCGGAGGCGCTGCTGTTTGCCGCCGCGAGAGCCGACCATATCGAGAAGACGATCAAGCCTGCGCTGGAACGAGGTCAGTGGGTCCTCAGCGATCGTTTCGTCGATTCGTCCCTCGCCTATCAGAGTGGCGCCGGCGGACTCGGCATCGAACGGGTCCGTGAACTCCATGATTTCGCCTGCCGGGGCTTTCTGCCGGACCGCACGCTGATCCTGACTTTGGACGACGGGCAGCAGCGCGCGAGAGCCCGGGACGGCGGTGAGAGTGATCGGATCGGCGGCAGGTCCGACGATTTCCATCACAAGGTCGACCTCGCCTTCAGGCTCATTGCAGCCGAAGAGCCGGAACGGGTGAGGTTGATCGACGCATCAGGGAGCCAGGCGGAGGTGACGGAGCGCCTGCTTGACGCTATCCAGGATTTGCTACCGTGATTGCCGGCCACGAGAGGGTAATCGAACAGTTTCGGCGCGCTTGGGATTCGCGAACGCTGCACCATGCGTGGCTGCTCGCCGGCCCCCGAGGCGTAGGGAAGGCACATTTCGCTCGAACAGCGGCAACACGGCTGCTTGCCGAAGCCGCGGGTCCACCCTTCGATGCTCAAAGGTTGGACACTCCCGAAGATAATCGCATTGCGAAGCTGATCGAAGCCGGAAGTCATCCCGACATGCGGTGGCTCCAGCGACTTCCGAAGGAAAAGGGGGAGGGGATCGCACGCAACATCAGCGTGAAGCAGATCCGCGAGCTCGGCGAATTCATGGGATTAACGGCAGCGCTTTCGCCTTGGCGGACGGTCGTGATCGATTCGGTCGACGACCTGGAGCGGGAAGGGGCCAACGCGCTGCTCAAGATGCTGGAAGAACCGCCCCCCAACACGATCTTCTTCCTTGTCAGCCACGCACCAGGTCGCTTGCTGCCGACCATCCGCTCACGCTGCCGAAGGCTGGATTTCCAAACACTTGATGATGCCGCCATGACGTCAGTTCTGGAGCAGGTGCTTCCGGACATTCCCGGCAAGGAACGGGAGAAGTTGGTCGCGCTCAGCGATGGTTCGATTGGGCGGGCACTTGCCTTTGCCGAACTCGAACTGGCGTCCCTCGAGGAAAATGCGCTTCAGATCCTGCGCGAGGGAGATCCTCACAATTCGAAGCGGTCCGAACTTGCCAGCCAACTCGCTCGAAAGGGGGCTGCAGATCGCTATGGGGCGTTTCTGGAGTTGGTCCCGTCGCTCGTCGCTCGCGAAGCACGGGATCTGTCCGAGCCGCAGAGGCAGCGGGCGCTTAAGGCTTATGAAAAGGTGCGTGAGCTCACAGCCGTTGCGCCAAGACTGTCGCTCGATCCCGCAGCGACCGTCTTCCAGATCGGCGGAATTCTCGCGTCGGTTGCTTCCGAGCCTGTTTCTTGATGCTCTAGCCCGGTGCGGCTAGGCGAGCCGCATGGCCGAGCCTTTCTATATCACGACCGCAATCAGCTATCCTAACGGGCCGCCCCACATCGGCCACGCCTATGAGGCGATTGCCGCCGACGTCATCGCTCGTTTCCAGCGCGCGCAGGGCCGGGACGTTCGCTTCCAGACCGGGACGGACGAGCATGGTCTGAAGATGGCGCAGGTCGCACGCTCGGAGGGCATCGATCCGAAAGCGCTAGCGGACAGAATGTCAGCTCTTTTCATTCAGATGTGCGATAAACTTGAAGTCTCTTATGACCGGTTCATCCGCACATCCGAAGAGGCGCACCATCGCGCGAGCCAAGCAATCTGGACTCGGATGGCGGAGAATGGGGATCTCTATCTCGGCCGCTACGAGGGCTGGTATTCGGTTCGCGACGAAGCTTACTACGATGAAAGCGAGTTGATCACCGGGGAAGGGGAGGAGAAGCTTTCCCCACAGGGCACGCCGGTTGAATGGACGGTCGAAGAAAGCTGGTTCTTCAAGCTCTCCGCCTACCAGCAAAAATTGCTCGATCATTATGTGGCAAACCCGGACTTCATCCGCCCCGAAACCCGCCGGAACGAAATCGTCCGCTTCGTCGAAGGTGGCCTTTCAGACCTCTCGATCTCGCGCACCAGCTTCGATTGGGGCGTGAAGGTGCCCGGAAGCGAAGGCCATGTGATGTATGTCTGGCTCGACGCACTCACCAATTATATCACTGGCCTTGGCTATCCCGATGATACCGAGTTGTGGCGGCGCTACTGGCCCGCCGACGTCCACCTGATCGGCAAGGATGTCGTCCGCTTCCATGCCGTCTACTGGCCGGCATTCCTGATGTCGGCCGGAATTGATCTGCCGCGACAGGTGTTCGGGCACGGATTCCTGCTCAGCCGCGGCGAGAAAATGTCCAAGAGCATCGGCAACGTCGTGGATCCTTTCACCCTCGCTGACCACTTCGGCGTCGATCAGCTGCGTTACTTTCTCATGCGCGAAGTCACCTTCGGCCAGGACGGAAGCTATTCGCCCGAAGCGATCGTCAACCGCGTGAATTCCGAGCTCGCCAACAGCTTCGGCAATCTCGCCCAGCGGGTGCTGACCCAGATCGTCCGCAATTGCGACGGCGATCTCCCGCGGATTCACGGCCATACCGATGCCGACAATAACCTATTCGACCTTGTCTGCGGGCCCGCGGAAAAGGCGATCCCGAATGCTTATGCCGACCTGGCGCTCTCCAAGGCGTGCGAGCTGTGGATCCACGCGGTCTTCGCTTGCAATGCCTATATTGATGAGCAGGCACCCTGGGCGCTTAAAAAGACCGACCCCGAGCGCATGCAGACCGTGCTGGCTACGCTCTATATCTGCATTGCTATTTTGGCCGTCGCTATTCGCCCGGTAATACCGGCGAGCGCTGACAAGCTGCTGGATTCTATGGGTGTCGATCCCCAATTGCGGACCTTCGAGGCAATTCAAGGCCACTGGTATTCGCCGCTGGCCGAGAGCGGCTTCCGGTTGGCGGCGCCACAACCGCTGTTCCCGCGCCTCGAACTCCCGGAAGAGGAGGGGGTGAAGTGACCCTGATCGATAGCCATTGCCACCTCAATTACGAAGGATTGGTCGAGCGCCAGGACGAGGTGCTGGCCAACGCTCGCGCCCGGGGCGTCGGCGGTTTCCTCAATATCTCCACACGGCAGTGTGAATGGGATCACATTATAAGCACAGCCGAGCGCAACGCCGACGTGTGGGCTACGATCGGGGTCCATCCGCACGAAGCGGACTCGCATCCGGATTTGGGCGCGCGGGCGCTCGTCGCAGCCGCACAGCACCGGAAAGTGATCGGCATTGGGGAGTGCGGCCTCGATTATTATTACGACAAGTCGGACCGTTCGGCCCAAAGAGAACGATTTCAAGCACATATCGATGCCGCTCGCGACAGCGGACTGCCATTGGTGGTTCACACCCGCGAAGCTGAGGCGGACACCGCTGAACTGCTCAACAGCGCAGCGAGGGCTGGCGGCGCCACCGGCGTTCTCCATTGCTTCACCGGCACGGCCGAACTGGCGAAGAAGGCACTCGACATCGGCTTTTTCATCTCGATGTCGGGGATCGTCACCTTTAAGAATGCACGCGAGCTCCAGGAAACCGCGAAGAGCATCCCGCTCGACCGGCTGCTGGTGGAGACAGACTCGCCTTTCCTTGCACCTGTTCCGCACCGAGGCCAGACGTGCGAACCAGCATTCGTCGCCGACACCGCCGCCTTCGTTGCGCAGCTCCGGGAGGAGGATCCGGAGACGCTCGCCGAAGCCACCACGGCAAATTTCTTCAGGCTTTTCAACAAGGCGGCCCCAGGGGCGGCTGCTTGAAAATCCGCGTTCTGGGGTGCGGAACTTCGTTCGGCGTTCCCCGGATCGGGCCTGATTGGGGCGAATGTGACCCGGCTGAGCCGAGAAACCGCCGTCTCCGATCTTCAATTCTCATCGAAAGCGCCGACGAGCGGGTGCTGGTCGATTGCGGACCTGATCTCCGGGAGCAGCTTCTTGTCGCGGAGATTGGCGATATTGACCGTCTGATCGTCACCCATGATCACGCGGACCATTGTCATGGCCTCGATGAGCTGCGCCCTCTCGCGCAGCGGCTCGGTCGGCCGATCCCGCTCCACGCCCGAACCGATGTCATCGCGGGGCTAAAGGAGCGTTTTGGCTATGCCTTCTCCGGCGCCACTTTCTATGCGCCCCTCGTGGAACCGGCGCCCCTCGATGCGCAATTGACGTTCGGTAACGCACAAATCCGCTTCGTCGATCAGCCGCACGGCAAAATCACGTCGCTGGGTTTGCGCATCGATGACGGTGAACGATCTCTGGTTTATGCAATAGATTTCAATGAAATGTCCGATGCGATGGCTGAGCTGTATCAAAGCGCCGATGTGCTGATCTGCGATTGCCTGCAGCGGCAGCCGCACCCGACCCATGCCCATCTGGACGGGGTCCTCGCGTGGGCGCGTGAGCTAAGAGTCGCGCAGCTGTACCTGACTCACATGAATAACAGCATGGACTACCGCACGTTGGTGGCCGAGCTTCCCGACTGGGCTGCGCCCGCGCACGACGGACTGGAGATCGAGCTGTGATGGGCAACAACGTCATGCTTGGCAGTGTGTACCTGCTGATGGCGGCGATGCTCGTGTTCGCAGCGCTGATCAGCCGGCGTGAGCCGCTGGCGAAGATGTTGACCTACGCACTCGCCTGGATCGCGATATTCGCGGCTGGTTTCGTGCTGTTCACGTTCCGTGACAATTTCGATTACGTTTGGCAGCGGGTTCGGGCCGAAGCGACAGGAGCACCGGTTCACGAAGGCAAGGAACTGCGGGTTCCAATGGCCATCGATGGGCATTTCTGGATTCCCGCTGAGGTAAATGGGGTGAAGGTGAGATTCCTCGTCGATAGCGGCGCCACGATGACCACGATCGACCAGGCGATCGCCACGAAGGCGCATATCGACGTCGAGGGCGCACCGCACCAGATCGTGAAGACTGGCAACGGGTTCGTTCGAGTTGCGGTTGGACGAGTTGGCGATTTCGAGGTCGGGCCAATGGTTCGCCGCAATTTTCCGGTCCACGTCACGAACAATGGCGACGATTTGAACGTGCTCGGGATGAATTTCCTGTCGACGCTCCAAAGCTGGGGCGTCGAAGGGCGGTGGCTGGTGATGGTTTCCTGACTCTATGTGCATTTTACATAATATATATTATCAGACTTACCGAAACAGGCAGGCAGTTAGCTTCGCGGCTCCCCTCTCGAGCTGCTCACGATGAATCTGGAGCGTCTAGTCGCGATCATGCGTCGTCTCCGGGATCCGGAGCGCGGCTGCTCGTGGGATCTGCAACAGAATTTCGCGACAATTGCGCCCTACACAATCGAGGAAGCCTATGAGGTCGCTGACGCCATCGAGCGTGGTGACATGGCCGAACTCGCCGATGAACTCGGCGATCTCCAGCTCCAGGTGGTCTTTCATTCGCAGATGGCCGAAGAACTCGGACTGTTCACGCTCGACGACGTCATCGCTCGCATTTGCGATAAGCTGGAACGCCGCCACCCTCACATCTTTGACGATTCCGCCGAAACTCCTGGCTGGGACGCAATCAAGGCTGCCGAGCGAAAATCTAATCCAGACGAAAGTGCGCTTGCTGGAGTGGCCAGCGCACTGCCGGCGCTCGACCGCGCAGCTAAATTGCAGCGCCGGGCGGCGCGCACCGGTTTCGACTGGCAGGATCCCTCCGGCCCGCGCGCAAAAATCGACGAGGAATTATCAGAGCTGGACCGCGAGACTGACCGGGAGCGGCAGGAAGACGAACTGGGCGATCTTTTGTTCACTGTCGTGAACCTCGCACGTCATCTTAATATCGATCCGGAAGAGGCGCTTCGCAAAGCTAATCGAAAATTCGAGAAACGCTTCCGCTCGATTGAAAAGGCCCCTGGTTTCGAGGCGATGAGCCTCGAAGAAAAAGAGGCTCTCTGGAGAGATGCAAAGCTGTCTCAGGCGGATTGAAGCGCCTGGAATCTCGCCCAGTTCTCCGGCGAGAGCCGGACCTCGATATGCACTTCGTCAGCATCCGTCCGCTGCCGTATGACATCCCCGCGTGCGTGGAGCCAAGCGATCCTGCTGCCGTCCCTTGCGGGGACTTGGACGCGGTGTAGTTGCGCGCCGCTGCGGAGCTTATCGGCAACGAGGTCGCGCAGTCGATCGACATTCCAGCCCGTGAGCGCCGACAGCGGAACTACGTCTTCGCGACGACTAGCTTCAGCGATTAGCGTATCCCGCTCTCCCTCCGACAGCAGGTCCACCTTGTTCCAAGCTTCAATTAGCGGCGGAGCGCCCTCGTCGTCCGGTCCTGCTCCGAGCTGTGCAAGCACCGACTCCACATCTTCCTTCTGCGCATCCCGGTCGGGATGCGCCATATCGCGGACATGGACGAGAATGTCGGCCGAGGAGACTTCCTCCAGCGTTGCTCGAAAAGCGGCGACCAATTGAGTCGGAAGATCGGATACAAAGCCGACCGTATCCGACAGGATCGCCTTGTCGAATCCCGGCAGTTTGACGTCACGCATTGTCGGATCGAGTGTTGCGAAGAGCATGTTCTCGGCGAGCACCCCCTCGCCCGTCATGCGGTTGAAAAGCGTCGACTTTCCCGCGTTCGTATAGCCGACCAGCGCGATTACCGGCCAGGGCGCGCGCTGGCGCCGGTCGCGATGCAGCGATCGCGTACGTTTCACCTGTTCCAGCTCGCGACGGATGCGCGCCATCCGGTCCCGGATTAGCCGGCGGTCGGCCTCAATCTGCGTTTCGCCGGGGCCGCCGAGAAAGCCGAAACCGCCGCGCTGCCGTTCGAGGTGGGTCCAGCTCCGGACCAGCCGTCCCGCCTGATAATCGAGATGCGCGAGTTCCACCTGCAAACGCCCTTCGGCTGTCGCAGCCCGTTCGCCGAAAATTTCCAGGATCAAGCTAGTGCGATCGATGACCTTGGCGCCGGCTTCTTCCTCGAGCGATTTCTGCTGTACCGGAGTCAGCGCAGCGTCGACGATCAGCAGCCCGGCCTCATTGCCCTTCGCGATTTGGGCAATTTCTTCCGTTTGTCCCTTACCGAGCAGAGTCGAAGGTCGCGGCGTTTTCAGCCGGAATGTGCGTGCCGCGACGACATCCACTCCGATCGCTCGCGCCAGCCCGACCGCCTCGTCCAGCTTCGCCTCGGTCGAGCGGCTGTTCCCCCTCCCTTGGAATTCAACTCCAACAACAACCGCCTTTTCGCCGCGTGCAACATCATGAGCGCCCGGTGCATCGGAAATCGTCAGCAATTACGCGTCTCCCTCATTCGGCCCGAGCGGGAGCGGCTTTTCCGGCTGCAGCGTGGAAATCGCGTGTTTGTAGACGAGCTGGATCTGCTGTCCTCTTTGGAGAAGCAGCGAGAACTGATCGTGTGCGGAGACCTCGCCCTGCAGCATCACGCCGTTCACAAGGAAGACCGTCATCGGCTCCCGTTCCCGGGTGGCCGCGGAAAGGAAATGGTCCTGGAGTCCTCCTCTACCTGCTGCGTTTTCAGAGATCCCGGACAAACCGAGATCGAGTGGAGTTGAAGGCATGATCGTTGAAATCGAATGCTTGTAGACCAGCTGCGACACACCATCGCGGCGAAGAAGCAACGAAAAGGCGTCGAACCACGTGATCACGCCCTGCAGCTTCACGCCCTTGAGCAGGAAGATCGTCGAGGGCGCCTTGGACCGTCGCGCGCTATTCAGGAACAGATCCTGCAGACTGAACGACTTCTCGGGCATGGTTGCTGGCGCCTATTCCTCTTCGTGTTTCTCACCGATTCCCAGAGCCTTGAGCTTTCGGTGAAGCGCAGACCGCTCCATTCCGATGAACGAGGCCGTCCGCGAGATGTTGCCGGAAAAACGTCGAATCTGCACTTTCAGATACTCGCGTTCGAACGACTCGCGAGCTTCGCGTAGCGGGCTTCCCATGATGGTGATCGCCTGGCTCGAAAGGTCGGATGAGCCGCGAGTCTCCAGCACTTCCGCGGGCAACATGTCCACCTCAATCCGCTCGACCCGCTCGCACGGCGCGAGGATGATGGTCCGCTCGATGATATTGCGCAGCTGCCGAACGTTGCCCGGCCACTCATGCGCCTGCAGCGCCGCGACAGCGTCGTCGCTGAACGTCGGCACCGGAATTCGCCGCTCCGCGGCGTAACGCGCAAGAAACTGGTTCGCGAGTTCTGGAATATCCTCACGCCGTTCGTTTAGCGGCGGCAGGCGAACTGGAACGACGTTAAGGCGATAGAAGAGATCTTCACGGAAGCGTCCCTGAGCAATCTCCTGCTGAAGATCGCGCGAGGTTGCTGACAGCACGCGAACGTCGACCTTGATCGGCCGTTGGCCGCCAACCCGATGATAGCTCTGGTCGGTCAGGACGCGCAGGATCTTTCCCTGCGTGGTCAGAGGCATGTCGGCGATTTCGTCGAGGAACAGAGTCCCGCCATGCGCCTGCTCCAGAAATCCGGGGCGGCTGACGTCATTCTCCTCAACCCCAAACAGCTCTTCCTCAACTCGCTCCGGAGTCATCATCGCCGCCGAAACGACGACGAAAGGACCGTCTGAGCGTGTGCTCCATTGGTGGATCGTGCGCGCGGCGACCTCCTTCCCCACACCTGCCGGGCCTGTAATCAGCACACGGCTTCCAGTCGGGGCGACGCGCTTCAGAGTCGCTCGGACCGTGTTGATCGCGACCGATGTTCCGCTCAACACTTGGTCGTGCGCCACCTGCTGGCGAAGGCTGGCGTTTTCGCGGCGAAGACGTTCGGTTTCGGTCGCGCGCGCGACCAGGTGCAGCAGCCTCTCCGCCTCGAACGGCTTCTCGATGAAATCGACCGCACCTTCGCGGATGGCGGCGACCGCGGTGTCGAGATTGCCATGGCCGGAAATGATCAGCACCGGCAGGCTTGGATCGAAACGCTTCACCTCCTGGAGTAATTGAAGTCCATCCAGCCGGGATCCCTGAAGCCACACATCGAGCAGCAACAACGACGGCCGGCGATCGCGGATCGCTTCAAGCGCAGCGGTGCTGTCAGCGGCAGTACGAACCGAATAGCCCTCGTCTTCCAACACTCCGCTGACGAGGTCACGAATATCGGCTTCATCATCAACGACCAGCACTTCCAAAGCCATCAGCAGCGATCCTCAACCATCAGAATCATCATCCTCTTCATCATCGGGTTGTTTGGGTTCCTGTCCGCGTTCGGCGAGCCGTCCGGAGTCGAATGCAATGCGAACCCTGGTGCCTCCACCCGGCTGATCCAGGAAAGCGATTTCGCCGCAATGTTCCTCGACAATCTTTTTGACTATGGCGAGGCCAAGACCTGTCCCGCGGACGCGGGTGGTCACATAGGGTTCCATCAACCGCTCACGATCGTCAGGCAGGCCAGTGCCGGTATCGATCACGTCGATCACCAGTTGCTCGCCCTCTTCGTGGAGGCGCATCTCCACCCTATCGCCGCTTAGATGATGTTCTCCACGTGAAAGCCTGGATTCAATGGCTTCCACCGCATTCTTGACAATATTCGTCAAAGCCTGGCCGAGTTGGCGCCGATCGCAGACTAGCGGGAACTTGCCTGTGCTGGGATCCAGCATAAACTTGATACCCGGGTGCGCGACTTCGTGCAGGAACAAGGATTGCCGAGCGATTTCTAGCACGTTTTCCTTCCGAAAGACGGGCTTGGGCATTCGGGCGAAATTCGAAAATTCGTCTACCATCCGGCGGAGATCGCCGACTTGGCGGACAATCGTCCCGGTCAGCCGCTCGAACGTTTCCTTGTCGGAACCGATCTCCCCGCCGAAGCGTCGCTGCAGCCTTTCTGCCGCAAGCTGGATCGGTGTGAGCGGGTTCTTGATCTCATGCGCGATCCGGCGTGCAATATCGGCCCAGGCGGCACTTCGCTGGTCGGAAAGCTGATCGGTGATGTCGTCGAACGTGAGGACTGCGCCGTCCTCGTAACGTGCCCGCTTCACAGCCAATGTGCGCTGTCCTCCATCAGCGGTGACTGTCACGTTCGCCTCCGTTTCATCCCCCGCGATGAATTCGTCCAATTCGGGAGACAGGTCGGCAAGGCCCCTCCCCTCGACCGGCTGATCGCCGCGCTGGAGCAAAGTTTCGGCCGAGCGGTTGATCAGAAGGATTCGCGACTTCCGATCGAGGGCGATCACGCCCGCAGTGACGCTGGAGAGCACAGCCTCAATGAATGCGCGGCGAGTTTCCAGCTGAGTGTTTGCGGTGAGAAGCGCGCCTGTCTGCTCCTCCAACCGCTCCGTCATCCGGTTGAAGGCAAGTGCCAGAGTCTGGATTTCATCTTCGGTATGAGCGACCGGAACGCGCGTGGAGAAATCCCCCTGCTCGATCCGTCCGGCAGCGGCTGCTAGCTGTCCGACCGGGCGCACCAGCCGGTCCGCGAGCCTCAGCGCGGCGAAAATCGCAAGCGCGACGATCAGGAGTGATCCGAGCAGTAGCAGCGCATTGAAGCGCAGCTGGTTTATACGGGAGCCGGCCTGCAATGCATGATATTCATCGAGGACTCGCCTCGCCTTTATCACCTGTTCTCCCAAGGCGGGGGGCACCCACTTCGCGACGTAGAGATAGGTGTTGTCGCCGTAGTTGACCCGGGTAAGTACGGACAGACGGTCGGGAGTCTCGGCATCGACGGCCGTTCCCGAGGATTGCCCCGGCATTGCCTTCAGGCGCGTTATCGCCCCGTTGATGCGTGCAGGGTCGAGCATTCCGTCATATCCGTTCACGATCGCGAGCGTCTGAATCTGGCCCTTTTCGTCAATCTTGAAGAAGGCGGCCTCGTTTAAGGATCGTTGAAAGACCTGATAACCTACCCACTGCTGGAAACGCGGGTCGTCCAGCGTCACTTTCTGCAACGCACTCGAAAGGTCGCCAGCCATGGCGATAGCCTCGTCGCCGACCCGCTCCACGCCGTACCTGTAGGAACCTTGTGCGACCTGGACCGAATTTTCGAGCATGTTCTGGGCACGATGTGAAAACCAGAAATTAAGGCCGCTCTGGAACAGGAGGGACGCAAAAATCGCCACCAGAACGGTTGGCACCGCGGCAATGACAGAGAAAAGCGCAACCAAGCGCGTGTGTAATCTGCCACTTCCCAAGCCGCCCTTCGCCGCCCGCTGCATTGCGATTCGGCGAGAGAACAACACCATCAGTGCAATGGCTGGAATGAGGTTGGCGATCAGCAACAGCGCGATCAGCGGCGGCCACAGTAGCGTGCCGGCACTTGCCGGTTGCTTTAACATCCACAGGCTGAACGCCACAGTCCCGACGAGAATGACGGCAACGACGAGCGCCGCGTAACGGTACAACCGCCCGCTCTCGCGCTCCCTTTCAAGCCAGCTATGCTTTTCTGCCGTCAGTTGCGATTCGGCCGTCGGCACGTCCATCGCGTCCGCCGTAGCATGCGGCGTTGCAGAAACACCACACTTATGTTGCACGCTATGCTAAGCCGCTGCTTTCGTTAGCCAAGGCGCGTAGAATTCGCGCAGCATTGCGGTCACGACGGCGGGATCATCTTCCCGGTTCACGCTGTTTCGGAACTCCGCCGACCCGGGCAGTCCCTTCGTGTACCAGCCGATATGCTTGCGGGCGAGGTTCACGCCGGTCTGACTGCCGTAGAGCGACAGCATTTCCTCATATTGGCCGAGCATCGTCTCCAGCTGTTCGTCGAGCGATGGCTCGGTCCAGGCTGAACCGTTCGCCAGCTCAGCCATCGCCTGCGCCAGCAACCACGGGCGGCCGTAGGCGCCGCGGCCAATCATCACTCCGTCGGCACCGGATTGGCGAAGCGCCTCGCGCGCATCATCGACCGAGCAAATGTCGCCGTTGACGATCACCGGGATCGAAACCGCACCCTTTACCTGGCGCACAAACGCCCAATTCGCGTCGCCCTTATACATCTGGCAGCGGGTGCGGCCGTGGACGGTGATCATCTTGACGCCGAGATCCTCGGCGATCCGCGCCAGCTCGGGTGCGTTGAGGCTGGAATGGTCCCAGCCCATCCGCATCTTCAGCGTCACTGGCACGCTCACGGCTTTAATCGTCGCTTCGACGATTGCGGCGGCGGTCCTGAGATCGCGCATCAGCGCCGATCCCGCCCAGCCGTTCACGACCTTTCGCACCGGGCAGCCCATGTTGATGTCGATGATCGCGACGCCGCGCTGTTCGTTCAGCTTGGCCGCCTCGGCCATAACGTGCGGTTCGCATCCGGCGAGCTGGAGCGAAACGGGCTGCTCGCTCTCGTCCCACAGCGATTTCTGCAACGACTGGCGAGTCTCTCGGATCATCGCCTCGCTTGCGATCATCTCGCTGACGGTGAGCCCTGCTCCGAAACGCTTGACCACGCGCCGGAACGGCAGATCGGTGACGCCGGTCATCGGCGCCAGGATGACGGGCGCGTCGATCCGGACGGGACCGATGTCGATGGGCTTCAGCAGGCTCATGGGAGGAATGCCCATACAGATGGGGGTCTTGGCCGACAAGGCAAGCAGGCCTAAACGCCCGCGCCGTGACCCTCACCGCACTCATCGTCGCCGCCGGCAAAGGCGAACGCATGGGTGGAGGACTCCCCAAGCAATATCGCCTCCTTTCTGGGAAACCCGTCCTTCGGAGAGCCGTCGAAGCCTTGCTCGCGCACCCTGCCGTGAAAGCGGTTCGGGTCGTAATCGGCAAAGGCCAGCGCGAACTTGCGAGCGCTGCTCTGGCCGGTCTGGAAGTTGGCGAACCGATCGAAGGCGGAGAGCAGCGCGCCGACTCGGTCCGTGCTGGGCTGCAAGCGATCGATACCGACGCTGTGCTGGTTCACGACGCTGTTAGGCCCTTCTGCCCCTCCGCGGTTGTCGACAGACTGATCTCCCGCTTGGAGCTTTATGACGGAGCCGCCCCTGTCCTGCCGGTGAGCGACACATTGGCGCGTGGGTTCACGGAGATCGAAGAGCCTCTCGATCGGAACGGGCTCGTCCGAGTGCAAACTCCACAAGCGTTTCGGCTCGACCCTCTGCGCCAGGCTTATGCCCGCTGGAGCGGGACGAGCCCGACCGATGAAACTACCGTCGCCAGAGCAGCAGGCCTTCGCGTCGCAGCTGTCGAAGGCGATCAGCTGCTCGAGAAGATCACGACGGCCGCCGATTGGGACCGCGCCGAAGCGCTGCTCGCATGCCGCCTCATCCCCCGCACCGGCTTTGGCTTCGACGTACATGCCTTTGCGGGAGAGGGTCCGATCATGCTTGGCGGAATCGCCGTGCCCCATTCGCGCGGACTGTCCGGCCATAGCGACGCCGACGTCGTGCTCCACGCCATCACGGATGCGCTTCTCGGGGCCGCGGCCCTCGGCGATATCGGTCAGCACTTCTCGCCGTCAGACCCGCGGTGGAAGGGTGCCTCGTCCGACCGATTCCTGGCTTACGCCACCGAGTCCATCCGGGCTGCGGGCGGTTTGATCGACCATATCGACTGCACGATTATCTGCGAATCCCCGAAAATCGGGCCGGTGCGCGAGGCAATGCGCTTGAAAATCGCGGAGATTGCGCAGCTCGATCCTTCACAGGTGAGTATTAAGGCGACGACCACGGAAGGGTTGGGCTTTACCGGTCGCCGCGAAGGAATCGCCGCTCAGGCCATTGCAACCATTCGACTGGCCTGAGCACTCGGGTATGATAGGAGCACAAGGGAGGGCCTCATGCGCACGTTTTTGAAAACGGGAGTGTTTTTAGCGTTGGCTGCGTTGGCGTCTGGGGCTCAGGCTCAGGAGCAGTCGGCTTGTCTTACGGAGAGCGAGGCCAATGCTCTCTTCGTTTACTCGATTCCGGAGGCGCTCGACGGGGTTGCCAAAACATGCAATTCGCAACTTCCTCAATCGGCATTCATGCCGAAACACTCAACGGAGACGATTGCCCGTTTTCGCGCTGCCGCAAACGGAAAGTGGCCGGAGGCCAGGGCCGCGTTTCTGAAGATGAGCGGGGCGGGCAAAGAGGACAACGCAAAGGTCCTTGAAAGCCTCCCGAACTCAGCCTTGCAGCCGTTTGTCGCGGCAACGCTCTCCACTTTGGTATCCAAGAAGATCCAACCGCAGGATTGCCGGAAAGTTGACCGTTTGGCAGCGGCGCTCGCTCCATTGGCGCCGGCCGACGTGGCGGCGCTGTTTACTGCCCTTGTGGGAATGGTCGGCAAGGATGGCTTTCAGGTTTGTGAACCGGCCCAGTGACGAATTCGCTTCTCCCGAATGAGCTCGTCGAAAAGGCACGGGAGGCTGTCGAGGCCAACCGCAAGGCCGGACGCCGGGTAGCCGTCGCCGAAAGCTGCACTGGAGGCCTCGTCAGCGCCGCCCTGACCGAAATTGCCGGAGCTTCGGACGTGTTTGAAGCAGGCTATGTAACCTATTCCAACGCTTCAAAAATTGGCGAGCTTGGAGTCAGCTCAGAGGTTGTCGAAACCTTCGGGGCCGTCAGCGTCGCAACGGCTTGGGCGATGGCGCAGGGGGCGCTGAATGCGTCCGCAGCCGATGTTGCGGTCGCGATAACGGGCATTGCCGGCCCGGGCGGCGGAACTCCAGCCAAGCCGGTGGGAACCGTCGTGTTTGCCCGCGCCGAGCGAAGCGCCGATCCGGAAACTGTGATTGCCGACCAAAAGTTCTTCGACGGTGAAGACCGTGCCGGCGTCCGCCTTCAGGCGGCGCTTTGCGCGCTCGAGCTCTTGATGCCGTAAAGCGCCTCGGCGCGCCGCTCGAACGCATCCGTCATTCGCCGCAAGGCGCGATCGAACATCTCGCCCGCCAACGCCTGGAAAATTCGCGAGCGGAACGCGAAATCGACGGAGAAGAACAGGGTCGTCCCCCCCTCCGGCGCCCCATCGAACCGCCACTCGTTACGAAGATACTTCAGCGGTCCCTCAATGTAATCGACATGGATCCGGTGCGGCTTGTCGAGAGTCACACGGCTCGTGAACCGCTCCTTGAAAGCGCTGAAACCGACAACAAGGTCGGCGATGATTTCCTTGTCGCTGGCGGAGCGGATCCGGACCGCGACCACCCAGGGGAGGAATTCACTGTAACGTTCGACGTCAGCCACGAGGTCGAACAATTGCTCGGGCGTGTAAGAAAGATGCCGCGTTTCGCTATGCCGCGGCATTAGGCCCTTCCCTCTTCAGCTGCGCGGCGCGCGCCTCTTGCATCTTCCGGAAATCGTCGCCGGCATGATAGCTGGAGCGGGTCAGTGGGGAGGCGGCAACCAGGAGGAAGCCTTTGGCTCGTGCGATTGCGCCGTAGGCGTCGAAGGCCTGCGGAGTGACAAATTCCTCGACTTTTGCGTGCCGAGGAGTGGGCTGGAGATATTGACCCATTGTCAGGAAATCGACGCCTGCCGAGCGCATATCGTCCATCACCTGGTGCACTTCGAGCCGCTGTTCGCCGAGGCCGACCATCACGCCGGACTTGGTGAAGATGTGCGGCGCCTTGCGCTTGACGCTCTCGAGAAGGCGAAGCGACGCGTAGTAACGCGCGCCGGGGCGGATAGTCGGATAGAGTCTCGGGACCGTTTCGAGGTTGTGGTTGTAAACATCGGGCCCGGCTTCGACGATCGCCTCGACCGCGGCCTCGCTCTTGTTGCGAAAGTCGGGCGTCAGGATCTCGATTGTGGTGCTCGGCGTCCGCTTCCGCAGCGCCTCGATCACTTTCACGAATTGCGACGCGCCGCCATCAGGCAGATCGTCGCGGTCGACCGAAGTGACGACGATATGTTCGAGCCCCAGCTCCGCTGCGGCCGTAGCGACGTGCTCCGGCTCCAGTGGATCAACAGACTGCGGCATTCCGGTCTTCACGTTGCAGAAGGCGCAGGCGCGGGTGCAGGTGTCGCCCAGGATCATCACCGTCGCGTGCTTCTTGGTCCAGCACTCGCCGATGTTGGGGC
>Ga0207640_10000592_pt1 | contig 21587 bp, 17 predicted proteins | sample KBSCornC42_FD_184300 | JGI IMG/M metagenome (GOLD analysis project Ga0207640, IMG submission 184300) | Corn rhizosphere microbial communities from Kellogg Biological Station, Michigan, USA - KBS Corn C4-2 (SPAdes) (version 2) | ecosystem: Host-associated > Plants > Roots > Rhizosphere > Soil ... | reverse complement strand
GGGGCTGATGGTGATCGCGCTCTACATCCTGTTCGGCATCGTCGCGCTGGCGGTCGACCGGCGCGCGCTCCTCGTCTCGTCGCTGGCTTACGTGCTTTATGCGCTCGCGGACCTGTTCCGGCAGGCGGGCGCGGTCAGTCTCAACATCGCGCTTACCGCCCTGGTGATCGGCTCCGCCCTGCTGCTGCTGTCCGCTTTCTGGCACAATGTACGGCGGATGGTGGTCGCGGCACTTCCCGGTGAGCTACAGGCAAGGCTGCCCGCGCTCGATCGACCGGTGGCGGCCACGGCACGCGCCACGATCTGACTTAGGAAAGTTTATTCCTCGACCAGCTTGAGGAGCTTTCGCTCGAGCGGGGCGAGTACCGGCCCCAATTCGTGACCGCGTTTGAGAACCGCCCCGTGCTCGCCAATCAGCGCCCATTCCCCCTGGCGCTGGCGAAGCGCGGGGCGTTTCTCGATCCGGTATTCGGGGCGCTCGGCCGCGCGGCGGAAGCAGGCGAAGCAGGCGGCATCCTTGTCGAACTGGATCGCATAATCGCGCCAGTGGCCGGCCGCGACCATACGCCCATAGACGCTGAGAATCCGCTCCAGCTCTGTCCGCGCGAACGCAACCTGCAAGGGCTGCGGCGTCGGAAAGGGCGTGACGGACCCCATCAGGCCGACTGGCGGTCCGTATCGTCGGCGGGCGTTTCGCGTTGCTCGATCAACTTGGCGAGCTTGCCGCGCAAGGTTTCCACCTCGCATTTCAGCAATTCCAGCTGCTGCGTCGCCGGATCGAATCGTTCGCTGCAGGGCGTGCCGTAGGGCACGAACGCATGATAGCTCTGCGCATCGACCAGCGTAGGCCGCGCCGGAATACCGACCATGGTCGCGCCTTCGGGCACATCGCGGGTCACGACCGCATTTGCTCCGATGCGCGCGCCGCTGGCGACGACGATCGGGCCCAGCACCTGTGCGCCTGAGCCGATGATGACATCTTCCTCGATCGTCGGGTGGCGCTTGCCGGCCACGCCGTCCGCCGGGTTGGTCCCGCCGAGCGTGACATTCTGATAGATTGTGACGTTGTTACCGATCACCGCGGTCTCGCCGATCACGACGAAGCCATGGTCGATGAAGAAATGTTCGCCGATCTCCGCGCCGGGATGGATGTCGATCGCGGTCAGGAAGCGCGAGATATGGTTGACCATGCGCGCGAGGAAATAGAGCTCACCGTTGAACAGCCAATGCGCGACGCGATGCAGCCCGAGCGCAAGCACGCCCGGATAAAGCAAAATCTCCCACCGCGAGCGGGGCGCGGGATCGCGTGCCTTGATCGAATCCAGATAAGCGATGAGTTCGCGCTTCATCTTTTCTGACTCCCTGAGACAGGGATTTAGGACTCTGCGGCCCGGATTTCCAGCCGGCGCCTCCAAAACCTCGTTTGGACGGTATCGAAGAGCTAGGCCGCCGCCGCCGTCCCCGCGAGCGCACCGCGCACCGCCGCAACGGCGGCGTCGGCCTTCGCGCCATCCGGCCCACCGCCCTGCGCCATATCGGGGCGACCACCGCCCCCCTGTCCGCCTACGGTCGCGACCGCCTGCTTGACCAGATCGACCGCCGAAAGGCGCGCGACGAGATCGTCGGTCACGCCGACCGCAACCGTGGCACGGCCCTCATTGACCGCGACCAGCACCGCGACGCCCGAGCCGATCCTGGCCTTGGCCTCGTCGACCAGTCCGCGCAGGCCCTTGGGGTCGAGCCCATCGATCACCTGACCGACGAAGCTGACGCCCGCAATCTGTTCGGGGCCGGCGGCGTCCGCCTTGGCCGCCCCGCCGCCCAGCGCGAGTGCCTTCTTGGCGTCGGCCAGTTCGCGCTCGAGCTTACGGCGTTCCTCGACCAGTGCCGCGACGCGCGCAGGCACCTCCTCGGGCGAGGATTTCAGCGCGGCGGCGGCTTCGCGCAATCGATCTTCGCGATGGGTCAGCCACAGACGCGCCGCCTCGCCGGTCAGCGCCTCGATGCGGCGGATGCCGGACGAAACCGCGCTTTCGCCGATGATCTTGAACAGGCCGATGTCGCCCAGGGCAGCGACATGGGTGCCGCCGCACAATTCGACCGACCAGCTGTTGGCGCCCTCTTCCTCGCCCTTGCCCATCGACAGGACGCGGACCTCGTCGCCATATTTCTCGCCGAACAGGGCCATCGCGCCCGCCTCGATCGCGGCATCGGGGGTCATCAGACGGGTCGTCACATCGTCATTCTCGCGGATGTGGCGGTTCACTTCGGCCTCGACCGCGGCGATATCGTCGGGCGTCATCGCCTTTTGATGCGAGAAGTCGAAACGCAGCCGGTCGGGCGCGACCAGGCTGCCCTTCTGTGTGACATGACCGCCGAGCCGGTGGCGCAAAGCCGCATGCAGCAAATGGGTCGCGGAATGGTTCGCGCGCAACTGGCTGCGACGCGCGACATCGACCGCGAGATGGATCGCGTCGCCGACCTTGATTTCGCCGCTGCGGATCAAGGCCTTGTGCGCATGGAGCCGGCCGAGGGGCTTCGACGTGTCGCTAATGTCAGCCACGAAACCACTGTCATTGCTGGCAATGCCCGCGTCGCCCATCTGGCCGCCACTCTCGCCATAGAAGGGCGTCTGGTTGGTGAGGATCGTGACCTCATCACCCTCTCGCGCCTGATCGACGCGCTTGCCATCCTTGACCAGGGCCACGACCTGCGCGTCGCCGACATGGCTGGTGTAGCCGATGAATTCGGTGCCGCCCAATTCCTCGGCAATGTCGAACCAGACGTCGTCCGAAGCCTTGTCGCCCGAACCCTTCCAGGCGGCGCGTGCAGCGGCCTTTTGCTCGGCCATGGCGGCATCGAAGCCGGCGCGATCGACGTTCAAACCCTGCGCGCGGAGCGCATCTTCGGTGAGGTCGTAGGGGAATCCGAAGGTGTCGTAGAGCTTGAATGCGGTCGCGCCGGGGAGCGTATCGCCTGCCTTCATCGGGCCGGTCGCCTCGTCAAGCAGGCGCAAACCATTGGCCAGAGTCTGGCGGAAACGGGTTTCCTCCAGCTTCAAAGTCTCCTCGATCAGGGGCTGCGCGCGCACCAATTCGGGGTAGGCCGCGCCCATTTCGGAGACCAAAGCGGGCACCAAACGGTGCATAAAGGGTTCGGCAGCGCCTAACAGATGGGCGTGGCGCATCGCGCGGCGCATGATCCGGCGCAGCACATAGCCGCGCCCTTCATTGGCGGGCAGCACGCCGTCGGCGACGAGGAACCCCGAGGCGCGCAGATGGTCCGCGATCACGCGGTGCGAGGCCGTATTGGCGCCATCGGTCGCGCTTTTGGTGAACTCGCCCGAGGCCGCGATCAGCGCCTTGAACGTGTCCGTATCGTAATTGTCGTGCACGCCCTGGAGCACCGCCGCGATGCGTTCGAGGCCCATGCCGGTGTCGATCGAGGGTTTGGGAAGGTCGCCGACGATGACGTCGGCTTCCTGCACGAACTGCATGAAGACCAGATTCCAGATCTCGACGAAACGGTCGCCATCCTCGTCGGGGCTGCCGGGAGGGCCGCCGGGGATGTGGTCGCCATGATCGTAGAAGATTTCCGAGCAGGGCCCGCACGGACCGTCCGATCCCATCGCCCAGAAATTGTCCTTGGTCGGAATGCGGATGATCTTGTGGTCGGGCAGGCCCGCAATCTTCTTCCACAGGTCGAATGCCTGGTCGTCCGTATGATAGACGGTCGCGGTGAGCTTCTCGGCCGGAATGCCCCACGTCTTGGTCAGCAGGGTCCAGGCGTGGGTGATCGCCTGTTCCTTGAAATAATCGCCGAACGAGAAATTGCCGAGCATCTCGAAGAAAGTGTGATGCCGCGCGGTGTAGCCGACATTGTCGAGATCGTTATGCTTACCGCCCGCCCGCACGCATTTCTGGCTCGACGTCGCGGTCGAATACGGCCGGGTTTCGAGGCCCGTGAAGACGTTCTTGAACGGCACCATGCCCGCATTCACGAACATGAGCGTCGGATCGTTATGCGGCACCAAAGGCGCCGACGGCACGATGCGATGCCCCTCGTTTCCGAAATATTCGAGGAAGGAACGGCGGATGTCGTTGGTCGAAGTCATGCGCGCGACTTAGTAGGCCACGCGCGCCTTCGCTAGCCCTCTCCCGCACGCGGGAGAGGGTGAGGGTCTACTTCTTAGATGGTCGAGGAAGAAGCAAAAGAAGACCCTCACCTCCCGCTTCGCGGGCCCGTCCTCTCCCGCGAAGGCGGGAGAGGGCTAATATTCATACCGGTTGATCGATGGAGAGAGGGGGCACGCTAAAAAAGCGGGGTCCGGTCTCGGTCATATGGAAGCAATCCTCGAGCCGGACGCCGAACTTGCCGGGGATATAGATGCCAGGCTCGTCGGAAAAGCACATGCCGGGTGCAAGGCGGGTGGATTCGCCGTGGACCAGATTGACCGGCTCGTGCCCGTCGAGACCGATGCCATGACCCGTGCGATGCGATAGGCCGGGGAGTTTATAACCGGGGCCGTAGCCGAAGCTTTCGTAAAGCCGCCGAACCGCATCGTCGACGCTGCCCGCCGAAGCCCCTACCTTCGCCGCATAGAAGGCCGTCTGCTGCCCTCGTCGGACCTGATCCCAGACGGTCCGCTGCTCTTTGCTCGCGGTACCGTAGACGAAGGTACGCGACACATCCGATTGATAACCCTGCACGTTGCAGCCGCAATCCATCAGCACGATCTGGCCGTCGGCAACGCGATGGACGGCGCGCGAGCCGTGCGGATAGGCCGCCGCTTCTCCGATCAGCACCAGACTGAACTCGACCTCGCCGCCCAATTTGGCGGTCGCCGCATCCATGAGGGCTGCGATGTCGTGCCCGGTCAGGCCCTTCTCGACACGCGGATGGACCCAGCGATAGGCGGCGATGGTGATATCGGTCGCCTTCTGCATTAAGGCGAGCTCAGCCGGCGTCTTGATCATGCGGCAACCGCGCACCACCGGATTGGCCGAAACCACGCGCGCGCCGGGCAGATCCTGCTGCAGCCGGTCGACCGCGAAGTAACGCAACGTCTCCTCGATCCCGATCGGCAGGCGGTCGAGCTTGTGCGCCCTGAGGAAGCCCGCGACGAGCTTGAGCGGGTCTTCATCCTCCTGCCAGACGCGTACCTCGCCCGGCACGTCGAGCGTCTCGCGGACCGAAGGCTCTTCGAAGAAGGGCGTGACGATGCAGGCCTCGCCCTCGGCGGGCAGAATCGCGCAGGTCAGCCGCTCGCTACGGTGCCACTGAATGCCCGTGAAATAGATGAGCGATGCGCCCGGCTCGATCAGCACCGCGCCGATGCCATTGGCCTTCATCAATTTCTGCGCGCGCTCGACCCGCGTAGCCCGCTCGTCACGGCTGATCGGTATCGCATCCGCCGTCATCGGTGAAAGCGCGGACAGGTCCGGCTCGGCGGCGCGCAATATGGCGGTGACGGCCAGGAAAGGCAGCGCGGCGGCCGCTCCGAGCAGGCCGCGCCGGCTGGGCCGGAAGAGGCGATCGTTTCGCATGGGCCGAGGATAGAAGCCGCGGCTGCCGCTGGCCAGTCTCCCCCGCGGGGGGTAGAAGAGGTTCACAGCATAAGGGGGATTTATGCGCTGGTTATTGTTTGCGATCCTGGCCGGAGTCTCGCCCGCCTTGGCGCAGGATCAGAAGAAGGACGACACTCTCAAGGCAACCCCACCGCTCGACGCCGCGGCGATGCCGATGTGCAGCGGCGACATGACGGCGCCGAAGACCGCCACGATCCTTTCCGGTTATGGCGGCGGCGGTTTCCCGATCCGTACCGCCAGCCCCCGGGCGCAGGCTTATTTCGACAACGGGATGCAACTCGCCCATGCCTTTGCGCACAAGGCCGCGATCCAGGCCTTTCATGAGTCGGCGCGGCTCGATCCCAATTGCGCGATGTGTGTTTGGGGCGAAGCCTGGGCGGCGGGGCCGACGATCAACTATCCGATCCCGCCCGAGGATCAGGCCAAGCTGGCGGCGATGGTCGTGCGGGCGCAGGCCTTGTCGTTGAACGCGCCGCCGAAAGAGCGGGAACTGATCGCGGCGTTGGCCCTACGCTATCAGAATGGCGGCGGGCGCGGCGCGGGCGACCGTGCCTTCGCCGAGGCGATGGCGACGCTGGCGGCAAAATATCCGATCGACGACGAGATTGCGGTGATGGCGGCGGATGCGTGGATGATCCCCTCAGCGCAGACCAACAGCAGCGCCAATATGGGCAAGGCGGTCGCGCTGCTGGAGGAGGTACTCAAGCGCAATCCGGATTATACGCCCGCAATCCACTTCTACATCCATGCGACCGAGATTGCGGGCTATCCCGAACGGGCTGAGCCTTATGCCGACCGGCTCGCCCTGCTCGCGCCTTCGGCCGCGCACCTGGTCCACATGCCATCGCATACCTATTACCATGTCGGCCGCTACCAGGATGCCGCCGACGCCAATGTGAAGGCGGTCGCGCTGGGTATCGCCAATGCGAAACGGCTTGGTCTGGCCGAGCCGGACGGCGTGTGGGACCTGCCTTACCACGCGCACAATGTGCAATATGGCGTCGGCGGCGCGCTCATCTCCGGCGACGCCAAGGACGCGCTGGCGCTGAGCGATCCGCTGATAGCCGCAGCCTCGGTTAGCAAGCGCAAGGATCTGGGCGTGTTCCCGCAGATGGTCGCCGGAACCGGCTATTTCGCCGAGGCGCGCTACGCTGATCCGCACAAGGTGCTGGCATTTCCCGAGCCGGCTTTGCCTTATGTGAAGGCCTATTGGCATTATGCGCGCGGCGAGGCGGCGGCGCGGCTGGGAGATGTCGCGCAGGTTCGCAAGGAAGCCGCGGCGATTCCCGCCCATGTCGGCCCTGAAAAGGATGACGATGCCAGCGACGGCGCGGGCCGGATGATGCGGATCGCGCATCTGGTGCTTAACGGGCGCGCGGCGATGATCGAGAATAAGCCGGCCGAAGCGTTGGCCGCATTCAAGGCGGCAGCGAAGATTCAGGAGACCAAGGCGTTCCTGAGTTTCTCCGATCCGCCCGCTTTCTGGTATCCGGTGCGGCGCGATATGGCCGCGGCCCTGCTGGCAATGGGCAAAGCCAATGACGCGCTGCGCGAGGCGGATGCGACGCTCAAGGCGACACCCAAGGAGCCGGTTACTTTGGCGATCAGGGCGGAGGCTGAGGCTAAACTGGGTCAGACAGCGGCCGCGAGGGCGGACTGGAATGCGGCGCTGGCCTACTGGCATGGCGATCCGCAAATGTTGCCAAATGTCTCGGTAGAGATGGCTACCCGCTAACGCCCAACTCTCGTCATTCCCGCCCTTCGACGCCGCCTGCGGCGTCGCTCAGGATAAACTTCGGCGAAGCCGAAAGCGGGAATGACGGAAAAGAGGGCGGGACAAGCCTCGCCCCCCTGCCCTTCCGTCTCAGCCGAGGAAGGCATCCACCTTGGTCAGGAAAACCGCCGGCTGATCGATCATGATGAAATGATAGCTGCCGTCGATCCGCTCGACCTTGCCATGCGGCAGCGGGGCGTAGGCGTTGGTGTAGAGCGTGTCGAACACCTGCTGCGGCGCGCCACTGGTCTGGTCCCACGGGTAGAGCATCGTAACGGGCACCGCGATCTTGGAGATGTCCGGCCGCAGATCCGTGACCAGATCGTCGTAAAGCGCCTGGCCGACGACACGGTGATCGGACGCGCTGGCGGCGGCGATCGCGGCCTCGGCCTCGGCGTTGTGGCTCTTGATCAGGCGCGCCATCTGGCCCGGCTCGGCGGCGGCATAGGCCTCCTGCGTGCCGTTCACCGTCTGATCGCGGATCATGGTCGCCTGCGGCTGGACCAACGGCACGGTCATCTGCGGGCCGAACATCATGCCGACATAGGGCAGCGAGTCGACGATCATGATCTTGCCGGCGTCGCCCGGGTGCGCAATCGCGAGGCGCATCGCGATCGTGCCGCCGAGCGAGTGGCCGATCACCGCCGCGCCCTGAAGGTGGTTGGCCGCGATATAAGAATGGATCGCCTCTACCAGCGGCTCGAACACCGGGCCGCTGGCATTGCTGCCCGCCGGCGTGCCGGCAAAGCCCGCCACCTGCACGACATGGACACGGTGATGTGCCGAGATATGCGCCACGGTCGCATCCCAGACATGCGCCGAGCTGGCGAGGCCCGGGATCAGGATCACGTCGGGGCCCTGGCCGGTGACAGCGACGATGATGCGGTCGGATGCGGGGGTGGGCGCCGCTACGGGTGCGGCGGCATGTGCGGCGACGCCGTTGATAAGCTCGCTGTAAAGGCCGGGATGGATCAGCGGCAGGCTGGCGAGCGCGGCGAGACGGAGCTTGAGACGCAGGTTCATCGGATCAGGTCCTTGGATCAATTTTCAGAGAAGATTTGCTCGATCGACAGATCGAATAGGCGGGCGATGCGGAAGGCGAGTGGGAGCGAGGGATCATATTTCCCCGTCTCGATCGCGTTGACGCTTTGGCGGGAGACCTCGAGCTTGTCGGCGAGGTCGGCCTGACTCCAGTCGCGCTCGGCGCGGAGCACCTTGAGACGATTCTTCATCGGTCGAGCAACCGGACGATGCAGCCGGTTACGCCGAGGCCGGCAAACCAGAGGACCGCGACGTAGAACATGGGGATGTGCGGCAGGCCGGCATCTTCCATGAAACCCCACATTGTAGTGATCGCCAGCGTGATCCCGGTTGCCCACAGGATCTGGCGGATCATGCGCGTCCGCAGATATTCGTCCTGCTCCTCGACCAGGTAGCGGCCTACCAGCACGAAGATCGCGATGACCGACAATGCGGGGAGCGCAGCCAAGGCATATTTGGCGGCGGGTGCGAGGTGGCCGTAGCGGAGCGCATATTGCTCGCCGATCAGCGTCACCGCGTAGACGATCGAAGCGGCGATCGCCCCGCGATTGTAACGGCGCTCAGCGGCATTGATCCCGTAAAACGACATGATTGCTTCTCCCTGTCTGGATTATCGCCGTGCCAAGAAACCGGCCGCGCCAAAGCAGGCGAACCAGATAACGGCGACATGGCGGGCGGGCGCGATGTCCGTGAAGCTGGAGAGGAAACCCCAGACGGTCGTGATCGCGAGGGTGAGCCCGGTTGCGTAGATGATCTGGCGAACCATGCAGGCGCGCTGATATTCGTCGCTTTCCTCGACGAGGTAGCGACCCAGCGCCGCAAAAACGCCCAGCACGGGCAAGGCCGGCAGAATCGCCAGGGCGTACAGGGCGGGACCGGTGGGCGCACCGCGGCGGACGATCAAATCCACGGCTACGAGTATCGCCAGATACAGCGTCATCGCGACTGCGACGCGCCCCGTATAACGCTGCACGGCGTGGGACTGAAATTTGAAGAGCGGCATGACGACTTTCCTTGTCTCTATGACAAGGTCGCTTGTCTCATGAGTCGGCAAATATGTCAAGCACACGCGACATTATGATTGCCAACCTTGCTATTTAGACAGGCACACACGACGAAAAAGGCGCGAAACCCGTAGGTTTCGCGCCTTGCCCGGTCCATCGGAAGCCCCCAAGCTTCCGGATCGCCAGGTAATTTACAGATCGTCCTCCGCGTCGGGGCCGGTCATCATCTGTTCGGCCACCTCGGCGGTGTTGTTGCGGATCGCTTTTTCCAGCCGGGCGCAAACCTCGGGGTTTTCCCGGAGATAGACCTTGGCATTCTCACGGCCCTGGCCGATGCGGATGCTGTCATAGCTGAACCAGGCGCCCGATTTCTCGACCAGTCCGGCCTTGACGCCAAGGTCGAGGATTTCGCCGACCTTGGACACACCCTCGCCATACATGATGTCGAATTCGACCTGCTTGAACGGCGGCGCGACCTTGTTCTTGACCACCTTCACGCGGGTGGTGTTGCCGACGATATCGTCACGGTCCTTGATCTGGCCGGTGCGGCGAATGTCGAGGCGGACCGACGCGTAGAATTTGAGCGCGTTGCCGCCCGTGGTCGTCTCCGGATTGCCGTACATCACGCCGATCTTCATGCGGATCTGATTGATGAAGATGACCAATGTGCGCGAGCGGCTGATCGAGCCCGTGATTTTGCGCAGCGCCTGGCTCATCAGGCGCGCCTGCAGGCCGACATGGCTGTCGCCCATCTCGCCTTCGATTTCCGCCCGCGGAACCAGCGCGGCGACCGAATCGATCACCAGCACGTCGATCGCGTTCGAACGGACCAAAGTATCGGTGATCTCAAGCGCCTGCTCACCCGTATCCGGCTGGCTGACGATCAGATTGTCGATGTCGACGCCAAGCTTCTTAGCATAGACCGGATCGAGCGCATGTTCGGCGTCGATGAAGGCAGCGGTGCCGCCGGCCTTCTGCGCCTCGGCGATCGCATGGAGCGCGAGCGTGGTCTTGCCCGATGATTCCGGCCCGTAAATTTCGACGATGCGTCCGCGCGGCAGGCCGCCAATGCCGAGCGCGATGTCGAGCCCGAGGCTGCCGGTCGAGATCGCCTCGATCTCGATCTTCTCGCGGCTGCCGAGCTTCATCGCGCTGCCCTTGCCGAAAGCGCGGTCGATCTGCGCCAATGCGGCGTCGAGTGCCTTCTGCCGTTCGCTCGTGCTTGCCATATCGCCGTCGATCACTTTCAGAGAAGCCGCCATGTCCTAAGCCCTGTCGCTAGAGGAAGTCCGTCACATCTTCAACGTTCGTGACAGCTTCGTACATGGAATGTTCCATGAGAACAAGAGGGGAACTTGTCTCTTTGTTCGGCGCCGGCCTTATGCGCGCGCCGGCGGATCAGCCCGAGGCGGCTTCCAGCGCCTGCTGCACGCCATCGAGCGTGAATGGCTTGGCAAGCTGACGCGCATCTGCATGCGCCGCCGGCGGCGGATCGACATGGCCGCCGCTTGCGACGATGAAGCCGACGCCCTTGGCCTTGAGCGCATCCGCCACCGGCCAGCACGCGCCATCGCGCAGATTGACGTCGAGGATGGCGACATCGAATCCGCCCTCCTCCACCTTCACCAGCGCCTCGGCGACGCTGTCGCAATTGCCCGCCAGATTGTGGCCGAGCATATCGATGAAGTCTTCGATCATCATCGCGATAAGGGGTTCGTCTTCGATCACGAGGACGGACAAGGGCTCGGTCATTCCGGTTGCAATATAACGCCAAGCCCCCGCCGCAAAGGCAAAATCCGCTTGCTCTGGATCAAGCCGGGGGCAGCAGCGCATCGCGCGCGGCCTGCCCCAGCTGCTGGACCGAAAACGGCTTGGGCAGGAAGGAAACGCGATCGATGTCGATCGATTTGCGCAATTGCTCCTCCGCATAGCCTGACATGAACAGGATTTTGAGGTCGGGATATTTTGCGCGCGCGGCACGAACCAGAGTCGGTCCATCCATCTGCGGCATGACCACGTCGGAGATGAGCAGATCGATCTCCACCCCCTCCTCCAGCAATTCGAGCGCTTCCTCGCCATTGTTGGCGGTCAGCACCTGATAACCCTGCCGCGTCAGCGCGCGTTCGGCGACCGCGCGCACCATCGCCTCGTCCTCGACCAGCAGGATCGTGCCCGTGCCCCACGTTTCGCCCGCGGGCTCGACCCGCACCGGTATGGCGGGCTCGGGTTCGGCCGCGGCATGGTGGACGGGGAGGTAGATAACGAAGCTCGTCCCCTTCCCCATCTCCGAATCCGCGAAGATGAAGCCGTCGGTCTGCTTGACGATGCCGTAGACCGTCGAAAGCCCCAGGCCCGTGCCCTTGCCGACTTCCTTGGTGGTGAAGAAAGGCTCGAACACCTTCGCGATGATTTCGGGCGGGATGCCGGTGCCGGTGTCCGACACGCGCATCGCGGTATAGTCCGCCACGGGCAAAATCTCGCTGCGCATCCGCCGCACTTCGCTCGCGGTCACGCGGAACGTCTCGACCGTGAGCGTGCCACCTTCGGGCATCGCGTCGCGCGCATTGACCGCGAGGTTGACGATCACCTGCTCGAGCTGGCCCGGATCGGCGCGGACAAGGCCGAGATTGCGGCCATGCTTGACCTCCAGCTTGACCGTCTCGCCCAGCAGGCGGCGCAGCAGGTTGGAGATTTCGGAAATGACGTCGGGGAGCTGCAAAATCTGCGGCCGGAGCGTCTGCTGGCGCGAGAAAGCGAGCAATTGCCGCGTCAGCGATGCCGCGCGGTTGGAGTTGTGCTTGATCTGCTGGATGTCGTCATAATCGATGTCGCCAGGCGTGTGGCGCATCATCATCAGGTCGCAATGACCGATGATCGCGGTCAGGATATTGTTGAAATCGTGCGCGACGCCGCCGGCCAGCTGGCCGACCGCCTGCATCTTCGTCGCCTGCGCCACCTGGCGCTTGAGCTTCGATTCCTCGGTATTGTCCTTGAGGCTGAGCAAGACCGCCGCATCGCCCAGCCCTTTGGCGTTGGCGATCGTGAGCGCGACCGGTTCGTCGGGCCGGAATTTGAGCCGGATCGCAAGATCGCCCGGCAGCGCGCGCCCCGCCGCGAAACGGCGGACCGAATCCGAGACGATACCCTTGTCCTCGTCGGCGACGAGGTCGCTTGGATAGACCGCATGATCGTCGGGCCCGAGCCCCGCCGCGCGGCGGAAGGCGTCGTTCAGGAATAGGAAGCGCCCGTCGCGCTCGACCAGGGCAAGGCCAAGCGGCAGCATCGCCAGCAATTCGTGGAGATGGACCGTGGCCGCGCCGCGCGCCGCGGCCACGGTCATAGCGTCGGGATCCTCGTCGAACATCAGGAACACGCTCGCGCCCTCGGCGGGATCGTCTTCGAGCGCGATCGGCACGACGCGCAAAGGCGGTGCCTCGGCGGGATCGCGCGCAATCCGCACCCCGCCGTCCTCGCCCGTTTCGAGCAGGCTCGCCAGGTTGACCCCCTCGGGGTCCGCGGCGATGTCGCCCAGCGCACGATAGATGAACACCTGGTTGGCGCCGATGATCGTTCCGTCGGGATCGACCAGCGCCAGCATGATGCCGGCCGCACCCAGCCTTTTCCCGCCGGCGCCATCCAGCAAAGCGCGCACCAGCCCATATTCGTTTTGCGGGCCGATCCGGCGGAAGCGCCAGACGAGATGGTCGTCGCGCCGCCCCGCGCATCGCAACATCGCGCGCGCGGGGCCATCCTCGAACGCGAGCCCGTCGACCTCGGCATGCCCGTCGCGCATCGCGATGCGCGCGGCGGTGGCGAGACGGGCGAGATCGGCCGCGGGGAGCGGCAACCGGTCGGGCGGGATCGGTCCGCCGAACATCGCCACGAACGAAGGACTTACGCAGGCCAGCTCGCCCTTGCGATCGGTGACGAGCGTCGCATCGGCGCCGTCCGCCAGCGCCGCATGGAGCAAGGTCAAATCGCGCGGGGCCTCGATCGACTGCACGCTGGTCCGCAGCAGCCAGATGGCGGCGAGGATCGCGCCCGCCAGCAGCAGCGCCGCCACCCCGATCAGGAAATGTCCCGACGCGACCCGCGACCACAGCAACAGGATCGTCGCGCCGGCAAGGAAGACGATCGCAACCGACAATAGCCCCCCGCGCCCGCTCTTCGCGGGCGGCAGGAAGGGCAGCAATTGTGCCTTGGTCGCGATCGCCTCTCTCCTCCCGTCAGACCTTACCAGACCAGAACGCGCTGGTCCGGCGCCAGATACATTTTCGATTCGGGACCGACCTTATAGGCCTCATACCAGGGTTGGAGGTTGCGGATCATCCATACGCGCTGGATCGACGGCGAATGCGGGTCGGTCAGCAGGCGCTGGCGCAGATTGGCCTCGCGATAATTGCGCCGCCAGACCTGCGCCCATCCCAGATAGAAACGCTGATCGCCCGTGAAGCCGTCGATCACGGGCGCGGGCTTGCCGCCAAGCGCCATCAGATAAGCGTCGTGCGCAACCGTCAGCCCGGCGAGGTCCGCCATATTCTCGCCCAGCGTGAGCGCACCCTTGATATGCATGCCCGGCAAAGGCTCATAGGCGTCATATTGCGCGGCGAGCTTGCCCGTCATCCCGGTGAAGTTCTTGACGTCCTGCGGCGTCCACCAGTCGGTCAGGCGGCCGTGGCTGTCATATTTCGACCCCTGATCGTCGAAATGATGGCTCAATTCGTGGCCGATCACCGCGCCGATCCCGCCATAATTGACCGCCAGATCGGCATGCGGATCGAAGAAAGGCGGCTGCAGGATCGCGGCGGGGAAGACGATCTCGACCATGCCGGGGTTGGCATAAGCATTGATTTCCATCGGGGTCATGCCCCATTCCCAGCGGTAGATCGGCTTGCCGAGCTTGTTGGCGTCGTAATCGCTCTGCCACTGGTGCGTGCGCCAGGCATTGCCGAATGCGTCGCCCGGCGCGATCTGCAGCGCCGCATAATCCTTCCACTGGCTGGGATAGCCGATCTTGGGGGTGAAGGCCGCAAGCTTGGCGTGCGCCTTCACCTTGGTTTCGGGCGCCATCCAGGTGAGCTTGTCGATCCGCGCATCCATCGCCGCGATGATATTGTGGACCAACTGGTCCGCCGCCGCCTTGGTCTCGGGCGGGAAATATTTGGCGACATAGAGCTTGCTGACGTCGTCGGTGAGCGCGTCGCTCACGAAATCCACGCCGCGCTTCCAGCGATCCTGCTGCTGCGGAATGCCCGACAGCGTGGTGCCGTAGAAGGCGAAATGCTCCTGGTCGAAGGTGCGCGGGAGCACGCCGGCATAAGCATCCAGCGAGCGGACCAGCATCTGATCCTTGAGGACGCCTAGCGGCGCGTTCGCCACAAGCCTGGCGATCCCCGTCACCGCGCTCGGCTGCGCTACCAGCACCGTATCGACGGGCGTGTTGATGCCCTTGAAGTAAGTGACGAAGTCGAAGCCGGGGGCGGATTTGGTCAGCGCCGCGACCGTCATCTTGTTATAGGTCTTGGTCGCATCCCGGCTTTCGACTCGCGTCCAGCTGACCTTGGCGATCTCGGTCTCGAAATCGACGACCGCTTTGGCGCGCGCGACGGCATCGGCCTCGCCCGCCAGCGTCAGCATCTTGGCGACATGCGCCTGGTAGGCGGCCTTGGTCTCGGCCAGCTTGGCATCGGTCGACAGGTAATAATCGCGGTCGGGCAGGCCCAGCCCGGCCTGGACCAGGTTGAGCGCATAGACGTCGGGACTCTTGTCGTCCTGACCGACGCCATCGCCGAACACGCCGCCGATCCCCGCGCGGTCCGCCTCGGCCGCGAGCGCGGCATAGCCCGCCTTGGACTTCAGCCCCTTGATCTTGTTCAGCCAGGGCTGGATCGGCGCCAGACCCTTGGACTCGATCGTCGCGGTATCGAGATAGGTCGAATAGGCCGCGCCGATCTTCGAATTGGGATCGGCCCTGGCATCGTCGAGAATGCCGCGCGTGCGCTGCCGCGACAGATCGGCCAGCACTTCGAACGATCCGAAATTGGATTTGTCGGCCGGGATCGCCGTAGTCTTCGCCCAATTGCCATTGGCGAAGGCGTAGAAATCGTCGCCCGGCGCAACGCCGTGATCCATTCCGGCGGAGTCGAAACCGAAATCGCCGATCGCCGGCTTGTCGGCAGCGACTGCGGCGGCAGTCTGTGCGGCCGCCGGCGCGACAAGCGCCGGGGAAAAGGCAAACAGGCTGCCTGCGAGCAGCAAAAGGGATTTGGAGGTCATTTGGGGGAATCCTGCGAAATCTGCGTATGGCAAAGGGTTAGCGCCTGAAACGGCGCGTGCAAGACCTGTCCCTTCCGTTCGCCCCGAGTGGCCATCGAGCTCACGAACGACCGCGAGCAGCGTGAATCACCTCCGCTCGCGCATCAGCCTTTGCTGGTCGCGCTTCCAGTCGCGATCCTTCACCGTCTCGCGCTTGTCGTGCAGCTTCTTGCCCTTGGCGAGCGCAAGCTCGACCTTGGCCCGGCCGCGGCCGTTGAAATAGACCGACATCGGAATGAGCGTCATGCCCTCGCGGCTGAGGCCCTTGTGCATCTTCTCGATCTCGCGCTCGTGCAGCAGCAATTTGCGCGGGCGTTTGGGCTCATGGTTGAGCCGGTTGCCGTGGCTATATTCGGGAATGTTGGCGTTGATCAGGCTGACCTGGCCGTCCTTCACCTCGGCATATGCCTCCGCGATCGACCCCTCGCCGAACCGCAGCGATTTCACCTCGGTCCCGGTCAGCGCAATCCCCGCCTCGAAGAATTCCTCCAGAAAATACTCGAACCGCGCGCGCCGGTTTTCGGCGACGATCTTGGTTTTCTCGAATTCGGGGGGACGGGGGCGTGCCATGGGATTCGGGTGCGATGTAGGGAGTTGCGGGGAGTGTGGCTAGGGTCGTGCGGCGACAGCCGTGACGTTTCGGTGCCCAGCCAGGTTTCTCGGCTTCACACCCGGCCTGCGCCATTAGTGGCGAAGACCCGCGATCCCTATATGCTGAGCATCATCGCCGCCGCTTTGGCGCGGCGACCTGCCTCAGGACGTGCGCGGTGAACAGATCGAGCGGGCACCCCCGTTCGGCATCGCCGCACCCCGCGATGCCAATAGCGGCGGTGGCAGGCGGTCGCTGGAGGCTTAGCGGGGCCATGAACCGCATCTGATCGAGCGTCTGTGCCGCATAAAGGACGCGCACGAACTGCCGCCCCTGCGGGCCGCGTCGCCAAAGTTCGAACAGGATCGCGCCGCCCGGCGCCGCCTCTCCGGCGCCATAGCCCGGCAGGTGCCAATCCAGCCCGAGCAGGCCGGCGAGCATCGTCAACGTGCCGTCATGCCCGGCGAGCACGATGATCTTCTGGTCGGCGCCGACGGGGGCTGCCAGCATCGGCACCCGCGCGCGCCGCTGCAATGTCGCAAGCAGGCGCATCGCGAGATAGCTGCTCGACTGCCGCCCAACCTCGAGGGTGCGGGTGCGCAGGTCGATCGCCGCGCCGTGGACCGCCAGCGCCTGGCCTATCGTCCGGCTGTCGATCCCGCGCCAGCCGACAAAGTCCCGCCCGTCGGCATAGGCCATGATCAGGCTCTCGGCGATGCCACCGACGGCAAGCGCGGGCGAGGAGAGTTGCAGCGCGCCTTTCTCGTCGAGCTTCAGGATTATGGGCGTATCTTCCAACCGCCGCGGGGCGCGTCCGCGCTCTTCCGCGGAGCAGGGCGTCCGGGCGCACTGAAGGAGGAGCGCCTCGAAGCGGTCGAGATCGGGGCGTTGCCGCGCGTCCCATGCCGCCAGATCTCCGCCAACGCGGGCCGAAATCGCCGCAAGCAGGCTGGCGGAATCGGGCGGAGCAAGCGGCGTGAGCGGTGCGTCGAACAACGGATCGGGTTCGTGCGGAGACTGATTGACCGCCAGGTCGCAGCCGGGAGCCAGCCCCTGCGCCAACGCTCGCGCGGTAGCGACCGTACGCTGGGTATGATTGGCCCATAGATAGACCGAGCAATCGCCCGGCACGAGAAGGCCCGTTGCCTGATATCGGCTGCGATACCAGCCGCCCATCATCCTCAGCAGCGTCGCGCCCCGCGCGGTGAGAATCCCTGGCGGCGCGGAAAAGGAGGGCCAGGGAAGCTTCGAATATTGGCCCAGCTCTTCCGGGGTCGACATCGCACCGCGAACCCCGTGACGGGTGAGGATCACCACCCGTTCGAGCTGATCGCTTGCGGGCTGCCGCGCAATTGCGGCGGTCACCCCGAACAGCGATAGCAGCGCGACAAGCAGCCATAGCGGAACCATCGTGCGATGCGCGGCGCCATCGCCTTGCCGTATCGTAAGTGGTCGCCCGCTCGGGCCCGCGCCTGTCATCATGACGCGGGCTTGCCATATCGGATGTGCGTTGACGAGCAGCCCGCCGGCCTTGCCCGTGCCGAAATTCCCGACCCGTCTGTTAATGTTGGAACGATCCTAGGGTCGCATGAATTTCGGGGACACTATACTTAATTCGAAGGCGGGCATCGGCCGAGAGCGGTCTGGCCGCTCCCGACCCAATGCAAAGGTTCCGGCGCATAGCCTGCAACTTTACGGCAGGCGTTATTCCGCGCCTCTTACAGCCCGTCCACGCTCTTGCTGACCAGCACGTTCACGGCGACGCGACGGTTCATCGCCTTACCCTCAGGCGTGTCGTTGGGTGCCGCCGGGTCGGCCTTGGCCATGCCCGTGGGCGTCAGCATGCGATAGGGTTTCCATCCGCACTGCTGCTGGAGATAGTTGATCACGCGGCCGGCGCGCTTCTCGCTCAATTGCTGGTTGAAATCGTCGTTGCCGGTCGAATCCGTGTAGCCGACCACCAGCAGCAGCGCATTCTCCTGCGCCTGGGCGGCGCTTGCGGTATTGCAGAGCTGAGCCTTGTCCTGCGCAGACAATTCCGTTTTGCCGGTGTCGAAATGCACCTCGGTCGTGCTCTTGACGTTGTATTTGTCGATATCGCCGAGATGATTGCGCAGGTTTTCGGTAGCCGCGGTCTGTTCCTCAAAGCGCTGGCTGGTGCCGTTGCGGATCATCGACGCGGTCCGGAAATCACTGTTCCGGAAGCTGATCCGGCTCGCCACAAGCTCGCCGCCCGATTGCGCGTCGCCGCCCGCGCGCCAGGTCTTGATGGTCACCGGCAACCCGTTGAGCAGCGCGTCCTGCGCCATTTTGCTGTGGACGCCGAACAGGCCGCCTCCCGCCCTGATCTGTGTCCCGTCATTGACGGCAATGATCGTGCTGGAGCCGTCCTCAGTGGTGACCTTCATCCGGTCGTTATTACGCGCGGTGATCACACCTTTGATTTCGGGGCCAGGGCTCTTGAGGCCATTGACGGTGACGCTGTTGTCGGACGGCGCCTGCTCCTGCGCAAATACTGCGCCCGAGGCAGACACAGTCAACGCGACAAGCAGGAAGCGGACGCCTGACGTCCTGGACACAACACGCATTGAGCAACTCCTCTTATATCGCCCCCTTAGCGCTGCGTGTTCAGGTTAACCTGTCCGCCACATGAATATCGCCCCGCGCGCTATTTGCAGAGCGGGCGATCCGGGCGCTTTGTGCGATGAGCCGATGGAATCATGCCGCCGATAGACTGTCTTTCCACTCGGGAATCGCCGCCGTTTGTCAGCTTTGGCTAGGAATGCGGGCGGGCGTCCTGTTCGATCACCCGCCCCGGTTTCACGCGCTCAACCCGTAGAGCATTGCTCCATGCGGCGGCACCGTCGCTATAATTTCGCGCTCCACCCGCCCAAGGTCGCGCCCTGTCCAAAGGTCCCGCACTCCGGCAGATCGCAGCCCGAGCCGTGCCAGCGGGAAGCGCAGCGTCCCCGGCGCCTTATCGGCGATGTTGAAGATCGCGAGGTAGAACTGCCCGTCCCTCGCGGCGCGCGCAGTCCACACCGGCATGTCGTCCTGCAGGAAGTGCGGCTGGTTATCGTGGCTGTGCTGGTCCACCGCGATCACTTCCCGGTTGGTGAGCAGGGCTAAAGTCGCCGCATCCAGCTTGCGCAGATCGCCGCCCATGATCAGCGGCGCCCGCGTGATGCTCCACAGCGTCATCAGCGTACGCTGTTCATCGGGGGTGAAATTCGAGTCACGGCTGTCGAGCGCCAGCCGGCCGAGCGGCAGCATGTCCGCGTCGGGCCAGGCGCCCGGGCGACGGTAAACATTCCAGTTTTCCAGCCGGACGAACTGGTCCTTGAGCAACTTCCACGTGTCCCAGAAATCGTCGCTGATCCGCCACATCTGGGCATGCTCGCGCACATGCGGTCCGCGCGCGACCGGCGTTTCGCCCGGCGAGAGGCTCAGGATCATCGGCCGACCACTGTGCTGGATCGCGCGGTGCGCCGCCTCGATCTCGGGCATATGCGCGTCGTAGGGGCGGCTCATATCGTCCATCTTGACGAAATCGACGCCCCAACTCGCGAACAAAGCGAACACGCTGTCATAATAAGCCTGGGCGCCCGGCCTCGTCATATCGACGCCGTACATGTCCGGATTCCATGGGCAGATGCTGGCCGTATTCGCGATATCCGCAGCGCGGATCGAGGTTCCCAATATGGGCAAATTCTGCGCAACCGCCGCGCGCGGGATGCCGCGCATCAGGTGGACGCCGAACTTGAGACCAAGAGCATGCACCTTGTCGGCGATCGGGCGGAACCCCCTGCCCCCGACACTCGACGGAAAGCGGCGCGGCCCTGGGGTCAGCCGGCCATGGCCATCCATCGTGGGCTCCGGCTTCTTGCTATATTCATAGCCGGTCGCATTGTCCTCGTACCACTGAATATCGATCGTAAAGACGTCATAGCCGTACGGAAGCAGCCGCTCGGCCTGGATATGCGCGACCTCCAGCGCCTGCGCTTCGGTGATCGTGGTCGCGAAGGAATTCCAGCTGTTCCATCCCATGGGGGGCCTGGGCGCGAGCAAGGGCTTGGCGGTGGCGCCGATCGCCGGCGCACCCGCTGCCAACTTGATCGCCCCCGCGCCCGTCAGCGCCCCCTTCAGCACGCTGCGGCGGCTAGCCATAGTCGGTTTTGTCATTCTTCGCTTCGCCTGCCTATTACTCTGAGTAATTCCGGCCGATACGTCAGAAGCCTGGGAGCTGAAAGGGCGGAAGCGCTGCGGAACCGAATGTCAGATTTTGCAAATCCACCACTTAGACAATCCCGGCATGGGCGAGCGCGACATCGACCGCCGCGCGGCTGGCCGCGCTCGGTGGAGTCATCGGCAGGCGCAATTCGGTCGGGAAATCCGGGCGGACCTTCCCCAGCGCATATTTCACCGGCCCTGGCGAGGCATCCGTGAACAATGCGGCATGGAGCGGATAGAGCCGGTCCTGCAGCGCCAGCGCGTCGGCCCACAGGCCTGCCCGGCACGCCGCCTGGAAATCCGCGCACTGGCGCGGCGCGACATTGGCGGTGACCGAAATGCACCCCACCCCGCCCATCGCCATGAAGCCCAACGCCATGTCGTCATTGCCCGAAAGCTGAATGAAGTCCTTGCCGCACGCCTCGCGCTGCGCGGAGACTCGGGCGGCGTTGCCGGTCGCGTCCTTGACGCCGATCACGGTGGGCAGCTTGGCGAGTTCGCCCATCGTCTCGACCGAAATGTCCACGATCGTGCGCGCGGGCACGTTGTAGAGGATGATCGGCAGGTCGCAGCCCGCAGCGAGCGCGCGGAAATGGGCGAGCACGCCGTCCTGGTTGGGGCGGTTGTAATAAGGCGGCACGATCAAGGCCGCGTTGGCGCCGGCGGCCTTGGCCGATTGCATATGATGAAGCGCGACCGCGGTGTCGTTCGATCCGCAGCCCGCGATCACAGGCACGCGGCCCGCCGCCTGCTCGATGCAGACGCGCACGACGCGGTCATGCTCCTCGATCGTCATCGTGGCGCTTTCGCCCGTGGTGCCGCACGGTACGAGCGCGGACGAACCGGACTCGATCTGCCAGTCGACGAGCGCGCGAAATGCCTTCTCGTCGATCGCGCCATCACGAATTGGCGTGACCAGGGCAGGAATCGACCCGCTGAACATGCTCTTTCCCTTCACCTTCCGCGTTCGGAGCGCCATATTGGGCGCCATGAAGTCCAACGGTAAACGTCGCTTCGGGAGGCCTGATAGCCGCCTGCCCAGCATT
>Ga0207640_10000590_pt1 | contig 21652 bp, 22 predicted proteins | sample KBSCornC42_FD_184300 | JGI IMG/M metagenome (GOLD analysis project Ga0207640, IMG submission 184300) | Corn rhizosphere microbial communities from Kellogg Biological Station, Michigan, USA - KBS Corn C4-2 (SPAdes) (version 2) | ecosystem: Host-associated > Plants > Roots > Rhizosphere > Soil ... | reverse complement strand
GCCTCGAAGTTGGTCTCGACCATCGCGCAGCCGGCCATGTACTTGATCCACAGCGCGCGCCCTGCCGGTGTGGTGTGGCGTTCCTCGCGCGGCATGTCCGATATCTTGGCCAGGGTGACCAGCAGATCAGCCATGTCATGGGTCATGCCGCCATTGAGGTAGTCGGCGCGGATTGCCTCATGGGTTGCGCCCTTGTCGCGAGCAGATCGCCGGAAGATCGATGCGAAGGGTTTCATGAGGCTCCCCTTGCTCGCAATTCGACGATCAGCCGGCCAGCGCCCACCAGCAAAGCGTCCGCGTTCGTGAGGGTTTGCGCGTCGAAATGTTCGGCGCCGATCAGTTCGGCAAGGTCGGCAAGGTGACCGCTGGCGGCGTGCAGGTCCCGAGCGATGGCCGCGGGATCACGTGGCGAGGGTCGTGTGGGCGATCGGGTCGCGCCGCGGTAGCCGGCGCGTGCAGTTCGCTCGGCATCGCCGTACAATGCGCGCGCAAGTTCGATTTGATGTTCGATCTCACGCCCGGTGCCCGCCGGGCGTGGTCGTATCTGGGGCCCGTCCATCACGCCGCTGCCTGTTGCTGCAGCGCCAGGGACTCGGCGAACTTCAGCACGTCGGCTTCGCGCCAGACGGTGCAGCCAGGGGAAAGCTTGATCGGTGACGGGGCCTTTCCGGCCTTCACCCACGCCCACCACGTCGAAGCGGTGACCGGCAGCAGGCCCGGCTTGCCAGTGCGACGATTGCGGGTGATGTCAGTAACGCGCAGGTAGGCGCGCGGTGCAATTGCTTCGGTTTCCATACGACCGCCTCTGTTGAATCAGGACGGTCATAGATTGGTTTCTATGTCTTCGGATTTCAGCAACAGAACGTCAAGTTTTTAATGGTGTTCTGTTCTTCCCACGCTTGGCCGCTGAGCCTTTGCGGATACCCACATAGGCCCGAATGGCCCTCAAGGGGTCGGCGTCGACGCCCGCGCCCGCGCCCGCCGCTTCGTAACAGATTCCGACCACTTCCCGGAATGTGCTGTCCTGCGTAGCTGTGGGCTGAAACTGCTCCGGCACCTGTTCGGCAAGACCTTTGGCCGGCAACTGCTGCCGGCGCGCTTGTTCCCACCCGTCGCGCAATGCACCATCTATTGTGCCCACCGGAATCCAAAGCGCAGTTCGGCTCCGCGTCGGATTCGGATGAGGGCCGATCTTCTCGATCGCGCTGCGCGCAGCGGTGCGAAGCTGTTGCAGCTGAGGGATCAGGCTGCGCATAGCTGACTCGCCTTCCGAGAACCGCATCGTTTGTCCTGTGTCTCGGCGGTAGCCCAGGAAAGCATCGTCTATGCGATTAATCGCCTCCGCGCGCGCGGCATCATTCCGCGAAACCATCGGCCGAAGGATGGCCAGCAGCGAGTGGGTCTGTTTGGATACGTCCACGAGCGCTGCTTTCACGTCGTTCTGTGCAGGAGCTCGCTCCAACACGGACTGGACAACTACGAGAACAGCACGCAACCGTTCGACCTGCTCAGGGATCACGCCAAGGTCTTTCAGTCGCTTTCGCTGCGCAGCCGTGAAATCCAAGTGTTGTGCCATGCGCACCTCTCCGCGCGCTCTCGAAAAAGACACCACGGCAACGGGTGAGAGATTCCCGCTTCGGTAGCTGGCCTAGCCGTGGCGTGTTGGGTTACCGCTCTCCGAGCAGCCATCGCCCACGAAGTTCAGACCGCGATGGAGGGACGAGCTCCCGCGCCGTCGCGAGGCGGTACTGCTGGGCGCACCATGTGCGGAAAGCGGGATCAAGATCAACCTTCTGATCAAGAGCAACAAACGAACATGCCGGGGGCGCCGCCTCTGAAGCCGTCAGTTGTGCGCGCCGGACCATCTCAATCGCGTCGCGGATCTGGGCTTCATCAAATCGCGTCAAGCATCCCTCCAAGGCAAGTCGATGGAGGATGTTCATCAATTTGACGAAAGTCTCCAACTGCGTCTTGGACGAAACCATGAGTTGGGCGTCGGCTTCGTCGTATACGTCGGCGACCACGTCATTGCGACCGTCCCTAACTTGCCACATTCCCGCTTTGCGTCCCCGCGCTGGGCGAAGCCGCCACACACCTGGGCTTAAATGGCGACTGGCCACTACGGGCGGAATCGTGAACGACGCGCGGTCGGCGAGCGGTGATGCTGCGAATGAACTTTCCGTTGTCATTCCCATGTCATGCCGCCTGTGCTATGGGTGCCTGGTCGAGGGCCTGCAGCACCTCTGCCAGCCACTCATTGACGGCGCCTACCGTGGTCGACATAGCGTCCCGAAAGCCGTCCTCGTGACGTCCCGCGGCCTCGATCACCTCCAAGGCTGCGATCGCGCGGTCGATCTTCTGCGCTGCCGCATCACGTACAGTGCTGCTCAGCACGTAGTCCGGAATACGTGGGGATTCCGTTGTTACACTTTCGTTCGCCATGATGTCCTCCTTTCAGGACGTTGTGGAAGGCCTGCCGGTGTGGCGCACACGCCGGCAGGCCGCTTGAAACATCAAGTCACCACGCTGTGAGTTCTCGCGCGCGGTTCAATGCCTTCAGTTCGGACGGCATCAGCCGTTCTTGAAATTGCCCCAGGATTGCCGCTAACTGCCTTGTGCACGTGCGCAGTTCCTGAGCGGTTGCGCGCTGCTGCGGTGCGGATGCCATGCACTCCGCCTCTTCCTGGGTGCCGTAGCAGATGCCCACCACGTCGTGGACGCTGCGGATTTCCCAATACCCAGCAACGCGGCGCCGGCTGCGGCGGACTGTCCAGTGTTGATCCTGGTGCATGCGATTCCCCTGTTGTGTTCGGTGTCTATCGTCGCCGGCGCTCCCGCGACATGCCTGATTTATCCTGCCTTGCGTTTGATCGATACCACGCTCGCGCCGTTGCGCAAGCCGTCCAGGTAGTCCGCCCACGCCTGCATCATCTTGCGGCGCTCGAGCAGGTGCGCAGTGCGGTTGTAGGCGCGGCCCAGCGGATCGCGCACCGCGTGCGCCAATTGATGCTCGATGTAGTCGGGACGGAAGCCCAGCACTTCGTCAAGGATCGTGCGCGCCATGGCACGGAAGCCGTGGGCGGTGATGGTCTCGCTGCCGTAGCCAAGGATTTTCAGGGCTGCATTGATTGCGCCGCCACTCATGGGGCGCCGCAGATCCCGCATGCCGGGGAAAACAAACACACCGGCATTGCCCGCACCGGTGAGCGGTTGTAGCGCGCGCAGGATTTCAACCGCCTGCGTCGCCAGCGGCACGATATGCGGCGTTCCGGTCTTGCTTGTCGTGAATCGCCATTCCGCAGCATCCAGGTCGACATCCGCCCAGCGCATCGTGCGCAACTCCCCGGGGCGCACGAACACCAGTGGTGAGAGCTTCAACGCGGACCCGACAATCGGCGATCCCTGATAGGCGTGCAGCGCCCGCAGCAGCGGCGCGACCTGCGCAGGATCGGTCACGCTGGCGAAGTGCGAGGACTGCGGCGACTCGATGGCACCCCCAAGGTCGGCCGCGGGATTGCGTTCCGCGCGCTCCGTCTGGATGGCGTAGCGGAACACGTGCGAGGCCAGCGAACGGGCGCGGTGGGCTGTCTCGACTGCGCCGCGTTCGGCAATCTTGCGCAGCGCGGCAAGCAACACCGAAGGCGTCACTTCCGCCACGGGCATCTTGCCAATGGCAGGAAACAGGTCGCGTTCCGCGAGCTGGCGTTCCCGTATCCCGGTGCTGGCGCTGACCGACTTCACGCGCTGCGCCAGGTACTCGGTGGCGACCACGGCAAAGGTGTTGCCCGCCTTCTCCGCCTGCGCGGTGCGTCGCGCCTGTTCCGCTGCAACAGGTGACACGCCCGCCGCCAGCGTCTTGCGTGCCGCGTCCCGACGCTCACGCGCATCGACAAGAGGCACCAGCGGGTACTCGCCAAGGGTGGCCATGCTGGCCTTCCCGTTGAGCCTGTAGCGATATCGCCACAGCTTCGCACCGGACGGACGCACTTCAATGCAAAGGCCGTTCGCATCCGCGATGCGGTACACATTGGCCCTAGGCTTCAGGCTGCGCAGCTTGGTGTCAGTAAGCATGGGAGTACGCTCCCCGTGAGTACGGGGCTACGCACATCCCCCGATACTCACTACCTTACTCACATTTGCAGGTGGATGCAATAGGACAACATCGAACGATATGCAACAAAAAACCCGCACGAGCGGCGGGTTTCATCGGTTCGGCCGGATTGGGCTGGATGGCGTTGGATTGCTATATGGTGGGCCGTGATGGGATCGAACCATCGACCAATGGATTAAAAGTCCACTGCTCTACCGCTGAGCTAACGGCCCCCGCTTTTATCAAACAACGCATCGCGCGGAGCGCGATTATCACTCCCCCTCTCCCGCTTGCGGGAGAGGGCAAGGGGTGAGGGGGCACCACGGTGCGGGCACCTGCAACGAAGATGCCTGCACAATGAACCGCACATTCTAACTGCACAAACGCATCAGGCGTAATGCGTCGGATCGGCAACGCCCGCCTCCACGAACCCGCGCGCACGCAAGACGCAGGCATCGCAGTGGCCACAGGCACGGCCTGCAGCGTCCGCGCGGTAGCAAGATACGGTCTGCGCGAAATCGACGCCCAGGTGCACGCCCTCGCGCACGATGTCGGCCTTGCTCATGTCGCTGAGCGGTGCGTGCACGCGCAGCGCGTGGCCTTCAACACTGGCCTTGGTCGCCAGATTCGCCAGCTGTTCGAAGGCAGCGATGAACGCGGGTCGGCAATCGGGATAGCCGGAGTAATCGACCGCGTTGACGCCGCAGAAGAGATCATTCGCGCCCAGCGTCTCGGCCCAACCCAACGCGATCGCCAGCATGATGGTGTTGCGCGCGGGCACGTAGGTGCTGGGGATGTCGTTCTCGCCACGCGCATCGACATGCTCGGGCACCGCGATATCCGCGGTGAGTGCCGAGCCGCCGATGCTGCGCAGGTCCACCGCGACGGTCTTGTGTTCCACGGCGCCCAGCATGGCCGCGACGCGCCCGGAGGCAGCCAATTCGGAGGCGTGCCGCTGCCCGTAGGCGACCGACAATGCGTAGCACGCGAACCCCTGTGCACGCGCCATCGCCAACGTCACCGCGGAATCCATGCCACCGGAAACCAGCACGACCGCCCTGCTGGGCGTGGAATCGACCACCGTCATGGCCCGCGCGTCACTTCGCGCCGGGGGACGCGGGAATGTCCTGCAATCTTTCCTGCGCGCGCTTGGCCAGCGGCGTGCCCGGATGCGCCTTGATCACGGCCTGCAGCGTCGCGCGCGCGGCCGCGTTGTCCTTCATGCCGATCTGGCAATCGGCGATGCGAAGCTGTGCTTCCGATGCCTTCGGGCTATCCGGATATTTCTGCAGCAGCGTCTGGAACGCCGCCAGCGCGACCTTGTAATTCTGGGTGACGTAATACGAACCGCCCAGCCAGTACCAGGCGTTGGAAACGAGCGGGCTGTCCGGATATTTGTCGATGAACGTGCGGAAGCCGCGCGCCGAATCGACGTAATTGCCGGCGCGCAGGGCTTTGAATGCCGCGTCGTAAGCCGCCTGCGCGGCGGCCGTGTCGGCCGAAGATGCAGGCTTGGCCGATGCCGCGGGGGGGGTCGCCTTGACCGGTGCGGGCTTGGCCGAGGCAACGGGTGCGGCCGATGAAGCTGCGCCCGGCGCAGATGCCGCCGGCGCGCCCGCGTGTTCCAGTTTGCCGACGCGCGAATCCAGGTCGACGTACTGGTCCTTGCTGGTTTGTTGAAGATCGTGCAGCTGGTGTTGCAGAACCTCGATCTGGCCCTGCATCTGCTGCATCTGGTCCCGCATCGCCTGGATCTGGTTGAGCAGCGAGAGACTGTTGGAAGGCGGAGGCGGCGCCGAAGCGGCATCGCCCACGTCCTGCGCCCAGGCAGCAGGTGCACAAGCCCCTGCAACGATCATGGCCGCCGAAGCGGCCATGATCAGTGAGGCTTTGCGCGGCACGCGGCCGCGCCTGTCCGCGAACCGTGGCACCACGATTACTCTGCGGTGTACACGATGTTGTCGCGGCGGTTCTGGTGCCAGCAGCCTTCGTTGTGCTCGCGGCACACCGGACGCTCTTCACCATAGCTGACGACCTTGATCTGGCTGGACGACGCACCGGCCGCTTCCAGCGCGGAAGCCAGCGCATTGCCACGACGCTCGCCGAGGCCAAGGTTGTACTCGCGCGTGCCGCGTTCGTCGGTGTTGCCTTCGATCGTCATGCGCGCCATCGGACGGTCACGCAGGTACTTGGCATGGCAGGCGACGATGTCGCTGAACTGCGACTGGATTTCGCTCTTGTCGAAGTCGAAGTAGATCACGCGGGTGCGCAGGCAGGCGTTGGTCTGCAGGTCGGCCGGCGTGAACGCGCCTTCGGTCGTCGCGGGCGCGGTGGCCGTGGGCGCTTCGGGCGGAGGAGTGGGTTTGACTTCCTGCTTCTTTGCGCAGGCCGCAGCGGCCAGGCAGAGCAATGCAACTACGGAGACGCGAACGGTTGCGTTCATGGCGAATCCATCCTTTCTTGAACGAGTGGGTGAGTGGGTGGGGTGCAACATGCGGAATTATTGAAACAGTTTGTCGATCAAAATGGCGTCAAGGGTTGCGGTAGGGCCCCCAAGCCGGCTCCCGGACATCCCCGTCGCTCAACACCAGCCGCTGACGTACACGCCCGTCGGCCGACACGGAGTACAAGACGCCGCGCGGACCTTCGGTGGCTGCGTAGAGGAGCATGCTGGCGTTGGGTGCCCAGCTGGGGGAGTCGTCCAGATTGCCCGGCGAAACGAAGATCTCCTGACCGCCCAAGGAACGATCCATTACTGCAATACGATACACGTTTCCGTTGCCTTGCACCATGGCCAGTTTCTTGCCGTCGTAATCCACGCCCACGTCGGCGTTGTATTGGCCCTGGAAAGTGATGCGTTGCGGCGAGCCGCCGCCGGCCGGAATTTCATACAGTTGCGGCTTGCCCGAGCGGTCGGACGTGAAGATGATGTTCTGTCCGTCCGGCGTCCACGACGGCTCGGTATCGATCGCGAGGTTGTGCGTCAGGCGCGTCAATGCGCCGCTGCCGAGATCCATCACGTAGATTTCCGGATTGCCCTGGAACGACAGGCTCACGGCCAGCCGCTTGCCATCGGGCGAGAAGCGCGGCGCGCCGTTGATGCCGGGGCGCGACGACACCAGGCGGCGCGCGCCGGTGGCGATGTTCTGGATGTAGATCGCGGAATTGCCGCCTTCGAACGAGACGTACGCCAATTCCTTGCCGTCCGGCGACCACGTCGGCGACAACAGCGCCTCGTGCGAGCGCACCACGGTCTGCGGGTTGTAACCATCGGAATCGGCGACCACCAGCGCGTACTGCGCATTGTCGCCAAGGCCGACCATGGTCACGTAGGCGATGCGCGTATCGAAGGCGCCGCGCACGCCGATGATCTTCTGGTAGATCTGGTCGGCGATTTCGTGGCCCACGCGGCGCAGGTCGCTGCCCTGCCGCGCGACGGTATTCTGCAGCAGCATCTGCTGCTTGGCGACATCCCACAACTGGTAGTCGACCTTGAGCACGCCGCCGTCGTACGACGCCGTGCCCACGACGATGTATTGCTGCTTCAACTGCTGCCACGTCGCGAACTTGATCTGCGCGCCGGTGGTCGGCGACTGCACGATCTCGCTGGTCGGCAGCGTGCGGAACTTGCCGCAGCGATCCAGATCCATGCTGACGATCTGCGCGACATCCACCGGTGACGCCGGCCCGGAGCCCTGCTGGCCCAATGGCACCACGGTAATCGGAATCGCCGACGGGACGCCATTGACGATCTGGACGGTCAACCCCTGCGCGCCGGCCTGGGTCGCGAACAACGCCGCGAGCGAGGCAAGCACCAGGGCAAGCATGAGTTTGGGCATTCGCATGGTTCGAGCATCCTTCATTGCGACGAATTCACGGTGAAGTTGAAGATGATGTCACGCTGGAATTCCTTTTCGAACCCCTTGTAGGGCAGCGGCGACGAACTCAGCACGGCCGCTTCCACCGAGTGTCTTGCGACATCACTGAAAGGGCAACTCGGCAGCACTTTGGCGGAAATAACCTGACCGCCTGGTATCTGCACGATTTCCACAGGGCACACGACACCCTCGGGAATGTTGTCCGGCCTGAGCCAGTTCTGCGTAATGGCATTCTGCAGTGCAGCGATGTAGGCGTCGTTGGAGGTACCCGCCTGCCCCGTCATCGCCTGCTTGACCACTGGCACGTTCTGGGCATTCTGGCTTTCACTGGCCTTGCGCAGGTCGGCGAGCTGCTGCGCCTTCTGCGTTTCCATGTTGATCGCGCGCTGCTGTGCTTCGCTTTGCGCCCTGACCTTGGCGAGCTCCTTCAGGATCCGCTCGGCTTCCTTCTGCTTGGTCAGTTCGGCCATGCGCTGCTTCTGTTCTTCTTCCTGCGCCTTCTGTGCCTGCTCGGCCTGCTGCTGGGCGATCTGCGCAACTTTTTCCTGATCCTTCAATTTCGGCTGCGGCACCGGCGTCGGCAGCACGCGCACCGGCGCGGGTGGCGGCGGCTTGGGTTTGGGTTCGGCTTTTTCTTCGTGCTTGGGTGAGGCCTTCTGCGCATGCTTCGCGGCGGGAGGCGGCGGGGCGCCGACCGGCCCGACCAGCGTGGCCTCGATCACCGGCCCCTGCAATTGCAGCATGCGGTTGCAGGTCACCGGGCGCAGCGCCTCGGGCAGGTGCAACGCGTTGGCGATGCCTTCCCAGCGCGTGCAGTTGAGCATCGCCAGCGCGAGGAACGCGACGATGCCGAGATGCAGCAACGCGGAATAGACGACCGCGCGCGGGGTGGCTTCAGCGTTTTCCATTGCTCGCCGGAACCACGGTGGTCTCGGGCTGGCTCATCAAACCGACCTTGGCGACACCCGCCTGTTGCAGCAAGCCCAGCACCTGGTTGACGCGCCCGTAATCGACGCGCTTGTCACCACCCAGCATCACCGAAACCTTCGGATCCTGTTTGACGAACGCGGACACTTCACTCACCAGCTTCTCGTCGTCGACCTGCTCGCGCGCGCTCTTGCCGAGGGTCAGGAACACATTGCCCTGCTGGTCCACGGTCACCAGCACCGGCTGCTTTTCATCCTGCAACGCCTTGGCGGCGGACTGCGGCAGCTGGATGTCGGCCCCGAGGTTCAACATCGGCGCGGTGACCATGAAGATGATCAGCAGCACCAGCATCACGTCGATGTACGGGACGATGTTGATTTCCGCCATCCGGCGGCGCCTGCTGCGATGTTGCAATGCCATAAGCTTCGCTCCTCAGCGCACGCGGGCTTCCGCGCGGCCGGGTGCGGGCGCGGGCGCCGCAGGCTGGTCGTCGGCATGCATCTGCCGCTGCAGCACCGACGAGAATTCCTCCTGGAAGGTTTCGTAGCGCAGCGTCAGGCGATCCAGGCGCGTCGAATAACGGTTGTACGCCCAAACCGCGGGGATCGCCGCGAACAGGCCCATCGCGGTGGCCACCAGCGCCTCGGAAATGCCCGGCGCCACGGTGGCGATGGTCGCCTGCTTCATCGTGCCGAGCCCCTGGAACGCGATCATGATGCCCCACACGGTGCCGAACAGGCCGACGTAGGTGCTGATCGAACCGACGTTGGCGAGGTATTCGAGATTACGTTCCAGTTTCTCCACTTCGCGCGTCCCGGCGACGCGCATCGCGCGCTCGGACGATTCCAGCACCGCGCGTCGGTCTTCGCTGCCGCCGCGCTGGCGCTGGCGCACGAACTCGCGAAAGCCCGATTCGAACACAGCCGCCAGGCCACCCGCCTCGCCCGCGCGGTTGCTGACTTCGCGGAACAGCGCGGCGAGATCCACGCCCGACCAGAAGCGTTCCTCGAAATCGTCGGCGTCGCGCGTGGTCGAATCCAGCATAGCCTTCTTGCGGAAGATGATCACCCACGACGTGAAGGAGAAGATCACCAGGATCAGCAGCACCAGTTTCACCGGCAGGCTGGCATGGATGACCAGATCGAGGATGTTGATGGAACCGTTCATTCGAAGTTTTGTCCTTGAATCAGATCAGCGATATCCGGAGGAATACGGCACGGTGTGAAACTGCCGGCATCGATGCACGCGACCCGCACGGTCGCACGCGCCAGCGTGACGCCATCGGCGGCGCGCGTGACGGCCTGCGCGAAATCGATGCTGGCCGCACGCAGCCGTTCGACGCGAACCGTCGAATCGAGCTCATCATCCAGCCGGGCCGGTTTGTCATAGGCGATGCTCAATTCGCGCACCACGAACACGATTCCGTGCGAGTGCCGCAAGGCGTCCTGCCCGATCGCCGCCGCGCGCATCCATTCGCTGCGCGCACGCTCGAGGAAACGCAGGTAGCCCGCGTGATACACCACGCCGCCCGCATCGGTATCTTCCCAGTAAACCCTTGTCCGCCACCTGAACGCCCGTTGAGCGTGACCGGCCACGTCGACCATCTATGACTCCTGCCGTTCGAACAGGTTCACTTCGCCGCGCGGCGGCTTCAGGCCGAAATGCCGCCAGGCCTTGGCGGTGGCGATGCGTCCGCGCGCGGTGCGCGCCAGCAGGCCCTGCTGGATCAGGTACGGCTCCAGCACGTCCTCGATGGTGTCGCGATCTTCGGCCAGCGCGGCGGCCAGCGATTCCACGCCCACCGGACCGCCGTCGAACTGCTCCAGCACCAGTCGCAACAGCCGGCGATCAAGTTCGTCGTAGCCGCCTGCGTCCACCTGCAGCATTTCCAGCGCCGCCGATGCCACGTCGCGCGTGATGCGTCCGTGTGCGCGAACCTCGGCGTAATCGCGCACGCGTCGCAGCAGGCGATTGGCGATGCGCGGCGTGCCGCGCGCACGGCACGCGATTTCCGCGGCGCCGTCTTCGTCGCAGGCGATGTCGAGGATCCGCGCCGAACGCGCGACGATCGACGCGAGTTCGCCTGGTGTATAGAACTCCAGCCGGTGCACGATGCCGAAGCGGTCGCGCAAGGGGCTCGTCAACATCCCCGCCCGGGTGGTCGCGCCGACCAGCGTGAAGCGCGGCAAGTCCAGCTTGATCGAGCGCGCGGCCGGACCTTCGCCCAGCATGATGTCGATCTGGAAATCTTCCAGCGCCGGATACAAGACCTCTTCCACCACCGGCGAGAGGCGATGGATTTCGTCGATGAAAAGCACGTCGTGCGGCTGCAGGTTGGTAAGCAGCGCCGCGAGATCGCCCGCGCGCTCCAGCACCGGGCCTGAAGTGCTGCGCAGGTTGACGCCGAGTTCGTTCGCGATCACATGCGAAATGGTGGTCTTGCCGAGGCCGGGCGGGCCGAACACCAGCACGTGGTCCAGCGCGTCGCCACGCTTGCGCGCGGCCTCGATCGACAACGACAGCTGCTCGCGCATCGCCGCCTGCCCGACGTATTCGGCCAGCGTGCGCGGCCGCACGCTGGCTTCGACGGCTTGTTCGGCCGGGCTTTCGGCAGCGTCGACGAAGCGGGATTCTTCCATGCCGCGATTATGACCGCCCCAAAGGGACGGAGGGAATTAAGTTGCAACTTAATTCCCTCCGTCCCCTTTTGGATATGCGACCGTTTGGCGTGCTGGTGCATCCTTGTGTGGTGGACGACATGCCCGCGAACTTCCAGCAAGCCGTCGAACCCGACCTGATCGCCCGCCTGCAGCGTGGCGAACTGGCCGCATTCGAAATGATCTACCGGCGCTTCGAACGCGCGGCGTGGACATTGGCGTTGCGCCTGACCGGACGCCCCGACATCGCCCACGAAGTGCTGCAGGACTCGATGTTGAAGGCCTTCGAGCGCGCCCGCCAGTTCCGCGGCGACGCGCCGTTCGCGGCGTGGTTGCGCAAACTGGTGGTGAACGAGGCGCTGATGCAATTGCGCCACGATCGCCTGCACGTCATCGAAGTGTTCGACGACACGCTCGCGGTCGACGAATCGCCGGCGCCTTGGATGCACGCCGATGCCGCCACGCTGGAGCGTGCGCTGAACCGCCTGCCCGACGCGGCGCGCGCGGTGCTGTGGCTCTACCACGTCGAGGGTTATACCCACGTCGAAATCGCCGGGCAGTTCGGACGCTCGGTGAGTTTTTCCAAATCCCAGCTCGCGCGTGCCACGAAGCGCCTGCGCGAATTGCTGCAACCGCAACTGCAACAAGTGGAGGTTACGCCATGCACGATCGGCTCGACCACGACTCCATGAAAGACGACCCGCGGAAATACGACCCGAACGATGCGTCGCTCGCCGCGGCGCTGCGTGCGCTGCCCGCCAGCGCGCCAGCGCGGGACGCATGGCCCGAACTCGCCTCGCGCATGCGGCGCCGCCGCGCCGCACGCAAGGCCGTCTGGTTCACGCTGCCCGCCGCGTTTGCCGCCGGCATGGCGCTCACGCTTGCATGGCCGCACCTCCATCGGCCCGCCGTCTCGCCGGCATTCACCCCCGTCGCGACGCAGGCTTCCAGCCATGCCGCCACGCCGGCCGTGTCTGACATCGACACCTTGCAGGCGAGTTCGCAGCAATGGCAGGCATGGGTGCAGAAACTCGACCTCAATGGCGCGCCGCTGGATGGCCGGCAACTGACCCAAGCCGTGGCGTTGCAGGACCGGATCGGAATGGTGGACCTGCAACTTTCCGCCGCGCGCAATCCCTCGACCACGGCCGATCTCTGGCAACAGCGCATCACGTTGTTGCAGCAGCTCGGCCTGCTGCACCTGCAGCCCTACCTGGTCGCGACGCACCGCCCCGCGAACAACGATCACCTCATTTCCATGTGACCACCTTCCATGTGACCGGAGAACCGCCATGCAACGAACACTCGCCTTCTGTCTGATGCTGCCGTTTGCGGGCACGGCCTTCGCCGCGCCACCCGCGGCATCGGACTCCGCGCAAAGCACCTCAGCCGACGCCGCCGACCAGCAACGGATGGCCCAACTGCAAACGCGCATGAACGACCTGGCCCGCCAGATGGCCGCGCTGTCCACCAAGCTCGGCGACGAGGCCAACGCCAGCGCGTTGCACTATCTCGCGGACAGCAAGCGCGGCATGTTCGGCATGGCGGCCGTGGGCACGGGCAACGGTTTGCGGGTGGACGCCGTGACGCCCGGCGGTCCCGCCGAACGCGCCGGCATCAAGGCCGGCGACACCATCACGCGCATCGATGGCAAGCCGGTCGGCGCGCATGGCGAGAGCGCACTCTGGCACGCGCAAGCGGGCAAACCCATCGCGCTGGCCGTGGACCGCGGCGGCAAGCTGCACGAACTGCGCGTCACCCCCGAACGCCTGCAAGCGTCGGACTGGCAGGCGATCGCGCGCCAGGCGCAACTGGCCGCGGACCAAGCCACCGCGCAGGTGCGTTCGCCCGAATTCCAGCGCAATATCCAGCGCAGCATCGACGAGGCGATGAAAAGCGCCGCCGTCGCGATGAAGAGCGCCTCCGTGGCGCGCGAAGCGGCCATCAAGGCCGGTGAACACGCAAACCGTTGGGTCATCCGGATGTCGCCGTGGTTCGGCCTGAACCTCGCGCCGCTGAATCCCGATCTCGGCAGTTATTTCGGCACCGATCGGGGCGCGCTGGTGCTGTCACGCGACGACAAGCAGTTTCCGGATCTGCAACCCGGTGACGTGATCACCGCGGTCGGCGGCCAATCCGTCGCGCGGCCCGAGGATGCTACGCGCGCCCTGCGCGACGCCGCGAAAGGCAAATCCGTCGCGGTGGCGCTGCGCCGACACGGCAAGCCGGTCACGCTGATGATGAAAGTGCCGGCGGATTGGGACATCCTGCCGCCGCCACCTCCACCGCCACCCGCGCCGCCGGTCCCACAGGTCCCATCGGCGCCAGCCATCACGCCACCTGCCCCACCGCCCCCGCCAGCACCGCCGCCAAGCCACGCATGACGCTTTTCCGAACGGGAACGAAGGCAATCAGGTCCGCTTGTGCCTTCGTCCCGTCTGGTTTCCAAAGTCCTCCCGCGTGCGAGGAGAAGGGTCACGGGAAGGCTGGCAACGGCTGCTTCTGGCAAGTCACGTTGTGATTCCAGTCCGCGAAGTTGCCATGGCTATTGTTCCGCCAGGCCCAGGCGTGCAACTCGTACACCGACGGCAGCCCGTAGCGGTTCGGCGTAGGAACCAGATTCATCAGTTGGCCGGCCACCTTGGGCGTCGAGCCGTCGGGGTGTTGGGCGTTCCAGGCGTCGGCGATCACGACGTATTCCACGCCCACCAGAACCATGGATCCATTCGATTGCGGCTCGTAGATGAGGATCTGGGGCTCGCTTATCTTGGGCTGATTGCCTCCGATCAGAGCCGGGTTGACCACGTGCACGCCCATCGCCCCATGGTCGGGGCCGCTCACGCAAAACGCATCCCGGGCGAACCATCCCGCTTGCGCGGCGACGTTGATGTTCCTGTATGCGGCGGTGGCTTGCCGCACCTGTGCCAGGAACGGCGAATCGCCCGGCGGATCGGCATGCGCCAGCGCGGCTGGCAGGGCGAGCAAGGCAAATCCCAGGGCCCATGAAGTTTTGCGTGCAGTTTCGAACATGTGGTTTCCCTCTATCAGTGGCGGGGCGGCGAACGGTTGCTGCCGCCGCCTCACTCTCGCCAAACCAAGGCGGGAATGCTTGAGGGAAACCTTGAGGTTGCGCGAGGACTTCTGAGGAAAGCCTGTGGGATTGCTTTGGCCGCCTGCCGGGCGCCTGTTTCCCGCAGGCGGAGCAACCGGCTACGCTATCGACGCGATGGCAGCGGCGGCTCGGGGACGGATTCGTGGCGCTGACGAATGAATCGGGCACGATCGCCTTCGACGACATCGAAATCGACGTCGATGGCCGCCGCCTCACCGTCGATGGCAAGAACGTTGCGCTCGAGCCGAAGACGTTCGCCGTGCTGGCGTTGCTGGCCAGCAACCCCGGCAAAACCCTGACCCACGACGACATCCTCGATGCGGTATGGGGCCATCGGCACGTCACCCAGAGCGTGCTGCATCGGGCGATCGCGCTGCTGCGACAGGCGCTCGGCAGCCGTTCTTCGCAGCGGCAATACATCCATACCGTGCACGGCGTGGGTTATCGCTTCGATGCCCAGGTGCAGCGACGGTCGCTGCCATCGTCGCTGGACACCGCCCCGGCAGCGGCCAGCGGCGGCGCATCGATCGCTGCCGCGCCCGCTCCGCAAGCCGCAGACGCCGGCTACCCGACCGTACGCCGCCTGCATCGAAAGCGCGCTTCGATCGCAATCGCGGTGTGCGCATTGTTGGTGCTCGGTGCGGTCTTCGCGCTGCGCATGCGACCTCCCGCACCGCCGGCGTCACCGACCCTCGTCGTGCTGCCGCTGCAGGTGATCGGCGACGACAAGGACGAGGCGGCCTTTGCCGCCGGCCTGAGCGAAGAGTTGACGACGCGATTGGCCCGCGTCGGCGGCTTGCGCCTCATTTCCGGCACCTCGGCAACCACCGCGCGGAAAGACGACTTCGACCCGCCGCAGTTGGCCGAAAAGTTGCACACCACGCATGCGCTGGAAGGCAGCCTGCGCGAGGCCGGCGACAAGCTGCGCATCGACCTGCGGCTGATCGAGACGCCCACGGGTCGCACGGTCTGGGCGCAGGACTACGACCGCACCACCGGCGACGTTTTCGCCGTGCAACAGGACATCGCACAAGCCGTGGCCAATGCACTCGCCTTGCGCATCGGTCTCGCGCGCGCCGGTTCGCCCGCGCCCGATCCCCGAGTATTCCGCGAATTCCTGCAATTGCGCCACATCTTCCTTGCCAGCAATGACATGGCTGCCTACGCGCAGGCAGAGCATGACCTGGACGCCCTGGCCGCGCGTGCGAACGGCTATGCACCCGTGCACGGCCTGCTCGCGCTCAATCTTGCATCGGACTTCGAAGGCCAAGGCAAGGAGGACGCCGCGCTGCGCGAAGCGCACAGGGCGCTCGCCATCGACCCCAACGATCTGTACGCGCACGTTGCCTTGGGCATGGTCGCGTCGCACAACAAGGACTGGGCCACGGTCAAGCGGGAGTTCGACATCGCGCTGGCCCTCAACCCCACCGACCCGGTCGTGCACAACATCGATGGCATGTTCCTGTCGCGGCTGGGCTACGGTGAACAAGCCCTGGCGCAATTCGAAATCGCCTATGCCGCCGATCCGCTCGGCTACTGGGTGACATACAACATGGGCACCCATCTGGACGTGCTCGGCCGTCACGCCGACGCGAAGAAGTATCTCGACCTGTTGCCCGAGCGGGAAACCAAAGCTTCGATGGACACCAACGTCGCGCGCTGGCGCAATGCCGTCTGGCGGGGCGATTTCACCGCGGCGCGCAGCTTTGCCGCACAATTGCCGGAGCGCAACGGATCGAGAAAAGCTTTCGTCGCCGTCACCGAAGCCTTGATCGATCCCGCTGCATGGCCGCAAGCAGAAGCCGCGATTGGCGAACGTGAGTCCGCCTTGGGCGCGCATCCCGATCGCCTCCGCATGTACGAGCCCAAACCCGATGCCGCGGGCATCCTTGCCACGTTCGAGCCCGGCGGCCAGCAACCGGGAGGCAATTTGGTCTGGGCGACCGGGTACGCAGCCGTGCGTCGCGGTCCCGCGTTTCAGGATTTCCTCAGGCGCATGAAGTTCATCGAGTTCTGGAACCTCAACGGCTGGCCGCGGCAGTGCAAACCCGACGGCAATGGCGCGCGCTGCGACTGAAGAAACCCCTAAAAGGTTTCGGGCCGTTGTGAAAATCGGATGGGGCACACTGTGTGCCCCGTCCTAGTCATCGTTTGCTCTTTTTCGCACGCGTACGGGCGGCTTTGCGAGCCGCGGCCGAGCGGGCTTTCGCACCTTTGGTGCGCGCCGCTTTTTTCGCCGCAGCGGAGCGCTGGCTGGCCGTGCGTTTGCTTGCCGCCTTGCGGGCGTGTTTCGAAAGCGCCTTCTTCGATGCAGCGGAATGACCTTCGCGCTTCAGCGCCTTGCTGCTGGCGCGCGCACGTTTGCGTGAAGTCTTGCGCGGCGTTTTCGATGCAGCCCTCTTCTTCGCCGTTCCGCCACGCTTCGTCGCCTTGCTTGCGGACTTGCGGGAACCCACGCCTTTTTTCGCCGGAATCTTGACCCCGGCACGCCTGGCTTCCGACAGCCCGATCGCGATCGCCTGTTCAGTCGAACGCGCCCCGTGCTTGCCCTCGCGCACGTGCTCGATTTCCTCGCGTACGAACTCGCCAGCCTGGGTGCTGGCGGATTTGCCTTCGCGCTTGTCCTTCTTCGCGCGCGCAATCGTCTTCTTGTCCGGCATGTTGCACCTCCTTGTCAGTTAGTTGTGCGGCAGATGCTGACGCCCGGCATTCAACCCTCTGCACGCGCCTGCGTGACTTTCATCATGCGCGCGCCTTCCGCGCATGTCATCCCGGGCGCAATCGCGAGCCAGTGAAGGTTCATGTTTCGCGCCACGACGCGATTGCTAGATCTCGACCTGCGTACCAAGCTCGACCAGCCGGTTGCCGGGGATGTGGAAGAACGCCGTGGCCGGCATTGCGTTGCGCGAGAGGAAGACGAACAGCTTGTCGCGCCACAGCACCATGCCGGGACGTTTGGTGGCGACCACCGTTTCACGCGACAGGAAGAACGTCGTGTCCATCATGTCGAACCCCAACCCCGGCTGCGCACACGCCGCCAGCGCCGCGGGCACGTCGGGATCTTCCATGAAGCCGAAGCGCAGCATCAGCGTGTGGAAGGAATGGCCGAGGTCGCGCAGTTCGACGCGCTCGGCCTGATCCGCGTACGGCGCCTCCAGCGTCTCCACGCTCAGCAACACGTTGTGTTGGTGCAGCACCTTGAAATGTTTCAGGCTGTGCAGCAGCGCGTGCGGCACGACGTTGAGGTTCGCCGTCATGAATACCGCCGTGCCGGGCACGCGCGCGGGCGGATGGTCGGCGATGCTCTCGATGAACGGCGCCAGCGCGATGCCGCCGTGCTTCAACTGGCGCAGTACCAGTTCGCGGCCACGCCGCCACGTGGTCATCACCGTGAACACCAGAAGGCCAAGCACGAGCGGGAACCAGCCGCCGTGCTCGACCTTCAGCAGGTTGGCGCCGAAGAACGCGCAGTCGATGACAAGCAGCGGGATTCCCAGCGCGATCACCAGCGGCCATTTCCAGTGCCACAGGCGCAAGGCCACCAGCAGCGCCAGCAAGGTCGTCGTCACCATCGTGCCGGTGACCGCGATGCCGTAGGCCGCACCGAGGTTTTCCGAGGAACGGAACCCGACCACCGCGACCAGCACCAGCACCAGCAACATGCCGTTGATCCACGGCACGAAGATCTGCCCGGACATGCTGCTGGAGGTATGCACCACCCGCATGCGCGGCGAAAAGCCGAGCTGCACCGCTTCGCGCGTCATCGAATACGCGCCCGAAATCACCGCCTGCGAGGCGATCACCGTCGCTATCGCGGCCAGCACGATCATCGGCACCAGCAGCGCATGCGGCACCAGCAAATAGAACGGATTGGCCGATGCTTCCGGATGTTGCAACATCAACGCACCCTGTCCGAAGTAATTGCACAACAGTGCCGGAAACACGAAACCCACCCATGCAAGGCGGATCGGCTTTTTCCCGAAGTGGCCCATGTCCGCATACAGCGCCTCTGTGCCCGTCACCGCCAGCACCACGCCGCCGAGCGCGACGAATGAAGCGATGCCGTGCGAATGAAAGAAGCGCGCGGCGTAGTACGGGTTCAAGGCAAGCAGGATTTCAGGCGCACGCACGATCATGTGCAGGCCAAGCAACGCGATAACCGTGAACCATACGCACATCACGGGCGCAAACAATCTGCCTACGCGTGCAGTGCCGAACGTCTGCAGCAGGAACAAGCCGAGCAGGATGACCACGCTGATCGGCACCACCCAGCGCGTCAGCGCGGGCGCGGCGACCTTCACGCCCTCCACCGCCGACAGCACCGAGATCGCGGGCGTGATCACGCCGTCGCCGTAGAACAGGGCGGCGCCGAAGATCGCCACCACCGCGACCAGCCAGCGCAATCGTGGAATCCCGCGCACGCTGCGTTGCGCAAGGGCCATCAGAGCCATGATGCCGCCTTCGCCCTTGTTGTCGGCGCGCATCACGAAGATCACGTATTTCACCGTGACCACCAGCACCAGCGCCCAGAAAACCAGTGACAGCACGCCGAACACACTGGCGCGGCTGACGTGCAGGCCGTAGTCGCTGCTGAAGATTTCCTGCAGCGTGTACAGCGGGCTGGTGCCGATATCGCCGAACACCACGCCGAGCGCGCCGAAAGCAAGCGCGCGCAGCGGCGGAGAAACATCCGACTTCGAACCCGTGGTGTGCATGCCCCGCACCCAGTGCCGCAAAAGAGGGCGCGAAGTGTAATGCCGCCGCAACCGGTGCGATGCGAAGCGCGGCGTCCGGCAGCTTGCCGTTCAGGTACATGCGCGGCGCGTGAGGGCGCCCTAAATCTCGACCTGAGCGCCCAGCTCGATCAACCGGTTGCCGGGAATGCTGAAGAACGCCGTGGCCGGCAGCGCGTTACGCGCGAGGAAGGCGAACAGCTTGTCGCGCCACAGCGCCATGCCGGGGCGGTCGGTGGCAACGATGGTTTCGCGCGACAGGAAGAACGTGGTGTCCATCATCTGGATTTCGAGGCCCAGCTTGGCGCATTCGTGCAGCGCGGCCGGCACGTTCGGATCGTCCGCGAAACCGAAGCGCAGCTTAAGCTGATAGAAATCATTGCCGAGGTCTTTCAGTTCCACGCGCTCGTCGGCATCGGCGTACGGCGTTTCCAGTGTGTCCACGGTCAGGATCACGTTGCGCTTGTGCAGCACCTTGTTGTGCTTGAGGTTGTGCAGCAGCGCGTGCGGTACCGCATCGGGATCGCTGACCAGGAAAATCGCGGTGCCCTCCACCCGCGTCGGCGGATGCTCGGCCAGGTTGGCGATGAACGGCGCCAGCGCGAGACCGCTGTGCTTCAGCTCACGCAACACCAGTTCGCGGCCGCGCCGCCAGGTGGTGAGGATCGTGAACACCGCAAGCCCGAGCACCAGCGGAAACCAGCCGCCGTCCTCGACCTTCAGCGTGTTGGCGCCGAAGAAGGAAAGATCGATGGTGAGGAAGAACAGCCCGAGCCCGACGATGACGAGCGGATTCCATTTCCACATGCGCCACGCGACGATCAGGAACAGCGTCGTGTCGATGATCATGGTGCCGGTCACCGCGATACCGTAGGCGCCGGCCAGCGCCTTGGACGAACCGAAACCGATCACCACCAGCACCACCAGGATCATCAGCAGGCGGTTGACCCACGGCAGGTAGATCTGCCCGATTTCCTCGTTGGACGTGTGCACCACCGGCATGCGCGGCAGGAAGCCGAGCTGGATGGCTTGGCGCATGATAGAAAACGAGCCCGCGATCACCGCCTGCGAAGCGATCACCGCGGCGGCCGTCGCCAGCGCGATCATCGGATACAACGCCCACGATGGCACGGCGAGGTAGAACGGATTGCTGGCCGCCGCCGGATTGTGCACCAGCAGCGCGCCCTGGCCGAAATAGTTCAGCATCAGCCCCGGCATCACGAATCCGTACCAAGCCACCGTGATCGGCTTGCGCCCGAAGTGGCCCATGTCGGCGTACAACGCTTCGGCGCCGGTCACGCACAGCACCACCGCGCCGAGGACGAGGAATCCGCCGGCGCCATGGTGGGCGAAGAAATTGAATCCGTACCATGGATTGATCGCACGCAGCACCAGCGGGTGCTGCAGGATGTTGTAGATACCGATCAGGCCCAGTGCGACGAACCACACGCACATCACCGGGCCGAAGACGCTGCCGACGCGCCCGGTACCGCGCTTCTGGAACAGGAACAGCGTGATCAGCACGATCACGGCAATCCATACCACCCAATGTGACAGCGCGGGCGCGGCCACTCCCAGGCCTTCCACCGCCGACAGCACCGTGATCGATGGCGTGATCACGCCATCGCCGAAGAACAGCGCGGCGCCCAGTACCGCCGCCAGCACCACCAGCCGACGCGTGCGCGGGTACTTGCGCGTGGCGCGCTGGGCCAGCGCCATCATGGCCATGATGCCGCCTTCGCCCTTGTTGTCGGCGCGCATGATGAAGGTGATGTATTTCACCGCCACCACGATCACCAGCGTCCACAGCACCAGCGACAACACGCCCAGCACGTTGAACGTCGTCACCGGCATCCCGTGCTGGTCGCTGAAGGCTTCACTGAAGGTGTACAGCGGGCTGGTGCCGATGTCGCCGAACACCACGCCGATCGCGCCCAGCACCATCAAGCGCATGGCCTTCCTGGCCGGGTCGGCATCCATCGGTTTGGTTGCGATCTCTTCCGTCATCGTCCCAATGCCGCGCGCAAGGCCTTGCGGATGATCGTTTCGGCGTCGTCGCCATCGGCGGCCGCCGCGGCGGCGAGCCGCGCGGCCTCGGCCTGTTTGTAACCAAGCTGCTGCAGGGCCGCTTCCGCTTCACTGCGCGGATCGCGCGCGACTGGCGTGGCGCCCGCCGGCATGCTGGCAACCACGTTGCCGACACGGTCGCGCAACTCCACCACGATGCGCTCGGCGGTCTTCTTGCCGATGCCGGG
>Ga0207640_10000577_pt1 | contig 21887 bp, 22 predicted proteins | sample KBSCornC42_FD_184300 | JGI IMG/M metagenome (GOLD analysis project Ga0207640, IMG submission 184300) | Corn rhizosphere microbial communities from Kellogg Biological Station, Michigan, USA - KBS Corn C4-2 (SPAdes) (version 2) | ecosystem: Host-associated > Plants > Roots > Rhizosphere > Soil ... | reverse complement strand
CCGTCACCCCCCCTCCCCGCCTCAACGGTGGGCGTGCGTTTCAGGGGAGGACCCAGCCCATGGTCAGCGCGATCTGGCCGCCGAGGAGGGCGAAGAGCGCACCGCCGGCGAGCAGGACGACGCCGATCGGCAGGCGGAAATTGCGGCGGCGGCGGACCGAGCCGGCCCCGCCCGTGCCGACCAGGATCAAGCCGACAAGGGCAACGAGCACACCGATAATCACGATCATGTAACGACCTTAGCGCTTTTGGCCGGATGCGCCATCCCTGTGCGTGCGGCGCTGCGTCATTCGCTGGCACAGGGGATAAAGTGGTTGACAAAAGTGTTCTCGTTATGTACTGCAATATTTGAGCAGTAGGACTGCGCCTGAAAGCCCGCCACCCGGCGGGCTTTTGCGTTTTGGGAGACGAGCAAATGGCGAGAGGCCCTTCCCCGCGGCCTGGCATGTTTGCGGCTAATGCGAACGATATTTCAACTCTGCCGGATCCAGGCAAATGCCTCCCGAATGTGCGCGATTTCATCCAGGCGCACTGGGCTGAGGCCCGGCGGATCGCCGCGGGTCTGGGTCATGATGTGACACCGACCGAGGTGCTGGCAACCGCTGGCAACGAAACCCATTATGGCGATTTGAGCTATGCCATGGTGCGAAACGGCAATTTCTTCGGGCTTCACGGATCGGGCCCGGCAGGGACATATTATACGACGGGTACGGTAACCGATCCCAGAACCGGCAAAAAGGTACACACGGCGACGGCCAAATTCCCGCCTGACCAGGGGTTTGCGATGTCGGGCGACGTATTCCTGCGAAAACAGGCCCCGGCAATGACGCCCGGATTGGGCAGGCATCCGGTCGATTTCTTCACGGTCCTGAACCATAATGGCTATGCGACCGGCAATCCCAACTACCCGGCGATCATGACCAATCCGACGGGCAGGCGCGGTCCTTATACGCTGGCGCGGGCATGCACGGGCCAACCCTGACCGCCGGCACAATCTAGAAGTGCGCCCCTGGGCCGCCGCAGGCGTGCGGGCGAGCGAAGGCGACATCGGCGATCCATAGCCTTCCAGCCCGCCGGACAATCCGGAATATCTGAGGCCGGTCGAAGCTGATCGTATCCACACAGATCCTCGTTATGGCCCTGTCCCGCCCCAAATAACGCCATGAGTTCAGCATGTTGACCTCCACGTTGCGTAGGCGCGCGGCCACGGACGGCGCGGCGAGATCGCCCGTCGGCCGATGTGCGGCCAACCGGGCGTAAAGGCGATCCACAAGATCGAGTTCGGGCGACATGGCGCGGATGCGTGGCGCCGCCGCACCCGTCGCCGGCAGGTCGAACCGCCAAATCATCTGGCGCCCCCCGCCCTCTTCGGAGGCCGAGAAGCTTTGATGCTGTTCCTTGACCCGCAGTGTGAAACCGCGAGCGTCCTCCCCCACGAAGACGGGCTGGGTCAGCGTCTGGCTCAGGGTTCGCGCAAGCAAGAGTGTGGCGGAACGACCGTCCCAACGCCAGATCGTGAGCTGAAAGGGGACGGTGCCACCCATCGGTACGACATAAGAGCCCAGTATCGCGAAGCGCCGTCCGCCCGCGGCTTCGGCCTGGAGGGGGATCAGGCGTTGCACCGCCATGGGGCCGCATCGATACCACTCGCCCTCGGAAGGCCGGCTTCTGCAGATGCTGGCAGCATTCACCGACCGCCATGCAGCGAGCGCCGCCGTGGGCCCCGCGCGGGCGGCGGCCGTCTCATGGAGCGCGAACACGCTATGATAATGCCCGTCATCCCCGCGCCGAAACAAGAAGGCGGTTCCGAATTCACCGCTCTCCGTATCGACCAGCACGGCATCGGGATCGAGCCGTAGCGCATAGACGCCGAGGCCTGCGCTGTGCTTCGCCTGCCGGGTGAGCGCGGCGGGTGCGAGCTCTGGCTGGCGATCGAGCAAGGCCGCGACCAGATCACGCGCAGCGGCCCATTGGGCGTCAAGCGCGGTGGCGGCAGCCGGGGACGAATCGAGTAGAAAGCCGTCAGCGCTAATATGCGCGCTGACGGCCCGATGCGCCTCGCGAAAGCGGGTTGCCGCGGTACCGCGATCGAGCGCGTGCGCGGCGATCGGCAGGCACGACAGGCACAACACGACAAGCGATCTGAACATTTTCGTCCCCCTCTTCGCGCCGCCAGCGGCGATTCGGGCTTGACAATAGCGTTCTTGTTTTGTACTGCAATATTTGAGCAGTAGGACTGCGCCTGAAAGCCCGCCACCCGGCGGGCTTTTTGCGTTTGGGGGGTGACTGGAATGCCGATGCAAAATCAAGCTCGTCCGCGCGCCGGAATGGCGTTTAGCGGTCGACCACAAAATTCGGATTTTGGCCATCACGGTTGGTTTATGAATCAACTTGTTGCAGCCGGCGAAGGGGCGCTCGACGGTGCGACATGGGGCCAAGGCGACAAGGTTTACGCCGGAATTGGCGCCCTTACGGATGCCCTGCACGGCGGATCCCTGAAGGATGCTTATCGCAAGCGCATCGCCTACGAACAGGCGCGGGATCAATATTACGCGCAGAATAACGGAGCAGCGAGAGGCGTGGGCGAGGTGCTCGGGGCGTTCGTTCCTATTCCCGGCGCGGGCCCGCTCGGCGCGATAAAGCTGCTCGGCAACGCCGGCAAGCTCGGTAAGTTCGGAAAGGTTTTGAAGCAGGCCTACAGGACCGGCGATCGCATCAAAGAGGTGACCGAGCTGGCGAAGCACGAGCGGGCTGTGATAAGCGGCGTGGGCGCGACGGCTGGCGCGGGTGGCCAACTCTATTCGGACGCGATGACGGGCCATCTGAGTTCATTGCGCGATTATGCCGGTGCGGCGGCAGGCGGAGCGGTGCAGGCGCAATTGGCGCTTCATGGGCGGCCCATGGCGGCCGGTGCAGCCGGCGGGGCCGTGACCTCGGTCGCTCAGGACGTGCTCAACGGGCGCTCGGTTTCATTGGTCAACGCCGCAGAGGCAGCGGGCGCGGGAGGAGCGGCAGGCAAGTTCGGCGACGCAATCGGCAGGGCCCGATTTTATCGGCGAGGATTGTCGCCGGTCGGCCTTAAGGATCCGAGCCAAGCATTGGCGCGGGCTGGCCGGCCACATACCAACCAGGAGAAGGCGGCAATGGGCGAAGCCCTCTCCAAGTTCAGAACTCTGGCCAACTTTGATCGGACCGCCTCGACCACGAAAGATAAGCTGCTCCTCACGGAAGGCGGTCACACTTTTCCGGACCAACTCACCCAGCTCGGCAAAGTAATCGAATCCAAAGCAGGGCTCGCCGCCCGTCTTACCAAGCGGCAGATACAGGCTCTTGCAGAGTATGGATCGAGATATCGCGTCGATCATCTCCTGCCCCAGGACGTAGGCTCCCTTTTCGGATTTCTGGGGGGTCAGGGCGGTTCACATTTGCCAGCCTATTTGCAACCAGATCAGAATCGGCCTGAATAGAATTTAGCCTTGACAAATCTGTTCTCGTTATGTACCAATATTTGAGCAGTAGGACTGCGCCTGAAAGCCCGCCATCCGGCGGGCTTTTTGCGTTTCGGTCCTCCCCTCAAAGGAAAGAGATGATGCAGAAGAAATATAGTGGGACGCAGGCCCGCCAGCGGCTCAACAGCGTGCTGGCAAATCACCTGATCCAGGATTTTGCAGCGAATGGCGCCGAGGTGGTCGCGAAGATCCGGAAGGACAAGCCCGTCGAATATATGAAGATGGTCTCCGCCGTTCTTCAACAGCAGGCGGCATCCGAGGTGGCACAGGCCCCCGAATACAACGTCATCGAGCGCCGCATTGTATACCCCCCTGCACATCCCGACAGCTAGGGTCTTCGACCCCCTCCTCCCACCCGCGCGTGACAAGGGGGCGTGGGGTGGGCGCGGATCGGGGAAGTCTCACTTTTTCGCGGGGCTGATGATCGACGATGCGATGCGGCATCCCGGCGAGAATGGCGGCGAAGGGCTGCGTGCGGTGTGCATTCGCGAGGTGCAGAAGGACCTGGCACAATCATCCAAGGCCTTGATCGAGGCGAAGCTGGCGCAGTGCGAACTGGGCGAGGCGCAGGGTTTCAAGATCTATCGCGACAGGATCAGCACGCCGCGTGACGGGATCATTATCTTTCAGGGGATGCAGGACGCGACCGCCGAAAGCATCAAATCGCTGGAGGGGTTTACGCGCGCCTGGTGGGAGGAAGCGCAGGGCGCGACGCAGCATAGCATCAACCTGCTGCGGCCGACGATGCGGGCGAGCGGCGCGCAGATGTGGTGGAGCTGGAACCCGCGGGGCAAGGCCGATCCGGTCGACGTGATGCTGCGCGGCGCGGAGTTACCGACCGGCGCGAGCGTGGTGCGGGCGAACTGGCGGGACAATCCGTGGTTCACGGCCGAGCTGGAACAGGAACGGGTGGATTGCCTGCGCATCCAGCCGGACCAATATGACCATATCTGGGAAGGCGATTATATCGGGGCGGCGGCGGGCGCCTATTTCGCGCGCGAGCTGGCGACGGCGAAGGCCGAGGGGCGGATCGGGCATGTGGCGTTCGATCCCTTGCTGACGGTGCGGCTGTTCTGCGACATTGGCGGGACGGGCGCGCGGGCGGATGCCTTTGCGTGCTGGCCGGCGCAGTTCGTGGGGCGCGAGATCCGCGTGCGCGATTATTATGAGGCGGTGGGGCAGCCGCTGGCGGCGCACCTCAACTGGCTGCGCACCAAGGGTTATGGGCCGGAGCGCGCGCAATTCTGGCTGCCGCACGACGGCGCGAGCAACGACAAGGTGTTCGACGTTTCGTACGAAAGCGCGCTGCGTGCGGCGGGCTATGCGGTGACGGTGGTGCCCAACCAGGGCAAGGGCGCGGCGGCGGCGCGGATCGAGGCCGGGCGGCGGATGATGCCGTCCATCTGGTTCGATGAGGACACGACCGGCGGCGGGCGCGATGCGCTGGGCTGGTATCACGAGCAGCGCGACACGGTGCGGGCGATCGGGCTTGGGCCGGCGCATGATTGGGCGAGCCATGGCGCGGATGCCTTCGGGCTCATGTGCGTGGCGTATGAGGAGCCGGTGGCGAAACGGCGGATCAGATATTCGAATAGGGGGATTTTGTGAGGCGCCTCGCTTCGTGATGAACTGCAGCAAAGCTCCAACAGTGAATTCGGCCGCGTCCGATCAGGCGACCCGTTTCAGCATGTTGGCGACGAGCGCATTTGGCCTTGTATTGAACGCAACTACGCCATCGGTTCGTGGACGGAAGATTATCCTCACCTCATGTTCCGGTTCGTATTTTAGTATCTTTAATGAAAGGGTCCGGGACGGGACCCAAGCCCTCGCGAAGCGGTATGTGACGGCGCTCGTACACGACGCAGCCCACCTTGGCCTCGGTCATCAGCCATGCGTGTTGGCGAAGAACAGCATCAGCAAGAGCAGCACAATCCGGTACTTCGTACACGGCTTGTGGCCTCCCCTTCATCAGGTGAGCGTTTTTCGGGCGGTCGCTCATGCAAAAGCAAAAGATGCTTGCGAAGCCCAGGAAGAAGTTAATGTTCTCGAACGTAGCTCGCCCGCTCCCGGTGACATTGAATCCGAATTGAGCCGCGAGCTCTCGGTCGGCCGGCACATCGGTGTCCAAAATGTGTCCGGCCTCGGCCGTCCTAACTAAGCAACCGTCCCACGGATCGGCGCGAGAGCCCTCCAAATCCGCATAGCTCGCGAGAGTGCCGATCCTAAGGCTGCCACTCGCAACACTCTCGGCGTGTTCCAGATCAACATACTTGTAAGCCTGCATCTCTAAGGCGTTACCATGGGGACCTGAGGCGGGCCTAGCTACTAGGCAGATCACTACCTCCGCCAGGGCTAACCACATCGTCAGTTAAGCCGCTGTGCACAGGCTGGGGCCGGCGCATGACTGGGCGAGCCATGGCGCGGATGCGTTCGGGCTGATGTGCGTGGCGTATGAGGAGCCGTTGGCGAGGCGGCGGATACGGTATTCGAATAGGGGGATTGTTTGAGGCCTTACCTGGGGCGGGGCGCACATTGCTCCTCACGCACCGTAGGTTTTAGCTAAGGCCTCCCTTCGTCTCGTTTGCGAATTTTGCTCTCACCAGTTTCGGTGGTCAGGTCGTATGGACGAGTGCGAGAAGAGCGAGGTGGAGCCTTTTCAGGCGTCCCTACCTCGATGTCGAAATGCTCCTTTGGATCCAATCGACAGGCTTCCAGATTTGCAACGAGCGACGGCTCTTTTTCTAATAGCGAGAGCAGTGCGGCTTTTAAATCACCACTACGAGAATCGATAGACTTTTCCAACTCTGGCAAAATAGTCGATATATTATCTGTCAAACCATTCCCGATTTCAGCTTTATAGTTCTTTCGACGCCACCATAAATTGAGCGAAAATTCCTCGTCGGAAACGCCCATCACAAGACGATCGTCAATTAGATAACCTTCTCGACGCATGGTAAGAGCATCGACATGGCAAACTTCCTCACTTCGGATAGCCCGAATGGTCGCGTGCATTCTCTTCTGATCGATGTTGAAGAGATGTATCGGATCGAAATGCCCCCGAGTACTACCTCCATCGGTCGCACGATAATATAAATTGATCGCGTAACGAAAGAGCGCCGAAGTTCTTATTTGCAGATCGTCGTCGCGTCCTGTCTGTCCGCGGGTCAATAAAACATATTGATCAATCTCCGCGAGCTCGATCAAAGCATCACGGGCGGTTATGAGATCAAGCTTTATCGCGTTGAGTCTTAGGACCTGACAGATCAAACCTGCAGTGCGCCGTGCCGTTCCGTGACTCGGGAGACCGGGCAGGAACTTCGTTAGGTCGTAGTAACCGTTCACGAGCCGCATAGATTTCCCATCACCTTCACACGTGCATGCACGCCTATTAAATAGACGCAATGTTCTCCGCTTCGGTTACCAACGCCGCGAGCCTGAGTCTCTCGTCCTTCGGGGCCCGCAAGGGAACATCACCGCGGCGACATCGTATGCTGGCTCTCTTCATCGACGCGGCCGATTGACGAACGTGTTCACCCCCATGCCAGCGCGAAAGAGCCGACGACGTTCCCCAGAAAGATCAAGCCAACGGGGGAAAATGCCGGCGTGGTACGCGCCGGGATTGCGCGTGCCGAACTGACGATAATCGCGGGACGGGTGGCTCAAGAAACAAAAAAGTCGCCGGCCACCCGACTGGCGCGCAACTCCCGAAGGCAAAGCTCAGCCGAAGCTGACGCTAGTCTTGCGGGCGCGCATCGCGCCGCCGACGAGGCCCAAACCGCCGAGCATCAGCGCCCAGCTCGCCGGTTCCGGAACCGGGCGGGAAGTCACTTGCGCAGAATTGGCTATCCAGAATCCGCGGGAGCTGGTGAATTCAGTAACGAAGTTCGTCCAGGGAAAGTCGGTCGAAGCATTATATATAAAAATGCAGTAAGAGTCGTCCGGATTGCTGCAACCGCCGCTATAGGCGTTACTGGCGATCGACAACATATCATCGTTCTTCCAGTAAGCCCACGTCGTACCGTAAGGAAGATTGAACGAGGTAACGTTCAATCCGACGGTGCTTGTATCCTGATTCGTGCTGTTGTCGAAGGTAAGCGTGAATTTGATTTCGAGCGGCTCGATGGGAGCCACGCTCCCGTCTCCATAGAAAAGATAAAAGTCCGACCCTTTGACATCGAAGGCGCGTGTGACGACCGTCGAACTTGCGGCGCCGGCGCCAAGAAGGGCGATTGCGGTGGCAAAAACTGCATTCATACGCATCCGCGTCTCTCCATCGGCTTCGAAACTTTAGTTGTTCCGAATGATGATTCCGATCGCTCGCCGCGTAAAGGGCCAACCAGGGCAGAAAGAACCGGATTGACTGGTAGTTTATTGTAGCGTGGCGCGAGGCGGCCGAACAGACCCCGGCACGGGCGGGATGACGGTGGACGAGAAGAGGCCGCGCGCCGCCTCCCGAAGCCCCAGCTTTCGGGTCCCCGCAAAGTAGTACTTTGCGGGGTGCCCTTTCGCCGGGGCGACGTGGTTGGACATGCGGCCTTTCGCGCCTTCGCCCGCGATCCCGGCGAAACCACCAGAATCAGATGAAGCTGACGGCAGCCTTGCGGCGGCTGCGCATGGCGAAGCCGGCCAAGCCGAAGCCGGCGACCATCAATGCCCACGAGACCGGTTCGGGGACGTCCACGACCTTAATCGCGAAGCCGTCGGCGGTGCCCGTTGTAACCAACGGGCCGAAAACATCGTCGGTCGTCGTCGCCCAAAGCTCCGGAAAGACCGCATAAGCGGTCAATCCCCAATCATTTCCGTCAGCCTCATTGGGCGTAATGAACAGATATTGGACGAACGAAACGAGCGTTTGCCCCGGATCCGCCTTCAGCGACTTAATCGGAAAGATGATCGGGGACACCTCCGTCAGGAATATGGCCTGATCCGAGTGGTCTCCCACGACGTCGAACACTGCCGGACTGCCCGCGGGGGTGGACCAAAGCCAGATCGGGAAGTCGCTCAAATTCGTGAAATTATAGCTCACGAGGACGAATGACCCGTCTTCCCGGGCGGTATAGAGCTCCTGCTGGGGCGTTATGCTGTAGGCGCTTTGCGCATATGCGCTGAATGCGGGCATGGCCAGCGACGCGAGGCCTAAAAGCAGGTTGCGGATATTCATATGTGTCCCCTGTTCGTCGGGGCCTGGGGACCTTCCCGGCCCAAGGGAAGCGCCCTGCGCCCGACAAATCGGGCTGAAAATATCATTTGATGCCCGGGAGATAGATATTGCGCCCAGGCCGCGTGCTGCGATGGGGTGTGGTCGGGTTCAGCTGCGCACGTTGCGAGTGGCTCGCGGCGTATCGCGTCGGTAGCCTAGCCGCTGAGTGGATCCCGGCCTGCGCCGGGATGACGATGGAGGAGATGAGGCCGCGCGCCGCCTCCTGAGGCCCCAGCTTTCGGGTCCCCACAAAGTAGTATTTTGCGGGGTGCCCTTTCGCCGGGGCGACGGGGTTGGGATATGAGACCTTCAGGCGAAGCTGATGGCGGTTTTGCGGCGGCTGCGCATCGCGACACCGATCAGCCCGAAGCCGCCGAGCATCATCGCCCAGGAAGCCGGTTCGGGGAGTTCCGGGAGGTCCAGGATCTTGATTGCAAAGGGGTCCGCGGATCCCGCCGGAGCGCGGGGGCCGGAAACATCGTCGGTGAGCGTCGCCAAAATGGTCGATGGGCCCCTGTAAAAAGTCAGGCCCCAATCATTCCCATCAATCTCGTTGGGCGCCAAGAACAGATAATCGACGAACGAAAGATGCGTTTGCCCCGGATCCACTCTCAATGGTGTCCGCATCAAAGGCGGCGCGCCCCCTAAAAAAATGGCCTGATCCGTGGAATCCCCGATGAAGCCAATCACTTGCGGGCTGTCCGAAGTGACAGGCCAAAGCCAGATCGGAAAATCGCTCAGGTTCGTGAAATAATAGCGCACGTCGATATGCGACCCGCGCTCCAGGGCAGTATAAAGCATGTGTTCGGGCGTCAGCTTATAGGCGCCTTGCGCATATGCACCGGATACGGACATGGCCAGCGACGCAAGGCCCAAGATCAGGTTGCGGATTTTAATTATATCCCCTGTCGTCGGGGCCCGGGCACCTTCCCGGCCTATGCGCAAAGCCTGCCTTCGGCTTGTCGGCAGGCAACATCATTTGATGCCCGCAAGATAGATTGAGCGCCCGGGCCGCCGCGCGCCGGGATGACGGTTTGGAGGAATTGAGGCCGTGCCCTTCCTCCTGAGGCCCCAGCTTTCGGGTCCCCGCAAAATAGTACTTTGCGGGGTGCCCTTTCGCTGGGGCGACGATTTCATTGAAAGGACCACCATGGCGACTTTGGACGCGCCGCTTTCGCATGCCGAACTGGCGGCGATGCTGGCCGAGGATGAGCGGATGGCCTTGTCTTTCCGCGACAGCACGCTGGCCGACGAGCAGGCGGTGGCGATTGATTATTACGAAGCCCGGCCGTTCGGCGACGAGGAGGAAGGGCTGAGCCAGGTGGTGACGCCCGAAGTGGCCGAGGTGGTGGATTATATGACGATCAGCGTGTCGCGCACGATCGTCGCCGGCGACCGGGTGGTCGAGTTCGAGAGCGCGGAGGCCGACAGCGAGGCAGCGGCCGAGGAGGCGACCGCGTCGGTCACCTACAGCTTCATGAAGAGCCAGGACGGCTATCGCGTGATCCATGACTGGATCCAGTCGGGGCTGATCGAGAAGATCGGGATCGCCAAGACCTGTGTCGAGACGCACGAGGTGGCGCGCAAGCATCGCGGGCATTTCGACGAGGAGCAATTGGCGTTGCTCCACGCGTCCGGCGTCGAGATTTCGGCGGCGACCGAAAATGGCGACGGGACATTCCATGTCGAGATGGTCGAGCGCGCGACCGAGACGCGGTTCGTCGACTATCCGGTGCCGAGCGAGGAATTCCTGTTCGCGAGCCGGACGCGGCATGAGGATGAGGCGGAGTATCTGTGCCACCGATCGGCCAAGAGCATGAGCGACCTGATCGAGATGGGGTTCGACCGGGAGCTGGTCGAAAGCCTGCCGGCGGACCCGATGACGCTGCCGATGGACAGCCGCGCGACGTCGCGCTGGCTGGACGAGACGCAGCATGCGCCGTCAGGCGTCAAGCAGGTGTGGCTGCGCGAGGAATATAAGCGCGTGGACCTGGATGGGGACGGCGTTGCCGAGCTGGTCAAGGTCTTCCGCGTCGACGACGTGATCCTGGATGCGGAGGAAGTGGACGAGGCGCCGTTCGTGGTGTGGTGCCCCTTCCCGCGCGCGCACCGGCTGGTCGGGCATAGCCTGGCCGACAAGGTGATGGATCTGCAGCGGGTGAAGTCCGTCATCCTGCGGCAGCAGCTGAACGGCCTCTATTTGACCAACAATCCGCGCATGTACGTGCCGCAGGATTGCATGACCGAGGATACGATCGACGACCTGCTGACGGTGCGGCCGGGCGGGATCGTGCGGGGCAAAGGGGCGAACAAGCCGCAGCCTTTGTACGAGCCGTTCGACATGTCGAAGGGCATGACGATGCTGGAATATATCACCGGCGAGCGCGAGAGCCGGACGGGGATCACGCGGCTCAACCAGGGGCTGGATGCGGACGCGCTCAACAAGACCGCGACCGGAACCGCGCTGATGCAGGCGCAGGGCCAGCAGATGGAGGAATATGTCGCGCGCAATTTCGCGGAAGCGCTCGCAAGGTTGTTCGCGAAGAAATTGCGGCTGATGATCGCGGTCGGCACACCGTTCGCGGTCAAGATCGACGGGCAGGCGCGGCTGGTCGATCCGTCGCGTTGGCCGGCGGGCCTGTCTGCCACTGTGCGGGTGGGGCTGGGATCTGGGCGCAAGGACCAGAGGCTCGCCTATCGGGCGCAGATGCTGGACATGCAGAAAGAGGCGCTGCCGGTGGGGCTGGCGAACAAGCGTAACATCTTTCGCAATCTGGCGGCGATGGTGCGCGATGCGGGGCTGGGCATTCCGACCGATTATTTCCTCGACCCGGCGAGCCCCGAGGGCCAGGCGGCGGGCAGCACGGCCGCGCAGCCGCCGCACCCCGATCTGGTCAAGGCGCAGGCGGACGCGCAGGCGGCGGCGCAGCGGCTGATGCTCGACCGGCAGAAAGCCGCGGCCGAGCTGGCGCTGGGGCAGCAGCATGGGGCGGCCAAATTGCAGCTCGAGCGCGATCGGGCGGTGGCCGAAGCGGCGCTGGAGCGCGAGCGGATGGCGCTTGAATATGAGCTGGCCGAGCGGCGCTTCCATGGCGGCCAGGGGGCGCGAAGCCGGCGTCCACGCGGCCGGCGCGGGCCCTCCCCTGCCCCCGACGATCCGATCGCGGCGATGCGGCCGGGCGGAGCGCTTGATCAATGAATGAGGATGCGATCCATCGCGCCAATCGCTGGCGGGAATTTTACGAAGAGGATCAGGGGCTGCGCGACGTGCTCGAAACGCTGCGGCGGGCCTATTTCGCGCGCGCGGGCGAGCTGATGCCTGGGGACACCGCAGCTTTACTCAAGCTTGGGATGGCGGCGAAGATCGTCGAACAGGTTGACGCTCATATTCGCGAGATCCTGAGCGCGGGGCGGCTGGAGCAGGCGGCGCAGGACCATGCGGCACGCATCGCCAAATTGCCCGAGGCACGGCGACGGTTTCTCTGAACTCGCGTGGGTATCGTGGCATCGAGGCTCGCCTTCAGGCCGATCCCAGGCGTCCGAGCCGCCAACCGACCCAAGCTGAAGCATTGTCGCGGCAATGGCACAGCACCGAACGCGAAGGAAGTCTCGCGACCACGACGCGGCGGGATACCGTCGCCTAACCTGCCGCCAAGGCGGTAACCTGGAGATAGAAATGCAAAAGATCCTGCTGAATGCGGGCGCGCTGGCGCTCGCTCTTGTTCCCGCCTGGGCCGCCAATGCCACTTCGCCGATCGTCGGCCTGCCGATCACGGCCCCCACCATCACGCCGACCGCGATTTATTGCGACGATGGCGCCGGCAACGTCATTTTGTGCACGTTCGGCGGTGGCGGACCGGTAACGATCGCAGATGGGGCCGATGCAACGACCGGAGCCAAGGCCGATACCGCGTACACCGGTTCGGGTGCCGCTTCGCTGGTGGCGATCGGCAAATCCCAGGATGCGCAGCTTCGCCAGATTGTGGCCGGTTTGACCGACACGTCCCCTTCGTTGGTGAAGTTCGATCAGACCACGCCGGGGACGACCAACGGTGTCTATGTCAATTCCTCGGTACTGCCGACCGGAGCGGCGACCTCCGCCAATCAGGCCACGCTGAACGCAACGATCGGCATTGTCGGAAGCAATGCTCCGACATCGGGAATTGCGATGGTCGGCATTGGGCCGAATGGAAAAGGCAATCTCGTTCAGACATCGACCAGCGGCGGCCTGCTTCCCGGTCAGAGCGCGCCCACCAGCGTACGCACGCCGCTGACCGCGAACAGCATCACCTTGATCGATACGGCGCGCGCGAGCAGGCTGCTGCTTACCGTACAGGTCGATGGCTCCCCGGCCGCACCGATCTATCTCTGTTTCAACGGGCAGTCGACGACTTGCTCGGCCACGACCTACGATATCAAGATCGCAACCGCCGCCGCGGACGGCGCGATCTATACCGCCCCGTTCGGCATGACCGGCGCCATCTACGCATTCAGCACGGCGGCCGCCATCGTGAACGTCAGCAGCTGGGTGGCGCAGTAAGATGCGCGCCCGCGTTCTAGTCGCTTTGATCGGCCTGGCCTTCGCCGCGCCCGCATATTCACAGGCGTTTCGAGGCGCGCCTCTACCCCAACGCGGCGGCATCAGCGTTGTGCTCTCCCCCGGTTACGACATGAATACGCTCGCCTATTTCACAGCGATGACGGTTCAGCCCGACAGCGCCCGAAAGGCCCTGCTGGCGACCCTCGTCAAATGCGAGAAAGCATGGGGGGCGTTCGACAAGCTCGACTGGCTAACGATTGAAGCGGCGCACGACGCCCAGGCGGCGCGCGTCAACATGGTGGCTCCGGCAAAGGTGCTGAGCGTGCTGCCGACAAGCCTGAGCTTCACGGTAGATCGCGGCTATTCGGGCGACGGTGGCACCAACTATCTAAGTTATAATGAGCCATTGGCCGCCGGCGGACATTATACGGCTAATTCCGCGACGCTTGGCTTCTGGTGGAATGGGGCATTCCCCACCTCTGGCGTCACTTTTATGGGTACGGCCAGTTACAGCAATAATTCGGGGGCGGTATCATCGACGACCAGCGCATCGTTCCGCGTGAATGGTGCGACGCCCCTCGCGGCATCGACGCTCACCACAGACCATGATGTCAGCGGTTCGCGCGGCGATGCCTCCACCCTGACGGTGTATAGCGGCAGCCCTGGCGCAACGCTGACGGCAAAGGCGAGTAGCAGCAATAACGCCGCCGACTCGACCGTGACCAGCAATATCGGCTCGCTGCTCAAGTTTTCGGGCACGGGCACCAATGGGCGCATCGCGGCCGCATGGTCGGGCGCAGGCCTCTCCCTTGCGGAACTCCAGGCGCACCACGTGTGCCTTGGCAATTACCTCACAGCGATCGGAGCACAATAATGGGCCGGTTCAACGTTCTTAATCGTCTTCGCGGGCTCGGCCGCACCAGGCAGGACAAGAAATTGATCATGGGCGTAAACCCATCGGGCATGAATTATTACACTCACGTGGGATTTACCTACGACGATGGGAAACGTTGCGCGTGGAGGCTGGAAGACGGCTCACCGAGTGGGTCGTTCGTCTGCCCACTCGACTTCCCGTACGTCTGGCCCACCGGCACAACTAACAAACCTACGGGATGGAATACTAGCCTCGACGGGTCGCCGCTGAGCGACCTCGCCGAAAGCGGGCCGACGCGCAACACAATCAAGATGGACCTCGACGGTACGATCGACATGACGACGTTGCCGACGTCGCCCACTACAACCGCCCTTATCCTCACCCTTCCGAACTATGTCGCCCCCGAGCGTATTTCGGAGACCTATCAAGTACAATTCTCGACTCCTGTTCCCGGCGCCGTGATGTCGGGCAGCGGTTTCGTGGCTGGCAGCTGGGTGAAAGAGGACAGTGCCGGCAAATTGTGGCGGTTCAAGCTCAGCGGGCTCGACAACATCTCAATCAAGATCAGGGTGCCCAACAACAGTACCGCCGTTCCTTCGCTCACAATCCGGCGCCCGCGGATCGTGCCCCACCCGACGCTGGGGACGACAAAAGTTTATCCCGAACCTATCGGATATCCTCCGGAGGTGGCCCGGCTCAAAACAGTGGGCCGCATGATCCGCACCCTCGATCTAGGGCGCTATAATTTCCGTTCAATCAACGGGGACACATTGACGGACCTGAGATATCGCGACGTCGAGCCAAACGATTACCTGTTCGGGTCCCAAGCGGCTGACGCTGGCCAACCAATCATCACACTCGCAGAACAGGTTGCGATCGCCAATGAGGCAGGAGTTGGCCTGTGGGCCATCTTCAGCCATCGGGACAGCCAGACGCTCTGTCTCCAGCATGCGCAGACGCTCAAGGCACTGAACGGTCCGCTTGTCGTGGAGTATAGCAACGAGGTCTGGAACACTGGGTTTATCCAAAACACCGAGACTATCTTCGAAGGATTGAGGCGTGGCTTCGCCAAGGTGCAGTTGAGTGCCTCGGCCCAAGGCGAAACCATGCTGCTTCCCTATCGACACCCCACCTCTGCCAGCTCGATGGACCATCTCGCCGGCGACAAGGTGATCACAATTCTTCCTTCATACGGCACCTGCGTTTTTCGCGCGCGGACCGCCGTTGCGAAGAACACGCCCTTTCCGTCCGCAAACAACCCCAACGCAGCCTACGCTACTAACGCAACCACGATCGCCAAATATCCGCAGGCGACCGTCTATATCGCGATTCGGGACATTCCCGCCAATTCAAACATAGCCTTGACGAATACCTTCTATTGGCGTCCGACCACCGATGCCGATGCAACGGTCGCTCCGTGGGATCTGTATCTCACCAGTAACGATGCAGTCACCGCCCGCGAACATTGGCGCGCGTATATGACCAATTTCATTCAAGGCGCCTGCGACGCAGCAAGGGCGGCCGTCGGTAAAGCGCCCGTTATCCGTGTCATAAATGTTCAAGTGAATGTCACCAGCGTTCGCAATGACGCGACGGGCGTTAACGCTGCGTCGAATACGGAACCGGCCCGTATGCTCGAGTTCGACACCCTTTGGCGGCACAACCCATGGGTGTTACAGTCAGTGTATCTTCTCGGTGACCAGTTTCCCACCTCCCCATCGCAACAGCCGTGGGTTTATTCCAATTCGTTCACCAGTGGAGCAGCTTCACTTACGGCCGCGGACAAACAACTGCTGTATACAAACTCCGCGAGCAGCGATCTTACACAGGTGAACGCTCTTGCGGACAAGATGCTGTCCGATGACCTGATTACCTATATGCGGAACACCCTGAACGCACGGCGCATCTCCTTCGCGACGACGAGCACCTACAGCCTCCAAACCTTTCTAAATAAGCAGCGTAAGGACTGGAATGACGCAAACCCCGGCGATCAGGTGCCGCCACTTGCAGCGCGTGTGGGCGAATACGAAGTCGGTATCGAAGGTGGGATTTCGAATAAGGGCTGGCCAGAAGAGGCCAGCCAATGGTCGGCCAGCGCCAGTTACACAGCAGGATATGCGCAGTCGAACTTCGTCAAGATCGGCAGCCCCAACTATATCCTCTACCGCTGCAAAGGGACACCCACTGTCGGCCTCTCACCGGCTAGCGATCCGTCCAACTGGGAGGCTATCAGCCAAGTAGTTGACTTTGACGGCGTTACGAGACCTCGCATCTGCGCTCTGCTGAACGCAATCTATCACCATCCCAAGGCATACGCGCTGATCAAGGGCGTAGCAGCCGACACAGCTGCTTATGCGGCCAATGCGCAGGGTGGCTACTATCTCAGCAACGTCTATTCGACAATCCGGCAGATGGTGAACTTCCCGACGTCTTCCTTCGGGTATAGGTTCGACTTCGAAACCAATCCGACCATTACGGGATCGCCGGTCTGGATGGCAGCTGCTGAAAACTTCCAGAGTTGGGAAGCTTTACCCTGACTGGCTGGGCTGCGACTATGGAGAATATCAGGTCCACAAGGATCGCCTCTGCCAAGTCGGCCGAGCGGGACGGCGATGTCTAAACCCCAAACATTGCTCATGGCCGGAATCGGCACCGGCAACGCGCTGGCCCGCTCAAACTAACAGGCGAAGGATGATTCGGGGTGTATGTGGCATCCGTCTCCATTTGTCGAACTAAGCTCAGGTTCTTCGCACCTCATAACGTACACGAAATAATAACGCACCTTCAATGGCTTAGTGGTTCCCTAATGGTTAACGGCAAATCGCTTGCACCGCACGACTGGCCGCAGAAGGCTTCCGTTCGCGTCTGCGGAATCTAGTTTCGGGGCGGCAAGGATCGCCTCCCCGGGGGGAGCAAAGTCGGCGGAGGTGCCGGGCGGCTTGCTGGAGCGGGAATTTCATGATCGCGTTTTGGAACGCCGCGGTGCGCCGCGGCCTGCCTTTGCTTGCCCTGGCGATCGGCGCGATCGCACCGGCCGAGGCAACATTGCTCCCGCAATCGTGGAACGGCTATCACTGGGCGCATACCGGCAATCTGGCGATCATGATCGGCAACAATGCCAGCGCCGCGTGGGCGCCCTATCTGGCCGCGGCCGAGGCCAAATGGTCTGCCGACAAATATATCGACTATCTCCCTAAGCCGGGCATGACGAGCGCGAGCAGCTGCGGCGCGGTCTATGGTACGGTGCAGGTATGCAGCGCCAATTACGGGGCGACCGGCTGGCTTGGCTACACGCAGGTCTGGACGTCGGGGACGCAGATCATCGAGGCCACGATCAAGCTGAACGATTATTATTTCAGCCGGGCCAAGTACAACACTACCGCATTCCACCAGCAGGTGGCGTGCCAGGAAATGGGCAATGCGCTCGGCCTGGACGACCTCGACCGCGTCTATACCAATATCAATGCCGGGACGTGCATGGATTATACGAATGATCCGACCGGCACGAAGGGCACCAACGGTACGCGCGCCAACACGACCGCCAGTGCGACCGACATCAGCCGCCTCGATGCGATCTACGCGATCAAGGACAGCACGCAGCTGATCTATACCAAGCCGGGGATGTTCGGGAATGCGCAGGCGGTCGCCGGCGCGGTGCCGGAGCCGTCCTCATGGATGACGATGATCGTGGGCTTCCTGGGGTTGGGCCTCAGCCTGCGCCGCAGCCGCAAGGCAGCCGTGCCGGCCTGAACCCGACGGGGCGTTCCGCTGTCCCTGAGCGGCGGGGCGCCCCTACACCTCTCTCGACAGGTGCGGCGCGTTGGGGGAAAGTACCCGCAACGATAAAGGGATGCCGCGATGCTCTGGATGCTGATGGCCGCGGCGGCGACGCAGCCGCCCATGATGATCAAGAACAGCCTGGTGATGCACGATCGGGATTACCCGACCAAGGCCATCGAGAATGGCGATGCGGGGGCGGTGACGGCGCATCTGTCCATCGCGCCCGACGGCCGCGTCAGTGGGTGCAAGGTGACGGAAACGAGCGGATCGGAGGCGCTGGACGGGCTGACCTGCAGCATCGCCAAACGCCGCGCGCGCTTCACACCGGCACGCGATGTCCAGGGCAAGGCGATCGCAGGCGATTATTATGTCGCGGTGACCTGGGGCACGGGCAAGGACGTGATGCCGATCAGGATCCCGATGCAGATGGGGGTGAAGGCGCTGCCCGCGGGCTATGCGCAGCCGGCGGAAATGCACATATTGTTCGGCGGCGACGGCAAGCCGATGCGGTGCGACACCGCGACATCGAGCGGCAGTGCGGCGGCCGACCGCGCGATATGCGCCGCGATCGCGCGCGAGGCGAGCATGGCCCCGCCCAAAAGCGGATCGGACGAACCCGCCGCGGCGACGCGGACCTATGTGGCGACACTGACGGAGCATATGCCGAATTGAGATCGGCCGCGCGCGTCAAGCGGCGAAGCGGTTGCGGAGATCAAGCGGGCCGCTAAAGGCGGCGCGATGATCACCCGCGCGCTTCGTTTCCTGACGTCCCTTGTCGCCGCGATGCTGCTGACGGCCGCACCGGCGATGGCAGTGCGGATCCTGTTCGTGGGCAACAGCTTCACCTTTGGCGCCGGATCGGCGGTGCGCTTCTTCCATCCCGAGTTGGTGCGCGACCTTAACCGCGAGGGCCAGGGCGGCGTGCCCGCGCTGTTCAAGATGTTCACGCAGCAAGCGGGGCTCGACTGGGACGTGAGCCTGGAAACGGCGGGCGGGCAGGATCTGGCCTTCCACCTGACCAACAAGAGAGCAGAGCTGACGGGCGCATGGGATGCGGTGCTGCTCCAGGATTATTCGACGCTCGACCGGACGAAGCCGGGCGATGCGACCGTGCATATCCGCGACGCGGGGCGGCTGGCGGCCTTGTTCAAGGCGGCCAATCCGGCGGCCAAAATCTATCTGGAGACGACCTGGCCGCGCGCGGATCTGACCTATCCGGCGGGCAGCCACTGGCATGGCAAGCCGATCGGCGCGATGGTCGACGATCTGGCGCGCGCCAACGCCCTGGCGCTGCTCGCCAACCGCGACCTGAATGGCACCGCCCCGGTGGGCGAGGCCTGGTTGCGCGCGATGACCCAAGGTGTGGCCGATCCCAACCCCTATGATGGGGTGGCCTATGGCAAGATCGATCTGTGGACGTGGGACCATTATCACGCCAGCGCCTATGGCTATTATCTGTCAGCGTTGGTGATCTTCGGGCGGGTGACGGGGACGGACCCGCGCACGCTGGGCGAGCACGAGCGGGCGGCGGAAGAATTGGGCTTCAGCGGGCTGACCACCGTCGCCCTGCAAAGGATCGCCGCCGAGACGTTGAATGGCCGCGCGGAAACGGGGACGCGCCCCGGCGGCCGCTAGGCTTAGCGCCGCGGCTGCATCATTCGAGGCGGAACGCCTGGCGCAGCAGGCTGAAGCCGATCGCGATCGCGGTGACGCTGCCGACCAGGCGTAAGGCGGGCGCATCGACCAGGAATGGGATCAGAATGCCCAGGCCAATCGTCGCCGCGCCCCAGGTGGCGAGGCGCGGATTTACGCGGGTCACGGGCGATCGCCGCCGCTGCGGCTTGCGCGGCGCCACTTGAGCATGGCCGCGAAGATCGCGGCCACCGCCACGATCAGACGGAACGCTTTTTCGGAATCGTTCGCGGCGGGCGGCAACACGAACAGCACGAACAAAGCGATCAGGATCATCGCCGCGGCGGTGAGCACGGCCTGCCGGCGTGGATTGTCCATTAACGGCCTTTCGTAATTGCGTTGGCCATCATGGCGGCAACGGGCTCGTCGGCCAAGCTTGTTCCGAAGTTCGCGCCCCTTCGTTTTTCCGCGCTGTGCGCGGGCCCCTCTCTCCAACCTCTCTCCCGCCCGGGGAGAGAGGCTTTTCAGCAAGGATATGTGCATGGCTCAGGACGCCGAAAGCCCCGTTTCTTCCGAGGAGCGGGTAGAGGATTTCGCACAGTTTCTCGACGAGCTCGAGGATCAGGATTCCGCCGCGGGCACGTTGTCCGTGGAGGAGGATGCGCCGGACTCGTCCGACGCACAGGCCCCGGAAGGGGCGGACGAACCGGATGAGCCGGCCATCGTCCCGCCCGTTTCCTGGGGAGAGGACGCCGCCGAACTGTTCGAGCAGCTTCCGCCCGAGCTTCAGGAGAAGGTCGCGGCGCGCGAGGCCCAGCGCGAACGGGCGGTACAAACCGCAACCACCGCGGCGGCGGAAGCACGGCGCAACGCCGCGGCCGAAGCCAATGCGCTGTTCGCGGATCAGCAGCGCCTCTACGCCCAACATCTGGAAAATCTTGCGGTGCAAGTCATGCCGGAACGCCCCGACCCCGGATTGCTCGCGGTCGACCCGCAGAGCTTTTACCGGCAGCAAGCCGCGTTTGAAGGGCAGCTCGCCCAGCGCCAGGCGATGGCGCAGGCCGCGACCGAAGCGGAGGCCGAAGCACAACTGCGCGATGCGCTGAACCACCATCACGAAATCACCCAGGACCATGCGGCTTTGGCGCAGGCGCTGGGCGAGCAATGGACCGACGCCTCGCAACGCCGCGCAATGCTCACCGACCTGGAATCGGTCGGAGCGGAGCTTGGCTATTCGATGGCGCTGATGGGCCAGGCCAATGCGACCGACATATTGGCGCTGAAGGCCGCCGCGGGATGGAAGGCCAAAGCGGACAAATATGACGCGCTCCAGGCTGGGCGTGCCCAGGCGGTGAAGGCCGCGCGCGCCGCGCCGCGGGTCGCCAAGCCGGGTGCAAGCCCGGGCCGCGCGGAGCGCAATGTCCGCAGCCGGGATGCGGCCTGGGCCCGCGCCAAGGCCGAACGATCGGGCGACGCTTATGCCGCGATGCTCGACCAGATGGGCATCACGCTTTGAACTGAACGCAACACGCCCTCTCCCCTGATGGGAGGGTTGGGACAGGATGGCGCGCGATAGCGAGCCTGCCCCGGATGCGCGGGCGTCGAGCCTGCTTATCCGAACCCCTGTCTCCGGCTCTCTTCCGCAAGGGGAGAGAGGGCGATTTTCGGCGCGCTGACGCGTGCCCTTCCCTCTTTCAAGGACAATGACATGACCGTTCCCACGAACACGATCCAGAACGTCAATCGCGTCGGCGTGCGCGAGGATCTTTCCGACAAGATCGCCCAGCTCTTTCCCGACGACACACCATTCCTGAACGCTATCGCGACCGGCAAATGTTCGGCCACCAAGACCGAATGGCAGACGGACGGCCTTGCCAATGCCAACCCCAATAATGCGCAGATCCAGGGCGACGACCTCGCCAATGACAGCCGCGCCAATACGGCGCGCGTTGCGACCTATACCCAGATCTCGACCAAGGTCGTCGGCGTCTCCTCGACGCTGGAGGCGACCAACAAGGCCGGGCGCAAGAGCGAGCTGGCGCGCGAGATCATGAAGGCCGGGCGCGAGCTTCGCACCGACATGGAAGCGCGCGCATGCGGCAATTACGCGTCGGTCGCGCCGGCGGCGGGCACGGCGGGCCAGACGGCGGGCGCGCTCGCCTGGCTGACCAGCAACGTCAGCCGGGGTGCGACCGGCGCAAACGGCGGCTTTAGCGGGGGTACGGTGACCGCCGCGACCAACGGCACCCAGCGCGCCTATACCGAAGCGCTGCTCAAGACAGTGCTGCAGTCGGTCTGGGCCAAAGGCGGCAACCCGAAGATGGTGATCACCTCCGGCGGCCAGAAGCAGATC
>Ga0207640_10000576_pt1 | contig 21894 bp, 32 predicted proteins | sample KBSCornC42_FD_184300 | JGI IMG/M metagenome (GOLD analysis project Ga0207640, IMG submission 184300) | Corn rhizosphere microbial communities from Kellogg Biological Station, Michigan, USA - KBS Corn C4-2 (SPAdes) (version 2) | ecosystem: Host-associated > Plants > Roots > Rhizosphere > Soil ... | reverse complement strand
GGCCCGCTGACCAGGCCGCTTGGTCGCCCGCGATCGCCGACGACGTGGAAGCCTGGCGGAAGTCTTCCATCACGCGCTCTACTTCCCTCTGCAGAGCACGGAGACGGCGCTGGGCGGAATCGGTGGGCTTGCTCTGGAGAAGCTCCGTGACATGCCGTTCGGCTTGCTCCAACTGCCGAACCACTTCCTGCAGGGTGTTCTTCTGGATGCGCGGTAGATTGGCCTGCTGGCGTTCTACCTCGCGAGCAAAGCGCTTTGCGCGCTCTTCGGCGTCCATCAGGCGTCGGCCAACTGGTCGCCCGGGATCGGTGCGGGAGCCGGCGCGGCGCTGGGCTGCTTGGTTAGCGGAATGCCTTCGAGTTCTTTGCCGCCGCGGTCCGCAAGCTCCTTCTGGGCCTTCTCGATCTCCACGGCAGCGTCGATCTCCACCCCCAGCTGTTCGGCGAGCGTTCCCACTAGGCGCAAGGCTGTTTCATTGGTGATGAGGCCGGCATCGAGCAGCCCGAGCACGGCCACCACCGCCTGTTGCAGCGCCGCCGCGTACTTCGTGGTGTCCTTGGCGGTCATCTCCGGCCATTCCGCTCGGACGCTGGCAAGGATCTTCGCCTTGTCCTTGGGCAGCTCCTCATCCAGCAGACTCCAGTGGGCCCGAACCACGTAGCGCGCAGTTTCAGCCAGCATGTAGCCGAGGTAGGTCTGCCGTAGAGCCAGAACCTTTTCCGTGGGCTCGCTCATGCTTTGGCCGGTCGCGCGGTTGACGTTCTCCGCACCTCCGAACCAATGCTCCGGAAACGTAGATCCGCCCAGACAGTGATTTCGGAACAGCCTGGCACCCGCCGACGAGTCCGCGGCCTGCAGCTCGGGCGCGATGGCATCCCATTTCTCTGCTTCATTGTGGACACGCACGCTGCCAGGTTTCGGCGCCGAGATCTTCCTAGCCCGCGCCTCTACCTCATCCTTGTTCGCGCCAGTCACAGTCACGTCCCAGACGAAAGCGCGCAGGAATGACGCGCGATCCAGTTCCCCGAACAGGAACTGGTCATAGGCATCGAGCCAATCCATTTGGGCCAGGATGTCGCTCCGCCCGCGGCTGGCGGAGGCCAGGTCATTCACCTTGAAGTAGAAGCAGTCCCCGGTGTCGAAGGTTTTCCGCAGCTCCTGGGTTTCCTTCGTGAAGGCGGTTTCCGGGACGTTGACGATGACGCGGTAGCGCCGTTTCACGCCGCGCTTATCGGGTTTGATAACGATCCCGATCGGCTGCTCGCGATTGTCCGGATCAGTGACCACCGTGCCGATCAGCGCAGGGTCGAGATATCCGAGACGCACGAAGCCGGTGGCATCGTTGCGGAAGATGGGCCAGAGCTGCTCGCCGAACATGCTGAGTTCGCGGGCACGCTTGGTTAGCTTGATGTCCCAGGCGTTGAGGCCATCATGCCAATGCGCGTCGATGGCGGCCTGCGCATCGTCGTCGTCTATGCGCAGCTTCACGCCGCTAGCGAGTAGATAGGCCAGCGGCACCTCGATAAGGCGGTTGGCCAGGACGTTCGTCTGCCACATGTACTCGGCGAGCTTCAGCATCCGGTCCTGTGTCATCGGCGCGAGATCACGCTGCGCATCTCCCGTCAGCCGACGCCACTGGTCCTCATCGGCATCGGGAGCGTTCGCCCCTGCCGCTTCGCGGAGGGGCTTCTCGACGACCTTTTCCGGCTCGGCGGAGGGATTGGCTGCAAACAGCCCCTTCAATGACGACCAGATGGTGCTCATAGACTTTTCCTGAAAATTCGTGGCGCCCGTTGGGTCGCCTGCACGTCCATCCGCATGCCTTGTCGCTCGCGCGGGGCGCTACGGGCGTTTGGTTCATCGGCCTCTTCGGCCGAACATCGCGCTGCGCGATCGACCGGCAAACCGATCGGAGGCGTAGGTGTCGCGCTCGGGGTCCACCGTCTCGCCGGCGGCGGGTTCTCCTTCTTGGCGCGCTGCGGCCCACATGAGCGCTCCCGCGACAGCCGTGTCTCCGTGGCGATCGCCGCCATCAGTTCCCTTGGTGCGTGCCTCGCTCATCCGCGGGGAGCCCTTCGCCAGAACGACGCTGCGATGGTCCGCAATCCAGTCTTCGTCCCCGAACGTTTCCAGGTCACCGTCTTCGTAGGCCTGGTGATATCGAGGGAACCAGAGGTCGTACCAGCCGCCGGTCAGCTGCACACATTCGATGCGTTGCGGGCCCAGCAGCTGGAGCGCAGCTTCCGCGTGGCTCTGACCGTTGCCGCGTGCGTCGAACTTGGCGTGGTGGAACAGCGGGAGGTTGAGGAGGAGCCATCCAACGACGAGCTTCTGGCAGTCGAACGGGATCTTGCGCAGTTCCACACGCAGCGGCGTGCGCCAGCGATGCGTTCCGGCGATGGCCTGGCCGACCACGATCGGGGACAGGTCACCATCACGGGCAAAGTCTTGACCCAGTACCGTGCGCTGATCCTTGGGAAGAGCGTCGACGATGGGCTTTAGCTCGTCGGCGATCCACTTCTCCGTCACCAGCAGCCGGTCAGGATCGAGCACGAACTCGGCTGTCTTCCTGTAGCTCGCGACCTGGAGGCCATCCGCGGCGCACTTCTCCAGCAGCAAGCGGCTGAAATAGACGCCACTACCACGCTTGGGGATGCACTCCAGCTCCTCGTCGGCCGACTCCGTGGTGGCGTACTTGCTTCGCACCTCGTCGAGAAACGCCACTTGCCCCTCGGGCGTCCATTGCTTCTTTGTGACCAGGCAGATCCGCCGGTAGAGGCCTTCCTTGACGGCCTGGCTGAACGTGGTGTGGTGGTAGGACCAGGGCAGCTTTCCTGCCTTGATGTTCTTGACGTAGTCGTTGAAGGGGTTGTCTTCGCCGTTGTGCGTGCCGCCGATAGACACGCGGCCACCCCAGATCAGGTAGGCGAGCGCGCCGTCGATCACGTCGGGAAGATGCTCGTGATGGCCGCCCTCGTCGATGCGGGCATGTCCTTGGCGACCGCGCCAGTTGTATGGCATCGCTGCCAGCGCCTCGATCTTGTGCCCGCTGGCCAGCTGGATCTTGTAGCGGACCACGTCTCGCTTCTCGTTATCGATGATGGCCTTCTCGTAGCCAACGTCGATCTCGCTGCAGATCACCCCGAACCAACGGGCAAACGTAGCGCAGTCGCCGATGAACTCGGCGGCCATCGCTTGGTTGTAGCCCATGTAGAACTGATCCATGCCACCCGATTCCTGGGCCGCTTCGCCTACCGCTTCCGGCGCCCATGCACCCCACGTGAAACCGATGCGGCGCCCTTTGTCGCAGAAGCGCACTGACGCCTTATCGAGGTGCCAGCGCACCTGGTACGGCAGAAGGATGTGCGGGATCTCCGAGGCCGGGATGTCCTGCAGCTGCTGGCCGGACCGTTCCTTCTGGATCTCGTCGACCAGCTGCAGCGCCGCCTCCTTTTCCTCGGGCGTCATGCCGCCTGGTCCTTGATGCCAAGGAACTCAGCGCGGATCTGGGCCCACTGCTCGGGGGACATGCCCTGCTTCTGCGCCACCTTCTCGGCGGCCTTGGCCTGTTTCGCCAGCACGAGGCGCTCGATCTCCTGACGGCGCTTGAGGCTGATGGCTCCGGCTCGCTCGATGTGATCCATCGCCTTGCCCAGCAGCATGATGTCCATCGGCTTGGCTTTCGCCTTGGCGTCCGCCTCTTCGTCGCCCATATCAGCCATCAGCTGGAAAGCCAGCGTCTTGAGCATCTCGGCGAGCAGCGCACCCACGTCACCACGGGGGTTCTCGCCGAGCTGCTCGACAAGCTGGCCAGCGACTTCCTGCGCCGCCTGGTAGCGCTTCATCAGATCACGGGTCTGCTTGACTGCACGACCTACGGCCGACTTGCTCACTTCGGCGTCGAGCTCGTTGAGCTTGTCGGTGATCTCATGGATAGTCCGGCCATCGCGCACCAGGCGGTGGAACAGTTCCGACAGCTCCCGTGGCATGCGTTCGATGCTGGAGCGGCGTGCCATGCTCAATCCTCCAGCAGCGCCACGCCAGGCACGTCGAGATCACCGCTGACGATGTCTCGGCCGGACTGGGTGATCGTGGCGAAGTCGATGTCGCCGACCTGGCGCAGCTTGGCGAAGCCATGACGTGACAGCCAAGCCAGATCGATGGCCACGGTATCGGCGTCGGCCTTGTAGCCCCAGCTGCGTACCAGCGTGCGCACCATCGGTGCGCTTGCTCCGCTGTCGTTGCTTTCCTTGAGGATGCGAAGGATGCGGCCGCGGCGATACTTGGTCTGGTCTTCGGTAATGTTCATCATCCGCCCTGTTTCTGCATCAGATGCCGTAGAACAACCTGCAGTTGCTCATTCAGCGCCTTGCTCTCGGCGCGCCCGGCCGAAACGTCCTCCGCCACGCGGTTGATCTTCTCGTGGATGTGGCCGAGGTCGCGGGCCGTGAGGTGATGCTTCTGCTCCGCCTCGATCCTGGCGATGCCGTCCTCGATATCGGCGAGACGGCCGTCGAAGCGCTCTTGGCGGTCCTTCATCTCGCTGACCACCTTGTCGGTGTGCTTGCGGATCGCGCGATCACCGGATTCGATCCGGCCGGTCAGATCCGCGGTGCGAGAACGGCGATACACCGCCACCGACACGCTTGTGGCGATGACGGCCGATGCGCCGGTCACCACGGTGACGATGTTCCTTGCCGTTTCCCAGTCCATTTACGGGAATCCCCCTGCTGTCGTTGCTGTCGTCGCCCGATCGGCGTTGGCTTTCTTGAGCTTCAACCGCCAGCGCTCGATCCACGCCAGGCCGTCAGCAGCGCACACAGCGGGCTGACCCTTCCAGGTGCAGCGCATGGGTGGAGGTTCGGGCTCGTCGAGCGGCATGGTCAGGCTGCGGTCGACCTTCACCGGTGGCGCCGGTGGTGGGTCAAGGCTGAGGCTGGTGGTCGGGGACCGGATCGTCTCGTGCGTCGCCCCACAGCCGCTGAGCAAGAGCGGGACACACAGGGATGCGAGCCAGATCAGCGCAGTCAGGCGTTTCATAGGCAATTCTCGTGGTGGTCGTAAGGCGCTGTTGCCCGGCCTTGTCGAGCTTGGTCTGCAAGGCGTCGCGCTGGTCGAGCGCCGCCTTTGTCAGGTTGCGCTGAGCGTCGAGATCCGCGTTGCGCTGCTTCAGCTGCTTCCGCACATCGTCGAGCGTTCCCTCGGCGATCGTTGCGCGAGTCTTGGCGACGGCCAGGTCGCCCTTCATCTCGCCGATCTGCGTCAGCGAGTGGTGGTCTGCAATGGCAACGCCCAGGATGATCCCGAGCGCGAGCACCAGCAGCTGCTCGACGATCGTGCTCACGGCTGCACCGCCTTCGTCCGGCGGCGCTGGCGCCACCACGCATAGGCGCTCGCGCCGAGAGACACCAGCACTAACGTCGCAGCTGCGATCTGTAGCCAGGCCGGCCAGCCGCTGGTGGTGGCATTGACCTGGCTCACGGCCTGCAGGACCGGTTGGACTTGCGTGAAGCCCTGCACAACCGCGGCGACACCGCCCGTGGTGACAGCCACAGCGATGGGGCTGGGCTTCGGAATCGGCGGAATGTCCGGCACCACACCGGCCATGCGCAGCCCCTCGTCGTACACAGCATCCTCGTACCATTCGCCGCCAGCGCGTGGACCGGCGCCGTTCTCGTGGCGCACGATGGCGCGTACTAGCGGCATCAGCGCCACGAAGTCGTGCATGCGCAACGGTGCCTCGGCCTCGATCTTGGACGACGCGCAGACGGCTGCGATATAGGCCTCGGTGTCGTTCTCTTCCGGCGGGGCCCAGCGCGATATGGCCGCACGGATCGTGTTGATGCCGTACTTGTCCTGATAGGTGATCAGGGTGCCGGCAATCGCGCGCACGCCCCAGGCCGGGGCGGCGTACTGGCAGAAGTCCGGATCAGTGCGCTGGTCTTTCGGGAGTAGACCCTGCCACGGGTCTTTCCACCGGATGTTGCCGGGGTTGTTGTTGCGGATGCCGCGGGGGGGAGAGTTGGTGGCCATGCGCCCTATTGGGCGGCATGGCTAGTCCGCTGATCTTTTAGCTTCTGCTAATAACGGCGCTTGTTTCACGCCTGCGGTATGAATGGCTGCTAAGACAGTACGTCAAGAAGTGCTACACCGAACTTCGCGATGTCGCCTACCGCTGGCAGGCCTGCCAACATTGCCTTGACGACGGAGCGCTTGGGTGTGCCACTGCCGCATTGGCTTTCGATGTGATTCACGACATCCAGAGCCTCTTGGCGATCAGAGTCAGCAAGCCCCGCATCCTCGACCGCACGCCGCAGGTCAGCGATACGATCATGAACGACCGCGTTGTCGCCGACAACATTCGTTGACTGGTCTACCGAGTGATGATTGATGCGGGCGTTGGGGCCCGACACGTTGTACGTAACCGACTGAGGCCGCGACCTGGGTGCGGGAGCGCCCACCTTTTCCACTTCCAGTGTGTAGCTCGCCGGTATGTCGATGAAGGCCTCACTGAAGTCCGCGTCGAGTACCCGATAGTGTTCTTCCGTGCCGTTGGACCGGTGCCGGATTAGCAGGTCGCCATGCTCGATCTGGAGGTCTCCACGGGATGTAAAGACCTTCCTGCCTTGCACACTGGCAGCAATGTCCGTGACTGTTGTGCCGTTAGCTTTGATGAGCGTGAGTCGATCTGTTTCTAGTTCATCGAACATGCAAGAGCTCCTATGGTCGATCCGATTGTCATCGCAACATGGGCGGTCATAGCCCATGTGCTGTATGCGTCGCTCACCTCGCCTTCGCTCGCCGACGCAGCCAGAGTTCGATCGAATCCTGGATCTGGTAGCTGTACCAAATCAGCAGCTCCGCGGCGCTCGCCGTCACGAAAAAGAAGCCAATGATCGCGCCGACCAGCTCGAACGTACCGCCGCCAGAACGGTGGTATGACCAGACGAAAAGTGGGTATGTGACGAAGTAGGTAAGCAGTGCGCGAATCGACCAGGCCCTTAACTGCATTGCGAGCAGTTTTCTATTGAGCTCGACCTGCTTAGCCCGCTGCTCAACGGCGATAATCCTCGCCTCGACGCCGGGGTCGTAGGCACAGTTCGGGCAAACAGTGGCGTAGATCCAGATCGGCTGCTGGCATTTTCGGCACGGAGCGATTTCTTGGCCTTCGATCGGCTTCTCTGCAACCCCGTGGACGTGCAAGTTCTCGTAGTAGTCGCGCCCTGCCGTGCGGTTGCCGTCGCCGATGCTGTGGATCTCGCTCATCTCTTTCCCCTCGCTCGTCATGCGATAGCGCGCGTTAACTACTGAGCGTCTAGCACGGCCTGCAGTTTCGCGTTCGCGCGATTGAGGTCGTGGAGGGTCTGGCTGGAAGGCTGCTCATGAAAGAGGAGCCAGCTTGCGTAGATGTCCTGCACCAGAGGTTGCAATGGCGTCCCCGTCGTCACTGCATAGGCATCCCGATAACAGCTCTGGATTCGGTCGCGGGCGGAGGCCCATTCCTTAGGGCTCTGGTGCTTCTGAGATAGGGAGTCCAGCTCCGCCTCCTGTTGAAGTCGCTGAGCACCAGCCTTGGATATCAGCGCTTTCATCTCCGGGTGCTGAGCGAGATGCTTGGCAAGATCACACGGATCGGAATCAGCAGCCCATGCTCCGCAGGCCACGAAAGTGGCCAGTACCGCACAAATCCATCGCGCCTTCATCTCCATCCCCCCTATTGCGCATCACTTCTTGCGAGCGCTGTCCTCGTGAAAGTCGCGCCCGGCTATGCGGGCATGTGATCCAGTACTGACGATCCGTTCGCCCGTCGCAGCTGCCGTTTGGGCGCTTATCCCCACTGCCTTCAGAGCCGTCGCCTGCGATGCAGGCGATGCCTCGCGGAATGCGCGCACGAGAGACCGCTCCGTTTCGTCGAGCACCAGCTCGGTCTCTTGTCCATACCACTGCGGCCAAATGGCCACGACCGGCCTGCGGATCTTCTCCGCGATCCAGTTCTCGACCTTCTCGCTGCGACTGCGGCCGTTGATCACAGCGCCGATCGTCGTCGGGGCAACCCCGCATTCCCGGGCCACGTCCGTCTGTTTGTAGCCCGCGATCGTCAGGGCCGCCTTGATTTCCGCCGGATGCATCAGATCCCCTCCCGGCAGGTTGACAGCCGTACTGCATTTATGTACCGTGAAGATGTACTACATTTTAGCGGTACACATTTGAGGCGCGAACGTTCGCGCATACGGGCCAGAAACCGCCGATGACCACCGAACAGACGCTCAAGCAGCCCGCCCGGATCAAGTACGCGCTGGCGCTGCAGGACTACACGCAGAGCGCGATCGCCAAGGAATGCGGCGTCAAGCCCACCACGGTGGGGGCGGTGATCCACGGCCGGAGCCGCAGCAAAGCCATCGAGAACCGGATCGCGTCGATCACGCGAATTCCGCTGGCGGAGCTCTGGCCGCAGTGGCACGGCCCGGCAGCAAAGCACCGCCGTCGCCCGACCACGGGCAATCGCAGCGCCGACGCGCTGCGGGCGGTGATGGGTTGAACGGTATCTCACAGGGGAATCTCGCATGCCTTCGTTCACGTACGACGCGGCGGGGTTTCGGGTCGACCAGCCCATCCTTGGCGCCGCGCACACGCCGCGCCCATCGCAGCCGCCAAGCCGTGAAGCCGGTCGTTCGCCACGTCCATCGCGGGCCCGCCCGACAGGACGGTCGTCCTCAGCTGGTCGCGCAGGGCGGGGCCGTCAATGACGCCGCCGTCCTCCAGCAGCGCGATCACGTGCATTACGACCCGGGTCAACGCCTCGGTGCGCCCCGCGAGCTCGTTGAAGTCGGTAGCCGTCACGGCCGGTCCCTCGGTGGTGGTCGGCCCTCATTTCACCCCGCGCAATGGAATTGCACAAGGGCAAAGCGTGCTCGCGTTTGGAAGTGCCCGAGCCCAGCTGCAGCGCGGGGGTTCCAATGAAGCCCCGTAACTGGAAGGTCTGGCGCCCGCAGACCCTGCAGGAAGCAGTCGAAGGCTGCGTTTCGTACGCGCAGCACAACGCCCGCAAGAGCGTCGACCAGATCGCCGACCTGGTCGCGGAGAACGGCGGGACGATCTACAAGTGGATGGCGACGGGCAATATCCCGGCCCGGAAGATCGCAGGTTTCGAGCATGCGTGTGGGGCCAGCTACGTCAGCGGCTACCTCGCAGCCAGCTCGCGCAAGCTGGTGATCGATCTGCCGACCGGGCGCATGCCATCCAGCGCGGATCTCCACGGCCTGCAGGAAGCCTGCACCGCTGCCGTGGGGGCGGTCATTGCCTATGCCCAGGGCAAGAAGGCCGCCGACGAAACCATCGATTTCCTCACTGCCGCCATCCATCGGCTCGCTGTCGAGCGTGCGCATGTCGAGCGGCAATCCCAGCCGGAGCTCCCTTTGTCATGACGATGCCCTCTCTATCCCAGCCCGCCGCGTCGGGCAGGGTCCGCGAACTCGTTCTCGAAAGCCACGAGCTTGGGCGGACGCTTGTGCTGTCGTACCTGCCGCCTGCCGGCGAGGCCGTGATCGCTCACCTGTACAGCAGCCAATCGGACGCCGCGGTCCCGTGGACCGATCAATCAGCAATATCGCGCTCCTACGCATTCGTGCTCGAAACCCGTGTTGTGCTCGCGATCGAAAGCAGTGTCTCTGGCGCCGATGTGCGCGAGCTGCGCTTCTTCGGCACGCGCTATCCGCTGGCCATCGACGAGGTGCCGCATGTCCGCCGCTGGCTGTCGGAGGTGTACGGCGATGTCTGATCGCTACATCAACGACGCGCAGCAGCGCGTGCTCAAGACGCTGATGCTGCTCACCGGCCACGAAGTGCAAGGCCTCTCGCCCGGTGAAGTCGCGAAGGCCATCGGCACCAGCGCTAGCAACGTCACGCGTGACCTCGCCAACCTCAAAGAGGCCGGCCTTGCAGAGACCCTCGAATCCGGCCGCTGGCGTGTGACGCCCCGCTTTGGCCAGGCCGCCCTCCGAATCCTCAATGCCCTCGGCGAAGCGCGTAGCCGCGTCGAGGAAGTCCATCAGCGTTTCACCGTCACCCGCTAAACCAGGGAGCAGCACATGGCACGTAGTAGCAAGCAACTGACGCCGGCACAAGTCGATGCGCCGAGCAAGGGCATCAACGAGCGTGAGCTCGAAGCGGCGGGCGTGGCAATGGCTGCTGATGCGCAGCGCCTCGCGGTCATCGAGCAAAGGTTCGGCGTGGACATGCCGTACAACCTGGACCTCTACATCGCGCGCATCAAGATCAACGCGGCGGAGAGCGCAGCGCGCCTGATCGAGATCGGCCAGCTGCTGATCCAGATTCGGGAGCACGAGCCGAAAGGGAAGTTCCATGCCGCGGTCGAAGAGATCGGCTTCGGCATCCGCTTTGCTCAGCGTGCCATGCAGGCCGCGGCGAAGCTACAGGATCGCCCCCGACTGGCTGGGCTTGGCACGAGCAAGGCGCTGGAGTTGCTCAGCGAGGACGATGACACGCTCGCCGAGCTGGAAGATGGCGGCACGGTCGCCGGGCTGACGCTCGACGATATCGACACCATGACGGTGCGCGAGCTCAAGGCCACGCTGCGCGCCGAGCGCAAGGAGCACGAAGAAGAGAAGGCGGCCAACGAAGAGATAATCCACGCGAAGGATCAGCGCATCAACAAGCTGACGCGCGACAAGCGCCGGGATACCCCGGAGAGCAAGCTGCGTGAAGAAGTTGAGCAGCTGCTGCGCGACGTCGACGAGTGCGCTGTGGAAGCCGCCTCGCACATCGCCAGGATGCGCGCCGCTATCGCCGATATCCACACGCGCTGCGGCGAGCTCGGCCTGCAGGTCGATGGCGACGTGCAGTCGCGGTTGGAGCAGAACCTCTCCTGGTGCAGCAACCAGCTCCGCGACCTGGCTGACGACCTGGGCGAGTGATCATGCACCCTGGCCAGCTCGCCGAAGTGGACTACTTCCGCAAGCTCGCGGAGCGCCTGTCCGGCGCTCGCCGCGGCGAGGCGGGCAGGCTGATCGCCGACGCCATGACCTGGCTGGGAATTTCACGCCCAACCGTCTACTCGAAGCTGCGAGCGCATGCTGGCTGGAGTAGCGGTCGCAAGGTCCGCACGGACAAGGGCGACAGCCGGGTGAGCGAGACCGAGGTAAAGGCTGTCGCCGGCATCCTGCGCGCTTCCCAGCGCCAGACCGGCAAGGAGCTGCTCCCAGTCGGCGACGCTATCGAGATCGCTCACAGCAACGGCCTGCTTGGCGAGCGCGTGTCGAACGCCACCATGCAGCGGCTGATGCGCAAGCACGCCTGCCACCCGCGCCAGCTCGCCCGGCCCGAGCCGCATGTCGACATGCGCAGCCTGCACCCGAACCACGTCTGGCAGCTCGACGCCTCCATCTGCGTTCTCTACTACCTGCGCAACGGCCGCATGGGCGTGATGGACGAGCGCAAGTTCAATGAGCGCAAGCCACGCGACCTCGCCAAGGTGAGCAACCAGCGGCTGCTCCGCTATGCGGTCACAGACCACTACACGGGCGACGTGCTGTGCCGCTACTACAACACCAGTGGCGAGGATCAGCGGACGCTGTTCGAGTTCCTGATGTGGGCGATGCAACGCAATGACACCCACGTTATGCATGGCGTGCCGTGGCTGTTGGTGTGGGACGCGGGCAGCGCGAATCAGAGCCACGCCATCGCCGCGCTTCTGACCGCGCTGATGATCCGGCATTGGGCGCACAAGCCTGGCAATCCGCGTGCCAAGGGCCAGGTCGAGGGCATCCACAACGTCATCGAGCGCAAGTTTGAGGGTCGCCTGACCTTCACTCGTATCGATAGCGTCGAGCAGCTCAATGGCGAGATGGACACCTGGTTGCGTGCTTTCTGCGGCACAGCCATCCATAGCCGCCACGGCCACACCCGCGATGGGCTATGGCAGACCATTCGCCAGGACCAGCTTCGCCTCTGCCCGCCGGAGGATTTGTGCCGCACGCTGCTGCACAGCCGACCCGAGTCGCGCAAGGTCAATGGCAACCTGACCATCAAGTTCACCGTTCGCGGCCACGAACCCGCGGTTTACTCGGTCGAACACGTCCCCAACATTCGCGTCGGCGAGGTCGTCAACGTGGCGGTCAATCCGTACCGCGCGCCCAGCATCTTTGTGTTGGGCGAGAACGACGACGGCTCCACGCGCTTTATCGAGTGCGACCCGATCGCGACTGACCACGCAGGTTTCTTCGTCAACGCTCCGGTGATCGGCGAACAGTACGCTGCAAAGGCGGACACCGAAGTGGACACCGCCCGCAAGGATCTGAACGAAGCGGCATACGGCGAGCGCGACACCCTCGATGCCGCGACGGCGCGCAACAAAGGGCGCCTTGCCTTCAATGGACAGATCGATCCCTTCAAGGATTCGCGCGAAGCCGCTGCAGCTGCGCCAAGCCACATCCTGCGCCGCGGCACGGAGCTCGATGTGCCCAACCCGATCCACGTGGATCTGCGCCCTCTCAGCCATGTACAGGCGCTGCTTGAGCTGCGTGCTCGCCTTGAACGTCCTCTCACGCCGGCCGAGGCCTCCCGAGTTCGCGGGTGGTTCCCCGACGGTGTTCCCGAGACGGAGCTGGACTCGCTTGCCCAGCGTCTCACCGCGCCGGCCCAGGAGCGGCCGCGCCTCGTCGCCATCAAATAGGAACCCAGCACATGCTCGCCACATTCGCGTTCAAAGCGCCTGAGCTTCTGATGCACGCCGCCGAGGGCGATCTGTTCACGCCCATCGGACCTGAACTGGTGGAGTGCGTTTGTGCGCTCCGCTGCATCGCGATCGGTGCGCATGCGCGCATCGATGCTTCCACGGCCGATCGCGCCAACGTCGACGCGTTGTTGCCTGTCGTCGTCGTCGCGTGCAGGGAGAAGCCCGGCACCGTGGGCTATTACCCGCCCGGCACGTGCTGCTCGCTTCCCGCTGCCACGCCCATCGTCTTCCTTGACCAGGTCGAACCGGCAGCACTGCGCCCGCGCGCTGAGCCTGCCAGTGAGCTTTCCGCCGCCGCCCTGGCCGAGATCTGCCTCACCGCGCATCTGTCGCCTCTCGCCACCGATATGGAGCCCGAGCGGCAGCTTTCCCGCCTGTAAGACCCGTCCACCCCTGATCTGGAGGATCAGTCATGTCCGCACACACCAACCACCAATTGCACAGCCAAGCCACGCGAATCAACCCGCACGTGGTACCCGTCGAGCAGGTCAAGCCGGGCCAGACTTTCATGCGCCTGGAGTACCAGGGCGAAGTTCTGGCGCCGCTGTCCTACGCGAACCAGGAGTGCCACGACATGGAGCAGCGCTGGGCTGTCATCGTCGCCGTGAACCACGACAGCGCCGGGTTCGTTCCCGGCCAGCTCGTGAGCATCAAGCGCGGCACGCACGTTCGCCTGGTGCATCCGGTCCGTCACGCCATCTACGCCTTGGAGCTGTGATGCGCACCGGACGGCCCACCGAGAAGAACCACACGCCGCTTCAGCTGCATGCGCTGCTGCGGCGACACAACATCAGCCAGGGCGATCTCTGCCGCGCGATGACCTACCAGTCCGGAAAGCGTGCTGGACAGTCGCTCTCCACCAGCACCGTATCGACGCTGCTCACCCAGCAGCGCTGGCCGCGCACCGTCGATTTCTACGCGCTCAAGGCTCAGGTGGCCACGTTCCTTCGCGCCCGCGCCGTGCCCGAGAACGAGATCGCGACCGCCTGGAACTACGAGGGAAGCGCTGCAGCGCCCGCTCCGCCGCCCGCACACACCTACATCGGCGCGCTCAACCCGCATGCCAACCAGGCTGCGCCTGGTTCCCACCACGAACCCTTTGACCTTCCGGAGATCGAGATGCTGAGCCAGGCCGCACGCGAACACTTCCAACTCGTCCGCCACCCCTTCCTGGATGACGTACAGGGGCCGCAGGACGTGTATCTCTCAAAGAATCAGCGCTACATCCGCGAAAGCATGTACTACGCCGCTAAGCACGGCGGTTTCGTCGCTGTGGTTGGCGAGAGTGGCAGCGGTAAGTCGACCTTGCGCCGCGACTTGGTGGAGCGCATCAAGCGCGACGCAGAGGCTATCGTCGTGATCCAGCCTCAGACCATCGACAAGAAGTCGTTGACGGCAGCCCACATCTGCGACGCGATCATCGCGGACCTCTCTACGGAATCGCCCAAGCAGAGCCTGGAAGCGAAGGCGCGGCAGATCCAGCGCATCCTTTCAGCCAGCGCGCGCACCGGCACCTCCCATGTCCTGATGATCGAAGAGGCGCACGACCTCTCGCTCGCTACGCTCAAGTATCTGAAACGGTTCTGGGAGATGGAGGATGGTTTCAAGAAGCTGCTGGGCATCATCCTCGTGGGCCAGCCCGAGTTGGGTGATCGCCTCGACGAACGCCGCAACTACGATGCGCGCGAGGTGATCCAGCGCTGCGAGATCGCGCGCCTCGCGCCGCTCAATGGCAACCTGGAGGAATACCTGGCGCTTAAGCTCAAGCGGGTGGGCCTCACGCTGGATCAGGTGTTCACGAAGGATGCCTACGATGCGATGCGCGCGCGTCTCACGCGGCGTCGGCCGGGCAGCAATGAGTCGGAATCGAGCCTGTATCCGCTCCGCGTGCAGAACCTGATCGTGAAGTGCATGAACCAGGCGGTGGAGATCGGCCTGGAGAAGATCGACGGCGACCTGGTGGGGAGGGTCTGACATGGCCATCCACGTTCGCCTTTCTCGGAGGGGTTCTTCGATCCGCGCAACCGGTGCGGACGCTGCCGATGTGCTCAATGCGATGGCGCCGCGTGACGAGCACACGGTGGCCTTTTGTTGGGAATCCGGCTTGATCGAGACCGGCGTGGCTGTACCGAAAGGCGCCATCCTCATCGCTCGGGGCCAGCCGAAGTTGCTGGCAAATCTGATCGCCGGATCGGCGCGCTTGGCGCACGACGGCAAGACGTGGCTGGTCCCTGGCATACCCGAGGCGGAAACGGATGACGCGAAGGTCGATGCGCTTGCCGCCTATCTCCGCTGGATTCGCCGCCGCGCTGGCGATGACGTCGACGTGGGAGAAGGAGCATGAGGCTCATCGATGGTGCCGTCATCCACCTGCACAAGCAGCCGCAGCCGGTGGCCATAGGAGACATTGCCCGCGCCCTCAACGTCGCGGCCGAAAGCGTCAATGTTGCGATCACTGAGCTGATCAAGAGCTGCATGATCAAGCGCAACCACTGCCCGGACGCTGTGCTGCGATATGACTGCACCGAGAAAGGTACGGCGCACGCAGAGAAGCTCCTCCGCAACATGCAGCTGGATCAACGGATAGCCCGCTTCCGCCATATCTCGCCCAACGGGCGGAAGGTGATGGAGGCGTTGGCGCGCGCCAACGGCTCGCTGACGCGCGAAGGTCTGTTCGTGGCGCTGCGTGGCGCGCTGACTCGGGAGCAGCTCCAGAACGTACTGTCGCGTCTTCGGCATAACAGCCACGTGCTTTCTCCGAGGACCGGGACTCGTGGTCTTTGGTGCCTGGCGTGCCCGGAAGAGTGGTCTTTCCTTCTGCCAAGGACGGATGAGGCGGCGGCCATGCTTGCCGATACGCCCACGGTGCAACCCTCGCAGGATGCTATCGAGCGCCTGGCGCAGGACGCGCAGGCCGCTACGGCGAGCCTTCTGGAGGCGCTTGCTCTGGTGCCAGATCGCTCTCCGGCGCTCGTCAAGGTGGCTGCTGCGAACTCGTTGCTGGTCGAGGCTCGATCGATCGTCCATCAGGAGCAGGCGGCATGAAGGTCTATAGCGATGATCACATCGAGCGCTGGAGCGAGGTGTATGTGCAGCGCCGCGTCAAGCGGTTCCACATCACCCTTGACCAGTTCTTGGCGCAGCCGGAACAGATGCTGGCCCGCGTCGATCGCTTCGAGTCTGCCGAGCGCGGCGCGCCGGAGCCGGTGGAGCATCACCGCGAACGGCGTGCTGGATTCCAGCTCCGGCAGCGTGGCGAGCTGCTCATCCAAAAGCTGTGGCACGGAAGCCGGCGCCGCAACCGTGCGGACGCGCCATTGCCGAGCCGCAGGTAAGCGGGCGTCACCAACCAGGAGACCCTTCATGTCCCTCGTCGAACTGAACCGCGACACCTTGCTCAGCGCGCTTCGCCGGCATATCGGACGCCGGCATGGCGTCACCGCCACGGCGCTCTGTCGCGAGATCCTCGGGGCCAATCCGACCTCCGGTCACGAGCGCCACCTGCGCGAGCTCGTTGTCGAGCTGCGCAAAGCCGGGCAGCACATCTGCGCCCATCCGCGCGACGGCTATTTCATCGCTGAGACGGCGGAAGAACTGCAAGAGACGTGCGATTTCCTTCGCTCGCGCTCGATGGCCGGCCTAGAGCAGATCGCCGCCATGCGGCGCGTCTCCATTCCCGACCTGGTCGGCCAGATGAGGTTGCCTTCGTGAGCTGCAACTGCGTCGTCAACGTCAATCGGCAACTCAGGGCCACTGGCACCCACCTGGCCATCCTCATCCCCCGCGGGGAGGACGGTCGCGCCGCCGGCAAACCGCGCGTGCAGGTGCGCGTTCTCCACGATCTCCCCACACGCCGCGGCATCCCGATCGCGGTAGCCACCCACTGCCCATTCTGCGGCACGAAGTACAAGGACTAAGCCCTATGCAAATGCAAGAGATCGAGGATCTGGCGAAGGCATTCGCAACCGCCCGCACCGAGCTTGCCCAACGTCTGCAGGAGCTGCGGGACGAGCAGGAGAAGGCCAAGCGGCGGCGCCTGCAGGGCATCAGGAACGCGGTGGTCCGCTTCAAGGCCAGCCACCACGAACTGCGGGAGGCGATTGAGGGCAGTGCCGACGAGTTCCGCTCGCCGAAGACCCGCATCCTGCACGGCATCAAGGTCGGTTTCGTCAAGCAAAAGGGCAAGATCGAGTTCACGGATCAGGACGCGGTCGTCGGCCTGATCCGGAAGCATCACCCGGACCAGTTCAAGGCGCTGGTGAAGGTCGAAGAGACGCCGATCCGCAAAGCGCTCGGCAACCTCTCTGCAGGCGAGTTGAAGAAACTCGGCGTGAAGGTCACCGATGACACCGATGCAGTCGTGGTGAAGCCCGTCGACGGCGAAGTCGACAAGCTGATCGATGCCTTGATCAGCGACCCGGAAATCGAAGCCGCGCGCGACTGACTGCGAACCTGAACGGATGCGCGGACGTCCGCGCATCGCGTCGAGGAACCCATGATGGCAAAGACAAGCCAGGCGAAGACCAAAGCACCAGGGCGCAGCAGCGAGCTGGCGATGATCCACATTGCCGCCAAGGAACTGAAGATGTGCGATGACTCCTATCGCGCTCTACTTTGGACTGTGGCTCGGGTGCGATCAGCCAAGGACTTAGACCTGGCAGGACGTGAGGCTGTTCTAGCGCACATGGTGGCCCACGGCTGGAAAGATCCGAGGGGGCCACGTCGTGGCCGCGGGGCGGTCTACCGGAAGGGCACCCAGGCTGCTCTGATTCGACACCTATGGACCCAGCTGGCCAAGGCCAGCGCGATTGAGGACGGGTCAGACAAAGCTCTCGGCGCCTACGTGCGTCACCAATCTCAGCCCTATCACCCGCAGCGCGTTGGCTGGGACCATGCCAATCTTCTGCCGAGCTGGGTGGCCAGCAAGGTGATCGAACATCTCAAGGCGTGGTGTGACCGTCTCGGCGAGGCACCCTGATGTCGAAGCCGGCCGACCGCATCCCCGAGCTCATCCGGGATTGGTCCGATATCGCCAGCCAGGTGCTGGCAGAATCTGGTCTCGTCGCACCGGAAGAAGCTCAGCAGCTCGGGATGCGTGTGGCGCGGTCTATCTGTGAGGAATACGCGGGTCTGCAGTTCTACGTGCCTGTGGGCTTTGCCATGCGCACCAGTGAGCGCGACCAGGCTATCTACCGGGCCTCGGAGCAGGGCATGCTGCCCGAGGCCTTAGCGCGCCAGCACAAGCTGGGTCTGCAGCAGATTTATCGGATCATCAGGCGCGTTCGCGCCGTCCAGATCGCCGAGCGTCAGCAGCAGCTGTTCGATCCGGCGTCCTGATCAATCGGGTCAGGGACTGGTATTGCCGCTGCAGCCAGCGCCGGTGCATTCCTCATCGCTGCTCATGCGCTGAACAGGCGGAGCAATAAGCGCCTGGAACGTGTTGCCGCTGCAGCCAGCGCCGGTGCACGGCGGCTGCGCCTCGGCAGACGACGCCTGTGGGGCCGAAGGCTCGGCTCGCCGTACGATCCAGTACCCCATGCCGTTTGTATCCTGCAGGAGCTCGACCTGCACGGCACTGTCCTTGTAGATCAACTCGCCGCTTCCACTCGGCAGCGCATTCGCTGAAGGCGGAACGATCACGCGCTCAGCATCGGTGCCCAGCGGGAGTACCAGGTAGCCGCCGCCCTGGGTCGCAAATGCCGCATGCACTGTGCCGGTGGCATCATTGATTTGGATGTAACGCACACCGTCCCTGTCAAACGCGTAAGCCCGCCAGGACGGGCTTAGGCTGAGGTTCGCAGTGCGGGGAGCGATTCGCCCCAGGTCGGCCGCGGTTGCGGTTTGAGCGACGGCGGAGGCGGCGCTGAGGGTGGTCAGCACTGCGAGAGCTGAGATGGCGGTAGCCAATGGGCGCATGCGATTTCCCCCTTGTGAATGTCCCTGCGAGCATATCCTGTACGGAGGTTCGGTGCGCCGCAACGGAAGGCTGCCCGAGTCCGAGCGTTACGGAACGTTACAAGTGAGCCTAGTTTCACAAGCAGTTCACCGACTCAGCGGTGTAGTGGCGATTGGATGTGGTCTCAGGGGATGGAGAGGGGCAGATGGGGGGATGGAGATCTTATTTGGCGTGGAGCGTCGGTATCGCCGTCCTCTATGGGGCAGCCTACGCAGGGATTCGCGAGATATCGATCGCCAGTGTTTCGCTCAGCAATTGGATTCCCCTGGCCGGTCTCCGCTTGAGTTGCCTGCTGCTGGTGCGGCCACGCTTCTGGCCCGCCCTCATCGTTGGCGAGCTCGTGCCCCTGAGCTACCAGAACCATCAATCCCTCGACCAGTTCGGTCTTACCTGGGTGCTGGCTAACAGCGTCCCGCCCATGAGCATCCTCGCCCCCGGCGCCTGGCTGGTCAGGAGTCGCCTCCCAGGCCTGGCAAACCCGGTCGCCAGAAACATGGGGTACCTGCTGGGCTTCGCCTTCGTCGCGTCCATTGCGAAGGCGCTGCAGGGACTTATTTCTTACAGCCTGCTCAAGCAGCTGGCACCAGGTGAGCAGCCGCTGCCCTATGACGAGCTGGGCTGCCAATATTTCCTAGGTGCCTATCTGGGCGCACTCTCAATCACCCCACTGATCCTCTTGATTGCGCGCGCGGTCCGCAGGGCTCAGGCGGAACATCGGCTGAGCTTTCTGGAGCTGGGTCGTTTTGCTCGCAGTAGCAACGTGTTTGGCATGGTATGCCTGCTCGTCGTCGTCGCCGCCATGATCTTGCTAGGGAGGGATGCCGGGGCAAATAGGCACCAGCTGGCCCTTATCGGCATCATGGCTGCGCTGCTCACCGCGGCCTCACTGTATGGATGGCAGGGGACGGCCATCATTGGTGCTGCATCGAATGTCGCCATCGTAATGATGATGCCGGCGAGCAATGACCTGACCACGCTGTACGCACAGGCCTTTATGGCTGTTGGCATGACCGGTCTGCTGATGCTGGGCGCTCGGACCACGCTCTCCGAGCATCTCGCCGCGCGCATGCAGGCTGCAATGGACCAGGCTCGGCACGAGCTCCTCATGATGGAGCAGAGCCGGTTTGCCACCGCAACGGGGCTCAAGGAAGCATTGAGTGGAACCCGCAAGGAGGCGACGAAGATGATGCACCTGGTGCGGGATCACCTACCGGCGAAGGCCATCGCCCAGCATTACGGCCAGTTTGATGACCTGCACCGCCAGCACCAGCGAATCACCGCTGGTATGTCCCCCAACGAGTGGCTGGAGTTTGGCGGTCAAGATGGGGCAATTGCCGAGGCACTCGCACTGCTCGGCGTCCAATGCGAAATCCGACATACCAAGTCGCGGCAGCGCCTCAATCTGGTGTCGTCTGAAACCCACATTGCCCTCTACCGCCTAGCCTGCGAGGCGGTGGTGCATCTGATGGACCAGGCACCGAGCGACCTGGTCCGCCTCGGGATGGACGTCAGCCGCCTTGGCGAGGGACTGGTGGTAGAGGCTGTGGTGGAAAGCCTGGGGGCGGATATCGTGCTGCCTCTCGACGCCCGCCAGCGCCTGATCATGTACCTCGGCGCCGCGGGGCTCTCGGAGCAAGCCATGCGCAATCGGGCGCACCTCTACGACGGCGACCTGGTGGTTTCGGTTACCTCGCCCGCAGCCGGCCGCGTCCACGTGCGGCTGGTGGAGAAGGTCGTCGAGTCGCTCTAGGTCGCAGCCACGCCTGGCTGCCGTAGAGGCCGCCGGCGCGCTTCCCAAGGACTGAGACACCACCGGCGTAGCCTGCCGGCATGCGTAAGCGCCCACCCAACTTCCATATCGCTTGGGAGACCTTCCCCTATCGGGATGGCCCAGATGTCCACTGGTTCCGGCACACGGACGGCACCACGCCAATCTGCAAGGCTTACAGAGTGGAGGGTGGCTGGGAGCTGCTTTTCCTTCGTGGGCCGGCCAACCTCGGGCCTTACTTCTACCGATCGTTCAAGCAGTTGAAATGGCATCTTGACGGGTATCTCCGTGCCCACGGAGAGCGACTGATGGGGCCGCGCCGGGCAGATAGCGTCCCGGCGCGGCTCTATGTCGGCGAGGTGCGCTCGGATCAGCCGGACCCAGCAACTAACCCTGCAGTTGTGGTGCCGTGGCGGCGAGCTCGTCGCCGCTACCGGTAACGGACTCAGGCTCCGCAAACGGTAGCGGTTCCCGCAGTGCCTGCAGGTCACGATGGGCGAGCTCTATGCGGTGAGCCACGCAACGGTCGACGGGGTGATACCCGACATGCATGGCTCCAACCCTGCCGACCTGCTCCGGATGTCGCATCTGCATGGCAGGGTCGCCCTCTCTTACCGCGAGGCGCAAGATCACCTGGCGCCGCCCCTGTTCGTCTCGTTGTAAAGCTGGCCCAAGGAGCTGACCAGACAGGGCAAGATTGAGGTGAGCGATGCCTGTCAGAACGCTCGTTCTGAGCTTGTCCAGCCAAGCGTCGGCGTCGGTGTCTCGGTTGTAGGCTCTTCGCCAGCAGGGCGCATGGAGGTAACCGCCGAGCGTCTCCACTATCTCGCGGAGCGTGTGGCTGACCGGCGTATAGACGATGGAGATTGGAGTTTCACCCTCGAAATGCCAGGTGATCTGCACCACCTGATCCCCGGTTTTGAATGCGCGGTCCAAGGCCCTCCCGACATTGGTTACTGAATAGTCCTTCTTCACCTTCTTTGGAATGTGGTCCCAGGCCCGAGAGTAGTCTGCATGTCGTGCCTCGGTCGCCAACCTGAGCTCCAAGGCGGCATAGAGAAAGTGCTCGACCTCGCCAGCCCCCGCCAGGTCGACAGCGCGCTGCAGATGGTCCTGAGGGTCTATCGAGTAGCCAGCCATGCCAGGTCTCCCACATCCGATGTCGGGATTCCATTTTATGGCACGCAAGAGCCTTTCAGTCGGGCTTCCCGTTATTGCTCGTTCGGTCCCTCTATTTCCCGGATTATCAAGTCCTGGCCCCTGGAACTATCAAGATCGGGGTTAAGAGGGGATCACCACACGGTCTCAAAGTGGAACCCTTCTCCCTCCGGGAGAAGGTGGCGGCAGCCGGATGAGGGTGCGGGCGGAGCGGTGCACATCACGCTTGCGCTCCGCCCGAACCCTCACCCCAACCCC
>Ga0207640_10000574_pt1 | contig 21906 bp, 19 predicted proteins | sample KBSCornC42_FD_184300 | JGI IMG/M metagenome (GOLD analysis project Ga0207640, IMG submission 184300) | Corn rhizosphere microbial communities from Kellogg Biological Station, Michigan, USA - KBS Corn C4-2 (SPAdes) (version 2) | ecosystem: Host-associated > Plants > Roots > Rhizosphere > Soil ... | reverse complement strand
GCTGCGGAGGGCGCCGCGCAGGGTGCCCTCTCTTTTTGGTTACTTTTTCTCTGGGCAAGCAGAGAAAAAGTAACTCGCCCCGCGGCAGCGGGGCGAAACCCTCGCCAACGGCGAGACACGTGTGCATCACCACCACAATCGAGCGATACAGTCACTGGATGATTCGCTTCGCTCACCCCTTCGGGGCCGCCCTTCGGGCGTTCTTCGCGCTACGCGCTCGTCCAGCCTACGCTGGAATGACGAGCTAAAAGCCGATTCCAGCCTGCGCCGGCACGACGATTACTGGCGCCGCGACAACGCCGCAGCCAGCACATGCCAAGCGCGCAACTCAGCGCCACCGAGATGAAATCGAATCACCTCGCGCATCATCGCCCTGAGCGCGGACAGGCCAGCGGCATCCGGCATCGCATCCTCCGACAACGCCAGCAGATCGCTGCCACGCAACGCATGCGGCAAATCAGGCCGACAAGCCGTCGGCCCCAACTCCACCTGATAGCGATAATGGCGATCCGGATCGACCGGTTCGCCGGATTCACCCTCATAGCCGAGCTGCAGCCCATAACCGATCGCATCAAGCAGATCCCGCTCAAAGCGCCGCAGCGTCCACGCCAGCGGCTCGCCCCCCGCCATGCGCACCAACGTCGCCGCATACGCCTGAAACAGCTCAGGATGCGGATCCTGACGACCCGTCAGCCGCACCACCAGCTCATTGAGATAAAGACCCGCCAGCCCGGCATCACCCCCCAGCCGCTGCGGCGCCCCCACATGTTCGGCATTCTGCAGCGTAGCCAACTCGCCGCGCAGCAGCAGATCCATCGCCAGCGGCTGAAACGGCTCGAGCTGCGAGCGCTGCACCTTCGCCCGCTCGCGCCGCACGCCACGCGCCACCACGCCCAGGCGGCCATAGTCGAGCGTGAGGCACTCCAGCAGCAGCGAGGTCTCCCGATAGGGCCGCGCGTGGAGCACATAGGCCGGCTGCTGGAGAAGCTGCATGCGTCAGGGGGCCGGAACAAAGGCGACGCGCCGTTGCCCTGCCCCGCTACCGGTCAGTCGGTGTAGCCGAACTTCTTGAGCATCGTCTCGTCGTCCACCCAGCCCTCGCGCACCTTCACCCACAGGCGCAGGTAGATCTTGCGTTCGAACAGCTGCTCCATCTTGCGGCGCGCGGCCGAACCGATCGCCTTGAGCTGCAGGCCGCCGTTGCCGATCACGATCGCCTTCTGGCCATCGCGCTCCACCCAGATCACGGCATGGATTTCAGCGACGCCATCTTCGCGGTCATTGAACTGCTCGATCTCCACCGTGGTGGCATACGGCAGCTCCTGGTCCAGGCGCAGCATCAGCTGTTCGCGCACCATCTCGGCGGCGAGGAAGCGCTCGCTGCGGTCGGTGATCTCGTCTTCGCCGTACATCGGCGCACGCACCGGCAGGCGCTTGAGGATGCCCTGCTCCAGCTCCTTCAGGCCTTTCTCCTTCAGCGCGCTGACGTAGTAGACCTCGTCGAAGCTGTGCTGCTCCATCAGGCCGGCCACGAACGGCAGCATGGCCGACTTGTCCTTGGCCAGATCGACCTTGTTGATCGCCAGCAGGCGCGGGATCTTCTGCTCGGCCAGGGCCTCGTACAAGGCCTGGTCCTCGTCGGTCCAGCGGCCGGACTCGATCACCTGCACGGCCAGCTCGACTTCGCTGATCGCCGAACGCGCCGCGCGGTTAAGGCTGCGGTTCATCGCGCGCTTGGCGCCGCGATGCAGGCCGGGCGTATCCACATACAGGATCTGCCCCGCCTCATTGGTGGCGATGCCCAGGATGCGATGCCGCGTGGTCTGCGGGCGCGGGCTGACGATGGACAGGCGGAAGCCGATCATCGCGTTGAGCAAGGTGGACTTGCCCACGTTGGGGCGGCCCAGCAGCGCTACCGCGCCGCAGCGGAAATCCTCGTGCGGCAGTTCGGCCGGCGCGGAGGCTTCGAAATCTTGATCGTGGTCGTTCATGCTTTGGTTTCCTGCAATTGGCGCAGCACGGCTTCGGCTGCATCCTGCTCGGCGGCGCGGCGGCTGCCGCCGCGGCCCTCCGCGCTCAAGGACGTCGGCTCGGCGATGGTGCAGGAGACGTCGAACGTCTTCGCATGATCCTCGCCGTAGCTGTCCGTCAGTTCGTAATGCGGCAGCGGCCAGCCGCGGGCCTGCAACCATTCCTGCAGGCGGGTCTTGGCGTCCTTGGACGAGCGCGGGATGGCCGCGACGCGCTCGGCGAACAGGCCCCGCACCACCTCGCGGCACTGGGCGAAATCGCTGTCCAGGTAGATCGCGGCCACGAGGGCCTCGAAAGCGTCGGCGAGGATGGAATCGCGGCGGTAGCCGCCGCTCTTGAGCTCGCCCGAGCCCAGCTTCAGCTCGTCGCCCAGTTCCAGTTCGCGCGCGATCAGGGCCAGGGCCTGGCCGTTCACCAGCTGCGCGCGCAGGCGCGACAGTTCGCCTTCGCTGGCGTTGGGATGCGTTTCGTACAGCAGTTCGGCGACCACCACGCCAAGCAGGGCGTCGCCGAGAAATTCCAGCCGCTCATTGTTCGGCCTGCCGGCGCTGCGATGGGTCAGGGCCAGTAGCGCCAGCGCCGGATCGCGGAAACGGTAAGTCAGCTTGGCCAAAAAAACCTCAGTAACCGATGTTGCCCCGCAAGGGCACGCTCTTGTCGAAATGCAGCAGGAAATCGATGTTGTAGATGAACGGCACGCGCTTCTCGTAGGACACGTTGAGCTGCGCGGCATTGTTGGTGCGGGTGATGGTGATGTCCTTGGGCTTGATGGTGGAGTCATCCACGTACTGGAAGCCCAGCTTGAACATCAGGTCACGGCGGATGTCATCCAGGGTCTTGCCCTCGACGCCGGCGCTGGCGATCTGGCTCATCGCCTTGTTAACGCCCATGAACTCCGCATAGGCCGGCACCAGCTTCATGGCCATGAAGCCAAAGAAGGCCAACACCATCAACACCACCAGAAACCCGATCAGGGTGATACCCGACTGCTTCTTCGCTTTCATAGTCCCCTCGCTATGCCGACTGGCGGCGGCCCCGCTTTGTATGGATTGGTGCCACGATGCCGGCCCGCCGGTATCGCGCAGGGCGGATTCTGGGGCTACGGCGGGCCGCCGTCACGCGGCGCGACCCGACCGCCATCACGCTTTGCTCAATGAATCACTCGCCCCATGCGCGAGAAGTCCACCCAGCCCGCATCCGGTCCCTTCACGCTGAGCCAGATCAGGAAGGCCTTGCCCGCCAGGTTCTGCTCCGGCATGCAGCCCCACCAGCGGCTGTCGGTGCTGTTGTAGCGGTTGTCGCCCATCACCAGGTAGCAGCCCTGCGGCACCACCGACGGCACCCGCTCGTTGGGGATCGGCGGCGGACGGTTGTAGGCCGGCATGCGCGCGGTGAGGTGGTTCACTACCGTGCCTTCCTCGGTGCGCAGGTGCTCGTTCCACACCGTGGCGCCCATTTCCAGCATCAGGCGGTCTTCGTCGCGCTTGGGGTTGCCCGCGTACGGACCGACTTCGTCGGCCTCGACCGGCTGGCCGTTGATCAGCAACTGGTCGCCCTGCATCTCGATGCGGTCGCCCGGCAGGCCGATCACGCGCTTGATCCAGTTCTGGCTGGGCACCGGCGCCTGCGGGTTCATGCAGGTCTGGTCGCCGCTGCGCACCACTTTGCCGTCTACCCGGCACAGATAGCCCGGGAAGCGGAACACCACCACGTCGCCGCGCTTGGGCTCGCCCAGCGCGAGGAACTTGCTGTTGAAGGCCGGCATGCGCAGGCCGTAGGCGAACTTGTTGACCAGGATGAAGTCGCCCACATCCAGCGTCGGCATCATCGAGCCGGACGGAATGCGGAACGGCTCGGCCACGAACGAGCGCAGCAGCAGCACCACCAGCACCACCGGGAACAGCGAGCGCGCCCAGTCCACCGGCATCGGGTCCTGCGGCTCTTCCTGTCCGGCGGCCTCGGCCCTGGCCTTGCGCGCCTTGTAGAACAACAGGCGGTCCAGGCCCCAGATCACGCCGAACAGCACGGTCAGGCCAAGCAGAATCGCCGAAAAATCGAAATCCATGAGGGCTCCTTCAGAGCGTGAATCGCGGAGAGGTACTGCGGTGCCGGCTCCAAGCGCCGGCCATGTAGCGGTAGCCCCCTGTCCGTTCCATGTCGTGCCCGCGCCTTACTTGTCGACCTTGAGCACGGCGAGGAAGGCCTCCTGCGGAATTTCCACGCGGCCCACCTGCTTCATGCGCTTCTTGCCTTCCTTCTGCTTCTCCAGCAGCTTCTTCTTGCGGCTGACGTCGCCGCCGTAACACTTGGCCAGCACGTTCTTGCGCAAGGCTTTCACCGTGGAGCGCGCGATCACCTGCGCGCCGATCGCGGCCTGGATCGCCACGTCGAACTGCTGGCGCGGGATCAGCTCCTTCATGCGCTCGACCAGGTCGCGGCCGCGGCGGTCGGCGTGGCTGCGGTGCACGATCAGCGACAACGCGTCGACGCGGTCGCCGTTGATCAGCACGTCGGTGCGCACGAACGGGCCGGCTTCGAAGCGCTCGAAGTGGTAGTCCATCGAGGCATAGCCGCGCGATACCGATTTCAGGCGGTCGAAGAAATCCAGCACCACTTCGGCCAGCGGCAGCTCGTAGCTGATCTGCACCTGGGTGGCCAGGTACTGGATCGAGCGCTGGATGCCGCGCTTTTCTTCGCACAGCGTGATGATGTTGCCGATGTAGTCCGGCGGCGTGAGGATATTGGCGACGATGATCGGCTCGCGGACCTCCTCCACCTGCGGCGAGGCCGGCAGCTTGGCGGGGTTGTCCAGCAGCATCACCGTGCCGTCGTTCTTGAGGATCTCGTAGACCACGGTGGGCGCGGTGGTGACCAGGTTCAGGTCGTACTCGCGCTCCAGGCGCTCCTGCACGATTTCCATGTGCAGCATGCCGAGGAAGCCGCAGCGGAAGCCGAAACCCATCGCTTCGGAGCTTTCCGGCTCGAAGAACAGCGCGGCGTCGTTGAGGCGCAGCTTCTCCAGCGCCTCGCGCAGCGCGGGGTAGTCGTCCGCGGCGACCGGGAACAGGCCGGCGAACACGCGCGGCTGCATGGTCTGGAAACCGGGCAGCGGCTTGTCGGCGGGCTTGCCGGCGTGGGTGAGCGTGTCGCCCACCGGCGCGCCGTGCACGTCCTTGATCGAAGCGTTGATCCAGCCCACTTCGCCGGCGCCGAGCTTGTCCAGCTTCTTGCGCTTGGGCGTGAACACGCCCACTTCGCTCACTTCGTGGGTGCGGCCGGTGGACATCACCAGCAGCTTCTCGCCGGGGCGGATCTCGCCCTGCATCACGCGCACCAGCGAGACCACGCCGAGGTAGTTGTCGAACCAGGAGTCGATGATCAGCGCCTGCAGGCGATCGGTGTCGCGCGGCTTCGGCGGCGGGATGCGCGCGACGATCGCCTCGAGCACTTCCACCACGTTCTGGCCGGTCTTGGCGCTGACCGACACCGCATCGGTGGCGTCGATGCCGATGACGGCCTCGATCTCGCCTTTCACTTTCTCGGGGTCGGCGGTGGGCAGGTCGATCTTGTTGAGCACCGGCACCACTTCCAGGCCCATCTCCACCGCGGTGTAGCAGTTGGCGACGGACTGCGCCTCCACGCCCTGGGCGGCGTCGACCACCAGCAGCGCGCCTTCGCAGGCGGCCAGCGAGCGGCTGACTTCATAGGAGAAGTCGACGTGGCCGGGCGTGTCGATGAAATTCAGCTGGTAGGTCTTGCCGTCGCGCGCCTTGTACGGCAGCGACACGGACTGCGCCTTGATGGTGATGCCGCGCTCGCGCTCGATCGGATTGCTGTCGAGCACCTGGGCTTCCATCTCGCGCTCGGCCAGGCCGCCACAGATCTGGATGATGCGATCGGCGAGCGTCGACTTGCCGTGGTCGATGTGGGCGATGATGGAGAAATTGCGGATCAGTTCCATGGAACACGCTGGCTGCGGTCACCGCCTGCGCGGAGCACAGGCAGCGTATCACCGGGATGGCGATACGAACCCGGCATTATCGCATGGAAAGCGCATCAGCCGGGCGATCGGGCCCGCCGGGGGCCTGAATGCAGCGGGGCGGCCCGAAAGCCGCCCCGCTGCCTGTATCACACCTCAGGAGATCACTCCTCGTCGCCGCCCTTGGGAATGGTCAGGCCGACGAAGCCGCTCTGGTCGCCGTGGCGCACCAGCAGCAACGCGGTGTCGCCGGGCTTGAGGTCCTTGGTCGCCTCGCGGAACGCGGCGGCGCTGCCGACGCGGCGCTGGTTGACCATCAGGATCACATCGCCTGGCTGCAGGCCGGCGCGGGCCGCGACCGGACCGGTGACATCGCTGATCGCCACGCCCTCGCCTGCCTTGAGGCCGAGCTGCTGGCGGGTGTCGTTGTCCAGATCCTCCACCGCAAGGCCCAGTGCGACGGAACCGCCGGTCGTCGGCGCGGCATTCTTGCCACCGGCCGCAGCGGACGCGGTCTTGCCGTCGCGCTTCATCTCGCCGACGGTCACCGGCACGTCCTGCTTCTTGCCGTCGTGCAGGATGCTCAAGGTGGCCTTGCTGCCCGGCGCGGTCATGCCAACCAGCGGCGGCAGGTCGGCGGCCTGGGTGATCGTCTGGCCGTTGTAGCCCACGATGATGTCGCCGGGCTTGATGCCCGCCTTCTCCGCGCCGCTGCCCGGATTGACCTGGGTCACCGCCGCGCCGGAATTGCTGCCGAGCTTGAGCGCCTTGGCGATGTCGTCGGTGATCGGCTGCATCATCACGCCGAGCTGGCCGCGGGTGACGTAGCCCTTCTCCTTGATCTGCTTGACCACGTTCATGGCCACGTCGATCGGGATCGAGAACGCCACGCCCTGGTAGCCGCCGGTGCTGGAATAGATCTGCGAATTCACGCCGACCACGCGCCCCTGCAGATCGAACAGCGGGCCGCCGGAATTGCCGCGGTTGATCGGCACGTCGGTCTGGATGAAGGAGGTATAGGGCTGGTCCTGGCTGCCGAGGTTGCGGCCCACGGCGCTGACGATGCCCTGGGTCACCGTGTAGTCGAAGCCGAACGGCGAGCCGATCGCCAGCACCCACTGGCCGGGCTTGAGGCTGCGCGAATCGCCGACGCTCACCGCCGGCAGGCTGCCGCCGGCATCTACCTTGAGCAAGGCGATGTCGTACTGCGGATCGCTGCCGATCACCTTGGCGGTGAGAGTGCGGCGGTCCTGCAGGCGCACGGTGACCTGGTCGGCGTCATCCACCACATGGGTATTGGTGAGGATGTAGCCGTCATTGGAAATGATGAAGCCCGAACCGAGCGAGGTGTGCTGCTGTTCTTCCGGCGACGGCACCATCGGCATGCCGAAGAAGCGGCGGAACATGTCCAGCTGCGGATCGTCCGGCGGCGCCGCGCCACGCCCGCGTGCCTGGGGCGACGTCTTGCGCGCGCTCTTGCCGGTGTATTTGGCTTCGACGTGGACCACGGCCGGGGCGTTCTTCTGCACGATGCCGGTGAAGTCCGGCAGGCCGGCCACGGCGGCAGGCGCAGAGCTGGACGTCTGGGCCTGCGCTCCGCTCGCCACGGCAAGCGACACCAGCGCGCTGCACAGCGCGCGACGCAGGATCGTTCGACTCATGTGTTCCTCCTTATTCTTTAAGGTGTGGACATCAGTTTCGAAAGAGCATCGGCCAGAACGGGCACGGCCGCGCTCCGCCCGGCCCCATGGGGACCGGTCGGACACAACATCACTTCAAGGGGATAGGCGGGCGTGTACGCGCCGCCATGTCACTGGGCCAGGGGTTCCTGGGCCGGCGATTCCTGCGCCTGCGGCGCCTGGGGGGCGCGTTGCGCCTGCGGAGCCAGCAGCAGGTAGCTGCCGTCGCCGTTGTTGATCGCGCGGTAGCGATCCAGCAGGTAGGGGTTCTGGCGGTTGCGCGAATACAGGAAGGTCGCGCCGTCGTCGCCGCCGACCGTGGCCGAGGCCTGCTGGGTCAGCGCCGACGGCAGGCCGGCATAGTTATTGAGCCATTCCGGCGCGGCGGCCGGCACGTCCACGCGGGCGGTGGCCGAGGCAGCGCTGGACTGGGTGACGGCGGCACGCTGGCCGTCGGCGGTGGCGACGCGCGGCGTGGCGTTGTCGCTGCCGGGGCCGACCGGCTGGGTGACCATCAAGGCGGCGACGGCGACGGTGGCGGCGATCGCGCCGCCCGCGGACCAGCGCAGCCAGTGACGGCGTCGGCCGGAACCGACGACGACCGTTTCCTGCTCGATCGCCAGCATCACACGCGCCGAGAAACCCGGCGCAGCGAGCGGTGGCAGCTGGCGGCGCAGGCCGTCGCGTGCCACGTGGTAGTGCGACCAGGCCTGCTGCAGCGTGGCGTCATGGTCGAGCCGACGCAGCAGGAAGCGCAGTTCCTCCTGGGTCAGTTCGCCGTCCATGCCGGCGGAGAGATTTTCGCGCTGGGTGTCAGTCATGAAATCAGATCCTCGCAGTCCTACAGCAACGGCCGCAACTTCTCATCGATCGCCTCGCGTGCCCGGAAGATGCGCGAACGCACCGTACCGATCGGGCAGCCCATCGCTTCGGCGATTTCTTCGTAGCTCAGGCCGTCCACCTCACGCAGCGTGATGGCCGTCCGCAATTCCTCGGGCAGCGCTTGGACAGTGGAAAAAACGGTTTGTTCAATTTCCTGGCGCAGGAGTTCACGCTCGGGCGTGGCGGTTTCCTGCATGCGGTCTGAACCCGGCACGAACACGGCGTCGTCCACCGAGATATCGTCGGCCGGCGGACGCCGCCCCAGGGCCACCAGATGATTTTTCGCCGTATTCACGGCGATCTTGTACATCCAGGTATAGAAAGCGCTTTCGCCGCGGAACGAGCCGATCGCGCGCCAGGCGCGCACGAACGCCTCCTGGGCCACGTCCTCGCACTCGGCGTAGTTGTTCACATAGCGGGAAATCAGTGCGATGACCTTGTGCTGGTACTTGCGCACCAGCAGATCAAAGGCCCGCTTGTCCCCTTTTTGGACCCGCTCGACCAGGGCGCTGTCCAGTTCGTTTTCGCCCATCCGGGCCGTCTCCTTCTGACTACTGCCACCTGCTTGCAGGGATTCCGCCGGCTCGGGACGGTTCGCTAGGACAAGAAACACGCCGCCGAGTTCAGCGCCCAGTGCAGGAAGGCATTCATGCCAGCCGGCTCCGGCGCCATCGTACCCAACGCGGCAGGCGCCCCCGCGGCCGACCCGCCGCCTTCCGATATAGGGACGGGCCACGGCCAGGCAAGCGGCAAGCCTCATTCCTCGCCGGCGTCCGCGGTGGCCAGCAGGCGCTGGCGCTCGTGCAGCAGCTTTTCGAAGGCCGGCGTCGGCAGCGGGCGGCAGAACAGATAGCCCTGCAGTTCGTCGCAGCGGTTGGCGCGCAGGAAATGCAGGTGCTGCTCGATCTCCACGCCCTCGGCCACCACCCCGCGCTTCAGGCGATGGGCCATTTCGATGGTGGCGCGCACGATCGCCTCGTCGTCCGGATCCACGCCGATATTGCGTACGAAGCTCTGGTCGATCTTGATGCGGTCGGCGGGCAGCTTGCGCAGGTAATCCAGCGAAGCGGCGCCGGTGCCGAAATCGTCGATGGCGATGCGGCAGCCCAGCTTGTGCAGGCCGTGCAGGTTTTCCACCAGGTTCGGGGCGGCCTTGATGCTGATGCTCTCGGTCACCTCCATTTCCAGCAGGCCCGGATCCAGGCCGCTCTCCTGCAGCGCGGAAGACACGATGTCCAGCAGGTTCGGCTGCATCAGCTGCACGGCGGATAGGTTGACGCCCAGGCGCAGCCGCAGGCCGAACTTGCGCTCCCAGTCCTGCGCCTGCTTGCAGGCGGTGCGCAGCACCCATTCGCCGATCGAGACGATCAGGCCGGTTTCCTCGGCCAGCGGAATGAAGAAGCCGGGGCCGATAAAGCCCAGCTCCGGATGCTCCCAGCGCACCAGCGCCTCCATGCCGACGATGTCCTCGCTGGCCGCGTCCACCTGCGGCTGGTAGAACACGCGCAGCTCGCCGTTGTGCTCGGCGTGGCGCAGCCCGGATTTCAGTGCCATGTTCTGCTGCTGCGCCTGCTCGGCGCTGATTTCGTAGATCTGGTAGTTGTTGCGGCCCAGGCTCTTGGCCGCGTACATCGCTTCGTCGGCGTGCTTGAGCAAGGTCTCGGCGTCCGGCGCGTCGTCCGGAAAGAAGCTGACGCCGATCGAGGCGGTGACCTGCAGCTCGGTGCCGTCGTCGATGCGGAACGGCGCTTCCATCACCTGCACGATCTTCTCGGCGACGCGCAGCACGTCCTCGCTCTTGACGATATGGCGCAGGATCACCACGAACTCGTCGCCCGCGTAGCGCGCCACCGTGTCCGAGGCGCGCACGCTGGTGCGCAGGCGCTGGGTGGTGGTGATCAGCACCTGGTCGCCGACCGCGTGGCCCAGCGTGTCGTTGATGGTCTTGAAGCGGTCCAGGTCGACGAACAGCATGGCGAAGCATTCGCCGGTGCGGTTGGCCTCGCGGATGATGGTGTCCAGGCGGTCGTTGAACAGCAGGCGGTTGGGCAGGCCGGTGAGCGCGTCCAGCAGGCCTTCGGCGCGGCCCTGCTCGCGTGTGCGGCGCAGCTCCAGCGCATGCGCGAAACGCGCCGCCGCGCAGCGCAGCACCGGCTCGATGATGGCCAGTTCGCCGAACGGCTGGCGCGTGCCGGCGAGCAGCGCGCCGAGCACGCTCTGGCGTTCGTCCAGCAGCGGCAGGCCGGCGAAGCCGCTCAGGTCGAGCTGCTCCAGCAGCGGATCCATCGCCGCCAGCCGGCGCGCGCCGCCCGGATGCAGCATGGCCTGGCCGGACAGCACCAGGCGCAGCGAACTCTGCAGCTGCGGGCTGGGCCACAGCTGTTCCTCGCCGCTCCACCATTGCGCAAGCTGCAGCGGTGCGCCGCCGTCTTCCGGACGCGCCGACCAGATCGCCAGGTAGTCCAGCCCCATGTCCTCGAACAGCATCCGCGCCGCGGTGGCGATGCTCTCGTCGCCGCTGCTGGTCGCGAACAGGCGCGCCAGCATGGCCAGCGCCACTTCGGCGCGTACGCCGGCGCGGTCGCTGCGGAACACGAAGGCCACCGCGTCGCGGCCGGCGTGGCGGATCTGCCGCGCGCTGGCCTCGCCACTGTCGTGGCCCTGCCAGGAGCGGCGCAGGCAGGGATGCCAGCGGCGCGAATCGTCGGCCAGCGCCTGTTCGGGCGTGAGGCCCTGGAATTCCAGCAGTTCGGCCAGCGGCTGGCCGACCAGGCGCTCGCCGGACAAGCCGCAGCGCCGCAGCAGTGCGGGGCTGAGTTCGAGCAGGCGCCCGCGCTCGGCATCGACGATCAGCCATTCGCTGTCCATCTCGTCGAAGGCGAAACGATAGTCGCCGGCGGCATGCGCGCCGCCCTGCCCGGACGCCGGCACGATCACGCCGGTGCGCTGCAGGCGCTGCCAGCGCGCGATCAGTTCGCTGCCGATCTGCGTGGCGTACAGCCAGTCGGAGACGCCGGCCGGCAGCTGCGCCGGCTTGATCGCCGCGCCTTCGGTCAGCACCACGATCACCGGCGCCTCGGCGCAGGCCGGCAGGCGCCGCAGCTGTTCGACCGAGGCCAGCGCATCGCGCGCATCGCCTTCCAGCACCATCACCACCAGGGCGAGGTTGGGGCGTCCTTCGAGCAGGATGCCGGCGTGGGTGGTGTCGCGCGCGGAATGCACGGCCAGATGCCCGTCGCGGTCGAGCGCGTCGAACACGGCCCGGCGCAGCTCGCGCTGCGCGGCGACCACCATGATGCCGCCGGGGGCGGATACCGACGCGTTCAAAGCAGCCACCGGCCGTCGCGCAGGCGCGGCCGGTGCGCGGGCTTGACCTGGCAGCTCAGCCGCACGATCACATCGCTCAAGCCTTCGATCAGGGACTCCGGCGCGTCCAGCAGCACCACCCGGCGCACATGCCCGGTGGGTGTGCGCACGAGCTGGCGCAGCAGGGCCACGTCCGGCGCCGCCAGCGGCAGCGGCAGCCGGCGCAGCAGATAGATGCCGAAGTGGTTGCTCTGCTGGATATAGCGCAGCACCTGGCTGAGCCGCGCATGGGGCGCCTTCTCGGCATGCTCCTCGCGCAGGTTGCCCAGGCCTTCTTCCGGACTCCACAGATAAATGGCCTGGCCGGTGCGGCGGACCAGGCTGCGGAACTGCCCGATCAAGGCGTCGCCGTCGGCCTCCTCCAGCGCCACCAGGCAGCCGTGCGCGCCCAGGATGCGTTCGAGGATATCGGCACCTGGCTGGACGGCTGGGGCGGCTATGGAGGTATTCATTGGGCAGGTAAGTTACGCGGTCGCGGAGGCTTCGCCTAGCGTCCGACCCAGCCTCCGAGGATTCGCCTGCGGGTTTCTTGCGTCAGCGCACAGGCCGATCTTTTACGCGATTTTCATGGGCTTGCACGCCCCTCCGGCCCATCTCGCAATCCACGCTACGGCAGGGTATGGTTCGAGCCTTTCCACGCTGGACCCGACCCATGTTCGAAGGATTGCGCTTCAACCACTGGAAGACGAGCCTGGACGACAGCGGCATCGTCACCCTGACGCTCGACCGCGCCAACAGCAGCGTCAACGCGCTCTCGCGCGAGGTGCTGGACGAGCTCGGCCAGATCGTGGAGCGCCTGTCGATCGAGAAGCCCGCCGGCGTGCTGATCCACTCGGCCAAGCCGGGCGGTTTCGCGGTCGGCGCGGACATCAAGGAGTTCGTCGAATACGCCAGGGACGGCACCGTCCTGCAGAACATCGAGAACGGCCAGCGCGTGTTCGAGTCGCTGGCCCGCCTGCCCTGCCCGACCGTGGCCGCCATCCACGGCGCCTGCATGGGCGGCGGCACGGAACTGGTGCTGGCCTGCCACCAGCGCATCGCGGCGGACGACGAGAAAACCAGGATCGGCCTGCCCGAGGTGATGCTCGGCATCCATCCCGGCTGGGGCGGCACGGCGCGCCTGCCGCGCCTGATCGGCGCGCTCGATGCGCTGCCGGTGATGCTGACCGGCAAGGCCTTGTCGGCCAGGCGCGCCGCCGCGCTCGGCGTGGTCGATCGCCTGGCGCCGCCGAACGAACTGCTGGCCGAGGCGCGCGCCCTGCTGCGCCGCCCGCACGTGCGTCCGGCCGCGCGGCGCCTGAAGGCCTGGGCGACCAATACCTGGCCCGCGCGCCAGATCCTGGCGCCGATGGTGCTCAAGCAGACCGCGGCCAAGGTGCGCAAGGAGCATTACCCCGCTCCGTTCGCGCTGATCAACGTGTGGCAGCGCGGCGGCTCCAGCATCCAGCAACGGCTGAAGTTGGAAGCGCGCTCGGTGGCCAAGCTGGCCGAGACCAGCACCGCGCGCAACCTGATCCGCATCTTCCTGCTGCAGGAACGCCTCAAGGGCCAGGGCAGCGGCGTGGAACACGGCATCGAGCATGTGCACGTGGTCGGCGCCGGCGTGATGGGCGGCGACATCGCGGCCTGGGCGGCCTTCAAGGGTTTCCAGGTGACCCTGCAGGATCGCGAGATGAAGTTCATCCAGCCGGCGCTGGACCGCGCGCGGGCGCTGTACGAAAAGAAGCTGAAGACGCCGGAGAAGGTCGAGGAAACCGCGCGCCGCCTGCGCGCCGACGTCGAGGGCAAGGGCGTGGCCGCGGCGGACCTGGCGATCGAGGCGATCTTCGAGAACGCCGAAGCGAAGCAGGCGCTGTACGCCAGCATCGAGCCGCAGTTCCAGGCCGACGAGATCCTCGCCACCAACACCTCCAGCATTCCGCTCGACGAACTGCGCCGCGGCCTGAAGGCGCCGCAGCGTTTCCTCGGCCTGCACTTCTTCAATCCGGTGGCGCAGATGCCGCTGGTCGAAGTGGTGCGCCACGACGGCCTCGATCCGGAGGTGGAGAAGCGCGCGCTGGCCTTCTGCAAGGCGATCGGCAAGCTGCCGGTGGCGGTGAAGGGCACGCCGGGTTTCCTGGTCAACCGCATCCTGATGCCGTACCTGCTGGAAGCGATCCGCCTCTACAACGAAGGCGTGCCCGGCCCCGTGCTGGACAAGGAAGCGAAGAAGTTCGGCATGCCGATGGGGCCGATCGAGCTGGCCGATACCGTGGGCCTGGACGTATGCGCCTCGGTCGGCAAGGAGCTAGCGCCGTTCCTGGGCCTGGAACTGCCGCCGGGCATCGAGGACAAGCTCGCCGCCGGCAAGCGCGGCAAGAAGGACGGCCAGGGTTTCTACGTGTGGCAGGAAGGCAAGCCGCAGAAGCCGGAAGTCGACCCCGACTACGCCGTACCGGCCGACCTGCAGGAGCGCATGCTGCTGCCGATGGTCAACGAGGCGGTGGCCTGCCTTGCCGATGGCGTGGTGGACGATGCCGACCTGCTCGATGCGGGCGTGATCTTCGGCACCGGCTTCGCGCCGTTCCGCGGCGGCCCGATCCAGTACGTGCGCAGCGAAGGCGCGGCGGTGATCAAGGGCAAGCTGGAGCGTCTGGCTCAGCGGCATGGCGAGCGCTTCACGCCGAAGCAGGGATGGGACCTGGCTATCCTGGCGCAGCCGCCGGAAGTCTGAAGCCAGGCGTGACATGAAAAAGGCCGGCGTCTCCGCCGGCTTTTTTTTATGGCGCCTGTATCTCGACCGTCACGTCATCCCGGCGCAGGCCGGACGAGCGCGTAGCGCGAAGAACGTCCGCAGGACGGCCCCGAAGGGCGTGCGAAAAGCTCCAGAGCGGGCTTTGAACGTCTTCGCCGTCACAAGGCGTATCGCTACTGGATCCCGGCCTGCGCCGGGATGACGTTCAAGTCTTTTCGCGATTCCCGTGCTGCGGCGGCGCTTACCAGACCAGGTCGTCCGGCACGCCGTCCTCGCCGACACCGGCCGCGCCCGGCTCCGAAAGCAGCGCCAGGTGATGCGCATCGATCTGGCGTACCTGCTCGGCGATGGCGCGGGTGACGACCAGGTAGTGGCCGCCCTGCTGCACCACGCCCAGTTCGCCGGCGTTGATCGCGGCCAGCTGTGCCTGGTCGACATAGACGCGGCGGATCTTGCCGCCGTATTCGAAATGACGCGCGTGCTCGGCGTCTTTCTTGTTCAGCGCCTGCCCCTGCAGCAGCTCCTGCACCTTCTGCTTGCGCTCGCGCTTGAGCCGCGCTTCCTCGGCCGCGGCCTGCTCCGCCTGGCGGCGCTCGGTGCTCTCGGCCTGCTTGCGGATGGCGTAGGCCTTGGCCAGGTCGATCTCGCCGTCGCGCGGTTTGTGCGCCGGCTGCGGCGGCTTGCCGCCCTGGCCGGTCGGCTTGTGCGCCGGCTTATTGGCCGACTTGTGGAAAGGCTTGTGCGCCGGCTTGCCGGCCGGCGGCTGCGACGCGCGCTTCTCGTCGCGCACCTGTTTGACGATGCCGCTCTTCAGCAGCTGATCGCGCAGGGAATCGGCCATGATCGATAAACCTGTCTTGCGTGTGGATCGGAACGTGGGACAACCAAGGTATCAATAATGCGGCGGCGGCGGCTCGCTGTGCGGATCGAGCGAATGCGAAGTGCGCAATGCCACCAGTTCGTGGCGCAGATCGCGCAGCAGCTGTTCCAGCATCAGGATGCGCTGCGCCTGCTCGGTCTCGGTGGCGACCAGCGCATTGACCGTATCGTCGAGAAAGGTCAGGCGCACTTCCAGTTCAGTCAGGCGTTGTTCGAGCGTATCGGACACGTCACACCCTCAGGCTGCGGCCGCGGCCGATGCCGTAGTACGCCAGGCCGGCCTCTTCGACGGCGGCCGGATCGTACAGATTGCGGCCGTCGAAGATCGCCGGGCTCTTCAGCGCAGCGCGGATGCGCGCGAAATCCGGACTGCGGAACGCCTTCCACTCGGTGACGATGGCCAGCACGTCGGCGCCGTCCAGCGCCTGGTAGGCGCTGTCGCACAGCACCAGGTCCGGCCGGTCGCCGTAGATGCGGTGGGTTTCCTCGCGCGCTTCCGGATCGAACGCGCGCACCTTGGCGCCGGCGTCCCACAGCGCTTCCATAACGCGGCGGCTGGAGGCCTCGCGCATGTCGTCGGTGTTCGGCTTGAAAGCCAGGCCCCACAGGGCGATGGTGCGGCCCTTGAGGTCGCCGTCGAAATGGCGCGAGACCAGTTCGAACAGCTTGCCCTTCTGCTCGTGGTTGACCGATTCGACCGCGCCGAGCAGGCGCGCCTCGTAGCCGACGCCACGCGCCGTGCGCTCCAGCGCCTGCACGTCCTTGGGGAAGCAGGAGCCGCCGTAGCCGGCGCCGGGATAGATGAAGTGGTAGCCGATGCGCGGATCCGAGCCGATGCCCTGGCGTACCAGTTCGACGTCGGCGCCCACGCGCTCGGCGATGTTGGCGATCTCGTTCATGAAGCTGATCTTGGTCGCCAGCATCGCGTTGGCGGCGTACTTGGTCAGCTCGGCGGAACGCTCGTCCATCACCACCGTGCGGTCGTGATTGCGGTTGAACGGCGCATAGAGCTTGCGCAGCACGCCCACCGCGCGCTCGCTGGAGCTGCCGATGATGATGCGGTCCGGGCGCAGGCAGTCTTCGACCGCATCGCCTTCCTTCAGGAATTCGGGGTTCGACACCACGTCGAATTCGACCTGCACGCCGCGCGCCGCGAGCTCGTCGGCGATCGCCTTGCGCACGCGGTCGGCGGTGCCCACCGGCACGGTCGACTTGTTCACCACCACGGCGTAGCGGTCCAGGTGCTGGCCGATGGTGCGCGCCACGCCGAGCACGTATTTGAGGTCGGCGCTGCCGTCCTCGTCCGGCGGCGTGCCGACGGCGATGAAGAGCACCTGGCCGTGCGCGATCGCCGGCGCCGCGTCGGTGGTGAAATCCAGCTGGCCGCTGGCGTGATTGCGCTTGACGATGGGCTCCAGGCCCGGCTCGTAGATCGGGATCTCGCCGCGCGTCAGGCGCTCGACCTTGGCCGCGTCGATATCCACGCAGGCCACATGGTTGCCCATCTCGGCCAGGCAGGCGCCGGTGACCAGACCTACGTAACCGGTGCCGAAAATGGTGACTTTCATCGTCCTAGGGGTTCCGCGCAGCGACAGACCGCGAATTCTAGCAGGCGGCTATCGCGCGTCGCGCCGTTACCGGTCCGATCCGGGATCTTAAAAAAGCAACGGGGCGCGAATCGCTTCGCGCCCCGTGCGGCATGGCTTGCTGCGAGAGCTGCGCTTACTTCGCGCCGCCCTGGTCGCCGCCGGCCCCGGCCGGGGTGGCGCCGGTCTTCACCAGGGTCACGTCGAAGATGATCGTCGCGTTCGGCGGGAAGCCGTTCTGCGGCTGCGCGCCGTAGGCGATGTTCGACGGGATGAACAGCTTGTAGTGGCCGCCCACCTGCATCAGCTGCAGGCCTTCGCGGAAGCCCGGGATCACGCCGGAGAGCGGGATCGAGGCCGGACCGGTGTTGCCTTCGTGCTTGGACGAATCGTCGAACACTTCGCCGTTGACGAAGCTGCCGACGTAGTTCACCTGCACGGTGTCGTTCGGACCCGGACGGGCACCGGTGCCCTGGCTGATCACCTGGTACTGCAGGCCCGAGGCGGTGGTCTTCACGCCCGCTGCGGACTTGTTCTTGGCCAGGTAGGCGTCGCCTTCGGACTTGTTCTTGGCGGCGACCTTCTCGTACTCGGCCTTGGCCTTGGTCTGCAGATTGGCGACGAAGGCGTCACGCACCTGCTTTGCTTCGGCTTCGGTCATGGTCGGCTTCTGGCCCGACAGCGCGGACTGGACAGCACGGGCCACGGTGGCCGGGTCCACTTCCTCGCGCACGAGCGGCGGGAGCTGGCTGGCCAGGTCCCAGCCGACCACGTAGCTGGCCTTGGTCTTGTCGACCGCGCCGGCCGCCGGAGCGGCGGTCTTGGCGGCCTGGGCGTGCGCGCCGGCGGTGAGGCCCAGCGCAACCGCCAGGGCGGCGGCCGTCAGCGTGGGACGCAAGAATTGCTTCATTTGAAACTCCCTCGTTTTTGGATGTCCCGGTGCTCACCGGACGGGCCTCCCCATTGGAGGCAGCGCCACGCATTGTGAGGCGCCTTCCCGGTCTTAGCAACGATGTCGAACGTCGACCATCAGGCCATATAAAGGTTCAAAGCGCATGACATCGTGGCATTTTGCGATTTTCTTCACGAATGACCATTCGGTCGCCCGTCGCGTTCGAGCGTATCCCGCAGCGCGGCCTGCAGACGCGCATGCACCTGGACCAGCACGCGCCACAGCAGCCAGGTCAGCGCCAGGCCCACCAGAACCAGCACCAGCGCCACTTCCCGCGGGGGCAGGATGGTCGAGGCCAGCGCCGCCACCAGCAGGCCGAGCACCCACATCGCGGCCAATGGCACGAGTCGTGCCAACACCGAGCGGATCTTGACGTTGAGTGCACCGCCGACGCGTTCCGGAATGCTCAGCTCCGCCAGCAGCATGCCCAGTGCGGCCGCCTTGCGGTACGCCGCGACGATCATCGGCAGCGACAGCAGCGCCGCGATCGACCACGCCACCGAGCGCTCGACCAGCGGGCGATGGTTCAACCACTCCCAATGGAAGAACTGCCGGCGATACAGGTAGGCCATGATCAGGAACACCGCCACCACCAGCATCATGTTGATGATCACGTGCCACACCAGGCGGCGGATCATCTTCATCACGATGGCGCCCTGGCCGCTGAGGCTCAGGTTGCCCATCCAGTCGGTATAGGCAGTGAACATGCCGCTGACGCCGGCCGGCACGCGCCGGCCGAGGAAGCCGGCAAGCGGATCGGCCGCGCGGATCAGGTACGGCGTAAGGAAGGTGGTGATGGCCGACACCGCCACCGCGACCGGATAGAGAAAGCTGCTGGTTACCTTCAAGGTCAGGCCCAGCGAAGCGATCACGAACGAGAACTCGCCGATCTGCGCCAGGCCCATGCCCACGCGCAGCGAGGTGCGCCCGCCGTTGCCGGCGACGAAGGTACCGAAGCTGCAGGTGATCACCTTGCCCAGCACCACTACGATGGTGACCACAGTGATCGGCAGCGCGTACTGCGCCAGCAATGCGGGATCGATCAGCATGCCGATGGCGACGAAGAACACCGCACTGAACATGTCGCGCACCGGCGTGATGATGCGCTCCACCCGCGCCACGTTGTCCGATTCGCCGACGATCGCGCCGATCAGGAAGGCGCCCAGCGCGACGCTGTAGCCCATCTCCGTCACCAGCAGGCAGAAGCCGAAACACAGGCCCAGCACCGCCACCAGCAGCACGTCGTCGCGGGCCACCCGCGCGATGTAGTCCACCACCCGCGGCACCAGCAGCAGGCCCACCACCAGCGATACCACCATGAACAGCATCAGGCGTCCGATCGCTTCCATCGCCTGCCCTGCCTCCAGGTCGCCGGTGCTGGCGATGCCGGTGAGCAGGGCCATCAGCACCACGGCGAGCACGTCCTCGATGATCAGGATGCCGAAGATCAGCTGCGCGAAGCGTTCGCGCTTGAGGTCGAGGTCGTCCAGCGCCTTCATGATGATGGTGGTGGAGGAGATCGACAGCATGGCGCCGAGGAACATCGAGTCCATCGGCGTCCAGCCGAAGAAGCGGCCGATCTCGTAGCCGATCCACACCATCAATACGATCTCGCACAGCGCCGCCACTAGTGCAGCACCACCCACCGCGCGCAGCTTCTTGAGGCTGAATTCCAGGCCCAGCGCGAACAGCAGCAGGATCATGCCCAGCTCGGACAGCGTGCGGATGGTGTCCTCGTCGTGGATGAAGATCACCGGCGATGTGTAGGGCCCGACCAGCACGCCGGCGATGATGTAGCCGAGCACCACCGGCTGGCGCAGCCGCTGGAAAATCACCGTGGTGAGGCCGGCGACCAGCATCACCGTGGCGAGGTCCTGGATGAAGTGCAGATCGTGCATGGAGGCTTCCGTGTCGAGTCATCGCAAGACTACACGCGGACGCCGGGCGTGCACCCTTAAGCGCCCCGCCTTCGTGCGCATGTCATGCCGAGTCCCCCACTGACACACGAAGCGAAACATTTGTGAAAAATTTTCCGGGCGGACGCTTGACGAAACTCCGAACCCTATTTATTCTTTCGGGCTCCACAGCAGTGGGGCCATAGCTCAGCTGGGAGAGCGCCTGCATGGCATGCAGGAGGTCGGCGGTTCGATCCCGCCTGGCTCCACCAAATATTTTAGATCACGTCCCCATCGTCTAGAGGCCTAGGACATCACCCTTTCACGGTGGCGACCGGGGTTCGAATCCCCGTGGGGACGCCAGCTTCAAACCGGTTGCTTCGAAAGCGGCAACGGCAAGTTGGGAATCAGGGGCCTCTTGGTTTTACTGGTTTCAGCTGTTCGAAAATGCGGAGCGGTAGTTCAGTCGGTTAGAATGCTGGCCTGTCACGCCGGAGGTCGCGGGTTCGAGTCCCGTCCGCTCCGCCACTTTTCCAAGGAACCCGCCTCGCGCGGGTTTTTTGTTGCCTGCGCTTCGGCCAATGCCCTTCCCCGGCAAACCGAAGCCTTACAGCTCGTGTCCCGGCGGCAAGTCCACCGGCCGGTGCTGCTCCATCGGTTCCAGCGTGCCGCGCGAATGCCCCTGCTCGGCCAGGTATTCCAGCCAGCGCGAGAGAAACCCGTTCATGCGCAGGCGATGCTGCAGCACCGTGTGGGCCGGCGGGAACGGCCCGAGCACCTGCCACAGATGGCGGCCCGGATGGCAATGCAGCGCCTCGGCCACATGCGCGTCGGTGTACATGCGCAGCTGCGCCGAGGGCGACGGATGCCCGGTGTTGGCATCGACGAAGTCGTAGGTCAGTTCCAGTTCCAGCGTATAGGGATGGCGCTCCTGCACCTGCAGGCGCACGTCCAGCCCGTCGTCCACGCTCGACACATAGAAGCCCGGCGCCAGTTCGTGCGGTGCGAACAGGTGCGCCAGGCGATGGTAGTTCTCCGCATACAGTCCCATCAGGAAGCCGAAGCGATCCGGCAGCAGGGACTGGCGACTGTCCAGCACGGCACTCATAGCGGCGGTGGGTACTCCGTTGACTTCAGAACATGGTCCGCTCGATACCGAAGCGGTCAAGGATCTTGCTGGCGATTTCCTCGATCGACACGTGGGTGGTGTTGAGGCTGGGAATGCCTTCGCGCCGCATCAGCTTCTCGGCCTGTTCCAGCTCCCACCGGCACTGCTGCAGCGTCGCATAACGGCTGCCGGCGCGCCGCTGTTCGCGGATCTGCGCCAGGCGCTGCGGGTCGATGGTGAGGCCGAACAGCCGGTCCCGGTAGGGACGCAGGCGCGCCGGAAGCTCCAGCTTGTCGAGGTCGTCGTCGGTCAGGGGATAGTTGGCGGCGCTCACCCCGTAATGCAAGGCCATGTACAGGCAGGTCGGGGTCTTGCCCGAACGGGACACGCCGACCAGGATCAGATCGGCCTGGGCATAGTCCACGTCGATGCCGTCGTCATGGGACAACGCGTAGTTGGTGGCGTTGATGCGCGCCTCGTACTTGTCGAAATCGACCAAACCATGCGAGCGGTTCACCGCGCCCGAGCGCTTGGCGCCCAGTTCTTCTTCCAGCGTGCCGATGAACGGCGCGAACACATCCAGCATCAGCGCCCCGCTCGCCGCCACGATGTCGCACAGGTCGCGCGAGGCCATGGTGTTGACCACGATCGGCCGCTCGCCGCTCTGGGCGAAGCGCGTCTTGATGCGCAGCGCGGCGGCCTCGGCCTTTTGCGCATCGTCCACGAACGGCAGGCGATGCTTGTCGAACTGCACGCCCTCGAACTGGGCCAGGATGCTGTTGCCGATCGTCTCCGCTGTAATACCAGTGGAATCG
>Ga0207640_10000572_pt1 | contig 21945 bp, 20 predicted proteins | sample KBSCornC42_FD_184300 | JGI IMG/M metagenome (GOLD analysis project Ga0207640, IMG submission 184300) | Corn rhizosphere microbial communities from Kellogg Biological Station, Michigan, USA - KBS Corn C4-2 (SPAdes) (version 2) | ecosystem: Host-associated > Plants > Roots > Rhizosphere > Soil ... | reverse complement strand
GGCCTTTGCGACCGAAACCCGGGGCAAGGGCTTGCGTTGGCTTCAACTTCACGCAGCCTACGACGATACTCATCCTTGGGAGGCGCTCGAAATTGTGTGTACGCTAATGGGGACGGCGCCGACGCCGGCCGAGGTGGCGTATCTGGGGGAATGCGTGCGACGCAGCTACATCAGCATGCAGATCACCTTGGATCGCTGCCTGGACGTGCGCCAGGATCCGTGGTCAGTCAGTGAAGCCGCAGCCTGACGCAACGCGTTTGCCGGGCGGGACGCATCGCAGGCAGTGGATGTCGGCTTGAATGAGGGCACGGGACGCTATGCGTAACGCTCGTACTGGCTTGCGAAGACCATTGCTGCAAAGGCTGCTGCCGCTGGCCTACGCACTGGCGGCAATGCTCGGGCTGGTCCTCGCCCTTACATGGGGAGCCTTGCAGCTCCAGGTGACTCTCGCCGGTTTTCTCAACGGCGAGAGTCTTTGGTCCAAGGCGCAGAAGCAGGCGGTAGTGGACCTGGAGAACTACGCCACCAAGGGCGACCTGGTCTATCTGCAGGGTTTCCGCCGCAACTACGCCGTGCTGATGACCGACCGCTACGCGCGCGACGCGATCGACAGCGGCCATTTCGACCGCGCCCAGGTGATCGAGGCGTTCCGCCGCGGCGGCGTGATTCCTTCGGCCATCCCCGGCATGGTGTTTATTCTGCAGTACTTCTCCGCCGCGCCGCACATGCGCGAGGCGCTGGCCGACTGGCATTCGGTGGACGGGCAGATCGCCGAACTCGAAGTCATCGCCGGCGAACTCGAACGCGGCTACGCGGCCGGCGCGCTGGCGCCCGCCGAGATCGCGCGGCAGCGCGACCGCATCCACCAGCTCAACGATTTCATCGAGCCGCGCAGCAGCAGCTTCTCGCTGCATATCGCCAACGGCGCCACCTGGATGGGCCGGGTGCTGTTCGCCAGCGTGGCCCTGATCACCCTGGTCGCCGGCCTGCTGTGGCTGCGCATGGCGCGGCGCATCCTGGCCGGTATCCGCGGCACCGAGGAACGCTACCGGCTGCTGTTCGACAGCGCCGCCTCGGCCATCGTGATGGTCGACGAAAGCTCCGGGCAGATCCTCGACGCCAACCGCACCGCCGCGCGCTGGACAGGGCGCGATCCGGACCAGCTGACCGGCGAAAGCTTCGCGCGCCTGTTCGCCTCGGGCGAGGCGCCGCAGGACGGCAATGTCTCGCTGCTGCGCGATGCCGGCGGCGACGCCCGCCCGGTGGAGACGCAGAGCGCGCTGGCGCTGTGGGGCGAGCGCTTCGTGCGGCAGGCGATCATCAGCGACGTGTCCGAGCGGCTGACCATGGAGCACGAGCGGCGCATCGCTTCGGAGGCGCTGGCCGGCATTGCCGAAGGCGTGGTGATCGCCGACGCCGAACGCCGCATCACCACGGTCAACACGGCGTTTACCCGCATCACCGGCTATGACGCCGACGCGGTGCGCACGCGCCGCTTCGACGAGACGCGCAGCCTCGCCGACGGCGCGCCGCTGCCGGCCTCGATCTGGGACACCGTCGCCAACGGCGGCAACTGGAAGGGCGAGGTGTCCAGCCGCCGGCAGGACGGCAGCAGCTATCCCGAACTGCTCAGCATCAGCGCGATCCGCGATACCTATGGCCGTGTGCAGCACTACGTCGCGGTGCTGACCGACATCACCGCGATCAAGGCCGACCGCCTGCGCCTGGAGCATCTGGCCACGCACGATCCGCTCACCGGCCTGGTCAACCGCGCCGAATTCGAGCGCCTGTGCGAGCACGCCATCCTCGGCGCCACCCACGACCGCAATGCGGTGGCGGTGCTGTTCGTGGACCTGGATGCGTTCAAGGTGGTCAACGACAGCTATAGCCACGCGATCGGCGACAGCCTGCTGGTCAAGGTGGCCGAGCGCATCGACCGCGCGCTCGGTTCGCATGATGTGGCCGGCCGCATCGGCGGCGACGAATTCACCGTGCTGCTGGGCCGCCTGCCTACCCGCGAGGATGCCCGCGGCATGGCCACCCGCCTGCTCGCTTCGCTGGCCGAGCCGGTGCTGGTGGGCGACTACGAGATCGTGCTCAGCGCCAGCATCGGCATCGCAGGTTTCCCGCTGGACGGCGGCGATCCGATCACCCTCATCACCAATGCCGACGCGGCGATGTACGTGGCCAAGACCGAGGAGCGCAACGCGTTCCGCTTCTACACGCCGCTGATGCACGCCGATGCGCGCCGCCGCCTGATGCTGGGCGTGGACCTGCGCCAGGCCCTGCTGCGCGGCGAGCTGTACCAGGTCTACCAGCCCAATGTGGAGTTGCGCACCGGCCGCATCGTGGCGGTGGAGGCGCTGCTGCGCTGGCGCCATCCGGAGCGCGGCGTGCTGCTGCCGGACGAATTCATTCCGATGGCCGAGAGCCTGGGCCTGATCCGCCAGATCGACGAATGGGTGATGCGCGAGGCCTGCGCCCAGGTGCGCCGCTGGGACGATGCGCATCTGCCGCCGCTGCGCATGGCGATCAACGTCTCGGCCAGCACCTTCGGCCACCGCACCTTCATCGAGCGGCTGAGCGCGGCGCTGGATGCCGAACAGCTGGACGGCAAGCGCCTGCTGGTGGAAATCACCGAGAGCGCGATCCTGCGCCTGGGCGAGCAGACCGACCGCACCATGCATGCGCTGCACGGGCTGGGCGTGGGCGTGGCGATCGACGATTTCGGTACCGGCTATTCCTCGCTGGCCTATCTGAAGCTGTCGGCGATCGCCGTACTGAAGATCGACCGTTCCTTCATCAACGGCCTGCCGCAGGATGCCAACAACGCGGCGATTACCGAGGCGATGCTGGCCATCGCGCGCAGCCTCGGCCTGCGGCCGATCGCCGAAGGCATCGAGACCAAGGAGCAGCACGACTTCCTGCTCAAGGCCGGCTGCGCCGAAGGGCAGGGCTTCTACTACTCGCGGCCCGAGGCGGCCGACGAGATCGCGCGGCAGCTGGTGCGCAACCCGAAGCCGGCGAAGCTGCGGCTGGTGCCGCCCAAGCGCAGCTGATCCGCGCCAGGACGGCGCCCGCCGTCAATGCAGCCGCACGTCGACCACGCTTTCTTCCGGCTTGTACTCGGCCGGGAACAGCTGCTTCAGATGGCGCACCTTCGGCGCATCGTTGATCACGATGTACGGATAGTCCGGATGCAGCCGCGCGAAGTTCTGGTGATAGTCCTCGGCCATGTAGAACGCCTTAAGCGGCGCCACCTGGGTGACGATCGGCGCGCGGAACACATGGGCCTGGTCGAGCTGGGCGATATAGGCGGTGGCGATGCGCTTCTGCTCGTCATTGCCGTAGAAGATCGCCGAGCGGTACTGCGTGCCGACGTCGGGGCCCTGGCGGTTGAGCAGGGTGGGGTCGGTGGCGACCGAGAAGAACACCTGCAGCAGCTTGCCGTAGCTGACCTTGGCGGGGTCATAGACCACCTTCACCGATTCGGCGTGGCCGGTATTGCCGCCGGAGACCTGCTCGTAGCTGGCGGTCGCGGCCTCGCCGCCGGCGTAGCCGGACCAGACCTTCTTCACGCCCTTGACGTGCTCGAACACCGATTCGATGCCCCAGAAGCAGCCGCCGGCGAAGACGGCGGTCTGGTCGCCCTGCGCGGGCGCGGCATCGACGGCCGGCGCGGGTGCGGCAACGGGGGCGCTGTCGGCGGCGACTACGCCGCAGGCGGTGGTGCCGACAGCCAGCAGCAGGCCGGCAAGCAGGCGGAGGCGGGGCAGGCGGGTGCTCATGGTGCGGGTCTCCATGGTTCGATGGGGGCGGCACGCGTTGAAGCGTGCGCCGTTCGATGTGTTTTCGCCTACGAACGGCACGGGGTTACCTCGGACGGCGGTGCTATCGTGCCGCCTCCCCAGCCGCTCCCCCAAGGTGCTTTGCATGACGTACGCCATCGACCTGCCGGCCTATCTGCGGCGCATCGGTTTCCAGCAGGAGGTGCGGCCGGATGTCGCCACCCTGCGCGCGTTGGCGGTGGCGCATGTGGCGGCGATTCCGTTCGAGAATCTCGATCCGTTCCTGGGCATCCCGATCGTGCTGGAGCGGGCGCGGCTGGCGCGCAAGCTGATCGAGTTCGGGCGCGGGGGCTACTGCTTCGAGCAGAATTTCGTGTTTCGCGAGGTGCTGCGGGCGGTCGGCTATCCGGTGCAGGGGTTGATTGCGCGCGTGCTGTGGCAGCGTGACGATGAGGACATCACTGCGCAGAGCCACATGCTGTTGCGGGTGGAGATTGATGGCGAGAGCTGGCTGGCCGATGTGGGGTTCGGCGGCATGGTGTTGCCGGGGGCGCTGAGGCTGGTGCCTGGGGTGGAGCAGGCGACGACGCATGAGCCTTATCGGCTGCTGGAGCGCGATGGGGTGTGGCGGATGCAGGCGCTGGTGCGCGGGCTGTGGCAGACGTTGTATCGCTTTGATTTGCATCCGCGCGAGGATATCGACTACATCGTGGCGAACCATTACACGTCGACGTTTGCGGAGTCGCATTTTCTGCATGGGTTGAATATTGCGCGTACCGAGGCGGGGCGGCGGCTGACTTTGCGCAGCCGGGAATTCGCGGTGCATTCGCTTGGTGACGAGACGGTGCGGCGCACCTTGACGGATACCGATGAGATTCTCGACGTGTTGGAACGCGAGTTTCTGCTGCGCGTGCCGCAGGTGACGCATCTGCGTGCGCGGATCGAGGCGATGCCGCTGCCTTCGCCCGTCATTCCGGCGTAGGCCTCCCTACTCGTCATCCTGGCGTAGGCCCTCCTACTCGTCATTCCTGCGCAGGCAGGAATCCAGTGACTGTGTCGCCTGATTGTCGCGATACCGCGACCTGGCCGCTTATGCAGCGGGCATTTCGGACGCCTGCCGGCGCCCGAGTCACTTTCTCTTTGCTGGCCCAAAGAGAAAGTAACCAAAGAGAAATGGCCTCAGAGCCAAGAGCCAACGGCTCGCGACGCGACTAGAACGAGCAATGACGGCCGTGGAAACGGATTAACCAGAGTCGACACGAAGCGAGGGCGCGTTTTCGTAGCGCGCCCTTCGAGGTGCCGTTGCCGAGAGGACGTTCAAGAACTGAGGTGGCGCTGTGCGTTGCGCTCCGCCCGAACCCTCACCCCGGCCCTCTCCCCGGCGGGGAGAGGGAGAAGTGCGGTGGCGTCGCATGCAGGAGCAAAGAGCCCAAGCTGGCCCCAGTTCTTGAACGTCCTCTTCGCGACGGCACCTCGAAGGGCGCGTCCCGTAAACGCACTCCCGCTTCGTGTCGACTCTGGTTAATCCGTTTCCACGGCCGCTCACTGCTCCTTCTAGTCGCGTCGCGAGCCTTGGCTCTGAGGCTATCTCTCTTTGGTTACTTTCTCTCTGAGCCAGCAGAGAGAAAGTGACTCGGGCGCCGGCAGGCGTCCGAAATGCCCGCTGCATAAGCGGCCAGGTCGCGGCAGCGCGACAACCAGGCGATACAGTCACTGGATGATTCGCTTCGCTCACCCCTTCGGGGCCGCCCTGCGGGCGTTCTTCGCGCTACGCGCTCGTCCTGCCTACGCAGGAATGACGAGCGAAGAAGCAGGCGTCCGAAATGCCCGCTGCACAAGCGGCCAGGTCGCGGTAACGCAAAAATCAGGCGATACGGAAACTGGATTCCTGCCTACGCAGGAATGACGAGCAAGGGAGGCCTGCGCTGGAATGGCGAGCGACAAACACCTTAGCCGCGCGCAAGCGCCCCAATCTACGCAGCCGCCAGGCTATTCCCGCGCACCGGCGCCTCCGCAGCCGCGCGATGCGCCTCCTTCAAGCCATGCAGCACCTTCATCAGATGGCGGTGCTGCAACTGCAGCTTCAAGTGCGGGGAATCCTTCGTCTCGTGGTACGCCACCGCCAGCCACAACGCCACGCCCCGGATAGCAACCTCGGCATTGTCCGAGCGCGCCCGCGCGTAACCGACATCGGTACCCTCGCCCCAGGGCAGATAACGCTGCCCTGGCGAAGTGCCATAGAGATGAGGAAATTCGCTGCGCGAAGCCTGACCGATCTCACGAAGAGTCAGCGTGCCGAGCTGGACGCGGGTGCGTCGGGGCAGGCTGTTGACGATGCGCTCGATCTCGCGAAACTGCCGGCCAAGCTGCCGGGTCCGGCTGATGGCGATGATCTGGCTGACGATGCGCATGCGGTTCCTCCTCGTCGCGGATTCGGGGTGGAGCGCGTCTTCGCGCCCCGCGAATACCGTGGAGGATAGCGACGCTTCGCTTCGTCTTGCGCCAAAAAAGTCACAAAACGACGAAAAGCGTCACTCCGGATACCATGTCAGTTCGTACAGCGACCCAGGCGCTGTCCGACCTGCACCGCCTGCTGCGGCTGCAGCTCGTCGAATTCCGCCATGCCGTCGGGCAGCAGCAGGATCACCGTCGAACCCATGTTGAAACGCGCCATCTCGGCGAAGCGTTCCAGCGAAATATTCTGGCCGGCGAAGGACTTGCGGCGGATTGCCGGTGCGTACGGCGGAATCACCAGGCCGTCCCACACGGTGGCGACCGAGGAGACCAGGATCGCGCCCACCATCACGGCCACGAACGGGCCGCGCTCGCTTTCGAAGTGGCAGACCAGGCGCTCGTTGCGCGCGAACAGGCGCGGGATCGCTTCCACCGCGAACGGCGCCACGCTGAAGATGCGCCCGGGCACGTGCACGGTTTCCTTCAGCGTGCCGGCCAGCGGCATGTGCACGCGGTGGTAGTCGCGCGGGGACAGATAGATGGTGGCGAAGCGGCCGTTACGGTACGGCGCGGCGGCGGCCTTGTCGCCCAGCAGCTCGGCGGCGGTGTATTCCTGGCCCTTGGCCTGGAAGATGCGCCCATCGACGATGCGTCCCGCCTGGCTGATGCGCCCGTCGGCAGGGCTCAGCAGGGCCAGCGGATCGGCGTCGGCGCGGCGGGCATCGGGCCGCAGCTTGCGGGTGAAGAAGGCATTGAAGTGCTGGTAGGCGAACGGGTCCGGCTGCGCGGCCTGGCCCATGTCGACCTGGTAGCGGCGCACGATCTGCCCGATCAGGAAGTTCTTCCACGGCGCGAAAGTCCAGCGCGTGGCCCAGTAGACCACCCGCGACAGGGCGCGATGGGGCAGCAGGTATTGCAGGAGGACGTTGAAAGTCATCCAGCGAGTATATCGGGCAGGCCTACCTTTCCCGCCAGCCCGGAGCCAGCCCAAAGCCAGCCCGGGCGGCCCCAGCGGCTATACTTGGCGATCCTCCAGCCGCAGACCCTGGCCGCCGTGACCGCCGAACTCGCTTCCATCATCGACTTCATCCGCTACGGCGCCAGCCGCTTCTCGGCCGCCGGGCTGACCTTCGGCCACAGCCACGACAACCCGATCGACGAGGCCACCCACCTGGTGCTGGCCAGCCTGCACCTGCCGCCGGATATCCCGCCGGCCTACGGCGCCGGCAAGCTCACCGCCGAGGAGCGCGAGCGCGTGCTGGCGCTGATCGAGCGCCGCATCAAGGAGCGCCTGCCGGTGGCTTATCTGGTCGGCGAAACCTGGTTCGCCGGCCTCAAGTTCAAGAGCGACCGCCGCGCCCTGGTGCCGCGTTCGCCGATCGCCGAGCTGATCGAATCCGGCTTCCAGCCGTGGCTGGAGCATCGCCACGTCGAGCGCGCACTGGACCTGTGCACGGGCTCCGGCTGCATCGGCATCGCCATGGCCGAATACAACCCGGACTGGCAGGTCGATATCGTCGACATCAGCGACGAGGCGCTGTCGCTGGCGCGCGAGAACATCGTGTTCCAGCACGTCGAGCGCCGCGTCGAGGCGGTCAAGTCCGACCTGTTCAACGGGCTCAAGGGCCGCCGCTACGACCTGATCGTGTCCAACCCGCCCTATGTCACCGAGGCCGAATACGCCGCGCTGCCGGGCGAGTACAGCCACGAGCCGAAGCTCGGCCTGACCTCCGGCGAAGACGGCCTGGACCTGTGCCTGCGCATGCTGGACGAAGCCGCCGATTACCTGAGCGAAGACGGCCTGCTGATCGTCGAAGTGGGCGAGAGCGAGCACGCCCTGGCCGAGCTGCTGCCGGAAGTCCCGTTCGTGTGGATCGAGTTCAAGGTCGGCGCGATGGGCGTGTTCGCGCTGGAGCGCCAGGACCTGCTGGCGCACGCCGACGCCATCCGCGCCGCCGCCCGGGCGCGCCACGGCTGAGCCGGTGCAGCTGCTGACGCCGCGCCTGCAGCTGGATGCCTTGACGCCCGGCGACGCCGCCGCGCTGTTCGCCTATCGCGGCGATCCGGACGTATCCCGCTATCAAGGCTGGCGGCCCGCCTCGCTGGACGAGGCGGCGGAATGGATCGAGGCGCTGGCCGCCGAGCCGGCGCCCGGCCACTGGTGGCAACGCGCGATCCGCCTGCGCGGCAACGGTGAACTGATCGGCGATCTCGGCCTGAGCCTGCCCGCCGACGAAAAAGGCGGCGTGGAACTGGGCATCACCATCGCGCCGGCCCGGCAAGGCCAGGGCTATGCCGGCGAAGCCCTTCGTGCCGCGCTGGACTGGGCCTTCGCGCGCGGCGTGAACCGCGCGATCGCCTCGGTCGATCCGCGCAATACGGCGAGCGTGGCGCTGCTGTGTTCGCTGGGCATGCGCCAGGAAGCGCACTTCCGTGAAAGCTACTGGCTGCGCGGCGAATGGGCCGACGACCTGGTGTTCGCCCTGCTGGCGCGCGAATGGCGCGCCGACGCAGACCCGGCGGCCGGTACACGCTAAGCTTGCAGGGTTAGCCCCCAGGAAAAGCCCCGTGTCCAGCAATTCCTTCGGCAAGATCTTCACCGTCACCACCTTCGGCGAAAGCCACGGTCCGGCCATCGGCTGCGTGATCGACGGCTGCCCGCCCGGGCTGGCCATCGAAGAGAGCGAATTCCGCAGCGACCTCGACCGCCGCGCCACCGGCAAGAGCCGGCACACCTCGCAGCGGCGCGAGGCGGACGAGGTGGAAATCCTCTCCGGCGTCTACGAAGGCCGCACCACCGGCACGCCCATGGCGCTGCTGATCCGCAATACCGATCAGCGCAGCAAGGACTACGGCGACATCGTCAACACCTTCCGCCCCGGCCACGCCGATTACACCTATTGGCAGAAGTACGGCATCCGCGATCCGCGCGGCGGCGGGCGCTCCTCCGCGCGCGAGACCACCATGCGCGTGGCCGCCGCGGTGATCGCCAAGAAATGGCTGGCCGAACGCCACGGCGTGCGCGTGCGCGGCTATCTCGCGCAGCTGGGCTCGATCGCGCCGCAGGGCTTCGACTGGGACGCGGTGGAACAGAATCCGTTCTTCTGGCCGCATGCGGCGCAGGTGCCTGAGCTTGAGAAAGCCATGGATGCGCTGCGCAAGTCCGGCGATTCCGTCGGCGCGCGCGTCAACGTGGTGGCCGAAGGCGTGCCGCCGGGCTGGGGCGAGCCGATCTACGGCAAGCTGGACGGCGATCTGGCCGCCGCCATGATGTCGATCAATGCGGTGAAGGGCGTGGAGATCGGCGACGGCTTCGCCGCGGTGGCCCAGCACGGCAGCGAGCATCGCGACCAGATGAGCGCGGCCGGCTTCGCCTCCAATCATGCCGGCGGCATCCTGGGCGGCATCAGCACGGGGCAGGCGGTCACCGCGTCGATCGCGCTGAAACCGACCTCGAGCATCCTGATTCCCGGCCACAGCGTGAACCTGGCCGGCGAGCCGGTCGAGGTGGTCACCAAGGGCCGCCACGATCCCTGCGTGGGCATCCGCGCCACGCCGATCGCCGAGGCCATGATGGCCCTGGTGCTGATGGACCATGCCTTGCGCCACCGCGCCCAGTGCGGCGACGTGGGTGCGGTGAGTCCGCGCCTGGCATGAGTACAGCGCGCGGCACGACCCGGTTGAGCCGATGACTGCAAGACAGCAAGTGTGGGTATCGCGCCCCTTGTTTCCCGAAGTGCTGGCGCGCCTGTCCGAATACCTCGAAGTGCAGGCCGAGGCGCTGGAGCGCCCGCACACGCCCGACGAACTGCGCCGGCATCTGGCCGGCGTGGATGCGGCCATCATCGGCCTGGCCGATCCGGTCGGCGCCGCGGTGGTGGAAGGCAACAGCCGCCTGCGCGTGATCTCCAATCTGGCGGTGGGCTACAACAATCTGGACGTGCCCGCGCTGACCCGCGCCGGCATCCTCGCCTGCAACACCCCCGACGTGCTCAACGAAACCGTGGCCGACTACGCCTGGGCGCTGATGCTGGGCGCCGCGCGCCGCATCGGCGCCGCCGAGCGCTGGCTGCGCGCGGGGCAGTGGCGGGGCGGCATGCGCTTCGACGACTGGCTGGGCTTCGACGTGCACGGCAAGACGCTGGGCATCCTTGGCATGGGCCGGATCGGCCAGGCCATCGCCCGCCGCGCCGCCGGCTTCGACATGCAGGTGCTCTATCACAACCGCTCGCGCCTGCCCGAGCCGGTGGAGCGCGAATGCCGCGCCACCCTGGTCGACAAGCCCGAGCTGCTGCGCCGGGCCGATCATCTGATCCTGGTGCTGCCGTATTCGCGCGAAAGCCACCACGCCATCGGCGCGGCGGAACTCGCTTTGATGAAACCCGGCGCGGTGCTGGTGAACGTGGCCCGCGGCGGCATCGTCGACGACGCGGCGCTGGCCGCCGCGCTGCGCGAGGGGCGGCTGGCCGCGGCCGGGCTGGATGTGTTCGAGGGCGAGCCGGCGCTGCACGCGGACCTGCTGCGTCTCGAGAATGTCCTGCTGAGCCCGCACATCGCCAGCGCCAGCGCGGATACGCGCCGCGCGATGGCCGAGCTGGCGGCGGATAATGTGCTGGCTGCGCTGGGCCACGGGCCCCGCGCCGGACGGCCGCCGGCGCCGCTCAACCCGGAAGTGATGAAACGTTGGTCTTAAAACGCCGCTGTTTCAAAGCGTGATGCCATTCACGCCCAGACAGATCGCGTATTGTTTTGCCTTCAACCCCGGCTAGATTTCCGCTGATGCGGATTTCGGCCCCGTTCGGACGGATCTCCGAGTCCCTTTACTGAAAAACGGAACATGAGCAAGAAGAGCAGCTACAAGGTGGCGATGGTCGGCGCGACGGGCGCCGTGGGCGAATCCCTGCTGTCGATCCTGGCCGAGCGCAAATTCCCGGTCAGCGAGCTGGTGCCGCTGGCAAGCGAGCGCTCGGCGGGCGGCAAAGTGGACTTCGCCGGCAGATCGATCACCGTGCGCAATCTTGCCGACTACGACTTCGCCGGCGTGGACATCGCCTTCTTCTCCGCCGGCGGCTCGGTCAGCCGCGAGCACGCGCCGCGCGCGGCGGCGGCGGGCGCGGTGGTGATCGACAACACCTCGGAGTTCCGTTACCAGGACGACATCCCGCTGGTGGTCAGCGAGGTCAATCCGCACGCGATCGCGCAGTACACCACGCGCGGCATCATCGCCAACCCGAACTGCTCGACCATGGGCATGCTGGTGGCGCTGGCGCCGATCCATCGCCAGGCCGGCATCACCCGCATCAACGTGGCCACCTACCAGTCGGTCTCCGGCGCGGGCCGCTCGGGCATGGAGGAGCTGGGCCGCCAGACCGCCGCCCTGCTCAGTTTCCAGGAAGTGGAACGGTCGAAGTTCCCCAAGCAGATCGCCTTCAACGTGATCCCGCACATCGACGACTTCCAGGCCAACGGCTACACCAAGGAAGAAATGAAGATGGTCTGGGAGACCCGCAAGATCCTGGAGGACGACACCATCCAGGTGAACCCCACCGCGGTGCGCGTGCCGGTGTTCTACGGGCATTCCGAGGCGGTGCATATCGAGACGCGCGACAAGATCACCGCCGAGCAGGCCCGCGCGCTGCTGGAAACGGCCGAGGGCGTGGTGGTGCAGGACGAGCGCAAGGCCGGCGGCTATCCCACCCCGGTGGGCGATGTGGCGGGCAAGGATCCGGTCTTCGTCGGCCGCATCCGCGAGGACATCTCGCACGAGCGCGGCCTGGACCTGTGGATCGTCTCGGACAATATCCGCAAGGGCGCGGCGCTCAACGCGGTGCAGATCGCCGAGCTGCTGATCGAGGACTACATCTGATGCGCATGCCGCTGACCCGCCTGGTCTTCGGCGTCGCCGCCGCGGCGCTGCCAGTGTGGGCGGTGGCCGCCGGACCGCAGGGGGCTCCGGCCCCCAAGGCCCAGACCGGGCAGCGCGTGGCCAGCAAGAACGCCGAAGTGCAGCGCCTGCAGCACGACGTGGCCTCGCAGGAGGCCCAGAGCGAGCAGGCGGACCGCAAGATGGAGGAGCAGGACCGCGCCATCGCGGAGCTGCGCCGCCAGCTGCAAGAGCTGAAAAGCGCCAAGGCCGCTCCCGGCCAAGGGCAATAAAAACAGGGGCTGCTGCGAGAACTTCTCGCAGCAATGCGTTGTAAATATCGGCCGCAGCTATTGTTTGCAGGCCTTTTTCTAACTTAAAGTGGCGTCTTGTCGACGGAATCGCAGCCTGATCGCGGCGATCCTTATAAGAAACGTCACGGGGCAGTTCGGGGGAACACGCGATGAATCGTTCGTTGAGACTGTCGGTGCTGCTGGCGCTGGCCTTAGGCAGCACCCAGGCCGGCGCGCTCGAACTGGGCCAGATCCAGGTCAAGTCGGCGCTGGGCCAGCCCTTGCTGGCCGAGATTCCGCTGAACCCGGAACATCCTTCCGAGCTGCAGAACCTGTCCGCGCGGCTGGCTTCCGGCGAGGAATTCGCCAAGGCCGGCATCAGCGGCGCGCCGAATATCCCGCTGCAGTTCGCGGTGATCGACGGCGGCAACGGCCGCAAGGTGATCCGCATCACCAGCATCGCGCCGGTCAATGATCCCTACCTCGACCTGCTGGTCGAAGTGGACAGCGCCACCGGCAAGAGCGTGCGCGAGTTCGCCATCCTGCTCGACCCGCCGAGCAGCCCGGGCGCCGTTCCTGCCACCCGCGCGCCGAGCGCGCCGGCGGTGGCGTCCAAGCCTTCGCGCCATGCCGCCGCACCGGCGCCCGCCGCCGACGAGCAGCAGGCCGCCGCCAAGCCCGCGAAGCCGGCCAAGCCGGCGCCGGCCGCCGCACCGGCGGCGAAGAACGGCGAGTACGGCCCGGTCGAACGCGGCCAGACGCTGTCCTCGATCGCCAAGGACACCGCGCCGCAGGGCGTGGACATCAACCAGATGCTGATCGCTCTGAAGCAGGCCAACCCGGATGCCTTCTACCGCGACAACATCAACGCACTGAAGACCGGCGCCGTGCTGCGCGTGCCTTCGCAGCAGGACGCGCAGGCCATGGCCGTCGCCGCGGCCGCCGCCGAAGTGCGGCGCCAGAACGGCGACTGGAGCTCGGGCGCCGCGCGCACCGCCACCAGCGTGGCCGATGCCGGCACGCGTCCGGCGGCGTCCACCGCGCCGGGCGCGGGCAAGGGTGAGCCGTCCGACCGCCTGTCCCTGGTGCCCGCCAAAGACGGCGCGCAGGGCGCCGCCGGCGGCAACGCCAAGGGTGACAAGGACGCCAAGGCCGCGGCCGGCCTGCGCGAAGACCTGCTGCGCAGCAAGGAGGCCATGGCCTCGCTGGAACAGCAGGGCAACGAGCTGAAGTCGCGCCTGAAAGACCTGGAAGACATCAACCAGAAGAACACCAAGCTGCTGGCGCTGAAGGACAACGAGATCGCCGACCTGCAGCGCCAGCTCGCCGATGTGCGCAAGGGCGCCGGCGCGGCGAAGCCGGGTGCGGCTCCGGCCGAAACCAAGCCGGCCGCGACCCAGCCCGCGGTCACCGAAGCGCCCAAGCCCGCGGAAAGCGCGCCCAAGCCCGCCGCCGAGCCCACGCTGGCCGTGACTCCGGGCGGCGCCGGCACCGCGCCGGCCTCCACCGGCAGCGCCGCCGCCAGTACGCCGGTCGCCAGCACGCCCGCCAAGCCCGAGACCAAGCCGGTGCCGAAGCCGGCCCCGGTGGCGCCGCCCGCGCCGGCCGAAGAAGAACCCTGGTACATGCAGACCTGGGCGCTCGGCGCCGCCGGCGGTGCCGTGGTGCTGCTGCTCCTGGGCGCGCTGCTGGGCCGCCGCAAGAAGTCTTCCGACGCCGCGCCCGCGCCGCGCTCCGCTTCCTCGCTGGCCGACCGCTTCGGCGCCGATCCGTCGATCGGCAGTTCGGATCCGGACCAGGACGAGCTGCTCGACCAGCTCGCCGAGCATCCGGACGACGTCGGCCTGCACCTGGAACTGGTCAGCCTGTACTACAGCCGCCGCGACGTGGAGCACTTCGAAGCCGCCGCGGAAGCCATGCACGCGCATATCAGCAGCGACGACCAGCCGGAATGGCTGGACGTGGTGTCGATGGGCGAGGACCTGGTCCCCGGCCATCCGCTGTTCTCCCAGGGCGGCAACCCGCCGCCGCTGCCGCCGCAGAACCAGGACGAGCACGAGGCGCTGCACCAGTTCGATCTGGATCGCTACGCCGACGCTTCGCACGACGACATCCCTCCGATCCCGGCCGCCCCGCTGCCGCCGAAGAACCCCAAGGTCAGCGAGTACCACTTCGACTTCGACCTGACCCCGCGCCCGCTGGCCAACGCCGCGCCGGCCTCGTCGGCCGAGCCGGAACCGGCCGCCGCCACGGGGCACGAGCCGGTGTCGACCTGGCAGTTCGCCGATCTCGAAGACGAGATCCCGGCCGCTCCGGCGCACAGCCCGGCGCCGGAGGACGACTTCCTGCATGACGGCGATACGCACGAGGCCGGCGGTTTCAGCGACGATCCGGTCGACACCAAGCTCGATCTGGCCCGCGCCTATCTCGACATGGGCGATCCGGACGGCGCGCGCGCGATGCTGGACGAGGTGCTGCACGAAGGCACCCAGATGCAGAGGGACGTGGCGCAGAAGCTGCTCGACGGCATCCGCTGAGTTCCCGCTGCATTTGTCTGATCATCGGGCCGGCTTATGCCGGCCCGATGCGTTTTGGGGCCGGCGCGGGCGCGGGATGCTAACCTCGTCGGCCTTGCGGCTTCCCTCTCTCTCATGCGCATCGCCCTGGGCATCGAATACGACGGCACGGACTTCCTCGGCTGGCAGCGGCTGACCCACGGAGCCACCGTGCAGGGCGCGCTGGAAAAAGCCTTGTCCTTCGTCGCCGCGCATCCGGTGGAAGTGACCTGCGCCGGCCGCACCGACGCCGGCGTGCACGGGCGCTGCCAGGTGGTGCATTTCGACACCGAAGTGCAGCGCGACATGCGCGGCTGGGTGCTCGGCGGCTGCGCCAACCTGCCGCGCAGCGTGGCGGTGCTGTGGGCGCAAGCCGTGCCGGACGATTTCCATGCGCGCTTTTCCGCGTGCAGCCGCCGCTACCGCTACCGCATTCTCAATCGCCCCGTGCGTGCGGCGCTGGATGGCCGCTACGTCACCTGGGAACGCAATCCGCTCGATGCCGCGCGCATGCACGAGGCCGCGCAGGCGCTGGTCGGCGAGCACGATTTCAGCGCCTTCCGCGCCGTGTCCTGCCAGGCCGCGCATGCGCGGCGCGAAGTGCTGGCGGTGAGCGTGCGGCGCGAAGACGAGCAGGTGCTGGTGGAGATCGAAGCGAACGCGTTCCTGCATCACATGGTGCGCAATATCGTCGGCTCGCTGCTGCCGGTGGGGCGTGGCGAACAGCCGGCGGCCTGGGTCGGCGAACTGCTGGCCGGACGCAACCGCGAAGTTGCCGGCCCGACCGCGCCCGCCTCCGGGCTCAGCTTCCTCGGCCCGCGCTACGAAGCGCGCTGGGGCCTGCCGGCGGAGGTAAGCCAATGACCCGCATCAAGTGCTGCGGCATGACGCGCGTGGAAGATGCGCGATTGGCCGCGCAATACGGCGCCGATGCGATCGGCGTGATCTTCACCGCGCGCAGCAGGCGCCGTGTCGATATCGCACGCGCAAAGGACATCTGCGCCGCATTGCCGCCGTTCGTCAGCACGGTGGCCTTGTTCATGGACGACGACGCGGCTTATGTGCGCGACGTGCTGCGCGAAGTGCAGCCCGATCTGCTGCAGTTCCATGGTGATGAAAGCGACGAGTGGTGCGCGCAGTTCGGCCATCGCTATCTGAAGGCGATCGCGATGGGCGAGGGCGCGGCGGCCTTGCCGCGCCTGCGTGAATATCCGCGCGCTGCCGGGCTGTTGCTGGATGGGCATGGCCTGGGTGAGGCAGGTGGCACCGGCAAGGCCTTCGACTGGTCGCTGATGCCTGCGGATGTGGGGCAGCCGTTGATTCTCGCCGGCGGGCTGACGGCGCAGAACGTTGCGCATGCGATCCGCGTTGCGCAGCCGTGGGCGGTGGATGTGTCCAGCGGCATCGAATCCGCGCCGGGTATCAAGGACCCGGCGAAGATGTACGCCTTCATCGAGGCGGTGCGCCAAGACGGCTGATTTATCAGCCGTCATTCCGGCGCAGGCCGGAATCCAGTGACTGTGACGTTCGGTGAACACCTCACCGCCAGAGCGCCTATCGCTTCGCCTTGAGCAAATGCTGTAGTCACTGGATTCCGGCCTGCGCCGGAATGACGGGGTGAGAGGGTGCGGTGCAACCCAGGCGCACAAGCCCTGCGGCGGCACGCGTCATTCGTCGTTCAAGGCGCGGCGCAACCATCCCGCCAGCGCCTCCGCCTGCACACCCGACGCACGCCGCGGCACTGCCAGAATCCAATGCGCGGAGGTGGCACGAAAACCCCAAGGTGCAATCAGGCGCCCACTGGCGAGGTCATCGGTCACCAATTGCGCCGGCGCGATCGCTACACCCAGTCCCGCGACCGCCGCCTCCAGCAGGTAATACAGATGATCGAAGCCCTGTCCGTAACGCAACTGCGCGGGCGCTAACCCCGCAAGCGCAGCCCACTGCGGCCACGCCTGCGGACGCGACGTGGTGTGCAGCAACGCTTCGCCCAGCAATTGCTCGGGCTGCTGCAACTGCGCGGCACCGGGATAACGCGGACTGAGCACCGGCCCGATGCACTCCGGCGCCAGCTCATGCACCCGCCACTCGCCCGGCCACGGCCGCTCGGACAACAGCAGCGCGGCATCGACGCCCGTCAGCGCGCTATCGAACGGCGCTTCCTGCGCGGACAGATGCAGCTTCAGATTCGGCAGATCCTGCTTCAGCCGCTCCAGTCGCGGAATCATCCAGCGCGCCAGCAGGCTGCCGGGGCAGCCGAGCACGAACGGCGCATCCGCGTGGCCGCGCGCCGCGCGGGCCCAGGTATCGCGCAGCTGCTCGAACGCATCGCGCGCGCCATCGCGCAGCTGCTCGCCCGCCGCGGTGAGCGCGAGGCCACGCCCCTGCCGTGCGAACAGCGGCTGGCCCAGCGCTTCCTCCAGCGCGCGCAGATGGCGGCTGATCGCGCCATGGGTGACGTGCAGTTCCTCCGCCGCGCGGCTGGCGCTGCCCAGGCGGGCGGTCGCCTCGAAGGCGCGCAGGGCATTCAGCGGGGGCAGGTCGCGCAGGTTCGACATGTGAGTTTTACTGACAGGTTGCGGCGATCTTATCGCTTTTCGGCTGGCCGGGCGGTGCGCTATTTTATCGGTCTGGCGCCCCCAGGCAGGCTTCTGCCGGCGTCCTCTCCGCTAGAGGAAATCGCACATGTCCCAGGACTTCCACCGCTGGCCCGACGAGCACGGCCGTTTCGGCGCCTTCGGCGGCCAGTATGTCGCCGAGACCCTGATGGCGCCGATCGCCGAGCTGACCGAGGCCTACCTGCGCCTGCGCGAGGACCCCGAATTCCTGGCCGAACTCGATCGCGACCTGAAGTACTACGTCGGCCGCCCCAGCCCGATCTATCACGCCGAGAACTTGTCCCGGCATGCCGGCGGCGCGCAGATCCTGCTCAAGCGCGAAGACCTCAACCACACCGGCGCGCACAAGATCAACAACACCATCGGCCAGGCCCTGGTGGCCAGGCGCATGGGCAAGCCGCGCGTGATCGCCGAGACCGGCGCCGGCCAGCATGGCGTGGCCTCGGCCACGGTGGCGGCGCGCTTCGGGCTGAAGTGCGTGGTGTACATGGGCGCGGTGGATATCGAGCGGCAGAAGATCAACGTCTACCGCATGAAGCTGCTCGGCGCCGAAGTGGTGCCGGTGACCTCCGGCTCCAAGACGCTCAAGGACGCGCTCAACGAAGCGATGCGCGACTGGGTCACCAATGTGGCCGACACCTTCTACATCATCGGCACCGTGGCCGGCCCGCATCCGTATCCGATGATGGTGCGCGACTTCAACGCCATCGTCGGGCGCGAGGCGCGCGAGCAGATGCTCACGCAATACGGCCGGCTGCCGGATGCGATCACCGCCTGCGTCGGCGGCGGCTCCAACGCGATCGGCCTGTTCCACGCCTTCCTCAACGATGCCAACGTGCGCATCGTCGGCGCCGAAGCGGCGGGCTTGGGTTTGGAGACGGGCCATCACGCGGCATCGCTCGCCGCCGGCCGTCCCGGCGTGCTGCATGGCAACCGCACGTACGTGTTGTGCGACGACAACGGCCAGATCACCGAAACGCACTCGGTCTCCGCCGGCCTGGACTATCCCGGCGTCGGCCCCGAGCACGCCTTCCTCAAGGATGCCGGCCGTGCCGAATACGTCGGCATCACCGACGACGAAGCGCTCAAAGCCTTCCATCTGCTGGCGCGCACCGAGGGCATTCTCGCCGCGCTGGAATCCAGCCACGCGGTGGCGCAGGCGATCAAGCTCGCCCGCGGCATGCCCAAAGACCAGCTCGTGCTGTGCAACCTGTCCGGCCGCGGCGACAAGGACGTGCACACCATCGCCGCCCGCGAAGGAGTGCAGGTATGAACCGCATCGACCGCCGCTTTGCCAAGCTCAAGTCCGACGGCCGCACCGGCCTGATCCCCTTCGTCACCGCCGGCGATCCCGCGCCGGAACACACGGTGGCGCTGATGCACGCCTTGGTTGACGCCGGCGCCGATGTGATCGAGCTGGGCGTGCCGTTCTCCGACCCCATGGCCGACGGCCCGGTGATCCAGCACGCCAGCGAGCGCGCCATCGCCAAGGGCGTGGGCCTGGCCGACGTGCTCGGCTGGGTGCGCAGCTTCCGCCAGCGCGACGCCGATACGCCGGTGGTGCTGATGGGTTATCTCAACCCGGTGGAAATCCACGGCTACGAACGCTTCGCCACGGAAGCCGTCGAGGCGGGCGTGGATGGCGTGCTGCTGGTCGATTGCCCGCTGGAGGAATCGGCCGTGCTGGCGCCGCTGAAGGCCGCCGGCCTGCGCCAGATCCTGCTGGCGGCCCCGACCACCGCACCCGCGCGTATGGCGCAGCTGTGCGGGTCGGCGGAGGGTTTCCTGTATTATGTCTCGTTTGCCGGCATCACCGGCGCGGGGCGTTTGAGTACCTCGGATATCGCGGCCCGCGTGGCCGACATCCGATCCCGCGCCAAGGCGCCGGTGGCGGTGGGCTTCGGCGTGCGCGATGCGCAAAGCGCCAAGGACATCGCCGGGTTCGCCGATGCGGTGGTCATCGGCAGCGCGCTGGTGGAACGGCTGGCGGGGGCTGAGCGGGCGGACGACATCGCCGACCGCGCCAAGGCTTTCCTGCAACCGATCCGGACGGCGCTAGACGCACGCTGAAACGGCCAACCTGGTCGTTTCGGCCAGGAACGTTTGAGGTGTGGCGATGAACTGGCTGCAGAAAATCATGACCCCGCGTGTGCGCACGCAGAGCTCCAACGGCGGCAAGGGCAAGGTGCCCGAGGGCGTGTGGGAGAAGTGCGGCGGCTGCGGCACCGTGCTGTACCGGCCGGAGCTGGAGCGCAACCTGATGGTCTGCCCCAAGTGCGGCCATCACCACGCCATCGATGCGCGCGCGCGCCTGCAGGCCTTCCTCGACGAAGGCTCCACGCAGGAGCTGTGGGCCAACCTCGAGCCCACCGACCCGCTGAAATTCCGCGATTCCAAGAAGTACCGCGACCGCATCGTGGCCGCGCAGAAGTCCACCGGCGAGAAAGACGCGCTGCTGGCCATGAGCGGCAAGCTCAAGGGCCGCCCGCTGATGGCGGTGGCGTTCGAATTCAGCTACATGGGCGGCTCGATGGGCTCGGTGGTCGGCGAGAAGTTCGCCCGCGCCGCCGAACGCGCGCTGGCCGAGCGCAGCGGCCTGGTCTGCTTCGCCGCCACCGGCGGCGCGCGCATGCAGGAGTCGCTGTTCTCGCTGATGCAGATGGCCAAGACCTCGGCCGCGCTGGCGCGCATGCGCGACGCCGGCGTGCCCTATATCAGCGTGCTCACCCATCCGACCACCGGCGGCGTGTCCGCCAGCCTGGGCATGCTGGGCGACGTCAACGTGGCCGAGCCGAAGGCGCTGATCGGTTTCGCCGGCCCTCGCGTGATCGAGCAGACCGTGCGCGAGACGCTGCCGGAAGGCTTCCAGCGCTCGGAGTTCCTGCTGGAGCACGGCGCCATCGACATGATCGTCGACCGCCGCGAGATGCGCGACAAGCTCGGCGACGTGCTGGGCATCCTGAGCAGGGCGCCGCGCGCGGCCTGATCACCGCCGCAGCAATGCGATCTGGAAATGCCGCCGCGAGGCGGCATTTTTTTTGCGCGGGCGCGCAGTGTTTTCCACAGCCGGTGTGGATGGTTTGCGGGTGAGCCTGTGGAAAAGCATCGCAAGTGACTGACGGTGTTGCGTCATGCACGCGTTGCGAAATTTTTGGCCATGCGCACGTCGAGAACGCGATGTCGCAGCGTGCGAAAAAACCTTGCAAAAAGCCTTGATTACTGCGTCGCCGACGCTTTGGCGCGGGTGGCAGCGCGATGTTGTCCACAGGCGCTGTGGATGTATTGCGGGTGAGCTTGTGGAAAACATCTTCAAGTGTCTGATGGTGTTGATGCGCACACGCGTTGCCAATTTTCTGGTCACTCGAATGCAGGGCTGCGCGCGGAAAAAACGCTTGCGCTATCGATGGAATTCTGCGTGTTCGGCATCGATGCCAACGCCAACTCTCAGGTGGCGCAGCGATGTTTTCCACAGCCGCTGTGGATGCCTTCCGGGTGAGCCTGTGGAAAACACCTTCAAGTCACTGATGGCGTTGACCTGCACACGCGCTGCGAAACTTTTGGTCACACCACCGTCACGTGACAGAACGTTTTCCACAGCGCTTGTGGATGCCCTCTGCACAAGTCTGTGGACAAACCGGATTGTGCCGTTTGCCGACAAGTACTTGGCACGTGGTGATGGGTTTTTCGCCAGCACGCGGCTGTCATGTGTTTTCCACAGCTTCTGTGGATGTGCGCTGGGTAAGGCTGTGGATAAGCGCGATCGAGGCCTTTGCCGACAGTGACTTGTCACGCGTTGCCGAAGTTCTGTTCAACGAATGCGGTGCAAGCGTGTGTTCGGTAATGGGGTAGGGCGGGGCGGTCGAGCGGAGCGTGCTGCGTGCTCTGCGTTCGATCTTCGCGACGCCCCACATCTCCCTCTCCCCGCCGGGCGACCCGAAGGTAGTCCCTGTGGGAGAGAGGGGGGGGGTGAGGGGCCGGGGCCAGCCTCACCACTTCCTACTCGTCATTCCGGCGCAGGCCGGAATCCGCCTTTGCTCGTCATTCCAGCGTAGGCTGGAATCTGCCTTTAGCTCGTCATTCCAGCGTAGGCTGGAATCCAGTGACTGTATCGCTCGATTGTCGTGCTGACGCACACGGGTCTCGCCTTTGGCGAGTATTTCGTGCCGCTGCCGCGGCCCGAGTTACTTCTTCTTTGCTTGCCCAATCCCCTCAAGGGGGACCTCGAGAAGAAGTAACCAAGAAGAAAAGGCACCCTGCGCGGCGCCCTCCGCAGCTTCGCTGCTGCGGGTCCGTGAGGGCTGGCCGGGCTTTTTGACGGGACATCCATGTCCCGTCAAAAAGGCGAGGACTCCTGTCCTCGCCCCCTGCGGGGCC
>Ga0207640_10000560_pt1 | contig 22254 bp, 22 predicted proteins | sample KBSCornC42_FD_184300 | JGI IMG/M metagenome (GOLD analysis project Ga0207640, IMG submission 184300) | Corn rhizosphere microbial communities from Kellogg Biological Station, Michigan, USA - KBS Corn C4-2 (SPAdes) (version 2) | ecosystem: Host-associated > Plants > Roots > Rhizosphere > Soil ... | reverse complement strand
ATGATGGAGGTTCCGTCGGACGACGCCGAGCCCGGAACGATCGTCGAGGAGATGCAGCCCGGATACATGCTCAAGGACCGGCTGCTTCGGCCGGCCTTGGTCGCGGTGGCTAAGAAGCCGGAGTAAACGGTAGCAGCTTCTCCAGTTGCTCCAACGGCGGCGCGCCTTCGAGGCGGTAGCCACGTCTAAGCAGGAAGGTGTGGCGGACGATCTCCGCCTGCTGCTCGAGCCCATAGCGGGTGAACGGGCGGCCGGGCACAATCTCGTAGCGGTAGCGGCTGAAGGGCTGGCGCATCAGCGGCAGGTAGAATCGGCCGTAGCGCTGCGCCTGCCAGACGTGGGTCATTTCGTGGATGAAGAAGCCCTGCAGCCACAGCGGCTCGCGGCTGAAATCCTGTGACCAGAGTTTGCCATGCGGGTGGAAATGCACGTTGCCGCACGGCGCCATCACCGCATTCTTCGGCTGGAATGGCCACCATTTGCGGCGGACCAGCCGAACGCGTTCGTAATCGATGGCATCGCCGAAGACCGAGCGCACGAGTTCGATCTCGCCAGGTGTAAGAGCCCGCTCATCCGTCATTGCGAGGAGCACAACGTGCGACGAAGCAATCCAGGAGCCACTGGATTGCCGCGCCGCTGTCGCGGCTCGCAATGACGTTCAGCCGCACTTGCGAGCATCCAATCACGCCGCTAGGCAGCAGCAAACGCAAAAAGGGAAGGAAAGCCCCCAATGAGCGATACTGCTGAACGGGTGAAGAAGATCGTCGTCGAGCATCTCGGGGTCGAAGCCGATAAGGTGACTCCGGAAGCGAGCTTCATCGACGATCTGGGCGCCGACAGCCTCGACATTGTCGAGCTCGTCATGGCGTTCGAGGAAGAATTCAACGTCGAGATTCCCGACGATGCTGCCGAGAAGATCACGACCGTGAAGGACGCGATCGATTATATCGACCAGCACAAGGGTTGAGCGGAAGCGCGCCGCCGCCCCATCGCCGGCAAGCGGCGGCACGAACGGCTTCCCGAACAAAGCGGGAGGCCGTTTGTTTTTGAACGACGGAGAAGCAAGCATGCGCCGTGTCGTAGTGACGGGTCTGGGCCTGGTGACGCCGCTCGGCGGCGATGTCGAAACCAGCTGGCGCAATATCCTCGCCGGCAAGAGCGGCGCCGGGACGATCACACGCTTTGATCCAGGCGATCAGAAGTGCCGGATCGCCTGCGAGGTGAAACCGGCCGACCATGAATATGGATTCGATCCGAACAAGCGGGTCGATCACAAGGTCCAGCGACAGGTCGATCCCTTTATCGTCTACGGGATCGACGCCGCTGGCCAGGCGATCGAGGATGCTGGCCTGGTCGATGCCGACGAGGAAACCCGGCTTCGAACCGGAGTCTCGATCGGATCGGGGATCGGCGGCCTTCCGGGAATCGAGAGCGAGAGCATCGTCCTTCACGAGCGCGGACCGGGGCGCGTGTCGCCGCACTTCGTTCACGGGCGGCTGATCAACCTCATTTCGGGCCAGGTCTCGATCAAATACGGGCTGATGGGCCCGAACCACGCGGTGGTCACCGCCTGTTCGACCGGCGCTCATTCGATCGGCGACGCGGCACGGATGATCAAGGACGGCGATGCCGACATCATGCTCGCGGGCGGTTCGGAATCGGCGATCTGCCCGATCGGGATCGCCGGCTTCGCGCAAGCAAGGGCGCTTTCGACCCAGTTCAACGACCAGCCGGAAAAAGCGAGCCGCCCCTACGACAAGGACCGCGACGGGTTCGTGATGGGCGAAGGCGCGGGTGTCGTGGTGCTCGAGGAATATGAGCATGCGAAGAAGCGCGGCGCGAAAATCTACGCCGAGCTGATTGGCTACGGGCTTTCCGGCGACGCGTACCACGTCACCGCCCCGCATCCGGAAGGTTCGGGCGCGTACCGCTCGATGGAGATGGCGCTCAAGAAGTCGGGGCTGCAGCCGTCCGACATCGACTATATCAACGCGCACGGCACCTCGACCCCGCTCGGGGACGAGCTCGAACTTGGCGCCGTCCGGCGGCTGTTCGGCAATGCGATCGGATCCTTGTCGATGAGCTCGACCAAATCCGCGATCGGCCACCTGCTCGGCGGCGCCGGAGCGGTCGAGAGCATCTTCTGCATCCTTGCGCTCCGCGACCAGATCGTCCCGCCGACGCTCAACCTCGACAATCCGAGCGAGGGCACCGAAGGCGTCGACCTCGTCCCGCACAAGGCGAAGGAGCGGCAGGTCCGCGCGGTGCTCAACAACAGCTTCGGCTTCGGCGGCACCAACGCCAGCCTCATCATGCGGGCTGTGTGAGCCGACGCCTCGCGATGACGGCCGCTGGGCTGATCGCCCTCGGCTATGCGCTGATTATTTTCCTGTGGTGGAGCCCCGGCCCGAAGCGCGGTCCGCACGTGCTGATGGTCCACGAAGGCTCGACCGTCGCCACCGTGGCGCGGCAGCTGGATCGCGAAGGGGCGATTCCCGGCAATGCGCTCACCTTCCGCGCTATGGCGCGGCTGTTCGGCCCGCACGATCCGATCCAGGCCGGCGAATTCCAGATCCCGAACGGGATGAGCGCCGCGCGGATCCTGGAGCTTCTGGAGCATGGCAAGCCGGTGTTGCGGCTGGTGACGGTTCCCGAGGGCATGCCGTCGATCGAGGTGCAGGCGAAGCTTGCGGCGATTCCGTATCTCGCCGGCCCGTCACCGCTGGCGCCCGACGGAACGCTTCTTCCCGACACCTACGGCTATCAGCGCGGTGAGGCTCGAGCCGCGATCATCCAGCGGATGCAGCAGGCGATGACAAGCTTCATCAACTCGGTCTGGCCGCAGAAGAAGGGCGATTGCCCGATTTCCTCGAAGCAGGATGCGCTGACTCTCGCTTCGATCGTCGAGAAGGAAACCGCCAAGCCCGCCGAGCGCCCGCTGGTTGCGGGTGTCTATTGCAACCGGCTGAAGATCGGCATGGCGCTGGATGCCGATCCGACCGTCATCTACCCGATCACGAAGGGCAAGCCGCTGGGCCGGCGGATCAAGGAGTCGGAGCTTCACTCGACCGATCCGTACAATACCTACACGCATCCGGGTCTTCCGCCGGGGCCGATCACCAATCCCGGCCGCGCAAGCATCCTCGCGGTGCTCAATCCTGCGCAGACCAAGGCGCTTTACTTCGTCGCCGACGGCACCGGCGGTCATGTGTTCGCCGACACGCTCGCCGAGCAGAACGCCAATGTGCAGAAATGGTATGCGATCCGCCGCCAGCGCGGACAGATGTGACCGCGTACGACTTCCGCCGAACGGATGGCGGTTAATTTGCGCTGCGACAGCGATCGGGTTCATAACAGAGATCAAGTTGTGATCGAACGGCCGGGAGAGGAGAGAGGCAAATGAACTCATTGGTGCGGATCGCAGCGGTGGGACTGCTCACGCTGGCAAGCGGAAACGCATTTGCCCAGACGATGCCCGGCTCGAACCCCTACGGGTCGAAGCAACCCGGGACGGCGATGGGCGACGAACAACAGGACAAGGGCCTCGACCGCGTGAACGAGGGTCTTGAAGGGCCGTTCCTCGGAAAATCGAACGGACGCGCCACCAAACCGACGGCCGCAGACTTTGCTGTCGGGGCACGGATTCGGGACGTCAACGGTCAGCCGGCTGGAACGATCGATGCGGTTGCTGCCGACGGAGTAGTCGTCGACAACGGCCGGGCGAAGGTGAGGCTGCCTGTAACGTCTTTTTGGAAGGACAATTCGGGGCTGCTGATTGGAATCACTGCCGCAAAATTCAATGAAATTGTCGCCAAGGCCTATGCAGCAAATCCGCCTGCCGCGCCCGTAAAGAGAGGGCCTCGCCCCGCAACCGCAGCGGATCTGGTCGTTGGCGCGCGGCTCCGCGATGTGAATGGTCAGCCGGTCGGTGAAATTACGGCGTTGGCGGCTGATGGAGCGACGGTTGAAATCGGGAAGACGACGGTGAAGCTGCCGCTTGAATCGTTCGGCGTCGACAGCTCCGGACTCTTGATCCCCATCACTGTGCAGAAGCTGAACCAGCTCGCAGCTCAGTCAGAGGCATCGGGTAACAACAAATAGGGCTGCGGGAGATCTAATTGGCTAAGCGGCGGTCGCAGCCTCGCTTCGCACATAGCCGACGCGCCGGTCGGCGCCGGCATAGCCCCAGGCCCAACCGACGCTGTTGTCGAGCATCTCGAACGCATCGCCGGTGGCGAGTTCGCACAATAGTGCGGCATTCTCCGACGGAGCGGCGAAAAGCCACGTCGCCTGCGTAATCATTCGGTGCAGCGGCTCGGCATAATGGGAGGCGATCACTCGCCCGGCCAGAGCGATATCGGCCAGATCTTTGCGATAGGCGTTGAACGCCGGATCGGGCAGGTCCGAATGCCCGGATAGCACCAGCAGCGAGTCGAGAATCTCAGCGGTGGTGGGCGAAGGCGGCTTCGGATTGGCCGATGATCGGGCGGTGGCCGCTGGAGGCACGGTCGCTGTCGCGGAGATTGCGCCTGAAGTCTTCAAGAAATTCCGCCCCATTATCCGTACGGACGACAAATACGTTGCGGCGATCGTCCTGATCGCGTTCGCGGCGCAGATAGCCGAGTGCGCCAAGCGTGTTCAAGGCGCGAGTGACGACCGGTTTTGAGACACCCAGCACCTTCGCCAACCCGCGGACGGTGTGCGGCCCGGGAGTCAGATAGACGAGCATCAGCAGCGCCATCTGGCGGTTTGTGAGATCGGGCTGACCTGACCGGACGTAGGCGATCAACGCCCGCATCCAGGCAGACAAGGAGTCGTCGGCCATTGGTGCACCCATTTTACGCGCCACGCGCACTTGCCTCCTAAAACCGAAAAGGAAGCGAAATGTTGCAGGTGTTTAACCGAAATTGGCCGGGAAAGTGGTTTCGGCACCGAAACTTACGGCGATGGGTACCGGTCTCTGAGGGCCGCGAACACCGCCCGGAGGCCAAGCGCTTCGCCCCCCTTCGGGCGGCCGGGCTTCGCAGTTTCCCGCCACGCGAATGTGTCGAGATGGGCCCACGGGAGAGCGTCGGGCACGAAGCGCTTGAGGAACATCGCTGCCACCACCGCGCCGGCCATGGACGAGGGCGCGGAGTTCACCAGATCGGCGACATCGCTCTTCAGCATCTCGTCGTAAGGCTTCCACAGCGGCATCCGCCACAGCGGGTCTTCGACCCGGGCTGCCGCCGAGGCGATTGCGGCGGCGAGGGCATCGTCGTTCACGAACAGCGCTGGCAGATCGGGACCGAGCGCCACCCGCGCCGCGCCCGTCAGGGTCGCGAAATCGACGATCAGCTCCGGCTCTGACTGTGCGGCCCTGGTCAGGGCATCGGCGAGGATCAGCCGCCCTTCGGCATCGGTATTGTCGATCTCGACCTGGAGGCCCTTGCGCGAGCGGATGATGTCGCCCGGGCGGTAGGACCCGCCGGAGACCGCATTTTCGACCGCCGGGATCAACAGGTGGAGGCGCACCGGAAGCCGCTCGCCAGCAATGAGCGCGGCGAGGGCGAGGGCGTGCGCGGCGCCGCCCATGTCCTTCTTCATTAGCCGCATTCCGCTGGCGCCCTTGATGTCCAGACCGCCGGAATCGAAGCACACGCCCTTACCGACGATGGCGATCCGCGGATGGTCGGGATTGCCCCATTCGGCCTCGATCAGCCGCGGCGAGCGCTGTGGTGTGGCGCCAGCACCGACGGCCGCGATCAGCGGATAGCCGTCGCTGAGCTCATCGCCGCTGGTGACCCGGATCTCGGCGCCCGTAGCGCTCAGCCGCTCGCGCACCGCCTGCTCGAGCTCTGCCGGGCCAAGATCGATCGCGGGCGTGTTGACGAGATCGCGGACCAGCGCCGTCGCTTCCGCCAGCCGAACGACGGAATCGATCGCGGCCGCTTCGTTCGTGATGAGCACCCGCGGCCCACGCTCGTCCTCCGGCTTCTTCGACCGATAGGAATCGAAGCGGTGCTGCGACAGCAGCCAGCCCAGCGCTGCCGGTCCCGCCGACCCTTCAGCGAGCCGGTAATTCCCCTCGGGAAGTGTCTCGGGGAGCTTGGCGAGGCACCAGGGGGACAGCGAATTCACGTTGGCGACCGTGGTCACCACCTCGAACTCCGGCCCCCGCGGAAGGATTGCGCTCGCGTAACCCGTCTTGCCGTCGAACCGGTGCGCCTGAAGCAGCGCCCGGTCTTCTGCAGGGCGCCGCTTCACCCACTCCTCGAAGGTCTTCTTGTCGACAAGGTGGATGGGGCGAGCCTGCTGCCCGCGATCGGCGGTGATGAGAGTGGTGAAGTCGGTCATGGCTGAGCCATTAGCCGAGCATTCGCGCACTCGACAGAGGTTAGCCAATTGTCACGTGCGTGGCCGATGCAATTCGGCCATGGGCGCGAGCATGGCTCGGTTCCTCGAAGTGCTCTGGAAATATCGGCATGCAGCGCGTCCGCTCTTCTGGGCGGCGGCGCTCTTTGCCTTCGTGATGGCGGTCATTCCGCACCCGCCGGAAATTCCGGGTGACCCGTCGGACAAGCTTCAGCACATTGCCGCTTTCGTCACGCTGTCGCTGCTTGGCGCATGGGCGTTTCCCGGCCTTTCGCTCGTCCAGCTGCTCCTCAGGCTGTCGCTGTTCGGAGCGTTCATCGAGCTGGTTCAGGCGATCCCCGTCCTTCACCGGGACAGCGATCCGCTCGATTGGATTGCGGACACGATCGCCTGCATCGCGGTGCTGGCGGCGATCGCCTGGTGGAGAGCTCGGCCTCGCTACCGCTGACGCGGAGCGACGATGAGCACTCGGAAGGTGCCGGGCTTGAACGCCGGACCCGGGCCTACGGCGAAGGGAAGCGAATAATCGGCCGCTGGAAGATAGGCACGCCCGGTAGAGGTATCGAGCGCAATGGTCCGCGCACTTTTCGCGGTGGGCACCTTCTGCAGCACGGCCGGGACTGCATCGGCGCTGAGCACGTAGAGCATGCCCTCGCTTCCCGACGGGATCAGGATCACCTTGCGGCGAGAGTCATAGACCGCCCCGTCCGGGCGCTCTCCGATCGCGACGGAAGCGACCGCATGACCGTCGGCGCCGAGCACATCGGCGACTCCATTGGCGCAGGCGGAGACCGTCTCCTTCGGTCCGGGCAGGTAGACGATCCCGGTGGGACCGTCACAACCGGCGAGCGGATAGCGGGCAATCACTGTGCGCTTCAGCGTGTCGATCACGGCGACTTCGTTCTTGTCCTCGACGGTGACGTAGAGCTCGCCCTTGCCGTCCGCCGCTCCGAACTCCAGCGAGCCGCCAACGGGTACGGTCGCGACCACCCGAGCCGAAACCGGATCGACGACACTGATCGTCCCGTCTCCTGGGTTCATGACCCACACGGTGTTGGTCGTCGGATCCCAGGCCGCTCCGTCCGGCCGCTTGCCGGTGGGTATGGTGGCGCGGATCGCGCCGGTTGCGCCGTCGACGATCACTGCGGTGTCGGCGGCCCCGTTGGTGACAAGTATTTCGCCGGTGTTCGGAATCGCCAGCGCTGCGTGTGCGCGCTGGGCGGGGACAAGCGAGTCGACCGATTCGTCCGTGTCGAGATCGACCGCCATCACCCCGTCGCCACGGGCGACATAAAGGCGGTGGGTATCAGCATCGACACTGAGCAGGTCCCAGCCGCCGTCGGCGCCGCGATATTGGCCGACCACGGAATAATGCGGCGCCGCAGCGGCGGGGATGGCGGCAAGCACGGCCAGGCTGGCGATGATCTTGAGCATCGCGTCAGCCTAGCCGCGCCCGCAGCGCCGTCGAGTTACAAATTATGCCGAGACAAACGGCTTTTCGCCCAACGGCACCACCGAGCGTCCGAAGGTGGCGTTGGTGACGATTCCGAAGCTGCCGTAGAGCGCAAGGAATCCGCACAGGAGCCCCAGGTCGCCGCCAAGATGGGAAAGATTGGCGTTCTGGTTCATCGCGCCGAGACCGAGAAGGCCGAACGTCACCCAGAGAGTCAGGAAGATCAGGAAGACAATCTTGGAGAGGCGGAAACTGGCGATCCAGAGATAGAGGGTCAGCAGGCCCCACAACAGAAGCGCGACACCGATGGTCGGTCCGGCCGCCGAAATATCGATCCAGCCGTTGTGCGAGAACAGCAGAAGGAAAGCCCACCACCACCAGAAGGCGCCGTAGCTCAGGAACGCCGTCATTCCGAAGGTATTGCCGAGCTTGAATTCGAATGCGCCGGCGAAAATCTGCATCAGACCACCGAACGCCAGCGCCAGCGGGATCACCACGCCTTCGCCGCCCTTTGGAAGAATTTCCGCGTTGACCAGGCTCAACAGCACCGTCGTCAGCCCGAACGCAACCAGGCCCAGCGCGGCCGGATTGGCCTCGGGCACAACTACCACTGCTTCTTTAGCCATCATTTCCCTCCCGTTGATTGGCGGCGGGAAGGTTGCACGGAGTCCGCTAAACGGCAACTCCGTAGAGGTCATGCGCGTCAGAGTCTTCGACGAGGACGGAGGCGATATCGCCGGCCTTGAGTTCGCCCGCATCGCGCAGGTGCACTTCGCCATCGATCTCTGGTGCGTCGGCTTTCGAGCGGCCGGTCGCACCGCCGGATTCCTCATCGACCGCATCGATCAGGATATCGATCGTGCTGCCGACCTTGGCGGCGAGCTTGTCGGTGGAGATTCGCGCCGACAGCGCCATCACTCGCTCGAACCGCTCCGCCTTCACCTCGTCGGGGACCTGGTTGTCCATTGAGGTCGCGGGCGCACCTTCGACCGGCTCGAACCGGAAGCAGCCGACCCGGTCGAGCCGGGCTTCTTCGAGCCAGGCCAGAAGATACTCGAAATCCTCGTCGGTCTCGCCGGGGAAACCGACGACGAAGGAGGAGCGGATCGCGAGGTCGGGGACCTGGCTCCGCCATTCGCGGATCCGCTGCAGCACCTTGGCATCGTTCGCGGGCCGCTTCATCGCCCGAAGCACCTTTGGTGACGCGTGCTGGAACGGAATATCGAGGTAGGGGATCACCAGCCCTTCCGCCATCAGCGGGATGACGCTGTCGACGTGCGGATAAGGATAGACGTAGTGAAGCCGCACCCAGGCCCCCAGTGAGCCGAGCTCGCGGGCGAGGTCGGTCATGTGCGCCCGCACCTCCCGCCCGTGCCAGTTCCAGGCGGCGTGCTTCAGATCGAGACCGTAGGCGGACGTGTCCTGGCTGATCACCAGCAGTTCCTTCGTCCCCGCTTCAACCAGCTTCTCGGCCTCGCGAAGGATCGCATCGGGACGGCGGCTGACGAGGTCGCCGCGAAGATGCGGAATGATGCAGAAGGCGCAGCGATGGTTGCAGCCTTCGGAGATCTTCAAGTAGCTGTAATGGCGCGGAGTCAGCTTGAGGCCAGCCTCCGGCACCAGGTCGATGAAGGGTGAGGCAGAAGGTGGCGCGGCTTCATGCACCGCGGCCACCACTTCTTCATATTGCTGCGGGCCCGTGACGGCGAGCACGTCCGGGAAGCGCTCGCGGATAACGTCCGCCTCCTTGCCCATGCAGCCAGTGACGACGACGCGGCCGTTCTCGGCGATCGCTTCGCCGATGGCTTCGAGACTCTCCACCTTAGCGGAATCGAGAAAGCCGCAGGTGTTGACCAGGACGACGTCGGCGCCCGCGTAATCGGGTGACATCTGATAGCCGTCGCCGCGCAGCTTGGTGATGATCCGTTCGCTATCCACCAAAGCCTTGGGGCAGCCGAGCGAAACCAGGCCCACGCGCGGGGGTCGAGGCAGAGTGGTGGTTTTCATGGAAGGCGCGCCCCTTAATGCAAAAGCCTGGCTGAATCGAGCCTGAAGTCATTCGGTTGAGGCGCGAAACGACTGGCGCGCTTGTTCATTGTGCAGGCCAGCGGCTAAAGGCGGCAGTTCACGAGCTCGGGAGTGTTGATTTGCGTATCGCCATGATCGGAACCGGCTACGTCGGGCTCGTCTCGGGAGCCTGCTTTGCCGATTTCGGCCACGAGGTCGCCTGCGTCGACAAGGATTCGTCGAAAATCGAGGCGCTGAATGCCGGCCGGATTCCGATCTGGGAGCCTGGCCTGGACTTGCTGGTCAGGGACAATGCCGCTCGGGGAAGGCTGACCTTTACCACCGATCTCGCCCGGGCGGTCGACGGCGTCGAGGCGGTCTTCATTGCGGTCGGCACCCCGGCGCGGCGTGGCGACGGTCATGCCGATCTCACCTATGTCTTCGAAGCAGTCCGTGAGCTTGCCCGAGCGCTCAAGCATCCGATCGTCGTCATCACAAAATCAACGGTTCCGGTCGGGACCGGCGACAAGATTGCGCAGATCCTTCGGGAGGAGGGGGCAGCGAGCGGGACCAGCGTCGCGTCCAATCCTGAATTCCTTCGCGAAGGCGCGGCGATCGCCGACTTCAAGCATCCTGACCGGATCGTCGTCGGAGCGGAGGACGAGCGGGCGCGCGAAGTGCTTCGCGAAATCTACCGGCCGCTATTCCTCAACAAGGCGCCGATCCTGTTCACCGGCCGCCGAACGGCCGAGCTTACCAAATATGCAGCCAATGCGTTCCTGGCGGTGAAGATCAGCTTCATCAACGAGATAGCGGACCTGTGCGAGGCGGTCGGCGCCGATGTGCAGGAGGTTGCGCGCGGGATCGGGCTCGACAACCGGATAGGGGCAAAGTTCCTTCACGCAGGCCCCGGCTATGGCGGCAGCTGTTTTCCCAAGGACACGCTGGCGCTCCTTCAGACCGCAGCGGAAGCCGGAGTCGAGCAGCGCATCGTCGATACGACGGTCAAGGTGAACGACGCGCGCAAAGGAGCAATGGCCGGCCGTGTCGCCGAAGCCGTGGGTGGATCGGTCAAGGGCAAGCGAATCGGCGTGCTCGGGCTCGCGTTCAAGCCGAACACCGACGACATGCGCGATGCGCCGTCGATCCCGCTGGTCCGCACGCTGCTGGAACAGGGCGCTGAGGTGGTTGCTTTCGATCCGGTGGCGATGGAGAATGCTGCACCGCTGTTTCCCGGCTTGAAAGCTGGCGCTGATGCTTATGCGGTCGCCGAAGGTGCCGACGCTCTGGTTATCGTCACCGAATGGGATGAGTTTCGGGCACTGGACCTCGTGAAGATGGCAAGTCGAATGCGCGGGAATCTGCTCATCGACCTGCGCAATGTCTACGATCCGGAGGAGGCGGAGCGCGCCGGATTGAACTATCGTGGATTGGGACGCGCCGGATCGCGAACGCCGCCCCTTCGAGCGGCGGCCGAATAAATGTCCGCAGACGGGGACGAGCGTATCGTCGTCCTTGGGCTCGGCTATGTCGGGCTTCCGCTAGCTGTCGCGCTGGCACGCGAATTTCAGGTCGTCGGTTTCGACGTCGATCCACAGCGGATCGAGGAGCTCCGCTCCGGCAATGACCGGACGCACGAAGTCGGCGAGGAGCAGCTCCGGACCAGCCGTCTCCGGCTGACCTCCGATGCCGCCGATTGCCGGGGAGCCGACGTCTATATCGTGGCCGTGCCGACGCCCGTCGACAAGCATAACCGGCCGGATTTGTCGGCATTGCTTGCGGCGACGCGCACGGTGGCCGGGATGCTGGATGCTTCGAGGCGGCCCACGGTCGTATTCGAAAGCACGGTCTATCCGGGGGTGACCGAGGAAGTCTGCGGACCCGAGATCGAACGCGTTTCCGGGTTGAAGCGCGGGCGCGATTTCAGGCTCGGCTACAGCCCGGAGCGGATTAATCCCGGTGATCGCCAGCACACGATCGACAAGATCACCAAGGTCGTCGCTGGCGAAGATGAGGAGGTCGCGCACCAACTCGAGCGGATTTACGGCTCGATCACCAGCGGCGGCGCTTTCCGGGCGGCGTCTATCAAGGCGGCCGAGGCTGCCAAGGCGATCGAAAACGCCCAGCGGGACATCAACATCGCCTTCATGAACGAAATCGCCCAGATCTTCTCCCAGGTGGGGATTTCGATCTGGGACGTGCTTGCCGCGGCGCGGACGAAATGGAATTTCCTCCCGTTCGAACCGGGATTGGTCGGCGGTCACTGTATCGGGGTCGATCCTTATTACCTCAGCCATCTGGCCCAGGAGCTTGGCCACAATCCGCAGGTCATCCTCGCTGGGCGCGGCACCAACGACGGAATGGGCGCGTGGATCGCCGACCGGCTGCATGAGCAGCGGGGCAGGGCAGGAACCGCGCTGGTGCTGGGGCTGACGTTCAAGGAGAATGTGCCCGACCTCAGGAACAGCCGAAGCTTCGATCTGGTGCGCCGGCTGGAGTGGGCGGAGCATGAGGTGTCGATTGCCGATCCGGTCGCCGATCCGGCGGACGTCGAGCGCGAGCATGGAATGAAGCCGATCAGCCCGGACGGCGAGCGGTTTGACCTGGTCGTCGGCGCGGTTGCCCATGATGCCTACAGGCGATTTCCCGACGAAACGCTCGCGGGCCTGGTCGCGGCCGGCGGCACTCTTGCGGATCTCAAGGGAGTCTGGCGCGATCGAACGCTCGATCCGGCGCTGGACCGGTGGACGCTTTAGGAAAGCGAATGCCGCGCCAGCCCGCCGTGCGCCGGGAGCGGTCGATCCTCACTCGCCGCCGCTTCCAATATGCGGGAGCGCTGTTGATCGGTGCGCTGGTCCCATGGTCACTTCGCGGATCGATCCTGCCCGGAACCGCACTCGAAGCAGCAAGCCTGAACGGCCTTTCCGGCAACCTGATCGCGATCACAATCGCAATGTGGATGCGACTGTCGATCGAAACCTATCCCGGCATCCGTCGCGCTTATGTTATCCTCCCCTCGGCGACCACCGGGCATGGAATGGTGCTGGTGTGGTTCGTCGCCACTCGCTTCCCGTATGACCGAGTCAGCCTCGGCCTCGGGTTTCTGCTCCACGTCCTCTGGCTTTACCTGCTGTACATCAACGCCGAGCGCGGACTCACCCGCCGCATCGCCGTCGTGCCTTATGGCGCAATGGAGCGGATCAACCGGATTCCGGGCGTCGACTGGTTCAACCTCAAGCGCCCACGGCTCGCCGATGCCCGCGGCTGTGACGCGATCGTTGCCGACTTCACCGCCGATATGCCGGACGAATGGGAACGATTCCTGGCAGACGCGGCGCTTGCAGGGCGGATCGTCTATCAGGTCAAGCAGCTTGCGGAATCGCTGACTGGCCGGGTGGAACTGGAGCATCTTTCGGAGAACAGCTTCGGGTCGCTGGTCCCGGCGCGCGGCTACTTCCATTTGAAGGGGCTGATCGATTTCGTTTTCGCGCTGATGCTGCTGCCCATCGTGCTACCGGTGATGGGAGCAATCGCAATCGCGATCACGTTCGACAGCAAAGGGCCAGTGCTGTTCCGGCAAGAGCGAGTCGGCCATGCCGGCCGCAATATCATCGTCTATAAATTCCGGACGATGCACCAGCTGAACGCGCGCGGGAGGCATCGCGACGAACTCATGATGGACGAAGACCGATCACGCGCGTCGGCCGGTTTCTGCGGCGGCACCGGCTCGACGAGCTCCCGCAGATCTTCAATATCCTGAAATGGCAGATGAGCTGGATCGGACCCCGGCCCGAGGCCGAGCTCCTATCGGTGTGGTATACGGACGAGATCCCCTTCTACCGCTACCGGCATGTGGTGAAGCCGGGCATTTCCGGCTGGGCGCAGGTCAATCAGGGGCATGTCGCCGGTGTCGACGACGTCTATGTGAAGCTCCAGTACGATTTCTATTATGTGAAATACTTCTCGCCTTGGCTCGATCTCCTGATCTTCCTGAGGACGATCAAGACCATGCTGACCGGTTTTGGATCGCGATAAGCAGACTTACGGTCGGCGCCGAACAGCCCAGACGAGAGCGGAAACGCTGCTGATGACGGCCGCGAGGCCAACGAGAAATGAGGGATCGAGAACAAGCATACGAGGAACTCCGAGCCGACTCACAGTTCCCTATTTGTTCTCATTTTGCAATAGGAAAATTCCTATTTTGGTGGCTGAAGGGCTGCGCCTGTAGAAAGCTGAGCCGCTGCCGGTGTTGAAGTAATTCGCGGAGCTTTTGCCAGCTGATAAAGGTTCATCGCAATCGTGCCTCGAACCGCGCTTCGATCAAGCGCAAGTGTTTCCCCTGCCGGCAGGCACTCGGCGAAGGTATGACCGAGCTTTGAGAATTGCTGATCTTCTTGAGCCGAGGCCGGCTTCGTCAGGATCAGCTGAAGTGAATTGCTGGGGCTCTGCCGAGCCACACATTCGCCAAATGCTGCCATTCCCTCGAACCCAGCTGCTCGGTCATTCGCCTCTTTAACCTTTTCAAGCTTTTCCTCGCTGACCTTTTCGCCAGGCTTCGGCACAAGCGAGATGGAGGTGACCCGCAATTGATGGAGGGGTGCCGCTAGCGAGATGTCCGCCGGCAGCCCGGTCGAATACTCGCGTCTGATCAACGCCTCTGCCAGCGCGTAATGCAATACCTCTCCGGGCATCCCCATTTGGATCACACCCCCCGCGCCGCCCGCCTTCCAGGCAGCTCGGTTTAGACAGTCGGAGTCGCTCAGGTCATGATAGATCTTCATGATTTGGCCGCGCGGCTCGGTACCTAGGACGGCCTCAGCGGCTTCCTGCGGTCTTTTCTTGACCAGACAATCTCCATAGGCGGAGACGATCAGTCGGTCCTCGCGCGCTTGTTCTTTGATATTCGGTGGCGAAGCGGCCGTGGCCATTAGCCACGGGGCGGCAACAATTGGAGCCCATCGAAACTTCATTTGGATCTCCGCAAAGCTGAAGCCGAGCGTCACCGACTTACCGACTGGTTCCCACAACGGCAACGCCGCCTTGCCCGCGTGCAGCCGTTCCTCTATAGGCGCGCACCGTCCGGCGGGCGCTCTGCGCGCGCGGGGAGCCCGTCACATTGGCGAGCGCGTACGGTGATCCGGGGTGGAACCGCACTGTGACGCGCCCTTTTCCATGGGTGATCCCCGCCTTGATCGTTCGAAGGATGCCGCGGTGGCATGGGGCTGCTGCGGCAATAATGTTGAACCAGGTCCGCATGTTGAAGCGGCGCCACGGTGGCGCTGCGCGGCATGACTGGGCCCCGTCAAAGTACCACTTTGATGGGTAGTCCCGGATTTGAATAGCTAGGATACACTCGACTTATGGCCACCACGGCATTTCCAACCCGCGACGATTTCGCCGCGCTCCTCAACGAGAGCCTCGGCGGAGAGAATGAAAGCTTCGAAGGCAAGGTCGTCACGGGGACGGTCACCGGAATCGAAAACGACATGGCGGTGATCGATGTCGGGTTGAAGTCGGAAGGACGCGTAGCGCTCCGCGAATTCGCGGCCCCCGGCCAGAAGGCGGAAATCAAGATCGGCGACCAGGTCGAGGTCTTCGTCGACCGGGTCGAGAACAGCGCCGGCGAAGCGATGCTGTCGCGCGACCGCGCCCGCCGCGAAGCCGCGTGGGACAAGCTCGAGAAGGAATATGAGGCCGGCAACCGCGTCGACGGCGTGATCTTCGGCCGGGTGAAGGGCGGATTCACCGTCGATCTCGGCGGCGCCGTGGCCTTCCTGCCCGGCAGCCAGGTCGATATCCGACCGGTGCGCGACGTTCAGCCGCTGATGGACATCCCCCAGCCGTTCCAGATCCTGAAGATGGACCGCCGCCGCGGGAACATCGTCGTTTCGCGGCGCGCGATCCTTGAGGAGACTCGCGCCGAGCAGCGTAGCGGCCTCATCCAGACGCTCACCGAAGGACAGGTGCTCGACGGCGTCGTCAAGAACATCACCGACTACGGTGCCTTCGTCGACTTGGGCGGAATCGATGGCCTGCTCCACGTCACCGATATCTCGTACAAGCGGGTCAATCACCCGTCCGAGATCCTCAACATCGGCGATACGGTGAAGGTGCAGATCGTCCGCATCAACCGCGAAACCCAGCGCATCAGTCTTGGCATGAAGCAGCTGGAGACCGATCCGTGGGAAGGCGCAGCGGCCAAATACCCGATTGAGGGCGTGTTCCGCGGCCGGGTGACCAACATCACCGAATATGGCGCCTTCGTCGAGCTGGAGCCGGGCATCGAGGGTCTCGTCCACGTCTCCGAAATGAGCTGGACCAAGAAGAACGTGCACCCGGGCAAGATCGTCAGCACTTCGCAGGAAGTGGACGTGAAGGTTCTGGAGGTCGATGAGGAGAAGCGGCGGATTTCGCTGGGCCTCAAGCAGGCGCAGGCCAATCCATGGTCGGACTTCGCCGAGAAGCACCCGGTCGGCTCCGAGGTTGAAGGCGAGGTCAAGAACGCGACCGAGTTCGGCCTGTTCGTCGGTCTTCCCGGCGACGTCGACGGCATGGTCCACATGTCGGATATCGCCTGGGGCGTGTCGGGCGAGGAAGCGCTCAATCTCCACCACAAGGGTGAGACGGTCAAAGCCGTCGTCCTCGACGTGGACGTGGAGAAGGAGCGGATTTCACTCGGCATGAAGCAACTTGAGCGCGGCGGCCCGAGCGGCGGCGTGGGCGGCGGCGCTGCTGCCGGCGGCGTCAAGAAGGGTGACACGGTCACCGTCGAAGTCCTCGACGTCACCGACGGGGGACTTGAAGTTCAGGTTGCCGGCGGCGGCGCGCACGGGTTCGTCAAGCGCACCGACCTCGGTCGTGATCGGGACGAGCAACGTCCGGAGCGTTTCCAGGTCGGCCAGAAATTCGACGCTTTGGTCAGCGGTTTCGATCGTTCCAAAAAGCCGAACTTCTCGATCAAGGCGCTCCAGATCGCTGAAGAGAAGCAGGCGGTGGCCCAGTATGGCTCGTCCGATTCTGGCGCGTCGCTCGGCGACATCCTCGGCGAAGCGCTGAAGGAAGCGCAGAAGTCGAAAAAGAAGTAAGAAGAGGGGCTTGCGCGGCCACGCGTTTCCTGACAGCGTGGCCGACGGCCTGCCGGGGAGGGCGGGCCGCCCTGACTCGCCGAATCCAGTGCTGCCGAATTTGCCGGGGGATGCAATGATCCGATCTGAATTGGTCCAGAAGCTATGCCAGGACTTTCCTGACCTCACCCAGCGTGAGATCGAAACCGTGGTCGGTGCGTTCTTCGACTCCGTCAGTGATCAGTTGGCCAAGGGCGGCCGAGTGGAGCTTCGCGGCTTCGGCGCCTTTTCGACCCGCAAGCGCGATGCGCGCACCGGCCGCAACCCGCGGACCGGCGAAGCGGTCGACGTCGACGCCAAGCGCGTGCCCTATTTCAAGCCGGGCAAGGAAATGCGCGAGCGCTTAAACCTGGGCGAAGTCACCGCCGAGTAGCTCTGGCCGCCGCCGTGCCGGGCTGCTGTTCACCAGTTGCGGACGTGGCGGAACGGTAGACGCTGGGGACTTAAAATCCTCTTCCCCTAAGGGAGTGCGGGTTCGATTCCCGCCGTCCGCACCAGCATTCAAACCAAGGCAATCTGGGATTGCCTGTTTGAATGCTCAGCAGCTGATCCTCAGGCCAGACGACCTGTCCCACTCCGGCACAGCTGGAGCGAATGGCCGAAATCAAATGTTGTGCGCATGGTTAACACGCTGTTAGGCATAACGCATGCGCACGCTTCGGCCGGTCATCGCCGCTGACCCAAGACTGTTTGGACGTGGGCGCGCTCGCGCGGTTGCCCAGCCGGCAGTCGAGCGGCGATGGACGTTCTCGGACGATCTCATCCTGTTCGCGACCACCTTCGCCGCCGGTTTCATCTTCGTTTCGATCTACATCGCCTAGTCGGCGACGCAGCTGCCGTCGTCACAGGCGAGATGGAGCTTCCATCCGAGCCACGCCGCAACCAGGCTGGCAATGGCCACGATCAATAGGGAATCCGCGACCGTTAGTCCGAGATGCACCGCCGCCGCGACCAGCAGCGTGGCCGCAACCATGAAGCCCGAGTTGACGATGTTATTGGCGGCAATCGTCCGCGCCGTGTCGGCCTTCGGCACGGTGATGGTGAGGAAAGCGTAGAGCGGAACCACGAACATTCCGCCCGCAATCGCCATCCCCAGCAGGTCCGCGCCGATCCAGGGACCGTTGGGCATCGCCACGAATTCGCGGATATGCAGCAGATGATGGCCGTCAAAATGCGGCCAGCTTCGAACGCGCCGGTAGAGATCGAGAACGAACAGCCCCATCGCGATCACCGAGGCGGGGGCGAATCGCGCCGCAACCTGGCCGCGGAGCAGGCGATTGATGGCGACCGAGCCGATGGCCACGCCAATCGAGAATATCGCGATGAAAGCGGTGCCGACGTAATGATCGGCGGCCAGCCTCTCCTTCACCAGAGCCGGGAATTCGGCGACCAGCACCGTCCCCATCGCCCAGAAGAAGCTGATCGCGAGGATCGCCAGGTACAGCCTTCGGATATGCAACGTGCCCCTGACGAGAGTGATCGAGGCCCGGACGATGTGCCAATCCATCCGGAGCGGCGGGGCGGCTGGATCCGGGGGGGCGGCAGGAACCTTGCCGCCGCTCAACCGGCCGAAGCCGGCGACAACGAGCACCGCGAGCGCAGCCCAGGCGGCACTATAGCCGCCGCTGTGCATGGGCAGGATCAGCACTCCGCCGAGAATCGTCCCGCCCAGAATCGCGATGTAGGTTCCCGCCTCCACGAGGCCGGTTCCGCCGAGCACTTCTTCTTGCGCCAGATGCTGGGGAAGGATCGCGTACTTTACTGGTCCAAAGAAGGTCGAGTGGATGCCCATCGCGCCCAGGCCGACGAGCAGAAGCACGATGTTGTGAAGCAGTAGGCCCACCGCGCCAACCAGCATGATTGCGATCTCAACCGTCTTCACGACGCGCACCACGCGCGCCTTGTCGATTTCGTCGGTGATCTGGCCGGCGATCGCCGAAAACAGGAAGAAGGGGAGAATGAAGAGGCCGGCGGCGATGGATCCGAAAATCGCCTCCTTCCTAGGGTCGCTGTAGATGCCGTAGACGACCAGCATCACCGACGCGTTGCGGAACAAATTGTCGTTGAAGGCACCCAGGAACTGAGTGACGAACAACGGCAGGAAACGCCGGGACTTCAGGAGGTGCAGCGAATCCTGCATTACCGCGGTGGATTAACGGCTGCGCCCGCGAGGGCAAGCATGCGCCGCCTCTTTTGCCATTCGCTGCCTTTCAATTAGAACGGTCGCGATGCTCACGGTGCCGAACCTGCTGACGCTGTCGCGAATCTTCGCGGTGCCGATCCTCGTCTTCCTCCTGTGGACCCCGCGTCCGATCGATTATGCGGTGACCTTCGTCCTCTACTGCATCGTCGCGATTACCGATTATTTCGACGGCTATCTGGCGCGGGCGCACGGGCAGATCTCCAAGCTCGGCCAGTTCCTCGATCCGATCGCCGACAAGATCATGGTGGCGGCGGTGATCGTGATGCTGATGGCCTCGCGCAGGGCGGACGGCGATCCGCCGGTCATTCAGGACATCAGCATCATCCCGGCGCTCGTGATCCTTCTGCGGGAGATTATCGTCTCCGGCCTTCGCGAATTCCTTGCGGATCTCCGCGTCGGGATGCCGGTGAGCGCTCTCGCCAAGTGGAAGACGACGTTCCAGCTGGTCGCGCTCGGCGCCCTGATCCTCGGCGGTGCTCTACCGCATATGCCGTGGGTCCATGTCGCCGGGATCGCCTTCCTGTGGGCGGCGGCGGCCCTCACCCTCGTGACCGGCTACGACTATCTTCGGATCGGGCTCAAACACATGGACTGAAGCGGAAGATCGGCTGATCGATTTTCCCGCTCTGACTGACGAGTTTTTGTCGTTTCTGCCCGCTACCGCTGTAGCCTAGCGTCCGCGCCACTCGAGGAGGAGATGAGGCATGGACGCGAAAACCGGTGACCCGCTGCACGGCAGCCCGATGCAGGAAGGCGCGGCGCTCCGATCGCTCCTCGGGCGCACGAACCGCGACTGGTGGCCCAACCAGCTGAGCCTCGAAATCCTGCCGCAGCATGGCGCGACCGGCGATCCTCACGGCGACGATTTCAATTATGCCGAGGCCTTTCTCGATCTCGATTACGATGCTGTGAAGCGCGATTTGACCGCGCTGATGACCGACAGCCAGGCGTGGTGGCCGGCCGACTATGGGCACTACGGCCCCTTCTTCATCCGGATGGCGTGGCACGCGGCCGGAACCTACCGCATCGGCGACGGCCGCGGCGGCGCCAACAGCGGCAACCAGCGCTTCGCTCCGCTCAACAGCTGGCCGGACAACGCCAATCTCGACAAGGCGCGGCGGCTGCTGTGGCCGATGAAGCGGAAATACGGGAAGAATTTGAGCTGGGCGGACCTGCTGATCCTCGCCGGCAATGTCGCCATCGAATCGATGAGCGGCCCGACCTTCGGCTTCGGCGGCGGCCGCAAGGACATCTATGAGCCCGAGAAGGATGTCTACTGGGGCACCGAGGAGAATTGGGTCGGGCAGGGCGCAGCGCCGCGCATGGGCGAAGACGCCGGAACGGCGATGGAGAACCCGCTCGCCGCGGTGCAGATGGGCCTGATCTACGTCAATCCGGAAGGACCCGGCGGAAGCGCCGATCCGCTCGCATCGGCGCGCGAAATCCGGATGACGTTCAGCCGCATGGCGATGAACGACGAGGAGACTCTCGCCCTTACCGCCGGCGGCCACACGTTCGGCAAATGCCACGGCGCTGGCGACGCTTCGAAGGTGGGCGCAGAGCCTGAAGGGGCGGACATCGCCCAGCAGGGGCTCGGCTGGCAGAGCGGCCACGGCAGCGGGATGGGCGACGACACCATCACCAGCGGCCTCGAAGGCGCATGGACCCCAACGCCCATCAAGTGGAGCATGAACTATCTGCACATGCTGCTCGACTATGATTACGAGCTGGTGACCAGCCCGGCCGGCGCCAAGCAGTGGCAGCCCAAGACCCCGAAGCCGGAGGATTTGGCGCCGGCGGCGCATACGCCGGGCAAGAAGGTCCCGACCATGATGACGACCGCGGACATGGCGTTCCGCGAGGATCCGGAGTTCCGCAAGATCGCCGAGCGCTTCCGCAAGGACCCGCAGGCGTTCGCCGATGCCTTCGCCCGCGCCTGGTTCAAGCTGACCCATCGCGACATGGGCCCGAAGGCCCGCTACTTGGGGCCGGAAGTGCCGGCTGAGGATTTGATCTGGCAGGACCCGGTTCCCGCGGGGCGGCCGGTGAGCGACGCCGACGTCGCGGCGTTCAAGCAGAAGGTGCTCGGCAGCGGGCTTTCCGTCAGTGCTTTGGTCAAGGCGGCCTGGGCTTCGGCTTCGACCTATCGCCAGTCCGATCATCGCGGCGGCGCCAACGGCGCGCGAATCCGCTTCGATCCGATCCGAAACTGGAAGGTCAACGATCCCGAAGAGCTGAAGGCCACCCTCGACGAGCTCGACAGCCTGCGCGGCGGCATCTCGATGGCCGACGCGATCGTCCTTGCCGGAGCAGCGGCCGTCGAGAAAGCGGCGAAGGATGCCAGCCATAGTATCCAGGTGAAGGTCTCAACCGGCCGCGGTGACGCGAGTGAGGAGCAGACCGACTTCGACAGCTTCGAGGTGCTTGAGCCGAAGGCCGACGGCTTCCGCAACTATCTCGGTGTTCGCTACAACGTCCCGACCGAAGAACTCCTGATCGACCGCTCGCAACTGCTCGGCCTTTCGGCTCCGGAAATGACGGTGCTCGTCGGCGGGATGCGGGTGCTCGGCGCCAACCAGGGCGGATCGAAGCACGGCGTGTTCACCAATCGGGTCGGGCAGCTGACCAACGACTTCTTCGTCAACCTGCTCGACATGGGCACGGCCTGGAAGCAGGTCGACGACAGCGGCGACGAGGAATTCGTCGGCACCGACCGAGCGAGCAACCAGCAGAAATGGACCGCGACCCGAACCGATCTCGTGTTCGGATCGAACGCACAGCTGCGCGCGATCTGCGAGGTCTATGCAGCGGACGACGCACGTGAGAAGTTCGTGCAGGATTTTGCCGCGGCCTGGGCGAAGGTGATGGACGCCGACCGGTTCGACCTGAGGCGGCCCCAGCGGGCTGAGTAGTCACCGCTCGCGAGCCGGGGATCGCGAGGTAGCGCTCTTCTCATCGTGTGCATATAAATGTGTAGTCTGTTCTTGCCTTCACGGGAGAGTGTGTATATATTTGTGCGTGGAGCGTGACAGTAGAGCCATCATCAAGCGGCTGAAGGCGGAAGGGTGGGAGCTAGTTTCGATACGAGGCTCGCATCACAAGTTCCGCCGTAG
>Ga0207640_10000555_pt1 | contig 22355 bp, 20 predicted proteins | sample KBSCornC42_FD_184300 | JGI IMG/M metagenome (GOLD analysis project Ga0207640, IMG submission 184300) | Corn rhizosphere microbial communities from Kellogg Biological Station, Michigan, USA - KBS Corn C4-2 (SPAdes) (version 2) | ecosystem: Host-associated > Plants > Roots > Rhizosphere > Soil ... | reverse complement strand
CGGCGAAGGCCGTCAACCTCGGGCTGATTGTCACCGGGCTGGTGATCAATGCGCTCAAACATACATTTCCGGCCCCGAAGTGATTGTCGCGCTTGGGTCAAACTGAGTATCCAAACATACTCCCTTGCCCGTCGCTCACATTTGCTTGACCGCAACCTGCAATGCGCCCACAGCAGATTTGTTGGCACTTGGTTATAGAGAGTGCCAAATCGCAAATTGGCAGCGCTGGCTACCGCTTGTGAAAGCGACGATTTCGTCGCGGCCCAGCGTGAGGAAAGCTGACCTATGACATTCCAACCCTTGCACGATCGCGTGCTGGTCCGCCGCACCGAAGCCGCTGAGAAGAGTGCCGGTGGCATCATCATCCCCGATACAGCCAAGGAAAAACCGCAGGAAGGAGAAGTGGTTGCCGCCGGCACGGGCATTCGTGCCGAGGATGGCACGGTCACCCCGCTCGACGTCAAGGCGGGCGACAAGATCCTGTTTGGCAAATGGTCCGGCACCGAGGTTAAACTCGGCGGCGAAGACCTCATCATCATGAAGGAAAGCGACGTCCTGGGAATAGTGGGCTGAATCCAGCCCCCCATCGTCATCCGCGCTCGGTCTGAACCGCCGCAAACTCATTTGAAGGATACTCACCATGTCAGCCAAAGACGTAAAATTTTCACGCGACGCACGCGAAGGCATTAGCCGCGGCGTCGATATTCTTGCCAACGCCGTGCGCGTGACGCTGGGACCCAAGGGCCGCAACGTCGTCATCGACAAAAGCTTCGGCGCCCCCCGCATCACCAAGGACGGCGTGACCGTCGCCAAGGAGATCGAGCTCAAGGACAAGTTCGAGAACATGGGCGCGCAGATGTTACGCGCCGTGGCATCAAAAACCCACGATCATGCCGGTGACGGCACGACCACAGCGACCGTTCTCGCCCAGGCGATCGTGCGCGAAGGCATGAAATCCGTCTCGGCTGGCGTAAATCCGATGGACCTAAAGCGTGGCATCGATCTCGCGGTGGCCCGCGTGGTGGACGATCTCAAAGCGCGCTCGAAACCCGTAGCTGGCAACAACGAAATCGCCCAGGTCGGCATTGTCTCTGCCAACGGTGATGAAGTCGTTGGCCGGAAGATCGCTGAAGCGATGGAGAAGGTCGGCAAGGAAGGCGTGATCACCGTCGAGGAGGCGACCGGTATCGAGTTCGAGCTCGACGTCGTCGAAGGCATGCAGTTCGATCGCGGCTACCTCTCGCCCTACTTCATCACCAATACCGAGAAGATGACGGTCGAGCTTCAGGATCCGTATATCCTGATCCATGAGAAGAAGCTTTCGAACCTGCAGGCGCTGCTTCCCATCCTGGAAGCGGTCGTCCAGTCGAGCCGTCCCTTGCTGATCATCGCGGAAGACATCGAAGGCGAGGCGCTTGCCACGCTTGTCGTCAACAAGCTGCGCGGCGGCCTCAAGGTCGCGGCCGTCAAGGCGCCGGGCTTCGGCGATCGCCGCAAGGCGATGCTCGAGGACATCGCCGTCCTGACGAGTGGTCAGACGGTTTCGGAAGAACTCGGCATCAAGCTTGAAAATGTTACGCTGGATATGCTCGGCACAGCCAAGCGCGTCACGATCGACAAGGATAATACTACGATTGTCGATGGCGCCGGAAATGTCGATGCAATCAAGGGTCGTGTCGAGGCGATCCGTGCCCAAATCGAGAATACGACCAGCGATTACGACAAGGAGAAGCTCCAGGAGCGTCTCGCCAAGCTCGCCGGTGGCGTCGCCATCATCAAGGTGGGCGGTGCATCCGAAATCGAGGTCAAGGAGCGTAAGGACCGCGTCGATGACGCGCTTCACGCGACCCGCGCGGCCGTCGAGGAAGGTATTGTTCCCGGCGGTGGCACCGCCCTGCTCTATGCGTCCAAGGCGCTCGACGCCCTGACCGGCGCGAATGACGACCAGACTCGCGGTATCGATATCGTTCGCAAGGCCCTGCAGGCGCCGCTGCGTCAGATCGCTCAGAATGCCGGTCATGATGGAGCAGTCGTTGCAGGCAAGCTGATCGACGGCAACGATCAGAATCTGGGCTTCAACGCCCAGACCGAGGTTTATGAAAATCTCGTCACAGCAGGCGTGATCGACCCCACCAAGGTCGTTCGTTCAGCCTTGCAGGATGCGGCTTCCGTTGCCGGTCTGCTGATCACCACCGAGGCCGCAGTGGCAGAAATGCCTGAAGATAAACCCGCCATACCGGCCATGGGCGGCGGGATGGGAGGAATGGGCGGCATGGATTTCTGAGTATCCTGCCCTGAAGGTTGAATGGGCGAACTGCAAACTCGTCCTATTCTTCCCATCAATGTCAACCGCGCGATATGCCCGATGGCAAGGCGAAATAGGAGAATCTCATGCCTAAAGCGGCTATTCGCCCATATCTGGTCTCCAAGGATTCTGAAGGACGCTTTCGCGTCACGGTTCGCAGAACCCGCTTCAATTCCCAAAACTATCCTCTGGTCACCTCGACCATCATCGAGGAGAGCTTTGCTACCGCGATGGCAGCAAGAAAATATATCCGGGAAGAATATGAAGTGGCCGCAGAGGATATCGCGACGGGCTGAAGCTTGCGACGCAGCCGTCCAATGCCGACAGGACCTTCACCCTCGAAAGATGCCGTTCGATGTTCTGGAATCGCTATTTCAAGTTTCTTTCAAATGATCTCGCGATCGATCTCGGTACTGCCAACACGCTTGTTTATCTGCGGGGCAGTGGCATCGTCCTGAATGAGCCGTCCGTCGTCGCGCTTGAAACCCGCAACGGCGTGAAGCGCGTCAAGGCGATCGGGAATGATGCCAAGCTCATGATGGGCAAGACGCCTCACGACATCGAGACGATCCGCCCCTTACGCGACGGCGTGATAGCCGACATCGATGTCGCCGAGCAGATGATAAAGCACTTCATTCATAAGGCGCATGGCGGCTCAAACCGTATTCCCCGCTGGCCGGAGATCGTCATTTGCGTCCCGTCACGGTCGACGATGGTTGAACGGCGTGCGATCCGCGATGCCGCATCCAATGCCGGCGCGTCGCAGGTCTATCTTATCGAAGAGCCGATGGCGGCCGCGATCGGAGCGGGCATGCCCGTGACCGAACCCGTTGGTGCGATGGTCGTCGATATCGGCGGCGGCACGACCGAAGTTGCGGTGCTATCGCTTGGCGGCTTGGCCTACAGCAATTCCGTCCGTGTCGGAGGTGACAAGATGGACGAAGCCATTTCTTCCTATGTCCGGCGCAACCATAATCTGCTGATTGGCGAGGCCACCGCGGAACGCATCAAGAAAGAGATCGGTTCGGCGATACGGCCTGCAGACGGGCTTGGCAAGACAGTTGCCATCAAGGGGCGGGATCTGGTCAACGGCGTTCCGACCGGAATCACGATAAGCGAACGAGAAATCGTCGAGGCCATCAGCGAACCCGTCGCACGGATAGTCGACGCCGTTCGTAGTGCCCTTGAAAATATCCAACCCGAGCTCGCCGCTGACCTTGTCGATCAGGGCATCATGCTCACCGGTGGCGGAGCGCTGCTAAATGGTCTGGATGATCTCCTTCGGCAATCCACTGGCCTTCCAGTGGTCATCGCTGAAAATCCGCTCATATGCGTTGCGGTTGGAGCTGGCAGTGCGCTTGAGGACCCATCCTACCGAAGCCTGCTGACGACCGCATGAGAAACTCGCCTGAGAAATCACCTGCGTGATTCGCGCTCTCGGATTTGGTGGCGTAAGGTGGGTCCATCGTCACCGAATCTCCAACAAGCGTGATGACGACTGAGAGTGCATTGGCTCCGCTTGTAAGCAGGAGGTCCAATGGACGACGACCTAGCACATCATTTGAGGCGTGAGCTTCATGAACGAAAATTGGCGGAGGCCACCTCTGATCCGATCGTCCGGGCGGCACATCTGGAAGTGGCAGATCAACATAGCAAGCGAGCCGAATATGAGCGAATTCGCGCTCAACGGACAACCGATAATTAGCAAATCGCGAAGCCGAATTTACCAAGCTCAAGTACGCTATAGGAGGGTGCGATGCAGTTCGAGATTCATCAGGATGAGTAGCCCCTAGATTTCTGGACGCCTTCGATCCTAATTTTGAGGACAGGAGGCGATGATGGGGAAGCCCAATTTCAGTGATGAGTTCAAGCGTGATGCGGTGGCCCAGATCACCGAGCGGAGGAGGTGCGGGCCAACGGTGACCTCACGACGCTGACCATCGCCCAGCAGGTGATCCAGCAGTCGATGAAGGATCCCTCGTCGGCCGAGTTCTCACGCGGCTATGGGCGCATGAAGCACGGCCAGCGTGTGGCCTGCGGCTGGGTCAACGGAAAGAACAGCTTCGGTGCATTTACCGGGCCGGAGCAGTGGCTTGTCATCACCGACCAGAACATCGCGATGGTCAGGGGCTTCGATAATCAGGCGAGGTTCGTGCGGCTCTGGAATAAGTACTGCGCAGGACTCGATGATCGCGACAAGCCATTCCCCCGCGAGGTGTTTGGCGTCAAGTTCAACGCCCGTCCGCCTGCAGCGCTGAAGCCGTATGACGACAGGCGCAGTGTGTGGCTGTACCGTGAGAAGGCACCACGCGAGTTTCTTGGCGTCCCGCTGAAGCAGGCCATGTTCCTCGCCGATCAAGGCCGCATCTTCGGCGTGATGCTCACCGCGGTGGGGAAAGTCACATACGACCGCTGGCGCGACGCAATTCGCCGTCAGTACGGTACTGCCTCATCGGTCGGCGAGGGCGATCGCCCCGTCCTCGAATGGAAATGGACGAAAGACGATCCGACTGTGCAGCTATCCTTTGATGCAAAGCACGGCGAGGTTCTGCTGAGCATCGGCATGTAGCGCCGACATACCCGCCCATCGCGGGTCGAAGACGATCGTTGAAAGCTGCCGTAGGTTCATTGGCTACACGCGCGGCGCCCGCCGCGATAATCCATGTTCGCAAAAAACGTCGTTTCGACTATCGTAGATGAATGCGAAATCCCAATCCACCCACGCGGCAAGAGATCTTGCAAAAGGCGGCCGACGGCTCGCTTTTTGATGCACTATTCGACGAGTATGGGCGGTACTGGTTTGAACCGGACGACCCGACGATCGAATTGCTAGCGACCCTGCACAACGAGGATGTCGTCGATCTTCTTACGCTCGTCACGCCCGAAGCACTCGAACCCCATAAAGGACATCGCTTCTTTCAGGGACAGCATGTCTATCAGGCGTTGATTGCAAGACTAGACGCTTCGGCCGAAACATTGCTGAACGTCGTTGAAGCGCTGCGCGTTGCCGCAGGCCAAGATGGTGCGGCGGGTTTGCCGGTCGAGGAGTTCGCAAAATGGTGTGGCGGTAACCCGAAGCGTCCGGCGGAGTTGCTGTCCCTTATCGACGCCGGGGTTCCAAACGCGGATCGCTACCTCGTCATCGCCATCAAATATGGGGTCGAGGTCGATCGAGCATATTTCACCGATCGCGCGTACCAGTTCCTCGAAGATGAGAGCGAGATACTCCGCTTGGGTGCGCTTAATGCCTTGGGTCAGATTACGCTTCCGGACGACGCCGATTGGGAGCGCCTGATTGCTGCGCTCAATTTGACATTGACCCCCGACCCTGGCGACGTCATTCGCGGAGCGATATTGCAGGCTGTGGCTCGTCGGTTGAAAGGGGCGCCGCCAGCGCGGGCGGCGCAACTGGAAGCGGTGGCGATCTCGGTGATCGCTCCCGGCGGCGAAAACGTGTTGTTCGAGGCCGCACGGACGCTCGCGCTCGCTTTCAGCGATATTCCGGCCACGCTGGTCGATCATCTGCTTAACGCATTGAAGTTGGTCGAGGTCAGCCATCAGGGCACGATCGAGCTTATCGATCTCGCACTGATGAAACTGATCGAGGTCGGCGAGAGCAATAAGGTGCGGCTGTTCGTCGAGGGCGTGTTGTGCCGTGAGGAGAACTCACTGAAATTCAAACAATTCGATTCCCTGATCCATAAGCTCTTCCAGATAGGCGGGCCTGCGCTTGAAGATTGGGTAGTCGCATGGCTTCGTCAGGGTGTGTTCGAGCTGTGTAGCGAGATGGGCACGGCTATGTTCGGCCCCGGCGCCGATGAGGTCGTTTTCAAAATCGACTTCAACCGCTTCGGCCTGCGCGAGGCGGAGTACGGCTATCTGGCGCGAAAGGCGATCGCGACATTCTTCTTGAAGCCGTCGGTCTTGGTTTCGATATTCACGTCGCTGCTACGCTCCGCGCCGAAGGCGCCCACTGAGGAAATTGGGGCGCTAATGATTGACCCGGTGTTGTTGAACTATTCCGGCGTCGCCAGCGATCATCTCAAGCCTGTCGCCGATGATCCAGCCGACACCGCGGCGCCTGCGGCACAGCGGGCCCTTGATGGGTTGGCCGCATACATCGACGGCCTGAAGTCGATCGGGGATGTGCGCGAACTCCATCCGTCGGAGCGAGAACGGCAGCTCGAGTGGGAGCGCCATTCCGACTCTATGAACGAAACAATGCGTGCGGCACGGAAGCAGTCGATCTTCGCGCAGACCGCGTCGGAATCGCTGATGCTGTATGGCAACCGCGCAATAACCTGGGTCGATCATCCAACCGAGTCGCCGCGACGCCTTGAAACGAAGCTCGCGAACATCGGCACATCGTTTGAGATGCCCCGCGTTAACATTGTCGATCCGTTGGGGCTGCAATTGATGCTGCTTCAATATCGGGCGGAAAGGCCGCCCGCATGAAGCTCGTATTTCGCCAATATCTGGCGTCGCTCCGCGAACGCGATGAGCTGGACGCGGTACTTCCCGATCTGCTGAGCGAATTGGGTTACACGGTCATATCGCGGCCGACAATCGGCACCCGGCAGTATGGCGTCGATGTGGCAGCGGTCGGAAACGATACCGACGGCAAGCGGAAGATGTTCTTATTCTCGCTCAAACGCGGCGATCTGACGCGGGCGGATTGGGACGGGAATCCTCAAGCCTTGCGCAGCTCCATCAACGACATCTTGGATGTCTACATCCCAACGCGGATCGCCAAGGCGCACGAGAAGCTCGATATCGCTATCTGCCTCTGCTTCGGCGGCGATATCGAAGAGGCGGTTCGGGACAACGTCACGCAATTCACCAAGCAGCACAGTGTCGGGCGGGTATCCTTTCAGGAATGGAATGGCGACCATATGGCCGGCCTGCTTGTCAACGGAGTGCTACGCGAACAACTCATCGACAAGGCGTTGCGGGGCAGCTTCCAGAAGGCTGTGGCGATGGTCGATGAGCCCGACGTCGCGTTCACCCATTTTTCGGCGTTGATCAGGCGGTTGTGCGCCGTGACGGGCACCACGCCGAAGCAGCGCGCGACGATCGTTCGGCAGCTTTACATCTGTTTGTGGGTTCAATTCGTGTGGGCGCGCGACGCCGGCAATGTCGAGGGTCCATATCGAGCAAGCGAGTTCGCGATCCTACATGCTTGGCACCTCGTGCGCGGCGACGTAGCCAAGAGCACGCAGGGTGCGGAGGAGATCTCACATGCCTTTAACGAACTTGTGAATCTACACTTCCTCATTTGGGACGAACTGCTGGCGAAGAAGGTGCTCCCCTATGTCGGGGCGCAGCACGCAATTTCGGTTGCCGTGGATTCAGCGGCGGCGGTCGACGTGAATATCAAATTGTTCGAAATCCTCGGTCGGCTGGCCCTACGGGGCCTTTGGATGTTATGGCTGAATGCCGGCGATGCAAATTTGCCGGATGTTCGCGCCGACTGGCGGAGCGAGCCAGCAAATGAGTTGGCGCAGCAAATCGTTCTTCTCATCCGAAACAACCCGATCCTGCTCACGCCGATTGCGGATTCGCAGTCGATCGACATCAGCCTGGTCCTGGTCTTCTTGACGATGATGGAGCCTTGGCAACCTGCAGCAGCGAATTTCGCCGAAAGCCTCATTCAGCGCACGACTTTCGCATTTCGGACGCACAATAAGTATCCCACAATCCACGACGACTATCGTTCGCTTCTAGTCCATCCACGGGAACGCACCGACGACTATCGGGAGAGGGAGACGAAGGGCAGCACCTTGTTCCCCCTGTTATCGCTGTGGGCGTCTTCGCTCGGTGAGAAGGAGGCCGCAGAATATCTTGCGCAGTTTGACGAGAAGCACCTGAAGCACTGCAACACGCAGATGTGGCTGCCCGACGATGACAGCGAGGAGAAGCTCTACCGCGGTGACGGCATGCACGGGTCGTGCCTCAACAATGTGCCGATCACCAGTGATGGGGCGAAGGCCATGAAGATGTTGGAAGCCGAGTGCGCGGGAAAGACGGCATTCGACGGACTATCTGCCATCCGGCTGGGCCATTGGCCGATCGTCGCAACGGCATCGCGTCACTATCGCTTGCCATTGCCGCCAAAGCTCTGGCTGGGTCTGTTGCGGACCGCTCGCAGCACACATGTCGATGTCGCATGTGTGCCTGCTGACGCAGAGTGACTAGTGCTGCGCGTTGTTCCACGTTTCGTTCTTAGACAACCAGAACCGCTAATGAGGCATGTGAAAGCCCACTACTCAGGCATTAGAGATCAGTAGACTGACCTCCAAATTCGTACAATTATCTGAGAGATCGGTGAACGAATTAGGGGACTTGATGCCACGTTCATCGCATCAGCGGCTATATCAGGAGCCTTACATGAAGCGAATAAACCGCGTCCAACGTTTCTTGGTCATTCGCGATGCGGTGATGTCGCGATTCCCGGATATGCATCAGACGCAGCGCGGCGTCCATGAGCTGGTGTGTGGTCCTTTCCTCGTCCATTTCACGTTACCCGGTGCAAACGGAATGGGGCGGGGTTTTAACCTGCAAATCTGGCCCAGTGGGACCGTGGATGCGGGACATATTTTGCATGGCAATAAGGTTGCGAATGTCGACTGGTTCGGAGACGGTCGCGTTGAGATAATCAGCTTTAGAAGCGGCTCGTGGGAGCAGGAGCTTTTGTCCTTCCTTAGCGACGAGGGAAATATTCTTGCGTTTAGTCCGGTAAAACGAAAGCGGCATCTCGCGCCAATTTTGTAAGCTTGAGGCGTGGGAACGTTCAGTGATATTTCAGCAGAGTCTGGCAATTAAATTCGATATTCGCACGAGTGCGTTTGGCGGTGCTGGCTCCTAATGTTGTCCTGTGGGTCGATCCCTGACGGTTGGCACGCTAACTAGCGGCCGGGAGACCCACTAATAAGGTATGAGAAGGTCCGGTACATTTTGTTACGTGCCCAGCTTATCTGGTAGTCTTTCGCAGCGTGAATCGGGACGTCAATCCCAATCCGTCCTTCACTTGAGCGCTAAGGTAGGCTCACCAGGAGGCGGGTTCGATGCCGATACCACTTCGAGCAGTTAATGCCTACGCAACGGTGATGACTTAAAATTCTCGTCATAACGAATATCACTTGCGTTATAGGATTCCGTATCATAGCCAGAATGAAGTCGCACCGGGAATCGTCGACTAACGACGGTCTCAAATTCGTAATAAATGCACCGATGCTAACGATATGGGCTGAGATGCTTATTTCGTGCGGGTGATTATTGCCTAACTGACCACGGTGTCGGTGGGATGCGATATTTATTGCTCATTGTTGGCGTTCGTCAGGGGACTATGATGGGGAAGATCTTCGGGTTCGTGACAATCGCCGCTGCGCTGTTGTCGCTTGGAGCGGCTGCGCAAGCGGCCAATGGCGGTGTCACGTACACCTATGATGCCTTGGGGCGGGTCACGTCGGCCAGCTACGACACCGGCGTTATCATCATCTACACCTATGATGCGAACGGCAATCGCACGGCGCAGACGATCAATGCGAACAGCACCAACGGCGTCTGGGGCAGTTTCAATTGGGGTGCGGCGCTCTGGCACACCTGATGCCGCTCCGACCCTTTCGGTGACATTTTCTGGAGATAAAAATGCTCAAACGGCTTGTTTCGATTGGTTTGCTGAGTCTGCTTTCAACCAGCGCCGCCTATGCTGCCAACTGCAGCGCTTACACTTATACGCTGACCAACGGCGCAAGCGCCGATGCCAATCAGGTGATGAGCAATTTCAATAACATCCTCAATTGTGGAAATAACAATCTCGCTCCAATCGCCAGCCCACAATTCACGGGTAGCGTCGGCATCGGCATGGTTCCCACCAATACATTAGATGTGGCTGGGAGGGCTCGATTTGTTAGCCCCGCATCGGGTTCAACTGGAGGTCTCATCATTCGCGATGCGGCCGGTGATCCCGATGGCAACTACATCCAATTCGTCAATAATTCCAACGCTTCGCAATATGGCTTCATCCGCGGCATGAAAGTAGGCGGACTTCTGTTCGGCGGTGGGAATGTCGGCGTGGGTTTGACCAACGCAAGCTATCTGTTCTTCGTAAATGGTGCGGCGGCAGGCACCACGGCGTGGACCAACACGTCCGATGCCCGTCTCAAGAAGAATATCGAGCAGGTTTCGGGAGCACTGGGACTCGTGCAGCAACTGCGCGGCGTGCGTTTCAATTGGAAGCCCGTTGCCGAACGTAGTGTGGGCAAGAACCTGACGCTGCCAACCAATGAGCGGCAGATTGGCTTCATTGCGCAAGAGGTGGAGAAGGTCGTTCCGGAGGCTGTTACCAAGCCGAAGGATGCGAGCGGCATTTATGGCCTTAAGGAAGAAAATCTGATTCCCGTCCTCGTGGAGGCAGTCAAGGAACAACAGGTGGAAATCGAGCAGCTGCAGGCCAAACTCGCCGCGCTCACCCCTACGACCCAGCACTGAGTATCTCGTCATGAAATGGATCGTGAAAGGCGGGGCTTGGTTCCTCGGCCTGCTGACGGTTTTTGCCTCGTTGATCGCGCCCAGTGCTTCGATCGCCAGCGAGCCTGGATTCATTATGGCGAAGGGTGAGCCGGTCACGATCCAGGCGGCTGATCGCATCTTGCGAGGGCGCACAGCACCGAAGAAAGGTGTGGCCAAGCGTGCGCTTGGGTTCGGCGCGCCACTGACGTTATCTACGACCAGCACCGGTTGCGCGTCCAGCCTGACGCTACCGACGGAAATCATCACCCTGGCAGCCTCGCTCAAGTGCGATCCCGACTTGATCTTCGAGTATGTCTACAACAACATCGAATACGAGCCGATGTTCGGCAGCAACAAGGGTCCGCTGGGAACGCTGCTCGATCAGCGCGGCAGCGATGCCGACCAAGCTTCATTGGTCGCAGCGTTGCTCAGTGCTTCTGGTTTCAGCTCAGGCCAAATCAGCTACCGCTATGGATATTTGCGGCTGACGGGCACGCAGATTTCGAGCTGGCTTGGCGTCAAGAACGACGGCAACGCCATCGTGAACGTATTCAATGATGGCGGCATTCCCACCACGAATAAGATTTTGAACGGCGACGGCACCCTCAATACGCTGGACGTGGCGCATGTTTGGCTGATGGTCCAGATCAGCGGCACCAGCTACGCCTTCGATCCTAGCTTCAAACAGCATTCGACCACGAACGGCATCGCAAGCCTCAGCAGCGCACTTGGGTACAGCCAAAGCCAGTTTCTCTCCGACGCGGGCGGCACCATCGACAGCGTATCGATCAGGGACATCAATCGCGCCACCGTCCGCGGCGATCTTGTGGGTTATGCGAACAATCTGATCAGCTACATCAAGGCCAACAATCCGGCTGCCACCGTCAACGACATCGTGGGCGGTAAGGTGGTCATGCCGTTGACGGGTTCCCCGCTGCGCAACACGACCGTGCCCAATTTGTCCCCGTAGCAGCCGACCGGCTTCCCGCAAAATTGGGGCTCGAGCATCCCGAATGCCTATCGCACCTGTTTCGCCATTTCGATGCCTGGCACAACCTCTCAAACCTGTGGAACGGCGACGTCGCAGACGATCGTGTTTTATTCCGACGAAGCTTACGGCCACCGGATTACCGTGTCGTCGGTGCCGAGCGGAGCCAACTTTGTTCCGACGCTGTTGATTGATGGGGCCACACCATCGACCGGACAAAACACCGGCACAGCGCTTTCGTCAGGCACATGGGATGTCCACGTGGCCATTACGCATCCCTACACGGGCTCACTCGCCACCTCCGCCAATCAGCAACGCGATCTCACCATCAACGTAGGTGGCAGTTTTCTGATCGGGAATACCTGGGGTACGGTCGGTCGAGGGATGGTCGAGAAGCATAGAACATTGCTCAATCAGGCGTTGGCGGCGGGGAATTCTGGATCGTCCGAGGTTGTCATTGGTGAAAGCCTTGCTGTCGTGGACTATAGCTGGGTTGCGGAGAGCAGTGCGTCCCTGAAGCTCACCGATGACATCCGCAAGATGAGTACTCAGTACCATCATTCGGTAGGCATAGCTGGCCAAACCACTATTCAGGGACAAGCGGGCACGTTGACGCCTTATGTCGATATGCCGCTGAACATTTTCACCACCACGCCGCAGACCTTCACATCCGCTAGCCCTGACCCGAACGTTGCAGGTTTGCTCTATGGCAACACTGGCAGTCAGAGCTCGCTTGAATCAGCTGTCCTTGCGCAAACTCAAGCGTTGGTGCCTGGGATGCAGGTCGCCTCGACGATCAGGTTGATCGACGACAATGCCGGTGTCGCGACAAAGCGGACCTACCTCGCTGATGGAACCACAAGCGCGGGCGTCAGTGCGTACTTCTCCTCGATCCAGCCAAATCTGACCGGATATTCGTCGGGTGATCTCAACGCGATCGCACTACTCGTTTCAAGCGATGGAACGTCCTCGGGATCGCCTACCGGAAACAAGGTTTTGCTGCCGCAGGTCGGTAATCAAAGCGTCGGGTTATGGACGGGATATGGCTACACAGTTTTCTCGGAGGTATGCTCGCCGGGCTGTAATTACACGGTCGGGCAAATCATCACGGGCGGAATGAACGGGGGGTTTCCGGGAACGAATGTCGGCAATCCAACATTTGGCGATAGCACCTCGCAGCAGATGCCATCATACGGCAGCGATTATTCGACCAACCCGTGGACATCTTCCAACCCTTCGTCGAATTTCAACTATGTCATTGCTGAGCCGGTAGACGCCATCGCAGGCGCATATATCTATGAGCATGACGATTTGTCGGTAGGCAGCGGCACGCCACCTTATGCTTTGAAATTCAGTCGCAGTTATAGTTCGGCATCACAACTCGTAGATCAGGGTCTCGGCAATGGCTGGACCAACGGCTATTCGATTTCCGTATTCCGGACCAGTGATCCTTTTGCCGGTCTTGGCGATCGGGCACCGACCGGTACGTCTCTGGATACGTCCAGCCCTTACGCAGCTTCGGGTGAGAGTTCGGCAATTGCCGCAGCTCAGGCAATCGCCGCGACCTATGTCGCACAAGATTTGCTGAGTTCCACGCCAACGGCACAGACCATGACATTGGCGTGGATGTCATATCGCTGGGCATCCGATCAGAACACGAACAACGCACTTATCGTCCGCCAGCCAACGTCAAGTGAAGAATTCAACATTTTGCCTTTTGCAGACGGTAGCAGCAGCTTCGGCTACAATGCTCCTGCGGGTTCAGCCGTTACGCTCACCGGCTCGGTTCCCGACACCTATAGCCTGCCCACGACATTCAACTATCTCAACAAGGATCGCTCACAGATCCAGTTCAACGCTGTTGATAGCTCGGGCAGCGGCAGCATCGCCAGTTTGAGCATGCCCAATGGGATGACGCTCAACTTCACCTATGGTTATAGCTATGGCGGCAAGAACTATCTGACCTCGGTCTCTAATGGGCTTGGGCGCGTCCTTACCCTGAGCTACAGCGGTCCCCACGTTGCCAGCGTTGCTGACGGCAACGGCCGTTCGATAAGTTATGGCTATGACGGCGCGAGCAATCTGACAGCCTTCACCGATCCGCTCGGCAATGTGACGCGATTCTCCTACGACGTATCGGGCACCTACGATACGGCAGCGCATCTAACGCAGATCGTCTATCCCTCGACGCCTGGCGGAGCATTCGTCACGAATTGGTATGATCCAATTGGCAGAGTGAACAAGCAGTCCGATGCCAACGGCAACATCTCGAATTTCTACATTGCCGGCAGCCGCACCGAGTTCATCGACGCCGCCAACGATCGGCACATCACTTATCAGACCGCGCGTGGTAAGGTGCTCAAAGATGCCTGGGTGCTGAGCGGCACGGCCAATGTGTTCACCGATACCGCTCAATCGAACGGTGTAGTCAACGTCTGGTCTAATCAATATGACGGCCAGGACCGGCTGGTGAAGGCGATTTTGCCGGAAGGAAGCTATAGCAGCTACACTTGGTCCGCCGATCTCAACCAGAATATCACCCAGATCGTCCAGACGCCCAAATCCGGATCGCCGCTTTCGCCGCTGACCACGACATTCGCTTACGATCCGCTCTACAATAAACCGACGGTGGTGACCGATCCGAAGAGCCTGGTCACGGTCAATGCCTATGATCCCGCGACAGGCAATCTGATCACCAGCATAGCGGACGCCAACGGGTTCGCGGCTAAGTCCCAATTTAGCTATGACGCGCACGGCCTGCCGCTGACCGTGACTGATCCACTCGGCACGGTGACGCTCAATGCCTATGACGGGTTCGGCAACCTAACCTCGACAACCCGCGATTATGGCCGGCTCAATCAGGTGACAAGCTTCGCCTATGACGGCATAGGCAATGCTGTCTCGGTCACCGATCCCAACGGCAATGTCACTGGGAGCGTTTATAATGCCGCGCGGCGGCCGACCAGCACGACGCTTCCAGCCGCACCGCAGACGTTAGTGACGGCTTACAGTTATGACGCCGACGGGCGGGTGATCCAGACATCGCAATCGGTCGATGGAGCCGTGCTGAGATCGACATCATCGACCTACACTCCGAGCGGCAAGGTGGCGACGGCGACAGACGCCAACGGCAATGTCACCCGCAATGGCTATGATGTGGTCGATCGGCTGGCGAGCGTGGCCGATCCGGTCGGCAACGTCACGAGCTACGGCTACGATACGATGAGCCGTCAGACCGGGATATTCAATACAGCGATCCAGGCGGGCGCGCTAGTGAACCGCGGTTATACGCCGGACGGCCTGCTGGCGAGCCTGGCCGATGCTACCCATCCGGCCACCACCTATGCCTATGACGGTCTCGATCGTCTGGCTACCACGACCTATCCGGGCAGCACGACCGAGACCTATACTTACGATTCCGACTCGAATGTCCTGACGCGCAAGACCCGCAAGGGCGATACGATTACGTTCACCTACGACACGCTCAATCGGCTTTCGACCAAGTCGCCGCCCTCGTCGCCAGTGGTCACCTACAGCTACGATCTCGCGGGCCGCCAGACCGGGGTAAGCGACACCAGCACGAGTATCGCAGCAGTGTCGGCGAGCGCAAGCTACGCGGCGACCTACAGCTTTGATGCGCTCAACCGGCCGATCGCCGCAAGCTGGACGCCGACGGTGGCGCAGACGGCGCCGACCCAGACGGGCGTGACGTTCACCCACAGCTATGATGTCAATAATCGCCGGGTGGGTCAGACGGCCAGCGACAATAGCTGGCTGCTCTATCCGGCGACCACTGGCACGACCAGCTATACCGCCAACAACCTCAACCAATATACGGCGGTGGGTGGCGCTTCGCCGACCTATGACAATAACGGAAATCTGTCCTTCGACGGCACCGTGACCTATTGCTACGATGTCGAGGGCCGCTTGACCCGTGCGATCACCGCCGGCACCTGCGCCAGCCCCAGCACAACGCTCGGGGCCTATGTTTTCGATGCCCAAGGACGGCGCAAGAGTAAGGCCGCTGGCAGCACGACAACCATTACTGTGACCGATGCTGAAAATCGCGAGGTGCTCGAATATGACGGCACCTCTGGCGCAATCCAGCGCTGGTACGCCTATGGCGCGGGCTCCAATGACGTGCTCGGGCAGATGAACGTGGCGGCGGCAACGCGCACCACGCTTGTCCCGGACATCCAGGGATCGTTCATCGCGTCGATGGCATCCAACGCCACGACGTTCAGCAAGGCCGCGTTCCTGCCTTATGGTGAGAACAGCGCCATCACTTCGGGCACATTCCGTTACACCGGCAGCCGCATCGATCCCGAGACCGTGGCGACCAGCCAAACCAGCGGCCTCTATTATATGCGCGCCCGTGCCTATTCGCCGCAATGGGGTCGGTTCATCCAGGTCGATCCGACCGGGTATCAGGGCGGCATCAACCTCTATGCGTACACGGGCAATGATCCCCTCAACCAGACCGATCGTCAGGGAACCACAGCGGACGGACCAGTGTCAGGGTATGCAACTGATGCTAATGGCAGCCCCCTTACGGCCGATCAATTCAGAGCGGCTCAGCTCGATAGCGGTGGCTTTGTGGCGGTATATCCGGACGGGTCCACCAAATCATATTCGACGCCTGCGCTTCAAGTGGCAAGTGGGGTTTACTACACCGGAAATGAAGCATTGGGTGCAGCAGCGGTTGGCGGCGCTGTTCTCGGTGGCGGGCTGTTAGCCGAAGCAGCGGCCGCTGGAGGCGGTGCTGCTGCCGCTGGTGGCGATCATATCGTTCTTGGTTTGTCCAATTTTGGCCTAGAAGATACAGCGGCTCAGGTTGGCGGTCGCACGCTGCTATCGGATCCCGCATGGCAGACCACCTTGCAAGCTGGGTTATCCGACTCCTCGACACAGTTTACCTTGAGTCTAGAAGGGTTGAGCGGTAATTCGATATATGGACAAGTTATGGGCGCTGCCCAGCGTGGCGTTGCAGGAGCCGGCGGCGCCACTGACTGGGAAATTGGACAGCTTTATCAGTCTGGGCGACTCGGTGGTACAGGCCTTTATCAAGGTGGCCAATACGTCCCTAACCCTTTTGGACCTTAAACTATGAGCATAAAACCGATATTTAGTTCTGACCGGTTCTTTGAAGTTTGGCATTATACCGTAAGTCACCGTCAACTGCTTATACGCAGCAACAAAGACAATTCATCCCCGACAAGGCTGGAAGTCCTCTTTAAGGATGTTGCATTTATGGGCGTCCCGACAATCATGAAAGGGATGGTGATCTCAGAATGCCATGCGGTCAGTGAATTGCCGGCTGACCTCGATACTTCTCGAATCTCGAAGCCTTGGTATCGCATCGAAGCGGACGGAATTTTGGGTTATGTTGCGGCCGGTGCCATGGTATCAAACGAGGACGACCTCGGTTATGAGGAGCCCAGCCCACTTTGTCCCCGCCCCTTTTTGTGAATGTAATCAAACACGAGATCAAACAAACATTGTAGTGCAATGCCGTTGCGATGGTGAGGTATCGGTCGGGTCACCATGATGGCAACAATCGCCGGGTCGGTCAGACGGCGACCGACAATAACTGGCTGCTCTACCCCTCCACCACCGGCACGACCAGCTACGCCGCCAACAATCTCAACCAATATACGGCGGTGGGCGGCGCTTCGCCGACCTATGACAATAACAGCAATCTCACCTTCGACGGCACGCTGACCGACGGCTATGACGCCGAAGGGCGACTGACCTCGGTCAAGCGGGGCGCGACCACCAAGGGCACTTATGCGCTCACCGATGGCGCAAATGGGCCAACGGTAAAATGATTGGTCGGAACACCCCCAGGCGCGCTAGTAGGGCATTAGTAGGGCGGCGCCTTCAAAGACCCTCAGGGTGCCTCCTACGCCCGCAAAGACTAAGCCCTCGGGATCAGGAGCCAATTCAGGTTTCTTCAAAGAGCATTAAACTCCTTCAAAATCAGATAGTTAAAATTCGTAATGATGGGGTCGCGTGTTTGAGTCACGCATGCAGCACCACCCAGTCCACTGCTTTCAATATCTCTCTGGCCCGCCGCGATAGCTGCTGGCAAGGTCGCAGTTTTGCGCGAGTTTCCGGCCGCCCTTTTCAGCGCTCTGCGTCCAGAGACGCATTGGCGGTGGCGATATCGCGGCAGAATGCCCCGTTATCTCAGAGGCCTATTTTTGGCTGTCAGGAATGGGAGCGGGTAGGTTCAGGCGAACCCGAACATGGCGCGCTGCGAAGCCCAGTCGAGCGGGATGGCATTGGCACGGATGAGCCTGCGCCCGGTGAGCTGTGGCGGCTGGGTGCCGTCGAGAATGGCGCTGATCATGTCGTGTGCGAGCCAGCAGATGCGAGCAACCCGAGCGAGCTAGCGCTGGGAGTATTTCTCAGTATGTGGGTGCGGTGTGCCGCTCATCAAATAGTCGCGTGCTGCAAATGCCTGAATATCGGCCCGTAAGTGGACGACGATCGGATAAAGCTTATTGGCCAATCGTCTTGCTCTGAGCGTTTTCCTCGGCGTTGAGCTGATGCTGCTCTGCCTTAGTGATATATCCGCCGTTAGCGCGGGCATCGGCGTGGTCCTGCGCTGCTATTGCGCGATCAGAAGAGCGAAGCGCCCTTGCTTGCGCCCCCGTGATTTCGCCCTCTCTGCGCTCCGCATTGATCCGCGCAATTTGGTGATGCTCGCGGGCAAGCACTTCACGCTGTCGTGGGTGACGGTGCGCCCAACGGGTTTGGGCTGAGGCTGCGCTGCCCAGGAAACCAAGTGACGAGATTGTTACAAAAGACAAGATGAGTTTCGAGCTGAAATTCATGATATCCTCCTTGAGAGACAGCGATCCACCCGCTGCCTGCACGTCAGCTAATCTCTGCCATTTGAATGAAGCTTGAAGGACATTGTTATTTCGGGTTCAGAATGATTGCCGCTGTCCATCCCCGTGCCCGGAGCGATCGGCATAGCTGCAATTGATTTCCTCATAGGTCTGGCCTCGGCCAAGCCTTGGTACAAAAACTGATCTCCCCCTTTAACCGGGTTGGAATAGGCTGATTGCTGGCTGAAACGAGATCCGCGGGATTTCACCTATCGTCTGCAAGCATCCGCTCTCGCCGCCTCAGCTCATCATGGTACATGTCAGCAAGCTGGAGATGCGCCTTGCGCGCGGCATCGCTCCCTGCGCGAACCGCGCGGTCGAGTTCAGCTTCCTCCCGGCGACGATAATAGGGCGCATCCTTTTTCTTGAGCATGGCGACCTCTCCTCCGGCTCGATTCGGCCTTATGAACAAGAGTGCGACTCATCGTTTCGCCTCGTCAATATAACGAGAATCTGCAAAGGCTTTATATGAGTCTTAAAAAGGTTCAGACCTGCCTTGCTTGAACCCACTCGATTAGCGCTCGGAAATAACGCTGCAGTTAGAAGGCTGACGGGCTGACCAGTCGAGGACCGTCAGCCTGCCAGCCGGGAGGTCGCCACGGGTCGGCCTCCCGTCTCGATCCAGCCATCGTGATCAGTTCTTCACGCGCTGCTCCGCCGATCGGCTGGAACGGCAGATCATAGCCATCGTTGAGCCAACCATGTCGGATACCCCTGAACGACCGAGCATCGAAGGAAGAATTGAGCTTCGCAAAGGCCCGCGGATGCGCGGACCGATCACGGCAGTGCTACGGCTGAGCTTAAGTAAACCGATCCAGATTGCTGTCGAAGACCTTTCAACGGAGGGTTTCCGAGCGCAGTGGCCGAATAGGGTGCGGCCAGGCGACGTTCTTTGGTTGCGTTTGCCTGGTATTACCCCCATGGAGGCTAAGGTTGTCTGGAGCGACTTGAAGTCGATGGGATGTCAATTCGCGACACCACTTCACCCTGCCGTCCTGAACTCAATCGTGGCGGGGCGCTGAGATAATTCGACGTTCAGCCACTCCATTCGGACCAACGGTTCATTCTCGGAATCTTCCCGCGGCGCAATCGGATACCGAACCATTAAACGCCCCTGATCAATCTGGGTTCAGCAGAACTGAAGACAGGTTTGGAGGGCTTCAGCCCGCAAGAGCAGTCATAGCGGCCGTGCGCCTCGTCGTCGCTTTTGCCCGACGGAAGATGAGGCTGAACCCCGCCGCTGTAAATTACCTTAGTAGCTTTACGGGCGGCCGTATGAAGCCCGGCGGAGCCACGTCTAATGATGGGTTCCTGCATCACTGATACCGATCGACGCGGTTATCCTCGACCTACATGTCTGGCGGGTCGGTTCTATTTCTTGCTGCACGGGCAGTTCCGGATTGCGGCGGCGATGGTGGCGACGGCGCTTGCCGTCATGCTCGCCTCGGTCATGCTGCTTGGCGTGGACGTCAACATGATCTTCCTCGAGGAATTCGTGTTCGGCTTCGGCTCCAAGCCGGTGATCGCGTTCAACGTCCAGAATCTGGCCGCCACGATCGGTCATTTCACCATGCCGAAAGCCCTGAACGACTGGCTGCCCTTTACTGAACCGACCTGGTTCAGGGCGGTGAGGATCGGCCTCACCGGCGCGCTGATCTTGGCGACGGCGGTGATTTTCGGCAAAGTGAAGCAGCCCGAAAGTGATTCCGCGCGGCTGATCGAAATGTCCGCCATGCTCAGTCTCGCACTGATGATCGCGCCGCTGACCTGGAGCCATTATATGGCGCTCCTGCTGCTGCCGCTGGCCTATATCGCCATGGGCAGGATCACGATCGACCGCAGCCCATTCTCCACCGCCGCGGCGATTTCAGCCATGGTTCTGTGCATCGGAGCTTTCAAGCTGTCGCGCCCCTTACTCGAACTACCATTATGGAGCGCGAAGCTGCCCCCTACAGCGCCTACATCCCGATGCTCGGTCCCCTGCTGCGCCCTAGCCCAAGCATATCGACCAGGGTCTGGCCGACACTGCGTTCCGGTACCGGCGGCAGCCCCAGCTGCTGCTTCCGGTTGCGCAGGATCGATTCCAGCTGGGGATCGCGTTCGAGACCTTTGGCCATGCTGGCCATTGACTGCGCAACCTTGCTGGCCCGGCGCTCCTCATGGTCGCGCAACAGCAGTCGGCGCTGGCGATCAAGCGCCTGCCAGCGCTGCACGAAGGTGTCGGCGCGAAGGTTCGGATCGGTGCGCATCTCGGCCTCGAGCTGCATTGCCCGGATGACCGCCTGGGTCCGGCCATTTGCAGCCTGGTCGATCAGGCCAAGATCAGCAACGAATGCATTTTCCAGATCGGCAGCGCCATGTGGCTGGATCTGATCGAGCGCGGCGCGGCTGGCAAAAAGCTCAGCCCGCTGATCGGGTGATGCCATATCCCCGACACTCCACGAGAACCTGATCGCCGAGACGATCCTGGCATGCCTGGTGATCGCTGTAGGCAGCTCTGGCGCCTGACTCCAGTCAGAACGGACGACCGGCAGCGCCGTGCGCTCGACCGCCTTGTCGAGCGATGTCGCCCGCGGCGCGGGTTCATGGGCACCTGTGAGCCTCAACCCGGCGAACGGATCGCGCACCGGCGCCGCCTCGGGTGCCGGCCTGTAATCCGACGCCATATCCTTGCCGCGCTCGCGCGACAGTGTGGCGACCAGCCTGCCCTGATCGGCAAAATCATCCCGGCCATAATGGAGGTCGACCTGGTCGCGATGCCGGGAGAGCGCCACATAGGTGGCGTGGGCGTCAAGTCCCGGCGTCGCCAGCACATGCACTTGGTCAACCGTCATGCCCTGCGCCTTGTGGATGGTGGCGGCATAGCCATGATCGACATGGTTGTAGTCCTTGAGATCGAACCCGACCGAGCGGCCATCATCGAGCAGGACCGCCATGCGTGTGGGCGCGATGCTGTCGACCACCCCAAGCGATCCATTCTTCACGCCCAGCCCGCGCTCATTCTTCAGGAACAGGATACGGTCACCGGTTGCGAACATCCGTTCGCCGCGCTCAGTTTTGATGGCGACCTCCTCCCCTAAATCTCCGCTCTCACGCATCTGTTTGCGTGCCAAAGCATTGAGCGCCTGCACCTCGTCATTGGTGTGAGAGAGGATGATCCGGCTGTCGCCGGGTGACGCCAGCCGATCGCGATCCCAGCGCTCGACCAGATCGAGGCGCGCAGCTTCACGGGTCTCGGCCGCATGCACAGCGCCGTGCGCCGCATAGGCTTCGATTGCTTGCCCTGTGCGCTCGGTCGCAAGCCAGCGGGTGGCATCACGCTGCCAGTCCGCCTTCTGCCGCCGGACATTGGTCAGCTCATAGGCCCCATGGCGCTCGGCGATCGACCGGAACGCAGCACCCGCCTCGATCGCCTGCAACTGTTCGGGGTCGCCGACCAGCACGATCTTGGCGCCGCGCTTCTCGGCTTGCGAGATCACCCGCTCCATCTGGCGCGTGCCGATCATGCCAGCCTCATCGATCACCAACACGTCTTTGGAGGTGAGCAGTTCGCGATCCTGCTGCCATTGATGTTCCAGACTCGCGATGGTGCGCGACACGATGCCGGAACCCGCCTCGAGGTTTTCAGCGGCGATGCCGGACAGCGCTGCGCCCT
>Ga0207640_10000554_pt1 | contig 22430 bp, 14 predicted proteins | sample KBSCornC42_FD_184300 | JGI IMG/M metagenome (GOLD analysis project Ga0207640, IMG submission 184300) | Corn rhizosphere microbial communities from Kellogg Biological Station, Michigan, USA - KBS Corn C4-2 (SPAdes) (version 2) | ecosystem: Host-associated > Plants > Roots > Rhizosphere > Soil ... | reverse complement strand
GATGGCGGGCGATGACGTCCGGATCGGCGCGGGAGCTTCGCTGGTCAACAATACCGGTGGTTCTGAGCCGGGCTCGCTGGTGCTCGACGCGGGCGGGCTCAGTAGCTTCGCCACGCTGCCGGCCGGCAACGTTGCGAGCCTGCTGATCGGCGATGGCGCGACGATCGATGGTACGGCCGGCTCGGTTTCGCTCATCGGCGGCGCGATCGACGGCGGCAACGCCGCGTTCTCCGGGGCCGATTTTACCGCCGACGTTCGCAATCCTCCTGCGCTTGGTGTCGCCCAGCGCGACGACAACGGGCAACTCACGGCACCGTGTCTTGAAGGCGACATCTGCCTCGGCGCGATCTCGGCATTCGGCGCGGTGGCGATCGGGCAGGGCGAAGCCGCGCCGATCCACTTCCTCGGTACCGGCGGCATTGCCGGCGCGAGCGTGGCGATTTCGAGCCAGGACACCCTGACTTACGGATCCGCGGCATCGCCATTCACGATAACCGCGAGCGGGCCGATTTCGCTAACCTCGCAAAGCGGGGACGTTGCGCTGGTCGGAAATGCCCTGCTTGATGGCGGAACGGTCGCGCTGTCGGCCGCGGGACCGGTCACCGGCAATGGCCGTATCCGCACCGCGGGCGATGTCGGCATCGACGTCGGCGGCAGCGTTAGCCTCGACAGCCTGATCGCGGGTGGGCGCCTGACTTCAGTGGCCGGCATTGGTGGCGCCTTCGCGCCGTTCACGCTCCCGGGCGACTTGACCATCGGCGTGCTGCAAGTGGGCGCGGACCAGAGCGTCCAGTCGAACGGCTCGATCGCCATCGGCAGCGCGAGCGCCGGCGGCAACGACCTGGCTCTCGAAGCCGCCGCGCTCGTCTCGCTCGGCGGCAGCAGCAATATCGGCGACCTGAGCCTGTCGGGCGCCACCGCAAACTTCGGTACGATCGCCGCGGACGGCAATATCGTCCTGACCGCGACGAACGCCATTGCCGGCACGTCCGCGACCGCAGGCGGCGCGCTTGCGGCCAGTGGCGCGAGCTTGACCGCGCAAACCTTGGGCTCGGGCGCGACGATGGCTCTCGACATCAGCGGTCCGATCACGCTCGGCAGCGCTTCTTCCGGCGCTGGCTTGGGCGTCACGGGTGGCGACCTTAGTTTCGCTGCGCTCGCTTCGGCTGGCGCGACGACGATCGCCACCTCCTCGGTCAGCGGCGGCGACATCGCAGCAGGCACCAGCCTGAGCATCTCGACGCCCGGCGCGATCGTACTGGGCAAGGCGACGACGGGCACGACGCTCTCGCTCGACGCCTCGACGCTGACCGCGTCCACACTCCAGTCGGGCCAGGCGATGTCGCTACGCACCACGGGCGCAGCCTCGCTGGGGACCGCCACCTCCGGAGCAAACCTCGACGCAACGACCGGCGATCTCAGCTTCACCGTGCTGTCATCCGTCGGAGCGACAACCCTCAACGCGACCAAGGTGGCGGGCGGGAACATCACCGCGGGGACATCGCTCGCCGTGACGTCCGCCGGCGCAATCGGTCTCGGCGACGCCAGTGCAGGCACGACCTTGACCCTAGACGGTGCGACGCTGTCCGCGAATGCGCTTCAGTCCACGCAGGCGATGAGCGTCCGCTCGTCAGGCGTCGCGAACCTTGGAACGGCGACATCGGGTGCGAGCCTCGGGGTGACGACCGGCGACCTCGCCTTCACCGCGCTGACTTCGACTGGGGCGACAACCGTGACCGCGAGCAAAGTCACGGGTGGGACCATTGCCGCCGGCACGTCGCTGGCGGTCACTTCGCCCGGGGCAATCGGGCTGACCGGGGCGACCGCGGTCACAAACCTTTCGCTCGATGGCGCTGCGCTTGCCGTAACCGGGTTGCAAGCGGGCCAGGGGCTGACTCTGCGTTCCTCGGGTGCGGCGACCGTCGGCACGGCGCAGGCCGGGACTGATCTCGACATCGCCACCGGCGACCTCGGGTTCACCGCGCTGTCATCGGCCGGCACGACGACGGTGAATGCGACCAAGGTCGCGGGTGGTGACATCGCCGCCGGCGGAGCGATCTCGGTGACCAGCCCCGGTGCTATCGCGCTCGGCAACACAAATGCCGGGACGAACCTTGCGCTCAACGGCGCCAGCATCGCCGCGGCAACCCTTCAGTCGGGGCGCGCGACCACGCTGGTTGCCAGCGGCGCGAGCATTATCAGCTCGGCGACCAGCGGAGGTGACTTCAGCTCGACCAGCGGCTCGGTCCAGTTCACCGCGATCACCGCCACCGGCGACGTTTTGCTCGACACCGCCAGCGCCAACGGGGGTGATGCCACTTCGACGACCGGCGCGATTGCGCTCAGCTCGAGCGGCTCGGCCACCATCGGACACTTGCGCGGAGCCACCGACGTATCCGCGCGCGCGACCGCATTGACGTTCGCGGGCATAAGCGCCGGGCGCGACGTGTCGATCGACGTGACCTCGCTCGGCGGGACAGCGATCGCCGCCGGGCGCGACTTGACGATCCGCAGCGTCAACGATCTCGTGTTCGGGACGATCGCCGCGGGCAGGAACCTCGGGGTGACGGCCAGCAACGGCGCGATCACCGTCAACACCGATATCGATGCGGGCGGCACCGTCGCGCTCGCCGGCGACGCAGTCCTGGTCAAGGCACTAGGCGCCCTCAACGTGGCGTCGGTGTCGGCGGACAACGGCGACGTAGCGATCACCACCGACGGCTTGCTGACCGTCGCCAATGCTACCGCTATCGGCGACATTGGGCTGACCTCCACCGCGAACTCGCTGGTGCTTGGCCCGCTCTCCGCCGGGCGTGCTCCCCAGACGGCCACGGCAATCAACGCCGGCGGGACCAGCAAGGGCACCCCGGGAGCGGGCGCGATAACGCTCAATGCGGCGCAAGCGATCACCATGCAGTCGACGGTCGACGCGCTGACCTCGCTCAACGCCACCGCCGGCACCGTGATCGACCAGCGCGGGCTCGCGGTCGGCAAGACGATCGCCTACCGGTCGGCCGACATTGCGCTCGAGCAGAGCGCGGCGCTCGGGCAGAGCAACTTCACCACCGGCATTTCGCTGAGCAATGGCGGAACCAGCGGCGCGTTCCTGGGCGACAATGCGGGCGGAACCGGGGGCTATCGCCTCGACAACGCGGAGTTTGCGCGGATTCACTCGGGCGGCGACTTGATGCTCGCGGGTGGCTCATCGCTGAGCGTCGGTGCGCTCGCCGCCAACGCCGGAACCGGCAGCGGGGGAGCCGTCGATGGCAATATCGGCGCGAATGGGGCGTTGGGCTTGTCCTCGACGGGCGAACTGGCGGTCGCCGGGGCGCTGACGTTGGGCAACGCTGGCGGCAACCGCCTGAACCTTGCCGGCGCGACCGTTTCCGTCGATGCCGCCAACGGTTCGGTCCGGTTGCTTGAGGCCTCCGGCCACGGCGGCACGCTCGCGGTAATTGCGCGCGACGTGCTGGCGTTGTCCAGCGCCGCGCGAAGCGCGCTCGTCGGGCTCGATGCCGGCGCGATCGACCAGCGCCTGGCGCAAAACGACGGGGTGGCGGACGGCCGGACCTTGCTCGAAGCCGGCGCGATCACGATCGGCGCGAGCGGCCGGGTGTTGATCCAGAACACGGCGGCCGGCCAGACCTTCGACCAACGCCGCGGGTTCGTCGCCGACAGCTTCACCGTCTCGACCACCGGAACGCCGCTGATCGCGATCAACGGCACTGTCGGCGGGCAGACCGGTCTCAACGCCTTGCGCGCGGTCCAGTTCACCGGAACGTTCGATCCGCTGTCGACGGTCAACGGCTGCCGGCTGCTTACCGCGTCGTGCGGCACTCCGCAGTTCGATCCGATCCGTGGCTTGATCGAGGAAGAGATCGGCGAGGGCAGCAACCTCGACGGCAGCGACGGTGGGTTCGGACCCGGCGTGCTGATCCAGATCAGCCGATTCGAGCCGGTCGGGTTCGAAGCGGTGATCGACGAGCCGGTGACCGGATCGGGCAATGACGACTTCCTCGCGCCCGAAGCCGGCGTCGGCGACGGGCAGTGCACCGCCGAGGATCGCACCAAGTGCGACAAACCTCCGCAGCGCGGCGGTAAGTAGCGCGCTTGACCCGCCCGCGTCGGCGCGGGCAAGGGCGCAAGCGATGTCCGACCGAACCGCTACCGGCGCGCCGCTGCGGCTGTTCAACAGCCTGACGCGACAGATCGAGACCTTCGTCCCGGTTCACCCCGGCGAGGCGCGGGTCTATTCGTGCGGGCCGACGGTCTACAACTACCCGCACATCGGCAACATGCGCGCCTACGTCTTCGCCGACGTGCTGGGGCGGACGCTCTCATGGAAGGGTTACAAGCTCAAGCACGTCATCAACATCACAGACGTCGGCCATCTGACGGACGACGCGGATGCCGGCGAGGACAAGCTGGAGAAGGCGGCCGCCGAACGCGCGAAGTCGATCTGGGACATCGCACGGCACTACACGGAGGCTTATTGGGCCGACATCCAGGCGCTCAACATCCGGCAACCGGCGCAGTGGACGATAGCGACGGATTACGTGCCGAAGATGATCGCGTTCGCGCAGTCGATCGAAGCGCACTGCTACGAACTGGAAAGCGGCCTGTACTTCGATACCTCCACCGTCGCCGATTACGGCCGATTGGCGCGCGCCGGGACGGACGAAGGCGAAAGCCGCATCGAACCGGTGGAGGGCAAACGCCACGCCGCCGACTTCGCCATCTGGCGCAAGACCCCGCCCGGCGAGACCCGGCAGATGGAGTGGGACTCGCCGTGGGGCCGCGGGGCGCCCGGGTGGCACCTCGAATGCTCGGTGATGAGCGGCGAAGTGCTCGGCTTCCCGTTCGACATCCACAACGGCGGCATCGACCACCGCGAAATCCACCACCCCAACGAGATCGCCCAGAACCAGGCGTTCTGCCGCACGTCCGCGAGCGGCGCGAACATCTGGATGCACAACAACTTTCTGGTCGAACGCACGGGCAAGATGAGCAAGTCGGCCGGCGAGTTCCTCCGCCTCCAGCTGCTGATCGACAAGGGCTACCACCCCCTCGCCTACCGCCTGATGTGCCTGCAGGCGCACTATCGCAGTGAGCTGGAATTCTCCTGGGAAGGGCTGCAGGCGGCGTTGGTGCGGCTGAAGCGGATGGTGATGGCGGCCGAGCGGCTGGTGGATGTAGGCGAGGAAGGTGACGCTTCGCATCCCAAGCTGGCGCCACTCGTCGAGCGCTTCGACAGCGCGATCAGCGACGATCTCAACACTGCGGTGGCCCTGACCGTGCTGGACGAGGTGCTCGCGGCAAAAAAGATCGACGCTGGGGCGAAGCGCGCGCTGATCGCCAGGCTAGACGCGGTTTTAGGCCTGCGTTTGCTGGAAGTGACGCGCGCAGAGTTGCGCATTCGCCCTAGGGACGCCGTCATTGGTGAGGAGCAAGTCGCAGCTTCGGTCGCGTTTCGGCGCGAGAAGAGGGCGCAGCAGGATTATGCGGCGACCGACCGCCTCCGCGACGAACTCGCGGCAAAGGGCGTCGAGGTGATGGACGGCGATCCGCTCGGCTGGGAATGGAAGCTGAAGTGACGAGACGCTCTCCATCGCATGTCGGTGGGGAGGCATTTAAGGAGTTGAAATGACCGTCGCCGTCTTCTCCGCCGCCGCGCGCCCGTTGCTCGAGCCGCACCTGCCCGAGTGGGTAGATGCGCGGTGGTTTCACTCGACCGAGGAACTCCACGAGCTCGCGCCCGAAGCCGAGATCGGCTGGTTCGACACCTACAACAAGTCCGAGATGGCGGAGGCGGTGCGGAGGGCGAGCCGGCTGCGCTGGCTAAACTCGATCTACGCCGGGGTCGACGGGATGCCGCTCGATCTCATGCGCGAGCGCGGCGTGACCTTCACCAACGGAGCCGGGATCAACGCGCTGACCATCGCCGAGTACGTGGTGATGGGCATGCTCACGATCGCCAAGGGGTATCGTGACGTCGTCCATGCCCAGGACCGGCACGAATGGCTGCTGGATTCGCCGGGCAAGGTGGAATTGGCGGGAAGCAGGGCGCTGCTGCTGGGCTACGGCGCAATCGGCAAGCTGATCGAGAGCCGGCTGACGGCTTTTGAAGTCGAGGTTACCAAAGTCCGCCGCTCGCCCGCTGCTGACACCCTGACCCCCGATCAGTGGCGAAGCGAACTCGCTCAATTCGACTGGGTGATCGTCGCGGTGCCGGCCACGGCCGAAACCGATGGCATGATCGGCGCCCCGGAGCTCGCGGCGATGAAGTCCAGCGCGGTGCTGATCAACATCGCCCGCGGCGCCGTGATCGACCAGGACGCGCTTATCGGCGCGCTGCGTGGCAACTCGATCGCGGCAGCGTTCCTCGACGTCACCACACCCGAGCCGCTGCCCCCCGATCATCCCCTGTGGGACCTGCCCAATGCGCACGTCACGATGCACTTGTCGGGCCGCGCCCAGGACAAGATGTTCGCGCGTTCGGTCGAGCGATTTCTCGCCAATCTCGACCGTTGGCAGCGCGGTAAGCCGGTGAAGCCGCAAGTCGATCTCAGGCTGGGATACTAGGCCCGCAATCGCGCGTGACACCGCGCCAAGGCTTTGTTAGGCCACGCATCGGCGGGCAGATGGGGGCTACTGACATTCCGTCGCCGGCCGGGGTTGCGCACGAGCTTTAACCCGGGGGCCCCGCGCCGTTCAGCGCGCGCCGCTCCTCGACACTACGGGAGCAATACGATGGCCGATGCGGGCGGCAAGGTGGGGCAGAAGGCTTCCGATCTGTTCATTCAATGCCTCGAGGAGGAGGGCTGCGAATACATCTTCGGCGTGCCCGGAGAAGAGAACCTCGATTTCCTCGATTCGCTAAGCCGCTCAAAGAAGATCAAGCTGATCCTCACCCGGCACGAGCAGGGTGCCGGGTTCATGGCCGCGACCTATGGCCGCCACACCGGCAAGACTGGTGTATGCATCGCTACGCTCGGGCCCGGCGCGACCAACTTCGTCACCGCGGCGGCTTATGCCACGCTCGGCGGCATGCCGATGCTGATGATCACCGGCCAGAAGCCGATCAAGAAATCCAAGCAGGGCCGCTTCCAGATTCTCGACGTCGTTTCGATGATGGGGCCGATCACCAAGTACACGCACCAGATGGCCTCGTCGGACAACATCCCGAGCCGGCTGCGCGAATGCTATCGCCTCGCCGAAGAGGAAAAGCCGGGCGCGACGCATATCGAGCTGCCCGAGGACATCGCCGACGAGCACACCGACGCCAGGCCGCTCAAGAAGAGCATCGTCCGCCGCCCGAGCGCCGACCCCAAGTCGGTCCGCCAGGCGTGCGAGGCGCTGGAGAAGGCCAAGGCTCCGGTGCTGGTGATCGGTGCCGGCGCTAACCGCACGATGACCAGCCGGATGCTGCTCCAGTTCATCGAGAAGACCGGCATCCCGTTCCTCACCACCCAGCTCGGCAAGGGCGTGATCGACGAGCGACATCCCAAGTTCCTGGGCTGCGCCGCGCTTTCGGCGGGCGATTTCGTCCACCGGGCCGTCGAGGACAGCGACTGCATCGTCAACATCGGCCACGACGTGATCGAGAAGCCGCCGTTCTTCATGCGCGAGGGCGGGCCGACCGTGATCCACGTTTCGACCAAGACTGCCGAGGTCGACCCGGTCTACTTCCCCTCGATCGAGGTGATCGGCGATATCGCCAACGCCATCTGGCAGATGAAAGAAGACATCGTCCCCAACGGCGGCTGGCAGTGCGACAAGATGCTGCGCTACCGCCAAGCCGAGGTCGACCACACGAAGCCGCTCGCCGAAGATGCGCGCTTCCCGATCTTCCCGCCGCACCTCGTCCAGCAGGTGCGCGACGCGATGCCCGACGACGGGATCATCTGCCTCGACAACGGGGTCTACAAGATCTGGTTCGCGCGCGGCTACACCGCGTACCGGCCCAACACCGTGCTGCTCGACAACGCTCTGGCGACGATGGGTGCCGGCCTGCCCAGCGCGATGATGAGCTCTATGATCTATCCAGAGCGCAAGGTCATGGCGATCTGCGGCGACGGCGGGTTCATGATGAACAGCCAGGAGATGGAAACCGCCGTCCGCCTCGGCCTCAACCTCACCGTGCTGATCCTGCGCGACGACAGTTACGGCATGATCCGCTGGAAGCAGGCCAACATGGGCTTCGAGGACTTCGGCCTCACTTACGGCAATCCGGACTTCGTCAAGTATGCCGAAAGCTATGGCGCCCAAGGCCACAGGGTGGAAAGCGCGGCCCACCTCAAGGAGTTGCTCGCTCACTGCAACAGCACCCCGGGGGTCCACCTGATCGATTGTCCGGTCGATTACAGCGAGAACGACCAGATTCTCAACATCGACATCAAGCGGTTGTCGAAGGAGCTTTGATCCCACCGCGCTTCGTCATTGCGAGGAGCGTAGCGACGAAGCAATCCAGAGTCGTTGCGCGCATCCCTCCTGGATTGCTTCGCTTCGCTCGCAATGACGAACGAGAGGTGAGCAAACCTCTCGGCTCACGAGGCTAAGCCGAATGGTCCAGCTGAAATCCAACTATCCGCTTTATCTCAACAACAAGGCGGCGCAGCCCAACTCGGACCTCAAGGTCACCGACAAGTTCACCGGTGAGGTCGCGTTCACTTGCGCGCTGGCGACGCCCGACGTCATCGAGGAGGCAATCGCCGGCGCGGTTCGCGCCGCCGAGCCGATGGCGCGGATGGCCAGCTACGAACGCCAGGACGTGCTCAACCACTGCGTCCGCCGCTTCCAGGAGCGCTTCGACGAGCTGGCCTATGCACTGTGCGTCGAGGCGGGCAAGCCGATCGCCGATAGCGAAGGCGAGGTCACCCGGCTGATCGACACCTTCCGCATCGCCGCCGAGGAAGCCACCCGCAACTACGGCGAGGTTCAGCCGCTCGACATCTCGGCGCGGGCCAAAGGCTACATCGGGATGTGGAAGCGCGTGCCGATCGGGCCGTGCAGCTTCATCTCGCCATTCAACTTCCCGCTCAATCTCGCCGCGCACAAGATCGCGCCGGCCATCGCCATCGGCTGCCCGTTCGTGATGAAGCCGGCCAGCCTGACCCCGCTTGGCGCGATCATCATGGGCGAGGTGCTGGCCGAATGCGACACGCTGCCCGAAGGCGCGTTCTCGATCCTGCCCGCGAGCCGCGACGGCGCCGACCTGTTTACCACCGACGAGCGGCTCAAGTTGCTGTCGTTCACCGGCTCGCCCGGGGTGGGCTGGGACCTCAAGGCCAAGGCCGGGAAGAAGAAGGTGGTGCTCGAACTGGGCGGCAACGCCGCGGTGATCGTCGACAAGGACGCCGACCTCGACCACGCGCTCGCCCGCATCGTCTTCGGCGGCTACTACCAGTCCGGCCAAAGCTGCATCCACGTCCAGCGGGTCATCATCCACGAGGCGGTCTACGACCGGTTCCGCGACATGCTCGCCGCCAAGGTCAAAACGCTGGTGTCGGGCGACCCCAAAAAGCGCGATACGTTCATCGGCCCGATGATCTCGGAAAAGGAAGCGACCCGGCTCGAAGGCTGGGTCAAGTCGGCGGTGGACGGCGGCGGCAAGCTGCTGGCCGGCGGTGGGCGCAAGGGCGCCATGCTCGAGGCGACGCTGCTTGAGAACGTTGGCCGCGACAGCGACCTCTACCGCGAGGAAGCGTTCGGCCCGGCGGTGATCCTGAGCAAGTTCAGCGAGTGGAAGGCCGCGCTCGACGAAGTCAACGACAGCAAGTTCGGGCTGCAGGCCGGCATCTTCACCCGCGACATCCACAAGGTGCTTGAGGCTTGGGACCACCTCGATGTCGGAGGCGTCTGCGTCAACGAAGTAAGCTCATACCGTGTCGACAACATGCCCTACGGAGGAGTGAAGGACTCCGGGCTGGGCCGCGAAGGCGTCCGCTTCGCGATGGAGGACATGAGCGAGATCAGGAATCTGGTCATCCGCCGCGAGGGCTGAGCAGTGCCCTCGTGGCTGGTCCCCGGGTTCTTCGGAACCGCGCTGCTTTATGCCTCTGTGGGATTCGGCGGGGGTTCGACGTACTCTGCGTTGCTGGCGCTCGCCGGAACCGACTTTCAAGTCCTCCCGATCATCTCGCTGTGCTGCAACATCGTGGTGGTGACCGGCAGCACGGTCCGTTTTGCGCGCGGGGGCGAAGTCCCTTGGCGGCCCGCCCTAACCGTCTCGCTGGTGGCAGCGCCCTTGGCGTTTCTCGGCGGGCTGACGCCGATCAAGCAGGCGACGTTCCTGGCGTTGCTTGGCGTCAGCCTGGTGTTCGCGGCGCTTGCGCTGCTTCTGCCAATTGCAAATGAAGCCGAAGTTCGCACGCATCGTTCGTGGACCATGCCCCTAGCGGCCGCCCCTCTTGGCTATCTCGCCGGGGTGGTGGGGATAGGCGGCGGCATATTCCTCGCACCGCTTCTCCACCTCAGTCGCTGGGACAGGGCGCGACGCATCGCCGCGACCGCCAGCCTATTCATCCTGATCAATTCGATCGCGGGCCTCGTCGGCCAGCTCGCGAAGTCGGGCGTCGATCAATTCAGCGCGGCGTTGGGTAGCGCGCTTCCGTTGCTGATCGCGGTGGTCGTCGGCGGGCAGATCGGCAGCTATCTGGCGCTGCGCTTTCTGCCCACCCAAGTCATCCGCTGGTTGACCGCACTGCTCACCGGCTGGGTCGGACTGCGCCTGCTGCTCGGCTGATCAGGCCATCGCGTACGAGCTCGCGGTGAGCTCTTGCTGGACGATCGCTGCGAGGTCGCGCAGGCGTTCGCGGTCGTCGTCGGTGAAATCGCGCGGGCGGCCGTCGATCACACAGAGCGTGCCCGCGCAATGTCCGTCCGAGGTAAAGATCGGCGCGCCGGCGTAGAACCGCACGTACGGCGGGCCCGAGACCACCGGGTTGTCCGCGAAGCGGTCGTCGCGCAGCGCATCCGGTATCACCAGCATTTCCCGCTCGGCCACCGCGTAGGCGCAGAACGACATTTCACGCGACGATTCCTTGATGTCGGTGCCGACGCACGACTTGAACCATTGGCGGTTGGCGTCGACCAGCGAGACCAGCGCGATAGGGACATCGAACAGAGACGCAGCCACGCGCGTCAGGCGGTCGAAGCGCTCTTCGGCCGGAGTGTCGAGCAGGCCGAGCGCGTGAAGCGCGGCGAGCCGCTGCTCCTCGTCGGGCGGAACCGGCGCGGGAATCCAGCGGAACTGGCTGCGCAGCAGCGCCGTCCGCAGCCGCGCCCGTGCAAATTCGCGCGAGAACGGGCGGGTGATCCAGTCCACCCCCTTGGGCAGCTGGAGGTTGCGCGGCTTGACGTGCGAGCTCACGACGATGACCGGCGGCACCGATTCGAGGCCCGAGGTCGCCGTTTCGATCACCTGCGGCAACGAGAAGTCGTCCTCGAGGTGATCCGCCTTGACCACCACCAGCCCGACCGCGGTCTTGGTCTCGCCGGCGCCACCTTCGCCCTCGACCTCGTTGAGGATCTGCAGGCCCTCGTCGTCCATGGCGAGGTGGAGCGGATCATTGGCAGCGGGCGGCGGCCCGACCACGCGCACCACTGGAATACGGGTCGCCCTGGTCTTTGTCTCGGCGGAGGCTTCCACGCCCGAGGGTCTGCCCGCATCTTCTCGCGCTTCGACCTCGAGGACCAGTCCCTCGGCCGCGGCGAGTATCTCGAGCGTGTCGTTCGGCGAAGCGTTCTCGCGCAACTCGGCGAGGATCGCGTCGACCTGATCGTCGGTCCGCGTCGGGTCGTAGTGGGTCAACGCCAGCCGGCGCACCCCCGCTTCACGGCACATCTGCACCGCGTATTGCGGAGTCGAGTGGCCCCAGCCGACTTTGGTCGCGTACTCGGCGGGCGTGTACTGGGCGTCGTGGATGACCAGGTCGGCGTTGCGGAAGAATTCGCTGTGCTCGCGGTCCTGGCCGTGGATCGGGCCTTCTCCGTCGGCGAGGTCGTGCGAGTGGGGCTCGTGATCGCACGAATAGACCAGCGTCGCGCCGTTGCATTCTAGCTTGTAGGCCAGCGTCAGCGCAGGGTGATTGAGGAACCGCGTCGTCACCCGCACGTCGCCGAGGTCGAACGTCTGCTCGACCAGGTCGCGGTAATCGACGCTGGCTCCGAAAGCGTCGAGCGTCACCGGGAAATAGGTGAACTCCATCTGCCCGGCGAGCGTCTCGCGCAGCGTATCGCCGAAGCCGCGCGGGGCGTAGAACGTCCAGGCGTTGCCGGGCACGAACAATGGGGCGAAGAACGGAATGCCCTGGATGTGATCCCAGTGCGTATGGCTAATGAGGATCGAGCCCTCGTTGCCCGTCAGTTTCTGCTTAAGGATGTGCTGGCCGAGATCGTGCGCGCCGGTGCCGCAGTCGATGATGATCATCTGCCCGCCGGGCGAAGTCACCTGGACGCACGAAGTGTTGCCGCCGTAGCGCACCGTCGCCGGGCCTGGCTTGGCTATCGAGCCTCGCGTCCCCCAGAAGCGGACCTGCATTCGCGAACCCCCTGCATCCCTTATCGCCGCATCATGCGACAAAAAATACGCCCCGGCCAGAGGCACTATCCAGAGGGCAGTTTAGGCCCGCGCGAGGCGGCGCGTTGTGACGGTTCGCACTTGGGCGCCAGAGCACGCAGGCTGGCCAAAATCGGGACGTTCGCTAGACAGCCGCCGATGATCGATCGGCTCGCTCTCGACTGGTATTCGGCCAAGACGTTCCTCGAGCACAGTATCGCCTTCAGCGACGACGTGCTCCATGTGCTGGCCGGTGTGGGAATCCAACTGGTCCTAGCGGCAATAATCCGCGGCTCCGCAGCCAATGCCTTGCCGCTGGCGGTGCTTTTCGGCCTCGAGCTGCTTAACGAGGCCAGCGACTTGCGTTTCGAGCGCTGGCCCGACCTCGGTGAGCAACTCGGCGAAGGCATGAAAGACATCATCCTGACGATGCTGCTACCGGTGGTGCTGTTCGTCATCGCGCGCGTGTTCCCGCAGCTGTTGTCGCACGGCCACTCCGTTCAGGTTCGTGAAGGGGAACATGAACTACCGGAGCCCGAATGACGTTAAAGCAAGCCTTGGGCACGCTGGCCACCGCGCTGATCCTGACTGGCGGCGTAACCGCCGCCTTGGCATCTCCGAACCCGCGAACAGCGGCGGCGCGGCTGCCCGACTCATCGTCGTGGACGATCGGCCCGATCATCCGCGGGCGCAATTACTCGCAAGGCGCGCCGCTCCAGCCGACCCCCGACCGCAGCGGGTGGCACATCGACATCCCCCAAGCGCCTGGGAGCGTCCACTACGTGACGTACTCCCACGGGTCGCTTGCGGGGGGCCGCGCCATCCGCATGCGCTTTCGCGTGGACCTAGCGCCCGGCGCACGGATCGTTCCGTTGACCGACCCCGGCGCGCCGTCGATGTTGACGCTGTATTTCCAGCGCGCCGGGGATGGGTGGAGCATCAAGCGCGGCTACGAGGCCTACCGCTGGTATGCGACCTTCGCGCAGCTCAGTCCAATCACCCCCGGGGAGCACGAGATCGTCGCGCCGCTCAATGGCAACTGGACCGCGGTCTCGACCTCAAGCGCCGCCAGCAATCCGCGCGGATTTGCCGCAGCCGTGGACGAGGCTGATCAGGTGGGATTTGTTCTGGGCGGCGGCGACGGAGTGGGGCACGGCGTCTTTGCCACTGGACCAGCGCGGATCACGGTGACCCGGTTCAGCGTCGAATGAGGCTGAGTAACTCCCCGAGGTGGAACGGGGAGCCAAGCTGGCAGGTCAAGTTGCGCGCGCCACCGCTCAGCTACACTGCCCTGCTGAGGCTCGGACGAGGCCACGTGGCTCTTTGTCGGTGCGATTGTCGTGCTCACCAGGGTCGCCGACATGCGGGTGATAGGCTGGCTGGATCGCCACCACACGCCGCCCGTTTTGTCAGGGAGGGGCGAGGACCTGGCCGAGTAGCCAGGCTTGGCGATCAGCTTCCGGCGTTGCCGCTAGCTTGCATGGTGGCTGCCTGAACCCGCTTGTGCAGGCCGATCCAACGCTCGGAGCAGTTCCTCAAAGCGCGGCGTGTCGTCGACCTTGAAAACCAGCTTCAAGGTATTGCCAACCCTTGCCACGTCTTCGCGCGTGAGCAGTGCGACAGCGACAATGTCATGGCGGTTGTGCAACGGGTGACTCCGGCCGCCGTCCGGGCGGTTGAGTCTAGAACGTCGGGCCGCGCGAATGTTCCGCAATTCGGCCGTCCGGCTCATCCGGTCGAGCATGATACGAGCGTGCGACTGGCGGCAGCTGAGCTGCTCTTTAGGCCGTCGTGCCCCAGCAGGTTCCAAATCGCCGAAGCCTGCAGGCCAAGCTGACTTTCGGCGCTCGAACGCGCATTGCGCCGTGGCTGGGTATCTGCGGGTGCTATTGATCTGCTTGACATAAAAGAACCCCGCTTTCCCGACGCTTCACGGCCCTGCCGCGGTTCGAGGCCATTCGCTCGAGGCTTAAGGGGCATTACGCCCGTGAACGAGCAGAGGTCCCGAGAGTCATCGCTTGGGCAGCGCCGCCTGACTGACGGCTCACGAGTCGATTCAAACACATTTTGCCTGGACGAGGTCTCTTAGGGAGCCGGTTTCTGCAGGCCTGGTTTCGCTATCGAACGCGCGAAGCCGGACAATCGCGACAGAGGGGCTAGAGTTATGCTGCATAGCAGCATATCCCGGTACTCGTGCGCATCGCCATCATAGACACGAGCAGTTCTCGCGCTGCGATAATAGTCGACGGTTTGCGCGACGCTGGGCTGACCGATGTCGTATCGATCGATCCGGCGTCTCCCCTGCTTGCTCAACTCGAGCGTACCTGCCCCGAAGTGGTCCTGGTCAATCTCGAGAACCCCAGCCGCGACCTTCTGGAGGACTATTTCGCAATGAGCCGCGCTATGGCGCGACCGATCGCGATGTTCGTGGACCAGAGCGACACAGAGGCGACAATGGCCGCAGTCGACGCCGGCGTTTCCGCCTATATCGTGGACGGGTTGACCAAGAAGCGGATCAAGCCGGTGCTCGATCTCGCCGTGCGTCGTTTCGAAGCCTTCTCGCGCCTTCAGGACGAGCTGAAGGAAGCCAAGAACGCTCTGGCCGACCGCGCGGTAATCGACAAGGCCAAGGCGATTCTGCTCAAGCGTCGCGGGCTCGACGAGCCAGCCGCGTACAGCTTGCTGCGCAGCCACGCGATGCAGACCAACCGCCGCATCGCCGAAGTAGCGCAGGCGATCGTCACCAGTGAAGCCCTGATGGGGGATTTGCCTTGAGCACCTTTCGCATCGGCTTCCTGCCGCTGGTCGACGCCGCGCTGCCGATCCTCGCCCACGAGCAAGGCTTCGCGGCCGCCGAAGGGGTGCGGATCGAGCTTGTCCGCGACCTCACCTGGGCGACCGTGCTCGACCGTCTGCTTTACGGCCACACCGACGCCGCCCACCTGCTCGCGCCGCTGGCGATTGCCACCGCGCTGGGCCGCGGACGCCCGGCGGCGGCGCTCAGCGTGCCGTTCGTGCTTGGCCTCAACGGCAATGCGGTGACATTCTCGACCGCACTCGGCGCCGCTTGCGGTTTAGGCGAAAAGCTGGCCGAGCCGGCTGCGCTGGGCGAGGCACTGCGCGACGTGGCGCAGGTGCGGCTGGCGGCGGGGCGACGGCTGCGCTTTGGCGTGGTCCACCGCTACTCGAGCCACAACTACATGCTCCGCTACTGGCTCGCCGGGGTCGGTATCCGCCCCGACGCCGACGTCGAGATCGTCGTTACCAGCCCGCCGTTCGCCGCTGACGCGCTGGCGGCGGGCGACGTCGACGGGATATGCGTTGGCGAGCCGTGGAACTCTATCGCGGTCGACCGCGGAATCGGTCAGATCGCGCTGTTTACCGCGCAGATCTGGCGGCGAGGGGTGGAGAAGGTGCTCGCTTTGCGCCAGCCGGCAATGGAGCAGCGCGCCGGCGAGGTTGCCGCGTTGCTGCGTGCGCTCCACGCCGCCGCGGCGCACTTCGTCGAATCCGGTGCGGCCGCGGACAACGCCGCGATTCTCGCCCGGCCCGAATACTGCGACGCGCCGGTCGAAACGGTGATGCGCGCGATCACCGACCGCATCCGCCTTCGTCGCGCCGCCGCGCCGCTCCATTTTGCCGATTTCATGTTCCAGTACCGCGAGGCCGCCAATTTCCCGTGGCGCAGCCAGGCGGCGTGGCTCTACGCGCAGATGACGCGGTGGGATCGCACGCCGTTCTCGGCTGAAGAGGCGGAGACCGCGCAGGGCGTGTTTCGCCCCGACGTCTACCGCGCCGCGCTTGCCGGATCGGGCGCGACTCTGCCCGGGGCCAGCTCAAAGCTCGAAGGGGCGGTCAGCGAATCGCTCGGCGTCGGGGCCGCGCAGGGGAGGCTGATCCTCGGCAGCGACACGTTCTTCGATCGCCGCGCATTCGATCCGGAGGACATCCCGGGCTATCTTGCCGCATCGCCGTAAAGGTCATGCTGCAAGTGCGAAAAGAAGCTTGCGGAACCAAATCGAATCGGGCAGGTTCAAGGGGTCCGGCAATGCTGCCGTGCACGAGATAGAGGTTCGCTCGCTCCAGCGCCGGGGTGTCTGAATCTTCGCGGCTGGGCCTCACCCAACCGCCAACAAGGCAACGAAGCCGCCAGGAGGCCGCCCGGAAGGGCCGCTTCCTGGCGGCTTTTTCTTTTGTCCAAACCGGAGGCCACTCATGGCGACTGCATTCTGGGACAAGACGGCCGAACCCAAAGCGACCAGCTTCTGGTCGAGCGGCCACATACCGACGCTGATCGCGGCGTTCCTCTACTTCGACCTGGCGTTCATGGTCTGGGTCCTGCTCGGCCCGCTCGCGCCAGAAATCTCCAATACGCTGGGCCTGACCCCGGCCGAAAAGGGCCTGATGGTCGCCACCCCGACGCTCGCCGGGGCGGCGCTGCGGGTGGTCAACGGCCTGCTTGTCGACCGGATCGGGCCGAAGCTGGCGGGGGCGATCAGCCAGGCGATCGTCATCGCCGGACTGATGACCGCCTTCCTCATGGGTGTCGACAGCTTCTCGGGCACGCTCGCGCTGGGGGTGATCCTCGGCTTTGCCGGGGCGAGCTTTGCCATCGCGCTGCCGCTGGCGAGCCGCTGGTACCCGCCCGAGCATCAGGGCAAGGCGATGGGCCTTGCCGGGATGGGCAACTCGGGCACCGTGCTCGCGGCGCTGTTCGCGCCGGTGCTGGCCAAGGCGTTCGGCTGGAACGCGGTGCTCGGCCTCGCCTGCATGCCGCTTTCGCTCGTTTTCGCCGCGTTTCTGGTGATGGCCAAGGATCCGCCGAATGCGCCGGCGCCCAAAACCATCGTCGCCTACCTCGAGCCGCTCAGGACGGCCGACGCGTGGTGGCTGATGGCGTTTTACTCGGTGACATTCGGCGGCTTCGTCGGGCTCGCCGCGAGCCTCCCGATCTACTTCACCGACCGCTTCGGGCTGACCCCGGTCGAGGCCGGCTACTGCACTGCGGCGTGCGTGTTCGCGGGATCTCTGGTCCGGCCGCTGGGCGGGGCACTGGCCGACCGCATCGGCGGGATCAAGGCCCTGACCGGCGTGTTCATCGTCGCCGCGCTGGCGCTCGCGGGGGTCAGCGTGGCGCCGACGGTGAGCGGAGCTCTGGCGATGTTCGTCGTCGCGATGCTGGCGTTCGGTACCGGCAACGGATCGGTATTCCAGCTCGTTCCGCAGCGCTTCGCCGCCGAGATCGGGGTGATGACCGGCCTGGTCGGCATGGCGGGCGGCGTCGGAGGGTTTTACCTCGCCTCGTCGCTCGGCTTTGCCAAGCAGTGGGCCGGCAGCTTCGCCCCTGGCTTCCTGATCTTCGCCGGGCTCGCAGTGCTCGCTCTCGGCGGGCTGACGCTGGTCAAGGGCAGGTGGCGGAGCCACTGGGACGCCGCGGCAACGGTGCGGATCTGAGCCGATGCGCTTGTTCTGCACCGCGCTCGTCGTCGGGCTCGCGGCGGGAGCCCCCGCCGCGGCCCAGACGATCCAGCTCAAGCCGCTGGTCGACGTGCGGGTCCGCTATGAGCACGTCGATCAAGGTGGGCTGGCCGACAAAGCCGCCGAGGCGCTGACCGCTCGGGTCCGTGCCGGCCTCGAGGCCAAGTCCGGCGCTATCTCGGCGCTGGTCGAGGGCCAGGGCACACTCGCGCTGGTCGATGACTATTACGACGGGCTGCACGGCGCGGCAACGCGTCCGCTGATTGCCGACCCGGAGAATGTCGCGCTCTACCGCGCCCAGCTCCAATACAAGTCCAGGCCGCTGACGCTCACGGCCGGACGCCAGCGTATCGCGCTCGACGACGAGCGCTTTGTCGGAGCGGTCAACTTCCGCCAGAATGGGCAAACCTTCGACGCAGTTCGCGCCGAGATCACCGCCGTGCCCAAGCTTAAGCTCGACGCGAGCTACGCGTGGAGCCAGCGCACCTTGTGGGGCATCGACGGGAGGGGGGCCCGGCAGCAGGCGGTCGCGGGCGACTTCGTTTTCGCCAACGCCGGCTATGCCAGCCCGATCGGCACTTTGAGCGCGTTCGCCTACCTCGTCGATGAGGACCAAGCGGCCGTTAACGGCTTCCGCCTCGCCAGCCAAACCTATGGCGCGCGTCTCGCCGGGGCGCGGCCGCTCGGCAGGGCGAAGCTGGCGTATCAGATCAGCTACGCCCGCCAGTCCGACTACCACCGCAACCCCAACGACTACTCGGCCGACTATTACTTCGCCGACGCCCTGCTCGACGTCGGCGGGGTCAAGCTCGGCGCGGGGTACGAAGTGCTCGGCGCGGATAAAGGCGCGGCGCTGACCTCGTTCCAGACCCCGCTCGCCACCGGGTTCAAGTTTCAGGGTTGGGCCGACAAGTTCCTGACCACCCCGCCAGATGGCGTTCGCGACCTCTACGGCTCGCTCGGCTACGGCTGGAAGAAGTTCGGGGCGCTGTCCACGATCTCGCTCCAGGCCGCCTACCATCGCTTCGAGAGTGACCGTGTCGTTCGCCATTATGGCAACGAGATCGATCTGCTGGCCAGCGCCAAGGTCCGCAAGGCCACGCTGTCCCTGCGCTACGCCGAATACGACGCCGACAACTTCGCCAGCGATACGCAGAAATTCTGGCTGCAGGTGGACTGGAACATATGATGGAACACCAGACGATTCCCCTGCGCGAGGACGAACTGCGCGAGCACCTCGTGGTGATCGGCAACGGCATGGCCGGTTGCCGCGCCGTCGAGGAGTTGCTGCTGCGCGACGCCGGGCGTTATCGGGTGACGATCTTCGGCGCCGAGCCGCGGGTCAATTACAACCGGATCATGCTCTCGCCGGTGCTCGCCGGGGAGAAGAGCTTCGACGAGATCGTGATCAACGGCCACGACTGGTACGACCGGCATGGCATCTCCCTGATCGCCGGCGACCCGGTGCTGGCGATCGACCGGGCCGGGAAGACCGTGACCACCCGCAGCGGGCTGACCACCGGCTACGACAAGCTGCTGATCGCGACCGGCTCGGACCCCTTCATCATCCCGGTGCCCGGCAACGACCTGCACGGAGTGATCGGCTTCCGCGACATGGCGGATGTCGAGACGATGCTAGGCGCTGCCGAAAAGGGCGGCGCCGCGGTAGTGATCGGCGGTGGGCTGCTCGGGCTCGAGGCGGCGCACGGGCTCAGCTTGCGCGGAATGAAGGTGACCGTGCTCCACCTGATGCCGACGCTGATGGAACGCCAGCTCGACGAGGCTGCGGGCTGGCTGCTCAAGCAGGAACTGGAGGCGCGCGGCCAGACGATCCTGACCGGCGCCGACACCGCCGAGATCCTCGGCGGCGAGTGGGTCGAGGGCGTCCGGCTCAAGGACGGCACGATGATTCCCGCCAACCTCGTGGTCATGGCGGTGGGCATCCGCCCCTCGGTGGCGCTCGCGCGGGATGCCGGGCTGAAGGTCGGCCGCGGCATCCACGTCGACGACCACATGGTGACCAGCGACCCCGCGATCCACGCGGTCGGCGAGTGCGTCGAGCACGACGGCCAGGTCTATGGCCTGGTAGCGCCTCTGTGGGAGATGTGCCGCGCGCTCGCCGATGGGCTGGTCGAGCGGCACACCGGCTACAAGGGCTCAGTCACCTCGACCAAGCTCAAGGTCAGCGGGATCGACGTGTTCTCCGCCGGCGAGTTCGCCTCGCTCGACGGCGCGGAGGACATCGTCCTGCGCGACGCCGCCCGCGGGGTTTACAAGCGGGTGGTAGTCAAGGACGACAGGATCGTCGGCGCGGTGCTTTACGGCGATACCGCCGACGGGGGCTGGTACTTCGACTTGCTCAAACGCGGTGAGGACATCGCGCCGCTGCGCGAGGTGCTGATCTTCGGCCAAGCCTTCGCCTCGGGAGGGGGCGTCGCGGACCCTAAGGCGGCCGTTGCGGCGCTCTCGGCCGATGCCGAGATTTGCGGCTGCAACGGCGTCAGCAAGGGCCAGGTGGTCGCCTGCATCGAAAAGGGGGCGTGCAGCCTCGACGCGGTGCGGAGCACCTGCAAGGCCTCGGCGAGCTGCGGGTCGTGCACCGGACTGGTCGAGAACCTGCTCGCCCTGACGCTTGGGGACGAGGTGCAGGAAGGTGCGAAGACGCTGTGCAAGTGCACCTCGTTTGGCCACGACCATGTCCGCCGCGAGATCGTCGCGCAAGCGATGCGCTCGATCCCCGAGGTCATGCAGAAGCTCCACTGGACGACGCCCGACGGCTGCTCGTCGTGCCGCCCGGCGCTCAACTATTACCTGCTCTGCGCGCTGCCGGGCGAATACGTCGACGACCAGCAGAGCCGCTTCGTCAACGAGCGGCTCCACGCCAACATTCAGAAGGACGGGACGTATTCGGTCGTTCCGCGGATGTGGGGCGGGCTGACCAACCCGCGCCAGCTGCGCGCGATTGCCGACGTGGTCGAAAAGTACGAGGCGCCGATGGTCAAGGTCACCGGTGGCCAGCGGCTCGACATCTTCGGGATTAAGAAGGAGGATCTGCCCGCAGTGTGGGCGGATCTCAACGCCGCGGGGATGGTTTCCGGCCACGCTTACGGCAAGGCGCTGCGGACGGTGAAGACCTGCGTCGGCAGCGAGTGGTGCCGCTTCGGCACCCAGGATTCGACCGGGCTGGGGGTAAAGGTCGAGCAGGCGACCTGGGGCAGCTGGATGCCGCACAAGTTCAAGATCGCGGTTAGCGGCTGCCCGAGGAATTGCGCCGAGGCGACGATCAAGGACTTCGGCGTGATATGCGTCGACAGCGGCTACGAGTTGCACGTCGGCGGCAACGGCGGGATCAAGGTCCGCGTCACCGACCTGCTGTGCAAGGTGGCGACCGAAGCGGAAGCGATCGAGCACTGCGCGGCGTTCATTCAGCTCTACCGCGAGGAGGCCTGGTACCTCGAGCGCACCGCGCCGTGGATCGAACGGGTCGGGCTGACATACATTCAGTCGCGGCTGCTCGACGACGCCGAGGAGCGCGCCGCGCTGGCCCGGCGGTTCTTCCACTCGCAGTCGTTCTCGCAAGAAGACCCTTGGGCCAAGCGCGCCGAGGGGGCCGAGCGGGAGCACCACGCGCCGATGGCGAAATTCACCCCGATGGAGATGGCATAATGATCGGCGATTGGCTCGATATTGGCTGGGCCGAAGAGATACCGGTGCGCGGCAGCCGCATTGTTCAGGTCGACGGCGGCGACGACATTGCGGTGTTCCGCACTGGCGAAGGTAAGGTCTTCGCGCTCAAGGACCGCTGCCCGCACAAGCACGGGCGGCTCAGCCAGGGCATCGTTCACGGCGGCGCGGTCGCCTGTCCGCTGCACAACTGGCGCATCTCCCTGGCTTCAGGCGAGGCGCTGGGCGATGACAAGGGCTGCACCCCGACAGTTCCGGTTCGAGTCGACGCCGGACGAATCCTCATCCAGCGCGCCGCGACCCTGGCCGCCGCCGCCTGACCGTGGCGCCGGTCCGCACCACTTGCGCCTATTGCGGCGTCGGTTGCGGGATTCGCGCGACGCCCACGGGTGACCGCGCGGTGACGATCGAAGGCGATCCCGAGCACCCGGCCAACGCCGGACGGCTGTGCTCGAAGGGCACCCATCTCGGCGAGACGATTGGCCTCGAGGGGCGCCTGCTTCACCCGATGATCGGCGACAAACGGGCGAGCTGGGACAAGGCGCTCGACCTGGTCGCCCGGCGCTTTCGCGAGACGATCGCGCGCCACGGCCCCGATAGCGTGGCGTTCTACGTCTCGGGCCAGCTGCTGATCGAGGACTACTACGTCGCCAACAAGCTGATGAAGGGCTTCATCGGCTCGGCCAACATCGACACCAACAGCCGTCTG
>Ga0207640_10000551_pt1 | contig 22450 bp, 20 predicted proteins | sample KBSCornC42_FD_184300 | JGI IMG/M metagenome (GOLD analysis project Ga0207640, IMG submission 184300) | Corn rhizosphere microbial communities from Kellogg Biological Station, Michigan, USA - KBS Corn C4-2 (SPAdes) (version 2) | ecosystem: Host-associated > Plants > Roots > Rhizosphere > Soil ... | reverse complement strand
GTGAAGACGACCCTGTCCGATCCTCCCCCGGCGTTGACTTCGAAGCCGGAGATGGCGGGTGCATTGCAGGTGAGTTCGTTCGACCTTTCTTCGGGATGAGAACAGATGTCACCGCCCGCTTCGAGGGTGGCAGCGGAGAAGATCAGGTACTCGCGGCCGTCGGCGCTGAGCGAGATGCGGAAGGAATCGCTCTTGCCGCTGCCGGTTAGGAGCAGCGTCAGCGGTCCCGGTTCGGCGTGAGCCGGAACGGCGAAGACGCCCATGAACAGCGTCAGTGCGATGAGGATCGACTTCTTCATCATTCCCTGGCGGGTCCGAAGGACCCTCCCACAGGAACAAGCGGTTTCGCCAGACGTTGCGGCCGAAGGGGCTGCGGGTTACCTAAAGATCGACCGAACGGCCATTTGAGAAGCCCTCGAGGGCGAGGATCTTCTCGATCGTCTCCCCGCGCACCGGGGCATCGGTGGTCAACGCCATCACCGCCCGCTCCCCCCCGCTTTCGGCGCCGACGGCGGCGGAGACGATGTTGACGCCCTCTTCGCCGAAGAGGGTCCCGACTCGGCCGATCATCCCCGGCTGGTCGGCGTAGCGGAAGACGGCGATGTGCTCGGCGAAGGGCAGGTAGAAGCTCTCGCCCCAGGCGGAAACCAGGTAGGGCTCGTTGCGCGGCCCGACGCTGGTCCCGGCGACCTCGACCTCGCCATCGGCGGTCTGTACCCGGACGCGGACCAGCTCGGTGAAGTCCTCGGCGCTGGCGTCGGTCGTCTCGGAGAGCTCGATCCCCCGCTCCTCGGCCATCTGCGGCGCGTTGACAAGGTTGACCGGCTCCTCGGTGTGGCCGGAGAGAATCCCGGCGAGGACGGCGATCCCCAGCAGGCGGGTGTCGTGGGAGGCGATGCGGCCGCGGAATTCGGCGCTGACCCGCTCGATTGAGCCGCTGCCGAGACCCTGGGCGAGGCGGCCGAGCTTTTCGCAGAGGGGGACGAAGGGCGCCAGCGCCTCCATCGCCTCCGGGCGGACGGCGGCAATGTTGACAGCGTTAGTGACGACGCCGCCGGTCAGCGCCGCGGTCACCTGCTCGGCGGTGACGACGCCGGCGCGGTCCTGGGCCTCGGCGGTCGAGGCGCCGAGGTGCGGGGTGACGACAACATCGCCGCGGGCGAAGATCGGGTGCTCCGTGAAGGGCTCCTCGGGGAAGACGTCGAGGGCGGCACCGCCGAGCTTGCCCGACTCCAGGCCCTCCGTCAGCGCGTCGAGGTCGACCAGCTCGCCGCGGGCGCAGTTGACGAGGCGGGCACCATCCTTCATCGCCGCGATCGTCTCGGCGTTGATCATCCCGATCGTCTCCGGCGTCTTCGGCGTGTGCAGGGTGATCAGGTCGGCCCGGCCGAGTAGCTCCTCGACGCTCTCGGCGCCCTCGACGCCGAGGTCGCGGAAGCGCTCGGCGGAGACGAACTTGTCGAAGGCGACGACCTCCATCTCGAAGCTCTGGGCGCGCTTGGCGACCAGCTGGCCGATGCGGCCGAAGCCGATCACGCCGAGCGTCTTGCCGTAGAGCTCGGAGCCCTTGAACTTGGCCCGGTCCCAGCGGCCCTCGACCAGCGAGCCGTGCGCCTGCGGGACGTTGCGGAAGAGGGCGAGCGCCAGGGCCAGGGTGTGCTCGGCGGCGGCGACCGAGTTCGATTCCGGCGCGTTGGCGACGATGATCCCGCGGCGGGTCGCGGCCGGGATGTCGGCGTTGTCGACGCCGGTGCCGGCGCGGCCGATCACCTTTAGGTTGGCGGCGGCCTCGATCAGCTCCGGCGTCATCTTCGTCGCCGAGCGGATCAGGATCGCGTCGTAGTCGCCGATCTTCTCCCGCAGCTCCTCGTCGGACATCTCCAGCCCAAGGTCGACCTCGAACTGCGAGCGCAGCAACTCGACGCCTGAGTCGGCGATCTTCTCCTTGACCAGGACTCTCATGCGGTTCTGACGCCGTCCACGTTCTCGACGACCCAGTCGATGCAGGCGGTGAGCGCCTCGACGTCGTCCGGGTCGACCGCGGGGAACATCCCGATCCGCAGCTGGTTGCGGCCGAGCTTGCGGTAGGGCTCGACGTCGACGATGCCGTTGGCACGCAGCGCCGTTGCCAGGCCGGCGGCGTCAACGGAGTCATCGAAGTCGATCGTGCCGACGACCAGCGAGCGTTTCGCCGGATTGGCGACGAAGGGGGTGGCAAACTCGCTGCGCTCGGCCCAGCCGTAGAGGCGGCCGGAGGAGTCGGAGGTGCGCTCGACGCAGCCAGCGAGGCCGCCGAGCCCGAGCATCCACTGGATCTGGTCGTTCAGCAGCAGCAGGGTCGCCAACGCCGGGGTGTTGTAGGTCTGCTCCTTGCGCGAGTTGTCGAGCGCCGTCTGCAGCGAGAGGAAAGCAGGCTGCCAGCGGTCGCCGGCGCCGTCGAGCTCCTCGATCCGGGCGATCGCCGCCGGGCTGAGAGCGGCGAGCCAGAGGCCGCCGTCGGAGGCAAAGCCCTTCTGCGGGGCGAAGTAGTAGGCATCGCACTGGGTGAGGTCGACCGGCAGGCCGCCGGCGCCGGAAGTCGCGTCGATAAGGACGAGGGACTCGGCCGCGCCCTCGGGGCGCTGGACCGGGACCATGACGCCGGTCGAGGTCTCGTTGTGGGCCCAGCCGATCGCGTCGGCGGCGGAGTCGGCGGTCGGCTCCGGGGCGTCGCCGGCCTCGGCCTCGACCACGATCGGGTCCTGAAGGAAGGGCGCCGCGGCGGTTGCCTTGGCGAACTTGCTCGAGAACTCGCCGTAGGTGAGGTGCAGCGCTCGCTCGCGCACGAGCCAGGCCGTTGCGGCCTCCCAAAAGGCGGTGGTGCCGCCGTTGCCGAGGGCGATCTCGTAGCCATCGGGTAGCGAGAAGAGCTCGCCGAGGCCGGTCCGCACCTCGCGCACCAGGTCCCGCACAGGCGCCTGGCGGTGCGAGGTCCCCATCAGGTCGGAGCGCTCGGCGAGGTGCGCCAGCGCCTCCGGGCGCACCTTCGAGGGTCCGCAGCCGAAACGGCCGTCAGCCGGCTTGATTTCAGCGGGAATCTGCAGGGTCGTCTCAGGCGCCATCCGAATCGACAAGTTATCGACCGCAGCCCGCAGGCGACCGCCGGGCCTGTGGCTAGGCTCGCAAGCACACCTATACGTCACTTCTGGGAGGAGACAGACGATGGAGTCCTCAGTTCAGCCAACGCCACCCGCACAACCGCCAGCGCAGAGTCAGCGCCCCGGCGGCTTCTTCGAAGCCCTGATGGACACCAAGTTCGACCACCTGATCACGCCGAGCCTGATCCGCTTCCTCTACGTCGTCGCAATGGTCCTGCTCGCGCTTGGCGCCCTGGCGGTGATTATCGCCGGCTTTGCCGAAAACGCGGGCACGGGCGTGCTGCTGCTGATCTTCGCGCCGATCGGAGCCTTGATCTACCTGATCGTCACCCGCCTCTGGCTGGAGCTGATCGTGGTCGCCTTCAAGATCCGCGAGGCCGCCGAGGAGGTAGCCGTCAACACCCGCAAGCCGGGGGCTTGATGGCGGACCAGAGCAAGGCCAAGGTGACCAAAGGAGACGGCTACGCCGTCTCCAGCCTTGGCGACCTCGGCGAGGGCTGGGGCTTCCGCAAGGTCCGCAAGGAGCTCGGGGTCACCGCCTTCGGCGCGAACGCGATCGTGATGCCGCCTGGCTACGAGTCCGGGCGGCACCTCCACGAGGAACAGGAGGAGCTCTACTTCGTCCACCAGGGCCGGCTAGAGATCGACCTCGACGGCGAGAAGCACGAGCTAGGCCCCGGCGGCCTAGCCTGGGTCGACGCCCACGTAGTCCGCGGCTTCAAAAACCTCAGCGACTCCGAAGACGCCATCTACATCTGCGTCGGGGGCAAAGACGGCTACGTAGGCCGCGACGGCAAACTCCCTCCGGGCGAGACGGATCCCCGTGGGCCGATCAAAGGGGATTCGTAGGGGTTTGCGGGAGGGGGTCGGCACCCCTCCTCCGGAATTGACCTCCCCTCCGCTTCGCTCCGGGGAGAACATGCAGCGCGGCTCCGCCGCGCAAAAGTCAGATTGCATATGGCCGAACATTCCTGCGGAGGGGTGCCGACCCCCTCAAGCAATCGCGCTCTGGCAGACGCCGACACCGAGGCTTTCTTCAGCCCAGCAGTTCCGCGGTTCCTTTTGGACGGAATAGGTCCGTAAGGAACCACGGAACTACTGGAGTGGCTGTGAAGGGGTCCGGTCACCCTTCCCGCGGCTTGTACTTTTTCGGCGCCCACACCCCGCGGCAGAAAGCTGCGGCCCCACCGAAAGAAGTTGAGCGGGAAGGGTGACCGGACCCCCGCTACCCCGCTTGTACAGCTGGCGTTAAGTGATCTGAGCTCTCGGCCGATAACGGTCGGGATGTTTGACATCGATTCAGCGCTGCGCACTCTGGTCGAGCGGGGTGGGTCGGATTTGCACATCAAGGTGGGTGTGCCGCCGACTGTGCGGCTGCACGGTGAGCTCTGCCCGCTGGAGGGCTACGAGCCGTTGGAGCAGAAGGACACCGAACAGGCTTTTCAGGACATCGCCGAGGTGCGGTCGCTGACCGAGTTCGAGGAATCGGGCGAGGCGGACTTCTCTTACTCGGTCCCCGGGCTCAGCCGCTTCCGCGTCAACGTCTTCAAGCAGCGCGGCTCGATCTCGATCGTCTGCCGAGCGATTCCGTTCGAAATCCGCTCGGTCGAGGACCTGGGGCTGCCGCCGGTGGTGACCAAACTGGCCGAAGAGCAGCGCGGGATCATCCTCGTTACCGGCACGACCGGATCCGGCAAGAGCACGACGCTGGCGGCGATGATCGACCACATCAACCGCACCCGGACCGATCACATCATCACCCTCGAGGACCCGATCGAGTACCTGCACGAAGACAAAGGCTCGATCATCAACCAGCGCGAAGTCGGCTCCGACACCGAGAGCTTCGCCCGCGCGATGCGACGCGTCCTCCGCCAGGACCCCGACTGCATCCTGATCGGCGAGATGCGCGACGAGGAGACGGTGCGGACCGCCCTCTCGGCGGCGGAGACCGGCCACCTTGTGCTCTCGACCGTCCACACCCTGGACGCGACCGAGACGATCAACCGCATCGTCGACTTCTTCCCGCCCCACCTTCAGCACCAGGCCCGCGTGATGCTCGCGGCGACCCTCAAGGGGGCGATCGCCCAGCGCCTCGTCCCCGACCTCACCGGCGACGGCCGCGTCCCCGCCTCGGAGATCCTGGTCGTCACCGGCCGAGTCAAAGACCTGATCATGAACCCGGAGGAGACCGGCAAGATCACCGAGGTCATCTCCGAGGGCGAGTACTACGGGATGCGCACCTTCGACCAGTCCCTGCTCGGATATGTGATGGAGGGCAAGGTCTCCGAGCACGTCGCCCTCGAGTACGCCTCCAGCCCGCACGACTTCAAACTGATGCTGGCGGCGGGCGGTCAGCGCGCGAGCGGGATCGAGCAGCTCGAACCCTCGGCCGAGCAGGTCGCCGCACCCACTAACTGATTAGGACGGGCGTCCAGCGGGGGCTGCCGTTCTCGACCCACAGTTCAAGCCGGGCCCTGTCTGCGCCGATCAAAACCGCGATGGTTGCGATCGACCGCTTCATCCTGCTCGTCCGGGACCTGCGCAGAGACCAGCGGGGGATCGCGGTCCCCACCGCGATGATGGCGCTGATCGCCAGCTTCGCGCTCGCCAGCGTGGCGGTGATGTCGACGGTGGACGTTCAGCAGGGAACCCAGCGCGACCACGATGCCAAGGAAGCGATCGCCGCAGCCGATGCGGGGGCCAATATCGCCCTGCTGCGGCTGAACCGATTTCTGCCGAGCCTGACCGCGGCAACGCCGTGCGTCGGCCCCAATGGCGAATTCCAGACGCCGACCAGCGGCTGGTGCCCGAGCACGACGAGCGAAAAAGTCGGAAAAGCGTCCTACAGCTACCGCATCAGCTCTTTCACTGAAGCCGGCACGATCAACGTCGTCGCCGTTGGGTCCTCGGGCACTGTGACTCGACGGGTGAACGTCACTCTCAAAACCTCGACGCCGAAAAACGTCTTCGCCAACGAGCGATTGATCAGCCAGGACGAAATGGAAATCAAGGGCACCGAAATCCATATCGAAACCGATTTCGGAACCAACGGCAACATCATCACGTCCGGCTCCCCCAAGCTCTGCGGAAACGAGCGCATCGGCCCCGGAAAAAGTGGTCCGACGCCGACCTGCGGCAAGCAGAAAACCGAAGGCACCCAGAACCTGCCACCGATCTCGCGTCCTTCAAACCTCGAAACGTACAACGACAATTGCCGCCTCGAACTCAACTGCACGGGCGAAAAAGCCGGACAGAAGGACACCTACAGCAAGAAATTCACGAACAAGAACCCGTGGGTCGCACCCCCGACCAAGAAGATCGACGTCGCCTCCCAGAACCTGCTGACGATGGGGGGGACGATCTACTGGGTCTGCCAGATCGAAATCCAGGGCACGCTCTATATGCCCGCGCTGACCAGCGTCCAAATCTACGTCGAAAAACCCCAGAATTGTGGGCTCAAATCTGGCGATACTCAGGTGGTAATCGGCGGTCAGGCGGCGGTGGAATCGGACAGCTACAACACGTCTCAGGGGCTGTACGAAGTGCCGGGCATCTACGTGCTCGGAGACGGCAGCGTGAAGATGGAAGGCAAGCCTGAAAGCAGCAACGAGGTAATGATCTACGCCCCCTACAGCGAAATCGACATCGGTGGCCGCGCCAGCTGGACGGGGATGATCGCGGGCAAAACGATCAAGATCCACGGTAACCCGACGATCAAGTCGGACCCGAAACTGAAACTGCCTGAAACGAACGTGGCCAGTCTGTTCGAACGTACGCGCTACGTCGAGTGCACCGGGGCTACCGCCTCCCCTCCGAACGCCAACTGCTGACCCCGCGCCTGACCCGCATCTGCCGGGACTCAAGATCGATGCGCGGGCTGTCGAACACCTAAGAGGTGGACGAATGCGCGAGAAGCTGAACGAAAACCCAATGGCCCAGGTCGCCGTCGTCGGCGTCCTGCTGGTGCTGGCCGCTGTCTTCCTCCTCGGCAAAATGGGGGGTGGCGGCTCCGAAGAAGAAGGGGAAGGTGGCGAATCGGCTGCCGGGAAAGCCGCGGTGGCCGCGGTTGAAACCGAACTTGAAGTCGGCTCCCAGCCAATGCCTTTGCCGCCGCCGGGCTCGGGGCCCGGCTCACCGCCTCCGCCGCCGCGGCCCGTAGTTGCCGCCTTCAACGCCGGGGATACGGTGGCTCTGCTCTTCGTCCGCGACGGCGGGATCGACGACCGTCTGGTCACCAAGGCTGTGGGCCGCTTGGAATCGATCAGCAAGGTGGCAACGTTCGTCGTCCCTTCCCATCAGCTCGCCCGTTACGTCTCGATCGCCCAAGGCGTCGATCTCAACCGGGTCCCGGCCTTGGTCGTGATTCGCCCGAAGAACCTTTCCAACGGCTATGACGCCGCCTCCGTCCATTACGGCTTCCAGAGCTCGGAGAGCATCGTGCAGGCAGTCGTGGACGCGCGCTACCACGGCGCAACCCTCGCCTATCACCCGTGAGCATGGATCCACGGGATTTTCCGAGCCATTTGCGGCCGGTTCCCGAATCGGGTGACTCGACCGCACCGGCGCTGCAGCCTGAGCAGTCCGGAACCCCTGGCCTGACCGCCCCTCGTACGCGAACCCGGTCCAGCGGCTTCGTTACCGACGTCATCGTCGACCTCGGCTATGTAGGCGACGAGCAGGCCCGCCTGGCGATCGAAGCGGCACGGACCGCGGGGCGCCCTCCTGAGCGCCTTCTCCTCGAGCAGGGCGCGATCACGGCGGACCAGCTCTCCCGCGCCCTCGCCGAGCGCTACGGCCTCGACCACATCGACCTAACCGCCTACCAGGTGGATATGGCCGCGGCGAACCTGGTCGCCGTCAATACCGCTCGGCGCTACGGGGCGATCCCGGTCGGCTTCGTCGACAAACAAACGCTGCTGGTGGCGATGTCGGACCCGACCAACGTTCTTGCGATTGACGACATTCAGATCGCCACCGGCCTCGACTGCCGGGTCGCGGTCGCCGCCGACGAGGACATCGAGGCGCTGATCGGGCGTTTGAACACGCTCCAGAGCGCCGTCACCGAGGCAACCGTCGAGGAGGAAGAGGAGGGGGATCTCGCCGAGGTCGCTGACATGCAGGTCAGCGCCGAAGACGCGCCGGTGATCAAGCTCGTCTACAGCATCCTCGGGCAGGGGGTGGGGGAGGGAGCTTCGGACATCCACTTTGAGCCCTCTGAAGATGAGATGCGCGTGCGCTTCCGCGTCGACGGCGTCCTGCGAGAGGCGGCGCACGTGCCCAAGCGGATGATCAACGCGGTGATCTCCCGGGTGAAGATCATGAGCGACCTCAACATCGCCGAGAAACGCGTCCCCCAGGACGGCCGCGTGAGCGTCTCGATCGAAGACCGCCGCGTCGACCTCCGTGTCACCACCCTTCCCACCCAGCAGGGGGAGGGGGCGACGATCCGCATCCTTGACAAAGACAATGCCCAACGCTCACTCGACGAACTGGGAATGGACGGCTCCGGGCGCAACCGCTTCGAGCACTCTTTTCATCAGGCGTACGGCGCGGTGCTGGTCACCGGCCCTACCGGCTCGGGTAAGTCGACGACCCTCTATGCGGCGCTGCAGGCGCTCAACCACGTCGAGCGCAAGATCATCACGATCGAGGACCCGGTCGAGTACCAGCTGAACGGGATCAACCAGATCAACGTCAACCGCAAGGCGGGGCTCGACTTCGCTACGGGCCTGCGTTCGATCCTTCGTGCCGACCCCGACATCGTGATGGTGGGTGAGATCCGCGACGGCGAGACGGCGCGGATCGCGATCGAGGCCGCCCTCACCGGGCACATGATGCTCTCGACCCTCCACACCAACGATGCCCCTGGCGCGATCACGCGTCTGACGAAGATGGGGATCGAGGCCTTCCTTATCGCCTCCGCTGTCGATTGCGTGGTTGCCCAGCGGCTGGCGCGGAAGCTCTGCAGCCACTGCAAGCGCCGAATCGTGATCCCGATGCAAGCTCTGACGGACGCAGGGCTGCGTGCCGCTGCCGACCTCGAGGGATACGAGCCGGTCGGATGCGGGCGCTGCAACAACAGCGGCTACAAAGGTCGGGTCGGGCTCTACTCGGTGATGGCGATGAGCGAGCGGATCAAAGAGATGGCGGTCGCGCAGGCGCCGGAGGCAGAGATCGCCGCTGCCGCGCGGGAAGAAGGAATGCTCACTCTGCGTGAGGACGGCGTCGAGAAGATTCGCGCGGGCCTCACCAGCCTCGAGGAGGTCTTGCGTGTCACGGCTTAAGGAATCCCCCTAGGGGGTCGATCTAGAAGCCATGGACTTCGACTTCTCCGAGGTTCTGCGCCGCATGGTCGAGGCGCGGGCTTCTGACGTACACCTCACGCCCGGCTTCCCGCCGGCAATTCGCGACAAGGGCAAGATCACCCCGATGGAGGGCTTCCCAGTCCTTACGGGGCAGGAGACCCGAGAGGTCGTCTTCAGCATCCTCAACGACGACCAGCGCAAACGCTTCGAGAACAACAAACAGCTCGACTTCGCCTACGCGATCCCAAATGTGGCCCGCTTCCGCGTCAACTGCTTCTTCCAGCGCGGCGCGGTAAGCGCCGCCTTCCGCTTGGTTCCTCAGGAGATCCCCGCCCTCGATTCGCTCGGGGTGCCGCAGGTGCTGCGCGAGCTGACGCAGAAACCCCGCGGCTTCGTCCTCGTCACCGGTCCTACCGGCTCGGGCAAGAGCACGACCCTGGCGGCGATGATCGACGTGATCAACTGCGACCGCCAGGACCACATCCTCACGATCGAGGATCCGATCGAGTTCCTGCACCGCCATAAAAAATCAATCGTCAACCAGCGCGAGGTCGGTTCCGATGCCATGGACTTCGCCCTTGGCTTGAAGGCCGCTCTACGAGAGGACCCGGATGTGATTCTCGTAGGCGAGATGAGGGACTTGGAGACGATCGGCACCGCGCTGACGGCGGCGGAGACCGGCCACCTCGTCTTCGCCACCTTGCACACGCAATCGACGGCCCAGACCGTGGACCGGATCATCGACGTCTTCCCCCCCGAGCAGCAGGGGCAGGTGCGGACCCAGCTCTCCATCGCCCTGCAGGGGATCGTCACCCAGCAACTGCTGCCGACCGCCGACGGCATGGGCCGGGTGGTTGCCACCGAGGTCCTGGTACCGACGCCGGCGATCCGCAACCTGATTCGCGAGGGCAAGACGCACCAGATTTACGCTGCGGTGCAGACCTCCGGCGCGATCGGAATGCAGACGATGGACGCGGACCTCGCCCGGCTCGTGCGTGCTGGAAAGATCAGCCGCTCGCTGGCTGAACAGCGCTCTTCGGTCCCGGAGGAGCTCAAACGCGTGCTCGGCGGAGATGGGGCCGTGATGCCGACCCAGATGCCCCAGCAGCCCGCCTACGTTTCGGGGGGCTAGCTCATGGCGGGCGCCAACACTTTCACCTTCCGCGCCATGGACCTCGCCGGCACGGCGACGGCGGGCGAACTCGAGGCCGAGTCGAAGTCGCAGGTCTCCGAGCAGCTGCGCCAGCGCGGCCTGATCGTTCTTGAGGTCAGCGAGAAAAGCAACCCGCTCAAGATCGAGGACATCATGCGGCGCTGGAAGAGCGTCGACATGCGCGAGCTGGCCGTCTTCTCGCGTCAGTTCGCGACGCTGGTCGCCTCCGGCATGCCGATGCTGCGGACTCTCAGCACCCTTGAGGAACAGACCAAAGACGAGGAGATCAAAGAGGCAGTTGCCGGGATGCGTGCCGACGTCGAAGCCGGCAGCACGCTGGAGCAGGCGATGGAGCGCCACCCTCGCGTCTTCGACAGGCTCTTCCGGGCGATGGTCCGCTCCGGCGAGCAGTCCGGTCGTCTCGAGGAAGCACTGGACCGAATTGCCTTCCAGGTGGAGAAATCCGATGCCCTCAGGCGTCAAGTGAAATCGGCGATGATGTACCCGGCGCTGGTCTTCGGGTTCGCGATTGTCGTCCTCCTGGCGATCGTGATGTTCGTGATCCCCGTCTTTGCCGGGATCTTCAAAGAACTCGCCGAAGAACATCCAGGAGAAGCTGCCGGGTTGCCACCTCCGACCCAGTTTTGCGTCAGCCTCTCGAATCTGTTGACCGGCTCTTGGTACCTGCTGCTGCCCGGGTCGATCTTGGCCTTCTGGCTCTTCTTCAAGTGGAAAAAGACCGAAGCCGGGAAAGCCCAATGGGACCGCCTGGTCCTGCGCCTGCCGTTCAAAATCGGCGATGTGATTCAGAAGGTGGCGCTGGCCCGTTGGTCCCGCACCTTCTCCGGCTCGGTTTCCTCCGGCGTTCCGATGCTGCAGTCGATCCAGCTGACGGGCGAAACGGCCGGCAACGTCGTCGTCGAGCAAGCGATGGACGACGTCTACAAGTCGGTCAAGACCGGTGGCTCGCTCGCCGCTCCGATCGAACACCACGACATCTTCCCGCCGATGGTCGGCCATATGGTCGCGGTCGGCGAGGAGACCGGGCAGCTGGAGACGATGCTCTCGAAAATCGCCGACTTCTACGAGGCCGAGGTCGACGCCAAGGTCAAGGCGCTCACCGCGTTGATCGAGCCGGTGATGATCGTCTTCGTCGGCGGCATGGTGGGGTTCATCGTGATCTCGATGTACCTGCCGATGTTCAGCATCTACGAACACATCCGCTGACCTAAGGGCCCCGTCATCGGTTTTCGCGCGAATGACTGGACGCGCGTCCAAGAAACCGATTTTTCGCGCGACGTAACCCCAATTTCAAGGATCAAGTCTCGCTCGCAGCGGCCGATGTAGGGCCTGTGATGAATCTGCCAGTGCTTCGGTGCCAAAGGCAAACTCGCTGTGAAGCGGGGGCGCAAAGCCGACGGGGCTCCCAGTCGGGAGTTAGCCGGGTTACCACCGGGGTCGACAGACACCACGTGGCTTCATGCGACGGGGCTCTGGCGCAAACGATTAGGACCATAGGAGGTCACTAATGTTTCTCCAGAATCTCCGGGCCAAAGTTGGCGCCCGGCTCAACGGCGACAGCGAGGCGGGTTTCACCCTGATCGAGCTTCTCGTCGTCATGCTCATCCTCGGAATCCTGGCTGCCATCGCGCTGCCCGCCTTCTTCAACCAGAAGCAGAAGGCCGGGGACGCGAAGGCCAAGGAGTACGCCCACAGCGCCGAGGTGGCGATGGAGACGTGCAACTCCGACAAGCAGGGCACCTACGAAGGTTGCGACGAAGGCGAACTCGAAACTATCGAGCCGACGCTCCAGAGCGCGACGTTCACTGTTTCGGGTCCCGAAGGTGCCGCTGCCCCGAATGCCACCGGGTACACGGTTACCTCGGAAGCGCCGTCGACCGAACACACGTTCTCGATTGAAAACAACGGCGGACAGCTGGAATTCAGCTGTGCACCGGAAGAAGAAGGCGGCTGCCCCGCCGAAGGCAAGTGGGGCGAATAGCCCGATATCTCGAAGGCTTGGCTTATAAGCCCAAGAGGTTTGCGAAGGGCGGGTCCATTGGACCCGCCCTTCGCGCTTTCTGGCCAAGCCCGCCGAACTCCCTAAACGCAAAGCCGTTTTACGCCGATACCAAACTTCGATGCGCCGATTCCTGACCTTTTCCCTGATTCTTCTGGTTGCGTGCGCGATCCTGCCCATGAGCGCCTTCGCCGCGTCCGCCTTCTTCGACGGCAATTCGGCCGACGGGGGGATCGTCGTGTTCACCACCAGCGACCAGCTCGTGCCCGGCGACACGGACCAGGAACCGGATGTTTACGCCCGCGCGTTCGACAGCGCCTTCGGCGAACTCGTCACTCGCGAGGTCTCGGTCGGTCCCGGCGGAGGAAACGACACCCTGCCGGCCCGTTATGACGGGATGTCGACGGACGGGACGAAGATCTTCTTCTCGACCAACGAGAAGCTGGTGGCAGAGGACCACGATCAGGCGGAAGACATCTACCTCCGCGATCTCACCACCAAGACGACCACCCTCGTTTCGCAGGGAGATGGAGGGTGTGTCGAAGAAGGATGCGGCAACGGCGAAGCCGGCTCGGCATTCGCCCCACGCGGGGTATCGGCCGATGGCGAAACCGTTTTTTTCACCACCAGCGAAGCCTTGAACAGCGCTGACACCGACGGCAGCTCCGATGTCTATGCCCGCAGGATCGGCGCCGAAGAAACCGTGCTCGTATCCGCGGGCGATGGCTCCTGCACCGTCGGCGGGTGCGGGAACGGAGCGGAAGCGGCCACCTTTTGGGGCATCGACAAAGCCGGAAGCGTGGCGGTGTTCAAAACCGCGGAAATCCTCTCGCCTCAGGACGTCGATTCAAGTGGGGACTTCTACGAGCGCGACCTGGATGCGGAAACGACCGAACTTGTCTCCGTTGAAGGCACTTGCCCTGAAAACCTGCCCCCCGGCCAAACCTGCAACCCGTCGTTCGGCGGGGTCTCTCCCGATGGATCGCATGTCTTCTTCGAGACCAACGAACGCCTCGCCGTGCAAGACACCGACAGCGCCCAAGACGTTTACGCGTGGTCGGCCGGCAGCTCTCCGGTGGTCGTCTCGATCGGCCCCGTCGGGGGCAACGGACCGGGCATCTCTCGTTACAAGGGCAGCTCGCCCGACGGGAAAGCCGTCTACTTCCTGACCGACGAAAAACTCGTCGCCGCCGATACCGACAGCGCGCAGGACGTCTACGGGAACAAGGAAGGCGGGACGACTCTTGTGTCGGCAGGGGAGGAAGGGCGGGGGAACGGCCCAGGTCTCGCCAGCTTCGATTGGGCCTCGCTTGAAGGCTCGACCGAAAGGGTGATCTTCAGCACCGATGAATCGCTCGTCGCCGAAGACGCGGATTCAAGCCAGGACGTATACGAGCATGCCGCAGGTGTGACCACGCTGATCTCGACGGGTCCTGAAGGCAGCGGTGAAGACATCAGCGCGGGCTTCGCCGGGGCCTCTGCCGATGGCTCAAAAGTCTTCTTCGTCACCAGCCAGCGCTTGGTCGCCCAGGACACCGACAACAGCGCTGACGTCTACAGGCGATCGGCCGGCGGGACCGTGCTCGTCTCGGTCGGTCAGATCAACGGCAACAAAGAACTTCAAGCCAACCTCCAGGGGGCCTCTGCCGACGGTTCGAAGGCGTTCTTCGTGACTCAAGAGCGACTTACGGAAGGCGACAACGACGCCGAACAGGACGTCTACGGATGGACCGAACCAGGGACGACGCTCCTCGTCTCCACGGGCAACGGGCTTGCTCTTGGTCCGCCGCCGCCAACCCTCGAAGGGACTACGCCAAGCTCGCCCAACGCCTCGACCACCCCCACGGTCTTCGGGCAGGGGGCAGCAGGGGCTCTGGTCAAGGTCTACAAGAGCACCAGTTGCACCGGACCGGTCGTCGCCCAGGGGACGGCCGAACAGCTTGCCTCCCCGGGGCTGACGATTACCGAAGGAGTTACCCCCGGCGTAACCACGTTCTTCAGTGCTACCGCCGAAGCGGATGGAATCTCCTCGGGTTGCTCCACCGCGATTGCCTACAGGCAGGAAGACGCACCCCCTCCTCCGCCGGGCGAAGAAGGCGGCACGGGCGGTGGGACCAGCGGCGGCACCGGGGGGACCTCGGGTGGGACCGGGTCGGCGTCTACCGGCGGGGCCAAGACGGGCGGCGGCACCGGTGGCCATAGTCAGGGCGGGATCAGCTACGTGACGCCCATGCCGCGTATCACCTTCGGCCCCGGCTCTAAGACCCGGCTGCGCCGCCCGGCCTTTCGCTTCCTCGATTCGACGGGCCAGCCCGGAACCCGTTTCTTCTGCCGTGTCGACAAGAAGAGCTGGTTCCAGTGCACGTCCCCGATCAAAGTCAAGAAGTTGAAGCTCGGCCGTCACGTTTTCAAAGTCAAGGCGGTCAACGCCGTCGGAGCTACGAGCGCTTCCCCGGTGAAGCGCGCTTTCAAGGTGGTGCACTGATGAGTGCGAGGTTTTGCCGCCTGCGCTCCGAGGAGAGCGGGGTGACCCTGATCGAGCTGCTCGTGGCCGCGGCGATGGGCGTCATAGTGATGGGCGCGGTGGCGATGCTCGTGATCGGCGCGATCCGCGATCAGCCGAAAATCAGCAAGCAGGCCCAGAACATCACGACCGCCAGGTGGGTCTTGGCACGGATGACGCGGGAGCTGCGCAGTGGCATAGCCTTGAAAACGGCGACGTCCGGCAAGGTTGCCTTCGAAGGCTACGTTCGGCATACCCCTTGCGGTGGCAGCACCCCGCTGGCGAGCACGGCGGCGCCGATCGTCTGCCTGATCACCTACGAATGTACGACCACTGCCTGCTTCCGTACCGAGGCTCCTAAAGGAAGCACGTCTGGAACCCCCCGTCAGATCTTCAGCGGGATCGACAGCAGCCAGGTGTTTACGGCGATCCCGAGCGTAAATCCCACCTACGTGAAAATAACCCTGAGGCTGCCGAACCCGAGCGGTATTGGAGCCCTCACCGTCTCCGATGGGGCCAGCCTGCGCAACGCGACCTTGGGGTACTGATGTTGTCGGCGCAAAGAGACGAGAGCGGCTTCACGATCGTCGAGGTGCTGATCGCGATCCTGATCCTGGCGATTGGCGCGATGACGACGTTCAGCCTGCTGTCGAGCGCGACCCGCAATGCCCAGCGAGCGAAGGCGAGCCAGGTAGCGCTCGAGTATGCGGAACAGGAACTCGAGTTCCTGCGCAGCATGGAAGATAAAAATCTTGCGCTGACCGCTACGCCGCCGCCCTCGAGCAGCCCCGGCAATCCCGACTACCGGGTAAGAAGCAAAGAATTCGCGCTTCAGGGCAACCCCCTCGGCGAATACCGCAACCTCGTGGTCGAAGAAGGAGAACTTTACGGCGGTGGAATGATCGAAGGCGCGATGGTCTCTCCTGGCCCTTCGCCATTCACCAGTGGGGACGTGAAGGGCCACGTGTACCGCTACATCGTCTGGCGCAACGACGAAAAATGCTCGGAAATTAAGTGCCCCGGAAAACAGGACTACAAACAGATCATCGTCGCCGTAAAGATCGACCAGTCACTGAGCGAAGGGGGCGAACGAGGGTACTTCGAAGTCCAGTCGAACTTCGTCAATCCGACGGACAACGCGGAAAAGGACCCAAAACCGAACTCGAGTGGGAACGTGGTCACCGCGCAGCAGTTCTTCCTCACGGATACGCCATGCACGCCCACCGGGGGTACCGCTCGTCAGGAAATCACCGGCAACCACCTGTTGCATAACACGCTTGGCACCTGCGCGAACGGTATGCAAACCGGGAAAACCCCGGGGGCACCGGACGCGCTGCTGCTTGGTCCCCCGCCGGATCCCGACCCGGAAGACGTCAACAACCCGCTCGAATACGACTACGCCAACGACACGTATCTCGACACGACGCCGGATGCCGGGACGGGCTTGCAGATCGCGAAAGACGACACCCCGAGCTGCCATTTCAACCCGACCGGGACCTCTAACCCGCAATCTCAGGTGCATCGTTGGGTCACCGATCCGATGACGACGGAATTCAAGATGACGGAAAAGGCGACCCTTCAGTTCTACACGGAGACGATCAACAAAGTGTCGTATCCCGGCATGGCCTGCGTCTACCTCTACAGGTGGAAAGAAGGCAGCACTCCTGAACTTCTTACGAACACCATGGGGGCGACGCAATACTGGACCTGGGTTCCTTCAGAAGGCGCCAATTGGCCGACGGAATGGTTCAAGGCGCGGCTGACGATGCCCTTCAACGGATCCCCCGTGACGATCAACAAAGAAGAACGAATCGGGTTGGCGATAAGCGTCGAGCGCGCCAGTACCGGCGGCGACGCGCTGTCGTTCATGTACGACCACCCGAAATATCCGGCCCGCCTCGAGGTCGATACGAGCACTCCGCTCGAAGGCGAATAGCAGATGACGCAGGCACTTCTTCTCGCCTTCTTCGGCGGGCTCATGATCGGCAGCTTCATCACCGTCGTCGGTTACCGGGTGCCGAGGGGAGAATCGATCGTCGCCCCGCGTTCCCGTTGCACCACTTGTGGCGCACGGATTGCCTCTTACGACAACATTCCTGTCTTCTCCTGGCTGCTTTTGCGGGGGCGCAGCCGTTGCTGTGGTGACCGCATCTCGGCGCGCTACCCGCTGATCGAGCTGGGCCTGGGGGTTCTTTACCTGGCGACGGTTGCCGTGTTGTGGGGCGACGCAACGGAAATTGTCCTCGGCCTCGTGTTCGTCACCACCTTGTTGGCGATAACGCTCACCGATCTGGACCGGCGGGTGATCCCGAACAAGATTCTCCTCGCAGCTGCCATTGCCGGCGTCGTCATCGCGGCCGTCGGCGATCCCTCGAGCCTGCCGGAACGGGCAATTGCAGCGGCTGTCGCCGGCGGTGGGTTGTTCTTGGTTGCTCTGGCCTACCCGAAAGGCATGGGCCTCGGAGACGTCAAGCTCGCAGCCGTGATGGGCCTTTATTTAGGGCGCAACGTCGCACCCGCGTTTTTGATTGCACTCTTCGCTGGAAGCATCGTTGGTTTGGCCATGATTGCTCGACACGGAGCCGAGGCGCGCAAGCGCGCGATCCCTTTCGGACCTTTTCTCGCCTTGGGTGGGGTCGTCGCCCTGCTGGTCGGGAATCAGCTGGTCGACTGGTATCTGTCGGCCTTTTAGGTTTCTCAATTTTTTGCCGATTGAGGATTTGAGCTCTCCATGCAGCTGACCAAGCCGATATCGATGCCATCAATGTCGCTGCGGCGGCCCTCGCTGAGTGTGAGTAGGCCCTCGTTCAGCCTCGGCAAAAAGAAGACGGGCAGCCTTGCCGGCCTCAGCATCGAGGCTGGAAGCGTCGCCGTGGCCGAGGTTGCCGCAAATGGCACGGCGCATGTCTCCGCTTCGGCCGTTCAGCCGCTTCAGCCCGGGGTCTTCCACGAGGGCGAGGTGCTCGACGCCGACGGCTTGGTGGCGGCTCTAAAGAGTCTCTACTCGAGCAACAAGCTCTCGAAGCGCGTTCGGTTGGGCGTGGGCAATCAGCGCGTCATCGTCCGCACGCTTCGTCTGCCGGCGATCGAGGATCCCAAGCAGATGGAGGCGGCGATCCGTTTCCAAGCTCAGGAGCAGATCGCGATGCCGCTGGACCAGGCTGTCCTCCAGCACCAAGTGGTCGGGGGGGTCCCCGCCCAGGAGGGCTCTGGGCCGCAGGTAGACGTGGTCGTCATCGCCGCTCGGCGCGACATGGTCACTTCGTTTGTCGAACCGCTGCGCAAGGCAGGTCTGGAACCCGAGGGAATCGACCTCTCGGCCTTCGGGATGATCCGGGCGTTGGCGCCGCTTGCGGTGCCGCCAATGCCGGCAGCAGGGGAAGAGGTGGCTTCTGGCCCACAGGACGCGATCCTCTACTGCAACGTCGGCGACGTCCTCAACCTTGCTGTCGCCCGCGGCCGTTCCTGTCTCTTCACCCGCGTTTCCGGTACCGGCATGGAGGCGATCATCGGCCGGCTCTCCAGCGAGCAGGGACTCAGCCCTGAGCATGCCGAGCAGTGGCTTCACCACGTCGGCTTGGAGGGTCCCCTCGAGCACATCCAGGGAGACCCGGAGGTCGTTGCCGCCAGCCGCCGCGCGTTGCAGGAGGGCACCGTCGGCCTCGTCGACGAGCTGCGGCTCTCCCTCGACTACTACCGGGCCCTCGAGAGTGCGGTGGCGGTCTCGGGCATCGTCCTCTGCGGCGGGGGCAGCGCCATTCCGGGTCTGATCGGCACCATGGAAGAGCAGGTCGGGCTGCCGATCTCCGCGCCCAGGCCCGCTGCTCTGGCCGGCGTCGGCGATGCTCTCGCCGCCCGACTTGTCCTGCCCCTCGGGCTAGGTCTGGAGAGCTGAGATGAGGCCGGTAAACCTCCTCCCCGCGGAGCTGCGTCAAGGTGCCCATGCGCCGATGCGCACCGGGCCGGTGCCCTACATCGTCCTCGGTGCTCTCGTCGCCGTTCTCGCCGGCGTCGCTCTGCTGGTGCTCACCGGCAACGAGATTTCCGAAAAGAAGACCGAAGTGGCACAGCTGAAGCGCGAAGACGCGCTCGCCGTCCAGGAAGCGAAAAGGCTTGCTCCCTACACGCAGTTCCAGGCGCTGCACGAACAGCGGGTGATGACGATCAGCAGTTTGGCGGACAGCCGCTTCGACTGGGAGCGGGTCATGCAGGAACTGGCGTTGATCCTCCCTCACGACGTGTGGCTGACTGAACTGGAAGCTTCCGCTTCTTCGGAAACGGAAGTGGGCGGGAGCGGCGGCGGAGCCCTGCGTGGTTCGATTCACGGCCCTGCGCTGACCCTCAGCGGTTGCGCCGCAGGACAGGAATCGGTTGCCGGTTTCGTGACCGCGCTGAAGGACATCGACGGCGTCACGCGGGTCGGTGTCGAATCCTCCTCCCTGCCTTCCGAGGAAGAAGGGGCGGGGGGTTCAGAAGCCTCGGGTGAAGGCGGTGGAGCCGAATGCCAGACGCGCGAATTCATCGCTGAATTCCACCTCGTCGTGGCCTTCGACGCTGCTCCGCTCCCCCTGCCGGCGGAAGCGGAAGCTGTTCCGACTCCCGCCGAAACCGCTGAATCGACCTCGGAAACCGCATCGAGCGAATCCGAATCCTCGGAAGGCGAATGAGATGAGCGCAAGCAACAGAATCATCATCGCCATGCTTGCCGTCGTTGCGCTCGCGGTTGCGTTCTGGATGCTCCTGCTCAGCCCGAAGCGAGACGAAGTTGCCAAACTCGATCGCCAGGTTGCGAAGCAAGAAGAATCGCTGGCGCTGCACCAGGGAGAAGTGCAGCAAGGTCTCGCTGCGGAGAAGGCCTTCCCGAAGGCGTACCAGCAGCTCGTGGTGCTCGGCAAGGCCGCGCCTGCCGACGACGACACGGCCTCGCTGCTCGTGCAGTTGAACCAGATTTCGCGACACGCCCACGTCCGCTTCGAAACCTTCCAGCTCGGGGGGGCGGGCGGTGAAGAAGCCGCCGAAGAAACCGCTGGAACCGCAGATGGTGAAGAACTGGCGTCGCCGACGGAGGTCGCTGCGTCGACTATGCCCCTCGGCGCGACGATCGGGCCCGCCGGCCTGGCCGTGATGCCCTACACCCTCAGCTTCAACGGCAGCTTCTTCCGCCTCGCCGACTTCATCCACGGGCTTGACTCGCTGGTCGAGACCAAGAACGCCGAAGTCGAGGTGACGGGCCGGCTGATCACGATCAGCGGCTTCAGCTTAAAGCCTGACCAGAACAAGGGCTTCCCTTTCCTGGAAGCGAGCTTCTCGGTCGTCACCTATCTGGTGCCGCCTCAGCAGGGCGTGACCGCCGGGGCCACCCCCAGCAGCCCCGAACCCTCGACCACGCAGGTCTCGACCACGACCGGAGGGACGCCGTGAAGCGCATCGGACCCGAGCTGAAGATGCCGAAGCTGAAGGGTGGAGAGATGAAAGTCCCCCCATTCCTCTCCGATCTCTACTGCGATCTGCGCGACCGTCGCCTGCTGCCGTTGGTGGCGTTGATCCTGGTTGCGATCGTGGCGACGCCGATCCTCTTGGCCGGCGGCTCGGAAGAACCTGAACCCGTCATTCCTCCGAGCGCGGTTGCCGGCGGCGCGCCCGCCTCACAGAGCCTGACCGTGGTCAAAGCGGAGCCTGGCTTGCGCAACTACAAGCAGAGGCTCGCCCATCGGACCCCGACGAACCCGTTCAAGCAGCGCTTTGCCGGGCCGAAGAACCTGCAGGCGGCTCAGCTCAATTCGCAGCCGAGCTCGACGGAAAGCAGCACGACCTTCGAATCGGAAACGACGGTGACGACCACCTCCGGTGGGAGCGGGGGTGCCCCCTCGGCCGGCAGCGAAAACTCAGGCGGTCAGTCGACCACCAATGAAGTCCCGCACGGCGCCACCCTGTACACCCTCCAGGTGACCGTGCAGATCACGCGGATCGAAACCAAGCCCGATGGGACCGTCGACAAGAAAGGCCCGACCCTCTACAAGGACGTCCTGGCGCCTACGCCGCTGCCGGGCGAAAAGACCCCCGTGATCACCTACCTGGGCATGGGCTCGAAGCACCACGAACCGCTCTTCCTCATCTCCAACGAAGTCACCGCCATCTACGGCGAAGCTAACTGCATCTCGGGCGCCGGAACTTGCCAGTTGATGGCCCTCGAAGAAGGGTTCCCGGTGACCTTCGTCTACGGCGACAACGACGTCCGCTACAAGATCAACATGGTCAAGGCCGAGCCGGTCGTCAACGGGCATTCCTAAGCACAGCGCCATTTGCGCAAAGCTTCAGTAAGTGAAGCTATGGCGCTACACTTGTTGAAGCGAGACAGGTCCGATCGCCCGTCTCCCTTCATCATGAGCGCCGAGAGCAACTCCACCTGCCCCGTCTGTAGGACCGCTGAAGTCGTCTGCGGCAAGTGGACGTTGCTGCTGATCCGCGACCTGGCCGAAGGCAGCGGCCGCTTCTGCGAGCTCGAGCGCTCGCTCGAGGGCATCAGTCCCCGCACGCTCTCCCTGCGCCTCCGCGCCCTCGAGGACGAGGGCATCGTCGAGCGCCACACTTACCCCGAGGTCCCGCCCCGGGTTGAGTACGCGCTGACCCCCAAGGGCAAGGCCCTGGTGCCGCTAGTCGAGGACATGCGCTCCTACGGGACGCGCTGGCTGCTGGGCGATGCGGCCGACCGCGAGCCAGCCGCCGTCTAGATCCTCAAAGTCCTTTTCTACCGGTGCAATTGGCCTGCACCGGAAAATTTGCACGCTCTAGAAAATTAGGGATTTACATCTGCTTTCTGAGCAGCAAGGATGCCTTTCGATATTGGAGGCGTCTCTAAGGAAGACTCCTCCCGAACGTCAAGGAGGGCTCAATGGCAGGGCTGGCAGGGGCGTGTGAAGCACGGTGGAGGTTGAGTTGGTTGGTTCTGCTCCTGCTGGCGAGCTGGTGTCTCATCAGCGCTAGCTCTGCTCAGGCGACGGCCTTGCCTACCACGATCACCGAAAACACGACGCTTACGGCTGTCGGCAGCCCATATACCGGCAGCCCAACGGTCGAAACTGGCGTGACCCTCAAAGCCGAACCGGGCGTCAAATTCAACGTCGGCAAACTCATCGTCAAAGGCACCTTGGTGGCCGTAGGGACCGCCGAATCACCGGTGGTCTTCACCTCAAGTGCGAAAGAACCTGGACCCGGCCAGTGGAGCAACATCAAATTCGAACCAGGGAGCGGCGCCTCGGTTCTGGACCACGTTGAAATCAGCTACGGCGGTTCCGTCGTCAACACCGGGGGAATCGACGTCAACGGGTCCTC